>Ga0134125_10002168_pt1 | contig 23469 bp, 18 predicted proteins | sample KB31751_FD_96464 | JGI IMG/M metagenome (GOLD analysis project Ga0134125, IMG submission 96464) | Terrestrial soil microbial communities with excess Nitrogen fertilizer from Kellogg Biological Station, Michigan, USA - KB3-175-1 | ecosystem: Environmental > Terrestrial > Soil > Unclassified ...
CCCGCAGGCAGCGGCGACGAGGGCGACGTGGTCGGCGAGCCCGTCGTCCCGGGTGACCAGCAGGCAGCCCACCGGTTCCGCGTCCCGGGAGTCCCCGGCCGTCTCCGACCGCGACCGCCGGGAGCCAGGCCGTGCTGTATCGGACCACGTGGTGCCCGACCACGTGGTGCCGGACCAGGTGGCGTCCGCGTCCGTCGTGGTGGGCGGGGGCGGGGCTCCGGGCCGGCGCCGGACCGTCGTCGTGCCGGCCGGCGACGGCGGGAGGTAGTCAGGCACGTCATCCATGGGTCCACCCTTCCCTGCGGGGTGCGCGGTGCGGGGCTGTTGCCCCCGGGGTGTGGACGGCGTCGCCGTTTTCCGGCCCCGGGCCCGGCGGTGAGGGGGATGTGCCCGTGCCTTCCTGCGAGAATGGACCGGTGCCCGGTTACGCAGTCCTCGCCACCCACACCACCGCCCAGGCGGCCCCCGAGCAGGGGGCGGCCACCGCCGTCGTGCAGTTGCTGGACGAGGCCGGTGCAGCTCGGGGGCGACCGCTGGTCGTGGCCCGCAGCGGGCTGGCCGGCTTCGTCCGGGAGCTCGAACCGCAACGGCCGCGCTGGGTGTGGTCCCGGACGTCCGACTGGTACCCCGATCTGCTCGCCTCCGGATGCACCGTTGAACGGGCCTGTGACCTGGCCCTCTCCCGGGCGGTCCTGCGTCATGCCCCGGCAGCGGCCGAGACCGCCTACACGGCAAGCCTGCGGGCGGCGGGGGCCGACGGGGAGGACATCGACCCGGTGCTGGCGCTGCCGCCGTCACGGGTCCCGGAGAACCAGGACGCCCTCTTCTCCGAACCGCAGGACGAGAAGACCTCTGTGGAGGCCGTCGTCGCGGAATTCGCCGAGCAGCAGCGGGCCGTGCCCGCCGGCGTGCCGGGTCGGCGGCTGCAGTTGCTGCTGGCCGCCGAATCCGCGGGGGCGCTGGTCGCCGCCGAGATGCGCCACCACGGCATCCCCTGGCGGCACGACGTGCACGAGGCACTGCTGGCCGACGCCCTCGGTGCCCGGACGCCCCTGGGCACGCGTCCGCAGCGGCTGGAGGAGCTGGCCGCCGAGTTGCGCACGGCACTGGACGCCCCGCAGCTGAACCCGGACTCGCCGCACGAGCTGCTGCGCGCCCTGCACCGGGTGGGGGTCGATGCGAAGAGCACCGGGCAGTGGGAGCTGCGCGAGTACAGCCATCCGGCCCTCGAGGTCCTGCAGCGGTACAAGAAGCTCTCCCGGCTGCACACGGCCAACGGCTGGGCTTGGCTCGACGCCTGGGTCCACGACGGCCGGTTCCGGCCCGAATACGTCGTCGGCGGCGTGGTCACCGGCCGGTGGGCCTCACGCGGCGGCGGTGCCCTGCAGATCCCGCACACCGTCCGCGACGCCGTCCGCCCCGATGGCCGGCATGTGCTCGTGGTGGCCGATGCCGCCCAGCTGGAGCCACGGATCCTGGCCGCGTTGGGCCGCGACGACGGCCTGGCCGCCGCCGCCCGCGGCGGGGACCTCTACCAGGGGATCGCCGACCAGGGCTTCGGCGGCGACCGGGCCCACGCGAAGATCGCGATGCTGGGGGCCATGTACGGCTCGACCACCGGGGAGGCCGGACGGCTCATGCCGCAATTGACCCGCACGTTCCCGGCGGCCATCGCGGTCCTCGAACGCGCGGCCCGGACGGGCGAGGCCGGCGGCGACGTGGCCACGTGGCTGGGCCGGGGCTCTCCGGCCGCCTCCGCGCGCTGGCTTGACGGGCAGCGCGCCACCTCCGCGGAGGAACAGCGCCGCGCCGACAGCGCCGCACGCACGCGGGGCCGGTTCACCCGGAACTTCGTCGTCCAGGGCACCGCCGCCGAATGGGCGCTGTGCTGGCTGGCCGAGATCCGCCTGCAGTTGCGTTCGGCACGGGCCGCGGGACGGGACGACGGCGACCTGGTCTTCTTCCTGCACGACGAGGTGATGCTGCACGTGCCCGTCGAGGCAGCCGAGAGGGCCGCGGCGATGGTGCAGCAGGCCGCCGAACGGGCCGCCTCGCTGATGTTCGGGCGGATCCCCGTTCAGTTCCCGGTCGGCGTGGCCGTCGTCGGCTCCTACGCCGACGCGAAATAGCGCCGAGCGGGGCGCAGGGCTCAGCTGAAGGGGTGCGGGCGGATCCTGGCCTGGTCCCACGGGCGGCTCCACCCCAGGTCGTCGAGCAGCCGGGCCAGCACGATCCCCGTGAAACCCCAGATGGTGCGGCCCTCGATGTCGAAGGCCGGCGAGTGGTGCGTCCGGCCGTCCCTGCTGATCTCCACGCGGAACCGGTTCGCGGGATCGACGAGGTCGGCGACGGGGGCCCGGAAGACCGCTGCCGATTCGCCGGGGTCGACGGCGAAGACCTCGCTGGGCCGGTCCCACCAGCCGATGACGGGCGTAACGACGAAGTTGGTCACCGGCAGTTCCGCGCCGGGCAGCTCCCCCAGGACCTCGACGCCGTCCGGGTCGAGCCCGGTTTCCTCCTCCGCCTCGCGCAGCGCAGCGGCCACCGACGAGGCATCGGTGGCATCGATGGTCCCGCCGGGGAAGGCGATCTGCCCGGCGTGCTGGCGCAGGGTGGCCGCCCGTTCCACGAAGAGCACGTCCAGGTCCGCGGGCACGGTGGTCGCCACGGCGGACGACCCGACCTCGTCGAGGCGGCCGAACAGGATCAGCACCGCAGCCCGGCGCGCGGCCGCGTAGTCCATGCCCTCGAACATCCAGGAGGAGGGCACCCGGCTGATCCCGTCGTCGCCCGCCTCGACCAGGGGGCGGTGGCGTTCGATGACGCCCAGCAGGTCCTCGCGGGCATCCGCACGGGCTTCGGCCCGCGCGGGGGCCGCTGCGTCGGATCCCGCGTCCGCCCCGGCGTTTGATCCGTTGCGGGAACCGGCCTGGACGGAGGCATCGGCAGGCCCGGCCGGACGGGGCCGGGCGTTCATGCTCCCAGTCCGTGGCCCAGTTCGCGCAGTTCGCGCCGGGTCTTGCCGGCCCGCATGAGCCCGAGCAGCTCCTCGCGGCCGGGGGCGAGCTCGTACTTGAGCAGCTTGGCCGCCTTGTCCGGATCGGTTTCGCCCTCCCCGTAGGAGGGGCAGAGGGTTGCGATGGGGCAGGCACCGCAGGCGGGCTTCTTCGCGTGGCAGACGCGCCGGCCGTGGAAGACGACGCGGTGGGAGAGCATGGTCCAGTCGCGCTTCTCGAACAACGCACCGACCGCGTGCTCGACCTTGACCGGATCGGTCTCCTCCGTCCAGCCGAACCGGCGGGAGAGGCGCAGGAAATGGGTGTCCACCGTGATGCCGGGGATGCCGAAGGCGTTGCCCAGCACCACGTTGGCGGTCTTGCGCCCGACTCCCGGAAGCGTGACGAGGTCCTCGATCCGACCGGGGACCACGCCGTCGTACTCGTCGACGATGGCGCGGGCCATCGCGGTGATGTTGGTGGCCTTGGCACGGAAGAAGCCGGTGGGGCGGATCAGCTCCTGGACGTCCTCCAGTTCCGCCTCGGCCAGGGCCCGCGGGCTGGGGTAGGCGGCGAACAGCGCCGGGGTGGTCGCGTTGACCCGCACGTCGGTGGTCTGCGCGGAGAGGATCGTGGCCACGAGCAGTTCGAACGCGTTGGTGAAGTCCAGCTCCGGGACGGCATACGGATAGGCCTCGGCGAGGGCCCGGTTGATCTTCCGGGCGCGGCGCTTGAGTCCGATCAGGGTCTCGCCGTGGCGCGCACGGGCCCGGGGCGCCGCGGCGGCCTGCGGGGTCTTCGGGGTCTGGGGTGCCACCGTCAGGCCCGTTCGATCCGGCCGAGGTCACGCAGCAGCCCCACGGTCCCGTCGGAGTCCTGGACGACGAACTCGTAGCCTCGGTCCTCCAGGGCCAGGATCCACTCGCCCGGTTCCAGGACGAAGGCGTTGCGGCCGGTGGCCTCGTTCACTGCGGTGCGCCGGTCGGGGACGGCGAACCAGAAGGCCTGCTGCCTGGCGGTGTCCTGCCCGGAGCTGGTGGCGGTGAAGGACATCTCCTCCTCCTTGTTCCCGGAGGCCGCTGTGTCGGATGAGGCGTCGGCCCCTGCGCCGGTTCCCGCACCGGCGGCGGGCAGGGCGCTGGTCGCGGTCGACGGGACGGCGCTGGTGGCGGGGTCCGCCTCGTGGGCGGTGGCCGCCGTGCCGTCGGCCGTCGTCGTGTCGGTGCCGCCCCCGGCGGAGGCCGCGCCGGCGGTCCCGGCCGCGCCGCTCTCGCCGCCGGCCGCATCGGCGTCGGAGGCCGGGGCGCCGCTCTCGCCGCCGGCCGCATCGGCGTCGGAGGCCGGGGTGCCGGATTCCGCCTCGTCGGCCGCCTCGGCCGCGGCCTCGCCCGGGGCCGCTTCCGAGGACGTACCCGGCGCCCTGTCATCCGACCCGTCCGTGCGGTGGCTGCCCGCGGCGTCCGGGACGGCCGTCCCGGCGGGGGCTTGAGCCACGGTGGCCGTTGCCGGATCCGCGGCAACGGGTTCCTCTGAAACGTCCGGGCGCGGCCAGGCGCCCGGGACGGGTTCCGGTGTCGCGCCGTGGGTGGCGGCCAGCCCGCCGGCGACGGTCACGTGGGCGTCCGCACCGCTGGCGGGGTGCCCCTGCCCGGCGGCCGGGGTGTGCCCGTGCCCGGCAGCGGCCGGGGTGTGCCCGTACCCGGCGGCCGGGGTGTGCCCCGACGAACCGGGGTCCGGTGCACCGTGCGCCGTGGAGGTTTCGCGGCGCTCGGTCGGGCGGATCGGGCGGGTCAGCAGGGCCCCTTGACCGGGGACGAAGTCGAGCACGAATCCGGGGATGTAGGGCGCGGCGGCCGTTCCGGCGGACATGACCAACGAGCCCAGCAGGCCCAGCAGGAAAGCCGGGTTCATCGACATGACCGAGCTGATGAAGAAGTACAGGATGCCCAGCAGGGACACCACCGAGGCCAGCTGGTCCAGGGTGAGGGACCCGGCGGTGACGCTCGTGCGCCCGGACAGGCGGCGCCAGGCGAAGGCGGCCCCGAGGACCAGGGGAAGTGCCAACGTCACGAACTGGTTGAACGCCGTCGTGTGGTACGTCCAGACGTTGGCGTAGGACCCCTTCCCGATCTCGAAGGGCAACACCGAACCGATGAGCAGCAGCACGGCGCCGGCCATCACCACGATTTCGCGTAGCGTGAACGGGCCTGCCAGGGCCGGTGCGGTATCGGACCGGTCGGCGGAGGATGTGGCCACGGTGTCTCCTTTCGCCGCCAACAGCGTGGCGGGGTGCTTTCTGCGTCGGTTCCCAGCCTATCCGCGCCGCCGGAGGCACGGCACGGGTCCGGGCCTCCCTTTTCGCCCCGGCCGCGGCGTTTTCCTCCCGCCAGCCCCCTCCTGGAGGACCGTTCACCGCAGAATCCGCACGGTGAACGCCTCGCACCGTGACCGAGGACACCCCGGCGACCAAACGGTTGTAACCTGACTCACAGCACCTATCTTCCGCGCCGAAAGGACCCAGACCGTGTCGGACATGCACTCCTCCACCCTCGACAACCTGTCCCATGAGGACCGCAGCTTCGCCCCCAGTTCCGAGTTCGCCGCCCAGGCGGTGGCCGGCGCGGACCTGTACCAGCGGGCGGCGGATGACCGGCTGGGCTACTGGGCGGACCGGGCCCGCGAGGTGCTGACCTGGGACACCGATTTCACGCAGACCCTGGACTGGTCCGGGGCACCGGTGGCCAAGTGGTTCGTCGGCGGCACGGTCAACGCCGCCTATAACGCCCTGGACCGCCATGTGGAGGCCGGCAACGGGGACCGGGTCGCCATCCACTTCGAGGGCGAGCCCGGCGATACCCGCACCTACACGTATGCGCAACTGACCGAGGAGGTCAAGCGGGCCGCCAACGCCTTCGAGTCCCTGGGGGTGGCCAAGGGAGACCGCGTGGCGGTCTACCTGCCGATGATCCCCGAAGCCGTCATCACCATGCTGGCCTGCGCCCGCATCGGGGCCATCCACTCGGTGGTCTTCGGCGGGTTCTCCGCCGACGCGCTGCGCAGCCGCATCGACGACGCCGAGGCCAAGCTCGTCGTCACCGCCGACGGGACCTGGCGCCGCGGCAAGCCCAGCCCGCTCAAGCCCGCCGTTGACGAGGCCGTCGCGGCGTGCGCCGGCTCGGTGCAGAACGTGCTGGTCGTCAAGCGCAACGGCGAGCCCACGGCCTGGACCGACGGGCTGGACCTGTGGTGGGACGACGTCGTGACCGCCGCCCCGGCCGAGCACACGGCGGTGGCCCACGATTCCGAGCACCCGCTCTTCGTCCTCTACACCTCCGGCACCACCGGCAAGCCGAAGGGCATCGTCCACACCACCGGCGGCTACCTCGTGCAGAACGCGGTCACCCACCGCGACACGTTCGACCTGCACCCCGAGTCGGATGTCTTCTGGTGCACCGCCGACATCGGCTGGGTGACCGGGCACAGCTACGTCACCTACGGCCCGCTGGTCAACGGCGCCACCCAGGTCATCTACGAGGGCACCCCGGATTCGCCGCACCAGGGCCGCTGGTGGGAGATCGTGCAGAAGTACGGCGTCACGATCCTCTACACGGCGCCGACGGCGATCCGCACCATGATGAAGTGGGGCCGCGAGATCCCCGACGGCTACGACCTCTCCTCGCTGCGCGTGCTCGGCTCGGTGGGCGAACCCATCAACCCCGAGGCGTGGATGTGGTACCGCGACGTCATCGGCACCAACGCCGGGGCCAACGGCGAGCGCAAGGAGCACCCCACCCCGATCGTGGACACCTGGTGGCAGACCGAGACCGGGGCTCACATGATCGCCCCGCTGCCCGGGGTCACCGCGACCAAGCCCGGTTCGGCGCAGGTCCCGGTGCCCGGCATCACCGTGGACGTCGTGGACGAGAACGGTGCCTCGGTGGCCAACGGGGAGGGCGGCTACCTGGTCATCCGGGATCCGTGGCCCGCGATGCTGCGCGGGATCTGGGGCGACATGGACCGCTACAAGGACACCTACTGGTCGCGGTTCGAGGACATGTACTTCGCCGGGGACGGGGCCAAGAAGGACGACGACGGCGACATCTGGCTGCTGGGCCGGGTCGACGACGTCATGAACGTCTCCGGCCACCGGCTGTCCACCACCGAGATCGAGTCCTCGCTGGTGGCCAACGAGCTGGTCGCCGAGGCAGCGGTCGTCGGGGCGAAGGACGAGACGACCGGCGAGGCGGTCTACGCGTTCGTCATCCTGCGGAAGGAACCGGGCGAGGGCGAGGACGTCGTGGAGGTGCTGCGCGCCCACGTGGGCCGGCAGATCGGGCCCATCGCCAAGCCGCGCGGCATCTTCGTGGTCCCCGAACTGCCCAAGACCCGCTCAGGCAAGATCATGCGCCGCCTGCTCAAGGACGTCGCCGAGGGCCGCGAGGTCGGTGACTCCACCACCCTGGCCGACGCCTCCGTGATGCAGCAGATCGCAGATTCCGTCCGCCGCTGATCACGCCCCCGCCGGCACCGGAACCGGCCGCCGGAAAGCACCGCGCCCCGTCACACGCCGGCCGTGGACGGGGCGCGGGGGTTTAATGGGGCCATGACTGACACCGCTGACACCGCTTCGGCCGCCGCCTCCGCATCCCGCCGCATCCTCGTCCTCAACGGCCCCAACCTGAACCTGCTGGGGACCCGCGAACCGGCGATCTACGGCACCGCGACCCTAGCCGACGTCGAGGCCCTGTGCCGGGACCGGGCCGCCGCCCATGGCCTGGAGGTCGACTTCGCCCAGTCCAACCACGAGGGCGTGCTCATCGACGCCCTCCACGCCGCCCGCGGGAGCGCGGTCGGTGTCGTCATCAACCCGGGGGCGTTCACGCACACCTCGATCGCGATCGCCGATGCCATCTCCGCCGTCGAGCTGCCCGTGATGGAGGTCCACCTCTCCAACGTCCATGCCCGCGAGGCCTTCCGCCACCACTCCTACATCTCCCCCGTCGCCGCCGCGGTGTTCATCGGCGCCGGCCTCCACGGATACGGCTACGCCATCGACCAGCTCGCCACCCTCGAATAGCACCATCACAGGCGGGGAGGACCACCAGGCCACCCCGCGGGACCAACACGGGATCCCTGCACCACCACCGGGGGACCGGGAAGACAGGGGCACGATGACCGACGCCACCCAGGACGCCCGGCAGGCCGCCGAGCAGACGGCCGCGGTGGCCACGGCCACCAGCTACCGCCGGTCCGCGCAGACCTGGTTCGCCGGCCATTCGGAGGTCTACGCCGATTGGGCCTCCCATGTGGCGGCCACCCCCGCACTGGCAGCGTTGATCGCCACCCTGCCACCAGCCAAGCGCCAACCCAACCTCGTGTTCGCCGCCAGCCGCTTCGCCGGCTGCCCCGACGGCGACGCAGCCACTTGGGCGGCCTTTCTGCAGGCCCACTGGTCCCGTGTGCGCGACATCGTGCTCACCCACCGCACGCAGACCAACGAGGCCGGCCGCTGCGCCACCCTGCTGCCGGCCCTCGGGCTCATCGCCGCCGATGCCGGCCAGCCGCTGGCCCTCATCGAGGCCGGCCCCTCGGCAGGGCTCTGCCTCCTGCCGGACCTCTATGCCTATGAGTACTACCCCGGCACGGGCACCGGCAAGGGCACCGGGAACGACGGCGTCACCCGGCTAGGTGCCGGGACGCCCCTGCTCCGCTGTGCGGTGACCGGCGCCCCTCCCCTGCCCGCCGCACCGCCCCGGGTCGCCTCCCGCGCGGGGGTCGACCTGAACCCCCTGGACGGAACGGACCCCCGGACCATCCGCTGGCTCGAGGCGCTCGTCTGGCCCGGACAGGACGACCGGCTGGCGACGCTGCGCTCTGCCCTGGGCACGCTTGCGGCCCTGGGGCAGGACCGGCCGCGCCTGGTGACCGGCGACCTCAACAAGCGCATCGCCGGGCTCGTGGCCGCCGTGCCGGCCGGGCAGACCCCCGTCGTCTTCCACACGGCGGTCCTGGCCTACCTGTCCCCGGGGGAACGGGCGCGCTTCGCGGCAACCGTCCGGTCGCTGGGCTGCCGGTGGCTCTCCAACGAGAACTTCCTGCTCGACGACGACGGCGCCACCGTCGCTTCGGAGCACGGCGACCGGTTCACCCTCGCCCTCGACGGGGTGCCGTTGGCCTACACGGGCCAGCACGGGGCCACGCTGGAGTGGATCGGCTGAGCGCCGCTCAGTGTGCCGAGCAGGCGCCGGTGGACACCGTGTCCGTGTAGCCGGAGGCGCGGTTGACCACCGGTTCGACGACCTTGAGCGAGAGCGCGTAGCCGACCGGGGCGTCGCCCTTGGCCTTGGCGAACACCACGCCGACGAGCCGGCCGGAGTCATCCAGCAGCGGACCGCCGGAGTTCCCCTGCCGGACATCGGCGCCCAGCTGGTAGATCTGCAGCGGCGAGGGGTCGGCACCATAGATGTTCTGCACGGCGACGGTCCGCAGCGATTGCACCGCGGCGGCCTTGGCCTGGAACGGCCCGCCGGCCGGATAGCCCATGAACGTCGCCCGGTCACCGGTCGACAGGTCCGAGCCCACGGGGACGGGCTCCAGGCCGAGGCCGGAGACCGCCAGCACCGCCAGGTCGTGCCGCGGGTCGAAGTGCACGACCCGTGCCGGGAGGGCCCGGCCGTCGGGGGTGTTCACCACTGGTTCGGAGATCCCCGCCACGACGTGGGCATTGGTCAGGATTCGGTCGGGGGCCACGGCGAAGCCGCTGCCGGTCTGGTTGACCCCGCAGGCGAAGGCCGTCCCGGTGATCTTGGCCACCGAGTCGGCGACGGCGCGCACGGCCTCGGAATCCGGTGCCTTCTGCGCGGGGGCGGTGTCGGGGACCGGCCCGAAGGGCTCGACGAGTTCGGGGATGCTCTGCCCCATCACGGCAGAGCGGGCCTTGGCCAACGCTGCGGACACCGGATCCGGCGTGGCCTCCCGGATGGTGCTGATGACCTTCGAGGAGGCGATCTGCTGGGACAGGAACGGCAGGCCCATGGTTGCGGCGGAGAAGGCGATCGCCGATATCACCAGGGCGGCGACCACCACGTTGACGATGCCGCCCAGCAGCCGGTCGAAGGTCTTGATGACCGGGAAGTTCAGGGCCAGTCGGACCCTGTTGCCGATGGCCACCCCGATGGCGTGGCCCAGGATCACCAGCACGACGACGGTGGCGATGACCCAGAAAACGCGCCAATTGGAGCTGGAGACCCAGCCGGAGACGATCGGGATCGCGTAGAAGCTGGCCACCCCGCCGGCGATCAGGCCGGCGACTCCGCCCAGTGTGACGAAGAACCCCTTGCGCAGGCCCGAGACCAGGAAGGCGACGAACGACAGCAGCAGGACGATGTCGAGCCAGCTGAATCCGAAGAACACCAAAAACTCCAACCCGTCGCGTGATACCGGCACGGGCTCGGTGGTCGGCCATCGCCCGCGCGGCCCTCCCAGTCTACGGGCACAGGTGGTGCACCCATTGGTGCTGACGGCTGAAATCGTGCCACTATCGTTGTGGAAGGTGTCACATCGTCTCCGACTACGGCACAATGGGACAAGCGCCAACACACTTGACAGGAGAATTCATGGACATCGAGGTACTGCGCCGGGCACCATTGTTTACGACGCTCAGCGACGAGGTGTTCTCGGCCCTGACCGAAGAACTGACCGAGGTCGATCTGTCCCGCGGGGCATCCGTGTTCCGCGAAGGGGACCAGGGAGACCAGCTGTACTTCATCGTTTCGGGCAAGATCAAGCTCGGGCGGACCGCCCCGGATGGCCGGGAGAACCTGCTGGCGGTGCTCGGTCCGGGTGAGCTCTTCGGCGAGATGGCCCTGTTCGATCCGAGCCCGCGCAATGCCACCGCCACCGCGGTGTCGGAGACGCGTCTGGCCGGCCTGCGCCATGAGAACCTGCGCAAGGTCCTCAAGACGTCCCCCGAGGTCTCGGTGCAGCTGCTGCAGGCACTGGCCCGCCGCCTGCGCCGTACCAACGAATCGCTGGCCGACCTGGTGTTCTCCGATGTCCCCGGCCGCGTGGCCAAGGCGCTGCTGGACCTGGCGGACCGTTTCGGCCGTCCGGCCACCGACGGTGTCTTGGTGGCCCACGAATTGACCCAGGAGGAACTGGCCCAGCTGGTCGGGGCCTCCCGCGAGACGGTGAACAAGGCCCTGGCCGAGTTCGTGCAGCGTGGGTGGCTGCGCCTGGAGGCCCGCGCGGTCGTCATCCTGGACATCCAGCGCCTGCGCCAGCGTTCCCGCTAGGCCGGTGCCGCGCCGGATGATCCGGCGCACCGTTGCACCCCCGCCCGCCGGGGCGTCCCGCACCTGCGGGACCGCCGCCGGGGCGGGGGTTTTTCGTTTGCCCCACCGGCGGCCGGGCGGGCCGGAGATCCAGCCGGCGGGAGGTTTAGCGGCCCCGTGCCGCGGCGCCGCCCTCCGAGGCGGTGCTGATGCTCACGTCGAGGTAGTAGTTGCCGTCGATGCCGACGAGCTTGGGGTGGTAGGACTTCACCGGGCGGCGGTGGGACAGGTAGGCAACGGTCCCGCGGGTCGTGGCGATCTTTTCCAGCAGGAACTCCACGGCGGGGGTGGTGATCCGGCTCAGGTCGAGCCCGCGGGTGTCGTCCTGCCCGACCTCGTCGCCCAGCAGTGGTTCGGTGCGGTGCTCCAGCACCTCGGCCGCGGACTTCCACGCGGCCCACACGCCCTTGCCGCGCAGCAGGGTCGCTTCCTGCTGGGGCGGCAGCGCCGCGGCGAAGTAGCGGGTGTCGAACCGGCGGTGGGCGAAATCGGGGCTGATCCAATGCGAGAGCGGGCGCAACAGGTCCGTGCGCAGCCCGAGTCCGCGTTTGGCCAGCATGGAGGTGAAGCTGACGTCCTGGCCCGCGACGTCCTCGCGGACCTGCATCCACTCCTCGGTGTTGCAGTTCTCCACGATCGAGAGCGGGTCCGCCCCCGCCAACAGGATGCCGGTCTCCTCGAACAGCTCGCGGACCGCGCAGACGATGTGGCTGCGGGTGATCCGGTGGTCCAACACGCCCAGTCGTTCGGCCCACCACCCGATGGTGGGTCCGAACCAGGCGGTGAGGTCGTCGTCGTCGGCCTCGAAGCTGCCGCCCGGGAAGGCGACCGAGCCCAGTGGCGATCCGCCGGGGCGGTAGCCGAGGTAGGTCTGCACGCCCTGCGGGGAATCCCTCAGCAGGACAACGGACGAGGCCTTGCGGGCTGCGCGCGGGGTGCGGGCACCGAAGGTGGTCCAGCTGTCCGCCGCCCCGATCTGGGACGGCGGCAGCGGGAAGAGGCGCCGGAGCAGACCGGTGCGGGGCAGGTCGGCTTCCGCGGGACGCGGCCCGCCGCCCGTGCCCGATACGCACCCGACACCGGGGCGGGGTGGGTCAGTTGAATTCTGCAATCAGTTCAACTTCCACGGCGGCGTCCAGCGGCAGGGCCGCCACGCCCACGGCCGAGCGGGCATGGACGCCCGCGTCGCCGAAGACCGTTCCGAGCAGCTCGGAGGCGCCGTTGACCACGCCGGGTTGCCCGGTGAAGGCCGGGTCCGAGGAAACGAAGCCGACAACCTTGACAATCCGGGTGACGCGGTCGAGGTCGCCGATCATGGACTTCACGACGGCCAACGCGTTGAGCACCGCGACCGCGGCCTGGTCCTTGGCGGCCTCGGCCTCGACCTGTGCGCCGACCTTGCCGGTCACTGTGAGTTCGCCGTTAATGAAGGGCAGCTGCCCGGAGGTGTGCACCAGGTTCCCGGTGATCACGGCGGGCACGTACGCGGCAACGGGCTTCGCCACCTGGGGCAGCGTCAGGCCGAGGTCGGCAAGGCGCTGTTCGACGGCGGATGAGGGCTGGTTTTCCACGGCTTCCGGGTCCTTTCCTGCTACTGCTTCGGTCGTTTGAGGTAGGCCACCGGGGCGTTTCCGTCCGGCCCGGGGATGACGGTGACGAGTTCCCAGCCATCGTCTCCCCATTGGTCCAGGATCTGCTTCGTGGCGTGGACAATGAGCGGTAATGTCGCGTATTCCCATTTGGTCATACGGGATACGTTAGCTCCTCCGGCTAAACTGGTGGGCATGGCGTCTCGAAAGTCCCCCTTCTTTAACACCGCGACCACCCTCGGCAAGATCGTGGCCTTCTTCGGTGTCAGCGCCCTGTGCGGCGTCCTGGCCGCCGGAATGCTGATCCCCGCCGCCTCGGTGGCCGGTTCCACCGCCTCGGTCGGCATGGACTTCTTCGAGGCGCTGCCGGCGGAGCTGAAGCAGGAGCCGCTCTCGCAGCCCTCCACGATCCTGGCCAAGGACGGCACCAAGCTGGCCACCTTCTACGCGGAGAACCGCACACCGGTGCCGCTGGACAAGATCTCGAAGAACATGCAGGAGGCCATCGTCTCCATCGAGGACGAACGCTTCTACGAGCACAATGGCGTCGACCTGCGCGGCATCGCCCGCGCTGCGGCCCACAACCTCACCAGCTCATCCCAGCAGGGTGCTTCCACGCTGACCCAGCAGTACGTGAACAACGTGCTCATCAACGCCGCCTTCCTCAACGGCGCCGACAAGTCCGACATCACCTACTCGGGCACCAAGAACCTGGCCGACAAGCTGCGCGAGGCCAAGCTGGCGATCTCCGTGGAGAAGGAGTTCACCAAGCAGCAGATCCTGCAGGGCTACCTGAACCTCGTACTCTTCTCCGGCACCACCTACGGTGTCGAAGCGGCAGCACAACGCTTCTTCTCCGTCCACGCCGAGGACCTGAACATCCCGCAGTCGGCCATGCTCGCGGGCATGGTCCAGCGCCCGAATACGTTCAATCCGATCACGAACCCTGAACTGACGCTCAAACGACGCAACACTGTGCTGGCGGCCATGCTCCGCACTGATGCGATCACCCAGAAGGAGTATGACAAGGCGGTCAAGACCGACTTGGGGCTGGACCCGAAGGAACTGAAGTCCGGTTGTTACGGTGCCCCCTCGGCCAACTACTTCTGCGATTACGTCGCCCACCTGATCCTGAAGGACCCTGCCTACGGCAAGACAAAGGAGGCCCGCGAAGCCCTGCTTTACCGTGGCGGCCTGACGATCAAGACGACACTGGATCCCCGCTTGCAGAAGGAAGCGGAAAAGGAAACCCAGAAGACCATTCCCGCGGACGACTCCTCCGACATGGGTGCTGCCATCGTCACCGTGGAACCAGGCACGGGCAACATCCTGGCCATGGCACAGAACAAGAAGTACGGCTCGATCCCGGACAACCAGTCCTACACGACCTACAACTTCAACGTCGGCCAGTCCATGGGCGGGACCCGCGGGTTCCAGGGGGGGTCGACGATGAAGCCGTACACGGCCATCGCCTGGCTGGAGGACGGCCGGAAGATGACCGACACCGTCGATGCCAGCCGGGACAGCTATCCCGCGTCCTTCCACTGGAAGGCCTCCTGCATGCCGAAGGGCTACGTGTCGCTGGATCCGCCCGGCTACACGGTGGGCAACGCCAGCCCCGGCTTCAAGCGGCGCATGACCGTGGACTACGGCCTCTACTGGTCGATCAACACCGCCACCGTCGCGGAGGCCTCGAAGCTCGACCTGTGCAAGATCGCCGACGTGACCAAGCGCACCGGGTTGTTCAATGCCTGGGACGACAAGCCGATCACGGGCGCGAACCCCTCCTTCGTCATCGGTTCCGTGAACATCACGCCGCTGGCCCAGGCCACGGCCTTCGCGACGTTCGCCAACAAGGGCGAGTACTGCGAGAACCGTGCCCTGGAATCGGTCACCGATGCCGCCGGCAATTCCTACAAGGTCCCGGGCATCTCCTGCGAACAGGTCATCGAGCCCGACGTGATCAACACGCTGAACGGGACGTTGAAGCGCATCGCCGGCACGCGTGTGGCCAAGGGTCGGATCAGCGAGCCGATCGCCGGCAAGACCGGTACCAACAACTCCGCCTCCTCCACCTGGTTCGTCGGCTACACCACCGGCACGTCCACCGCTTCCTGGACTGGCCGGTTCACGGGCAACCAGAGCACCAAGGGCGAGACCATCAACGGCAAGACCTACGACTACGTCGACTCCTCCACACTGGCCGCGCCGCAGTGGTACGAGTACGCCAAGGACGTCATCGACTACTACCCGACCGAGAGCCTGCACACCTCGTCGAAGAAGTCGTCCGACTCGGAGGGTTCCTCGGAAGATGGTTCCTCGAGCGATAGCGGCGATAATGGCGACTAACGAGGCATAACCGAACCACCGAAGGAGAGCACCGCACCCATGGCCGCATCACGGGACACCTGGCAGTCGATCAAGCGAGCGGTACCCCTGCTCGGCGCGGGCGCGGGAGCGGCCGCGGCGTTGGGGGGCCTGGCGCTCGGGTACGGCATGATGGAGCGTAATGCGTTCACCATCCGCCATGAAACGCTGCCCCTCCTGCCCCGGGGCTTCGCCGACCTGCGGATTCTCCACCTCTCGGACATCCACCTGGTCCCTGGCCAGGAGGCGAAGAAGCAGTGGTTGCGCTCCCTGGCGGACCTGGACCCGGACCTGGTGGTCAACACCGGGGACAACCTCAGCCACCGCGGTGCCGTGCCCGAACTCCTCGACGCGCTGGAGCCCCTCATGCGCTTCCCCGGGGTCTTCGTCCCCGGTTCCAACTGCTACTACGCCCCGCGGCCCAAGAACCCCCTGCGCTACCTCGTCGGCCGCAACCAGCCGGGCACCCTGGACCACCGGGTCCTGCCCTGGCGGGAAATGCACGCCGGCTTCGGGGCAGCCGGCTGGGTCAACCTGACCAACCGGGCCATCTCGCGGACCTACCACGGGCTGCGCCTGGACTTCTCGGGCGTGGACGATCCGCACCTGAAACTCGACGAATTCGCCGGATGGCCCAGCGGCTCCACGACCGGCGACCAGGCGCCGCATATGCGGATCGCTGTCACCCACGCGCCCTACCAGCGCGTCCTGGACCAGTTCACCGCCACCGGAGCGGACATCATCTTCGCCGGGCACACCCACGGCGGCCAGATCTGCATCCCCGGGTACGGGGCGCTGGTGAGCAACTGCGACCTGCCCACCTGGCGAGCCCGCGGATTGACCTACTGGGACCACGCCGGTAGGACGACGCCATTGGAGGTGTCGGCGGGCATCGGGACCTCTCGTTTTGCACCGGTACGCATCGCCTGCCCGCCCGAGGCCGTCGTGGTCACGCTGACCTCCCGGGACTGAGCCGACCGGCCGATTGGTAGTGCCCAACCGCTCGCGGTACCGTATGTTTTGATTGCTGTAGGCAAACACAACAGAACGAGGACACCCGTCGTGGTGCAACACCAGAACAGCCAGAGCGAACACCCGGCATCGACGTCGTTCCGCAGGACCCTCGCCCGGCTGGGGCCCCAGATCCGCCCCTACCTCCCGCGCCTCGTCGCGGGGTTCCTCTGTGCTCTCGGCGCGGGCATCGTCGCCCTGACGATCCCGCAGGTGCTGCGCGGCCTCGTGAACTCCGTGCTGCACCCGGGCGGCTCGACGGACGACGTCTGGATCAGCGCCGGGATCGTCGCGGCCCTCGGCCTGGCCGAAGCCGCCCTCGTGTTCTTCCGCCGCATCTTCGTCATCACCCCGGCCGCCCGCATCGAAACCGACCTGCGGATCCGACTGTACCGCCACCTGCAGCGGTTGCCGGTGGCGTTCCACGACAAATGGGGGTCGGGCCAGCTGCTCTCGCGGTCCATGGCCGACCTGAGCCTGGTGCGCCGGTGGCTGGCCTTCGGCTCGATCATGTTGGTCGTCTCCACCGTGACCGTCGTGGTCGGGCTGTGGTTCATGTTCACGAGCAGCTGGCTGCTCGGGCTGATCTACCTGGCCGGAGCCATCCCCATCACCATCCGGGCGTTCTACTTCCGCAACGTCTTCCGCGCGGCAAGCCGGCTCAGCCAGGACCAGGCCGGAGACCTCGCCACCAACGTCGAGGAGTCCGTCCACGGCATCCGGGTGATCAAGGCCTTCGGCCGCGGCTCCCAGGCCCTCGAGGGGTTCGGCGTGCGCGCACGGCAATTGCGCGACACCGAGATCAACAAGGCACGGTCCCTCTCCGGGTTCCTCATGTTCGTCGTCTCCATCCCCGAGATCACCCTCGGTGCCGGGCTGCTCGTGGGCATCTGGCTCACGGCCCGCGGCGAGCTGACCGTGGGAGATCTCGTGGCGTTCTTCGGCACGGCCGCCGTGCTCGCCGCCCCGGTCGAAGGGATCGGCATGCTGCTGGGCATGACGCTGACGACCAAAACCGCACTGGACCGCCACTTCGACGTCATGGACACGCGTAACACGATCGATTCACCCGCCGACCCCGAGGTCCCGACCCATCCCCGGGGCCGCCTCAGCCTGCGCGGCGTGACCTTCAGCTACCCCGATGCCCGCCCGGGCTCCGTCCCCGTCCTGGACGGGCTCGACCTCGAGGTTGAGCCCGGCGAGACGATGGCCCTGGTCGGGGTCACCGGCAGCGGCAAGTCGACACTGCTGCAGCTGGTCCCCCGACTCTACGAGGTCACCGGTGGCGCGATCGCCGTCGACGGGGTGGATGTGCGCCGGATGGACCTGGCCGACCTGCGCACCGCCGTGTCGGTTGCCTTCGAGGACACCACGCTGTTCTCGTCCTCGATTTCCGACAACGTCCTCCTCGGAGCCGACCTCCCGCCGGGTCGGGATCCGCGGCACGCCCTCGACGAGGCGCTCGAGGTCGCGCAAGCCGGTTTTGCCCACGACCTGGACCAGGGAGTGGACACCGTCATCGGCGAGGAGGGGCTCTCCCTGTCGGGCGGCCAGCGCCAACGCATCGCCCTGGCCCGTGCCATTGCCGCCAAGCCCCGGATTCTCGTCCTGGATGACCCCCTCTCCGCCCTCGATGTCCGGACCGAGGAGGCCGTCACGGACCGGCTCCGCGGCGTGCTCGAGGGGACCACGACGCTGATCGTCGCCCACCGGCCTTCCACCGTCATGCTCGCCGACCGGGTGGCGCTGCTGCGCGACGGGCACATCGACGACGTGGGAACCCACACGGAGCTGCTGGCCCGCAACGAGCACTACCGCTACGTCATCGCCAGCCTGGACGAACCGCCCACCGTGGAGGACGTCCTCGAGTCGGACACCCGGGGAGGGACCCGCGCATGAGCCAGACACGAGGCGTCGGCGACGAAGACCAGATCCTGCTCAGCCGCGAGGACCGCAGCCGCGTCAGGGCCCGTTCCTGGCGCCTGCTCGGCCAGCTGGCCGCCCCGCTGAAGCCCATGCTCCTGTTGACGGTGGTGCTGGTCATCGTCTCGAACCTGGCACGGGCCTCCTTCCCGGTGATCATCGCCTGGGCCATCGACTGGGCCCTGCCCCAGCTCGTGGCCGGGAACGCGGCCCCGTTCACGATCACCGGCACCGCGTACCTGGTCTCCGCCGTCCTCGCCGGGGTCCTGCTGGGCTGGTACAACCTGTGCACCGCCAAGGTCAGCCAGGCGATGTTGCTGACCCTGCGCATGCGGGTCTTCCGGCACACCCAGCTGCTGAGCCTGGAATTCCACGAGAAGTACACCTCCGGGCGGATCATCTCCCGGCAGACCTCGGACCTGGAGACTTTGCGCGAACTGCTGGACCAGGGCATCTCGCAACTGGTCTCCGGCGTCGTCTTCGTCATCTTCACCGCGGCGAGCATCTTCTGGATGGACTGGCGCTCGGGCCTGGTGGTGTTGTGCGCCGTGGTCCCCGTGGCCGTCGTCTTCCGCTGGTACCAGAAGCACTCGGAAATCATCTTCCGCGAATCCCGCGTGGTGTCGGCACGGCTGATCACCTCGTTCGTGGAGACGATGACGGGGATCCGTGCGGTGAAGGCATTCCGCCGCGAGCGCGACAACGACACCCGCTACGGGACCGTCGCCCACGACTACCGCGACAACTCGATCCGGTCCATCAACCTCTTTGGTGTCCTGCAGCCGTCCCTGGTGCTGATCGGCAACCTGACGGTGGCGACGCTGCTGCTGCTGGGCGGTTTCCGGGTTTTGGACGAGACCCTCGAGGTCGGCGTCCTGGTCGCCCTGCTGCTGGCCGGCAAGCGGGTCTTCCAGCCCGTCGACCAGATCGCCATGTTCTACAGCTCGCTGCAATCGGCCACCGCTGCGTTGGAGAAGGTCTCCGGGCTGCTCGAGGAGGAGCCGACGGTCGTCGAGCCCGCCCGGCCGGTGGCCCTCGACCGGCCCGCCGGGAACATCCGCTTCCAGGACGCGGTCTTCGGCTACGGCGAGGGGCCGGTCGTCATGGACCGGTTCGACCTGGAGATCCCCGCCGGGCAAACGGTCGCCGTCGTCGGGCAAACCGGTGCCGGCAAGTCCACGCTGGCCAAGCTCATCGCCCGCTTCTACGACCTCACCGAGGGCTCGCTCACCCTGGACGGCGTCGAGCTGCGCGACCTGGCCAACGAGGAGCTGCGCCGCTCGGTGGTCATGGTGACGCAGGAGGCCTTCCTGTTTTCCGGAACCGTTGCCGACAACATCGCACTGGGCAAGCCCGGGGCGTCCCCCGACGAGATCGTCCTCGCCGCGCGGGCGGTCGGCGCCGACGAATTCATCCGGTCCCTGCCCGATGGCTACGACACCGACGTCAACAAGCGCGGCGGCCGGGTCTCGGCGGGCCAGCGACAGTTGATCTCCTTCGCCCGCGCCTTCCTGGCCGACCCGACCGTGCTCATCCTGGACGAGGCGACGTCGTCGCTGGACATCCCCAGCGAGCGGCTGGTCCAACGCGGGCTGCAGACCCTGCTGGGACAGCGGACCGCCTTGATCATCGCCCACCGGCTCTCGACGGTGGAGATCGCCGACCGCGTGCTGGTGGTCCACGATGGGCGGATCGTCGAGGACGGCAGCCCGCGGGAGCTCGTGGAGGCCGGGGGCCGCTTCGCGGCACTGCACGCGGCCTGGCAGCAGAGCCTCATCTGAGACCCGCTGTGCATGGCGAAGGCCCGGTCCCCGCAGTGCGGAAACCGGGCCTCGACGTCACCGCTGGACGCGGTCCCGCCCGACGATCACATGGCGGTGGCGTGGGGCCAATCGCCGACGTTGATGGTTGAGTGGGGCCAGTCCCCGACGCTGATGGTGGAATGCGGCCAGTCGCCCACGGCCACCGCCGAGTGGGGCCAATCGCCGACGTTGATGCTCGAGTGCGGCCAGTCACCGACCGCCACCGAGGAGTGGGGCCAGTCGCCGACGGCGGGGGTGGAATGCGGCCAATCGCCGACGGCGAGAACCGCACCGGCCGCCAGTGCGGCAGTGGCTGCAAGCGCTGCAACAAGCTTCTTCAATGTCTTCTCCTTGAGGGTCGCCGTGGATGTACCTGTACCGCGTCAGTGAGTGGCGCATCACTTAACATTCATTGTAAATTGGTGGGAACATGTTTCGTCAAGGTTTTGCGAGCAAAGCTTTCTCGACGCAAGCTGTAGTCCACCACGACGTCGTACTAAGGGGAAGCCATGGGAATCAAATTCGGCGAGAAGCTGCGTCACGCCCGGCAGCAGATGAAGTTGACCCAGGCCCAGCTCGGACATGGCAAGTACTCCACGAGCTATATTTCCCTGTTGGAAACCGGCAGCCGCGAACCCACGGCGGAAATCATCACGGAGCTCTCAGCCCGTCTCAACCTGGACCGGGAGCTGATGGACTCGTGGAACACCCCCGTGTCCGCCGACGAGGCGGAATTCGTGCTGCTCGAGCACCGCGCCCGCCAGTCGTTCACGGCCCGTGAATACTCCGACGCCGGCGCCACCGCCGCCGAAGCCGCTTCCGTGGCCCTGCGGCTGAAGAACTCCAGCGCCTGGTGGAACATGATGTTCCTGCGCGCCGAGTCGCTGCGCGACCAGGGCCTGCACGACGAGTACCGCACCACGGCCGAGGAGGTCCTCAACCATCCGCTGACCGATGAATCCCTCGCGCTGAAGGTCAGGGCCGAGACCCTCGTGGCCAACGCCTACCTGGGGCTGGGCAAGCTGCACATCGCCGTCGAGCATGCCATCAACGCGGTAGAGCAGGGCAAGAACCTGCCCGGCGACTCGCTGATCTACATCGGTGCCCTGTTCGCCCTGATCGCGTCGCTGGCCGAATCGGGCCAGCTCGACACCGCCTGGAACAGCTGCGAGGCACTCGCCGAGGCCGTCTCCGAGGGCGCGCCGAGCCAGACCGCCGGGAATGCCTATTGGGCCATCGGCAACGTCGCGTTCAAGCGCCAGGACATCGCCGCCGGGCTGAGCAACCACCAGTTGGCCGCCCAACGGCTGCTGCCCGCGAGCGACATCGAGCAGTGGGCACGGTTCAACAAGGCCTCCGCCTCCATGCGCCTGACCGCGGGCGTCGTCGAGCCCGAAACCCTCGAGTGCATCGAGAAGGCCGAACTGGCGATCAGCGTGATCGGCGGCAACCCGGCCGAGGCGCTGGAACTGCGGCTGATCCGCGCCCGCTGGCTCCACCTGAACGGCCAGCCCGAGCAGGCGCTGCAGGAACTGGAGCCGGTCTCCAAGGACCGCGAGATGCTCTCGCAGCACCTCCAGGGCGAGATCGACCTGCTCACCGCGCGCTGCATGGTCAGCATGGGCAACGGCACCGAGGCGGTGGACCACCTGGCCCGCGCCCAGCAGGCCTTCGCCCTGGCCGGTTCCCCCGACCGCGCGTCGCTGGCGATCGAACTGGCCACGGAGATCCGGGCCTCCCGCCGCTAGGCGGAGAAGGCCCGCCCGGTCAGGCGCTCGAACGCCTCGATGTAGCGCTGGCGGGTGCGCTCGACGACCTCCGGCGGTAGGGCCGGGGGCGGGACCTCTCCGGCGCGGTCCCAGCCGGAGGCCGCGGAGGTGAGCCAGTCCCGGACGAACTGCTTGTCGAAGGACGGCTGGGCGTGCCCGGGCTCGTAGGTCCGGGCGTCCCAGAACCGCGATGAGTCCGGGGTCAGGACCTCGTCGCCCAGGGTGATCACGCCGGTGGCAGGATCCAGGCCGAACTCGACCTTGGTGTCGGCCAGGATGATGCCCCGTTCCCGGGCGATCTGCTCCGCCCGCGTGTAGACCCCGAGGGTCAGCTCGCGCAGCCGGGCGGCGACCGTCTCCCCGACCCGATCGACGACCTCGGTGTAGGTGATGTTCTCGTCGTGCTCGCCGACCTCGGCCTTGGCCGACGGGGTGAAGATCGCCGGTTCCAGCGCCGATCCGTCCACCAGCCCGTCGGGCAGGGGCAACGAGCAGACGGTCCCGGACGTGCGGTATTCCGCCAGGCCCGAGCCGGTGAGGTAGCCGCGGGCGATGCACTCGATCGGGTACATCTGCAGCTTCCGGCAGACCATGGCCCGCCCCGCCACGGCGTCGGGCACGTCCGTGGAGATGACGTGGTTGGCGAACCCGTCCAGCTGGTCGAACCACCACAGGCTCAGCTGGGTGAGCACCTTGCCCTTGTCCGGGATCGGGGTCTCGAGGACGAAATCGTAGGCGCTGATCCGGTCGCTGGCCACCACCAGGACCCGGTCGGCTGCGGCGGGGTCGATGCCGGCCGGGGTGTAGAGGTCGCGCACCTTGCCCGAATACAGGTGGTCCCATCCGGGCAGGTCCAGCGTCTCGGTCTCGAATCCGGCCATCAGTTCTCCTCCAGCTCGACGGCGATGCCGCCCTGGCTGGCGCGCAGGGCGATGTCGGTGCGGTACTGCCCACCGGGCAGACCGATCTTCCCCACCCCGGCGTAGGCCCGTTCCCGTGCGGCGTGGAGGTCTTCCCCCAGGCCGACCACGGCCAGCACGCGCCCCCCGGCGGAGACGGTGGCACCGTCGTCGTCCAGGGCCGTCCCGGCGTGCAGCACACTGACCCCCTCGAGGGCCGCCGCCTCGTCCAGGCCGGTGATGACATCCCCGGTGACCGGGCTGTCGGGGTACCGGGCGGAAGCCAGGACCACCCCGACCGCCGCCTCCTGGCGCCAGGTCAGGGGTTCGACGGCGTCCAGGGTGCCGTTCGCCGCGGCCAGCAGCAGCGATCCGAGCGGCGTCTGGAGCCGGGCCAGCACCGCCTGGGTCTCGGGGTCTCCGAACCGGGCGTTGAATTCGATGACGCGGAGGCCGCGCCGGGTCAGGGCCAGCCCGCAGTACAGCACGCCGGTGAACGGCGTGCCGCGGTCGGCCATGGCCGTGATGGTCGGCATCGCGACGCGGTCCATGACCTCCTCCACGAACCCGGCCGGAAGCCATTCGAGCGGGCTGTAGGCCCCCATGCCGCCGGTGTTCGGGCCCTCGTCGCCGTCGAAGATGCGCTTGAAGTCCTGAGCCGGGGCCAGCGGGACGGCATGGTGGCCGTCGGAGATGACGAACAGGGAGACCTCGGGTCCGTCGAGGAACTCCTCGATGACCACGCTGCCGCCGGCGCCAAAGCAGTCCTCGGCGTGCGCG
>Ga0134125_10002169_pt1 | contig 23450 bp, 17 predicted proteins | sample KB31751_FD_96464 | JGI IMG/M metagenome (GOLD analysis project Ga0134125, IMG submission 96464) | Terrestrial soil microbial communities with excess Nitrogen fertilizer from Kellogg Biological Station, Michigan, USA - KB3-175-1 | ecosystem: Environmental > Terrestrial > Soil > Unclassified ...
AAGGAAATCGAGTTGATGGTGCGCGACGGCATGTCACCCGCGCGCGCGCTGCTGGCCGCCACCGCCGTCGACGCAAAGATCCTTCGCCAGCAGGATCAGTTCGGCCAGCTGCGCAAAGGACTGGATGCCGACATCATCGCCGTGCCGGGCGACCCCACCCGCGACATCACTGCGATCGAGCACGTGCAGTTTGTCATGAAAGGTGGAGTGATTTACCGGCATCCTTGACGGACCTCCCGCCTCGCCTCGCCGCGTCCATTGCCACGTGGACCGGCCCGCCTCGCCTTCGCCTCCGGGTGCCCGTTCCATGGAGCCCCGCCCACGCTGCAGACTTATTACGGGTACGGGCCGCTCGATAGCGAGCGGACGCTTCGGTGGAGGCCAGGCAGGGGCACGATGGCCGGCGAGATCGAATTGAAACTGGCGACGGCGCCAAGCGCAGTGCGCGAGATCGCGCGCCGCCAAAAAAATCGCGGTCGCTGTCGATCGGCCTAATCTCCGTTCGTATTGGGGGTGAAACCGGCAATTGCGCCGGCGACAGTGCCGAGGAGCGTCCCATGAAGCAGTATCTACTCAGTATCTATCAGCCGGACGGCCCCATCCCCACGCCTGCGGCCCTCGAAGGCATCATGCGCGACGTAAATGCGCTGCGTAAGGAAATGACGGCGGCTGGCGCCTGGGTCTTCAGCGCCGGGCTGCACCCACCTACCACGGCTACCGTGGTACGCCTGAAGGACCGCGAAGTCCTGACGACCGACGGCCCATACATCGAAGGAAAAGAGCACATCGGAGGCTTTACGATCATCCGTGCAGCCGATCTGGACTGCGCTCTGGAATGGGGACGAAAGCTCGCCCGGGCCACCACCCTCCCGGTCGAAGTCCGGCCGCTCAACGAGCACTGAGCCGACCGCGAATGCCCGACCCGCGAGTTGCCGAGATCGAGCGTGTCTTCCGTGCGGAGTACGGTCGCGCGGTAGCCGTCCTGATTCGCGCCTTCGGCGATATCGGCATGGCCGAGGAGGCGGTCCAGGACGCCTTCACCGAGGCGGTGCGGCGATGGCCATCCTCAGGGCTCCCCCCGAGCCCGGCGGGATGGATCATCACGACCGCGCGCAACCGGGCGATCGATCGACTGCGCAGGGAAGAATCCCGCGATTTTCGGCACCAGCAGTCCGCCGAAATGCTCGTGGCCGCTGAGCCTGAGGAGGACACTGCCGTGGCCGACGACAGACTGCGACTGATCTTCACTTGCTGCCACCCTGCCCTCGGGATTTCCACGCAAGTAGCCCTGACACTGCGTCTTCTCGGCGGGCTCACCACAGCGGAAGTGGCCCGTGCGTTTCTCGTTCCGGAAGCCACCATGGCCCAGCGGTTGGTGCGCGCCAAGGGCAAGATCCGCGATGCCGGCATCCCTTACCGCATACCCGAGGCGGCGGATCTTCCGGATCGCCTGCGGTCCGTGCTGGCGGTCCTCTACCTGATCTTCAATGAGGGTTATACCGCGAGCTCCGGAGACCGCCTCGTCCGCGAAGAGCTCTGCGCGGAGGCCATCCGGCTGGGACGGCTGCTGCGAGAGCTCATGCCGGAGGAGCCGGAGGTGATGGGCTTGCTGGCCCTCATGCTCCTCATCGATTCCCGCCGTGCCGCCCGCCTGACGCCGGGCGGGCAGTTAGTCCTTCTGACCGATCAGGACCGGGCCCAGTGGAATCGCGATCTCATCCGCGAGGGACAGGATCTGGTTCGGCATTGCCTCGCGCGCAACCAACCCGGTGCCTACCAGATCCAGGCGGCCATCAATGCGGTGCACAGCGATGCACCCTGCGCCGAAGGGACGGACTGGCCGCAGATCCTCGCGCTGTACGATCAGCTCATGGCCATCGCGCCGAGCGCCGTGACGGCGCTCAATCGTGCCGTGGCCGTCGCAGAAGTGCGGGGACTTCGTGAGGCGTTGGCGGCCGTGGATCGCCTCGGCCTGGCCGATTACTACCTGTTCCACGCCATCCGGGCCGATCTGTTGCGCCGCCTCGGTCGCAACGTCGAGGCCAAGCGCGCATACGACACTGCGATCGCTCGCAGCGATAACACTGCGGAGAAGGGATTCTTGGAGCGCCGACGCCAGACGCTCGATGATGCATAGGATGGCGCCGCGTCGTGTTCGTGCGCTGGCCCGCTTTCTCGAGCTTGACAGGTGGACCGCTTTCTTCCAGTCTATGACTATTGTTCATTGCAATATATATTTACTGAATTTCTGTCATAGAAAGCTGAGCAGGAGCGCGCAGAGCGACGCAGGACGAAATACGAGAGGGCCGACTCTTGAGTTCCGAGATCCGCACACAGAGCCTGCCGGCGAATTTGGGGCAGCCCGCGGCACGCGAAGGCCGCCTGCGCTCCGTGGCCTTCGGTATGGCCTTTACTGTGATGCTCTTGGGACTCGTGATCTACGGCGCGCTGTATCTCGATCCAGCGATCTCCGGGGCAAAGGAGCGTCCGCCGGTCGGTCCCGTGCTGTTGTCCGCCCTGATGCCGATCGCGACATTGGTGCTGCTCTCCCTGCTCGAGCGCTTGTTCAAACCAGGAGGGCCCCGTAAGTCGCTCGAGAGCTATTTGCTGCACCTGCAGATCAACGTCTTCTATTTCTTCATGGCGGGGATCGCAGGCGTGCTCACCGCGATGGCCGCCGCGGCTATCGCCCACCGGTTGGGATTCAAGCTCGGTCTGATCGACCTGAGATTCGCCCAAGGCAAAGGAATGCTGGCACTCGTGGCAACCGTGTGGCTGTCCGCCGCCGTCGGGGATTTCTTCTTCTACTGGTTCCACCGCACGCTGCATCGAACCCCGTTCCTCTGGGCGCACCACAAGATGCATCACATGGATCAGGAGCTCGAGGCGATTACGATCGCCCGCCAGAACTGGATCGAGGTGTTCATCGCGGCTGTGGCCATCTCATTGCCGATAATGATCCTCTTCAAGCTGGACAACCTGGACCCATGGAAGCTTGGCGTGGTGACCGGATGCCTCCTCACGGTCCTGACCACACTCCTGACCGTCGGTCACCTCAATGTCCGATGGCAGGTCGGCCGGGCCAGCCTCCTCTATTGCAGTCCGCAGGTCCACCGCATTCATCACAGCCACCTGCCAGAGCATCAGGACCGGAACTTCGCCTTCGTCCTGCCGCTGTGGGACGTGATCTTCGGGACCTACTACGCCCCATCATGGGATGAATTTCCGCCGACCGGAGTCGCGGGCGAAAAGGAGATCACCTCGTTCTTCGAGGCGCAGATCTTTACGCAGCGCGAGTGGTGGCGAATGTTTCGCGCGTGGCGAAAGCGCCGCGCCGCCCCTACCGGCTGAGCGGGAGTCGATATGACCGGACACGCGTACTCGCGCCGTGCCATGCTGGGGCAAGGCACGCTCGCCCTGGGCGGCCTCGCATCACTCGCCGGGAAAGCCGCCGACGCCGATACGTCCTGCGGGAGCGACGACGCTGAGATCCTCGGGCAAGGCCGCTTCCGCTACCGCGCACGGCGGCTGTGGGGACGATTGGATCCCTACCAATATCCGGTCAGAGACTGCCACGGCATCAGCGGGGACCGCGACGGCCGGATCGTGCTCCTGACGAACGATACCCACAACAACCTGATCGCCTACAGCAGGGCAGGAAGCCTCGCCCGGGCTTGGGAGCATCGGTTCCCTGGAGCTCACGGCCTCGACATCGTCGAGCGCGAGGGCGAGGACCAGTACTGGATCACGGACCACACCCGACAGGTGGTCTCGGTGTGCACGGCCGACGGAGCCGAGCTTCTGCACGTGGGCCCGGAAGCGCTGCGGACAAAGTACCCCGACCTTTCCAAGTACCATCCGACGAACACGGCCACGCTCCCTGGCGGGGAGTTCTTCATCAGTGACGGGTATGGCTCGAGCTTCGTTCACCACTTCGACCCCAAGGGCCGCTATATCTCGAGCTTCGGCGGCCCCGGCGAAGGGCCCGAGCATCTGAACATCCCACACGCCGTCTGGATCGACACTCGGTCAGGGAAACCCCTGCTGCTCGTCTGCGACCGACAGCACAATGCCCTCAAATGGTTCTCGCTCGACGGAGAGTTCCTCCGCATGATCGACTTCGGAGCCATGATGCTCGCCGATGAGCCCATCGCCATCCTGCCGTGCAATGTCGCACGGCTCGGCGGCCGCTTCAAAGATCATCTGGCGATTGCCGGGCTGTGGGGAATGGTCGTGATCCTCGACGGGGCTGATCGCGTGGTCTCCGCCGTTGGAGGTCTGCCGCCGACCTACGTGGATGGCAAGTTGCAGCAGCTGGTGATCTTCAATTACACCTTCGGCCACCCGCACGACCTTTGTGTCGATGAGACGGGGGCGATCTACGTCGCGCAGTGGGGATCGAACCGCACCTACCCCATCAAATTGGAGCCGCTCGAGACGTAATCTACCGCGGCCGGTCCGGGCGGCCCGGTTCCACGCCCAGATGCGTATCGAAGAATCGGACGATCACACGGTAGGCTGCGCGGGATTCCGGCAGATCGACGTCATAGAAGAACGCGTGCCCCATGCCCTCCCAGACGTGAAGCTCGGCGTCGACACCCCGGGAGACGAGCACGGAGTGTGTGTAGACGACGGAGCTCAATGCAATGTCGCGTGTGCCGCTGATCATGAGGGATGGCGGAAACCCTGCCATGACGAGGGCCGACCGCACAGGAAAAGCCATTGCATCGCGCTGAGGCACCTTCTTGAAGTACGGATTCCTGTCGGCGCTCTCGAAGACGAGGTCATCGCCATACAGCGCCCGCCCGAAGTATCCGGAATCACCGTCCGACCAGTAGCTCGCCCCGCCGGACAGCATCGCGATGGCGCCAGGCAATGGAAGGTTCTCCTTGTGGAACGCTGTAACCGCCTCCGCAACCAGCAGCGCACCCGCCGAACAGCCGTAGATGCCGATGTCCCGCGGCTCGTATTTCTCGAGCAGCTTTCGATAAACAGCCGTCACGTCGTCGCTCGCCGCGGGAAACGTGTGCTCCGGGCCTTCGCGGTAGTCGATGCTGATGACTTTCATGCGCGCGAGGGCGGCAAGCGGCACCGACTCGGACTCACTGTTGATGCCCCATCCGCCTAGGAACCCGCCGCCGTGCAGGTCGATGAGCACTCGCTTGCGCTTTCGTGCCGCGATGCCCGCGGCGGGCACAAATACCTCCGTGTGAACCCCACCGATCTCCTGCTGCTCGCTTGCGACGGCATACCGGGCGCGAAGACGCTTGTAATACGACGATGCCTGAAAAGCCCCCATTTCGCACTGACGGATCGCGGGCGCCCGACTGGCACTGGCTTGCTCCATTGGAGGGCAGGCCTTGAACGCCGCGGCATCCTTCTCCTGATCCCGCAGGGTAGACTCCGATTGGGTGCGCCCAGCCTGATCCAGGAAAGACGACTCAGGCAGCAGGAAGGCGGGCACACGGACCCTACCCTTGTCGTCTACGGGCGCCGGGGAGGCAGCCAGGCTCAGGCCAGCCCAAGAAAGCCCCGCGCAGACCATGAGCACTGCGGATATGAGAACACGCACGTGCCGGAACGTCACGGGATGATCGCTTCAGCCCGGTCCTGTCGCCAAGCGCGCAGCATCTGCCACCATCCGCGCAGCGTTACCAGTTGGGCGTCAGTGAACGACGTGATTTCCCGCTCTCCTTCGACACCGGTCGCAGGGTACTCATCCCGCGAAGGCTCATAATAGGTTCCGAAGATCACGTCCCAGATCGGGTAATAGTTCGCGAAGTTCTTGTCGCGGTGTTGCGGCAGCCTGCTGTGATGGATTCGATGCAGCTGGGGGTTGTTCAACAGGAAGCTGGCCCGACCCAGGTGGAGCCTGACGTTCGCGTGAAACAGCGGACCCCACGCCATGCTGGAGATGCCGATGACCGCGCCACTCACGCCCGCGGAGAAATAGTCGATCGCATCCAACCTGAAGATCACGGCTGCCGGCAGACCCGTGAACAAGGGCAGCATGATTTCCGTCCAGCTCTGCCGGCCGACCGTAATCGCCTCCAGGGAAGTGTCCGTGTGGTGGAGCTTGTGACTCTGCCAGAAGAAGGGAACCTTGTGCCACGTCCGGTGATACCAGTAGTAGAAGAAATCTCCGATGAAGCTCGACAGTAAAAAGGCGCCGAGCAAGGTCGCCGCGGTGTGCCCGTGCGCAAATCGCAGATCGATCCAGCCCAGTCTGAAGTGTTGGTTGAGCGCCTTGACCAGGAGCCCCACGATCATGCCTCCCAGCGCGAAGAAGCTGCCGGTGAAAATATTGATCTGGAAGTTCAGGAGCCAATCGTCGAACGACTTGCGTGGCCCGGCCGCGGGAAGCACCCGCTCCAGCAACGCAAGCACGATGTAGATCCCGAAGGCCAGCAGATACACGCGCACGGCGGGGTTGCTCAAGGCTCGCGAAAGCTCGCCGAGCGAAACGACGAGAACGAGGACGCCGAGCAGGAGAATCGTGAAACCAATGCCGACCACGGCATGCCTCGCTCGACCGATATTCATACCACTACCACGGTGCGCGTCTAACCCGACGGAGGCGGAAGATGCGGCAATTGCGGGATTTGCCCGGTTTTCAGGAACTCCGCGTGACACGGAAGGGAGACCTCGAGACCACAGTCCGCCCGCAGAAGAATGCGGTCCCCGGCCCACGGCGCCTCGATGGTGGCCACCCGGTCGAAGCCGCGTGGAATTCGCGCAACACCCTGGATATATGGGATGGAGATCCGGCCGTCTTCGTCCCGTTCCAGGCATGTTCTTACGCCACGCTCCGTCAACCGATTGCGCCGGCACGAAGCGGCAAGGCCGATGTCGAAGTAGCCCGTCATATCTTCGATACCCATGACGTTGCAGTGGCGACCGTTCCATGGCGGATAGTTCCGCCCTCCATTGGAGAACCACAGCAGCGTGCAAGACAGCCGCCGTGGATCGCGCAGGGAGAACCAGACGTACCCCTGCTCCGGGAACGTGACCGCGGACCAGGCGAGCTCCACCGTCGGGTCGGCGCAGAGAATGGCCAGGTCCTCGAATCCCGGGCGGGCGGGAAACCGCGTCAGATCCGCCATCGACCCATCTATGCAGGGCACCTGGTGAAGATCGGAGATCTCCACGTCGGGCTGGAGAGAGGATTGCCCGCCCGTCTCGGCGCGCTCCAGGGGCTCCGGGTAGGTGAAGCCACACTTCAAACGGCTGAAGGAAAGCCGGCCCGCGCCGGCCATTGCGGGAAAGGCCAGTGTCGCATGGTGCCCGGGATTGATGGGCCCCGTCAGCCGGCTCAGATCATGCCGCTGGTAAATGACAGGCTGGTCACTCACGAGAGCCGTGACCGCATGACAGTGGCCGCCCTGTCCCGACAACGACATGCCGAGCTGTAACCAGCAGCCTGACGTGGAGCTTCCGTGACCCATGGCATGCCACATACTATTGGCGGTCTCGCCATGCGGCGGCAATGTCTTTCCCGCGGACAGCGCCGCATTCTTGCTGCCGAAGGCCGAGCAGAAGAAATCACCCCGTAAAGTCGCGAGCAGCGGGGGAGTCGCCGGATCCAACGGCTCATCCCACCAGGGCGCGATGGCATACGGTTGGATAGGATGAGCTTCCTGCGGATAGAATGTGACGGGCGCCAAATGTCCGCCCGTGACGGTGAGCGCAAGCTCGACGCACCGCGTCTTCATGAGGAACGACCGGCGGCCGAAAACGTTGCGGGTCCGCAATTCGCTCATGGCTGCCGCGGGCCGGGCCTAGCCTCGAGCCCCGATGGGCAGCACCGCGCTCAGCGGATAGCGGTGTGACAGCACGCAGGGCACCTCGCTGCGCGCCTCGAGATTCTCGAGAATCACCTCTCCTTCGAGACAGGCCGCCCCATTGCGGATTCTCGTGTCGACTCTGAGATGATGAACGACCACATCCGCACGGCCTTCCAGGCGCACGCCTCGCCAGATGCCGACGTTCGGCAGGGGATCGCACCAGTCCCAACCATAAGCGTTATGAGCGGGTTTGCGCAGAAAGCGATGCCTGGGGTGAACGAAGGAGCGCACTGCATAGAGGGGCCGCCGCTGCTCCGTGGGAAACCTCTCGCCGGATGCATCGGGCGCGAGCTCCATCCCGCTGGTCACTCGGACCACGAGCTCATTGAGTCTGTCCCGCAGCAGATGCTTAACGTCCACCTCGAGAGTGGCGCCAGCGCTCCCGTGGTCGCGCCCCGCTTGCCGCAGAAACTCCCGTGGCGAAGGAGAGGCAGTGTCTTTGCTCACAGCGCGCTCCCAACCGCTCAATACTCGGTGCACAGCTTGTGCGTCGCGGGCACGTCCTCATCGATGCTGGGGAAGCGGCCGCAGCCGTCCAGAAAGACATTATCCGTCTCGTCATCATTGACTGCCGAGACCTCTCCGACGATCGACGTTCCCGTGCCGGGTTGCGCCCAGAATTCGTGATAGAGATAGGGCGTCAGCGTGATGGACATGCCCGGCTTCAGCACGAACATGTGTCCGGCCTCGACGTGATGCAGAACCCCATCCAGGGAAACACTGACATCGCTGTCCGCGAGCCTTCCATCGGAAGAGGAGTTGTAGACGCGGCAGAGGAGGTTTCCGCCCGACCGACAGATGATGTCCTCGGACTTCCGCATGTGATGGTGCATGGGCGTATGCTGATTCTCACCCACGACCAGGACCTTCTCCGCGTAAGGCTTCGCGGTATAAGGAGCCTGCTGATGATGGCCGTTGCGAACGGTGAACACCACCAGTCCGACCTCTTCGAAACGGCCGGAGCCGAAATCGGTGATGTCCCATCCCAGCCTGCAGTGACGGATCTCGTCGCATTCCCGGCCCTTCGCGAGCCACTCCGAGGGGGCCCAATACGCGAAAGGCGGCAGCCTGATCTGATGCGCATGGAGCAGAGCAATCGCATCGTCGATCAGCGCATTGACCTTTGATCTTTTCACGCGCCCCCCTCGTTTTCTAGATGACTCGGACGGTTCCCCCGTCCACTGGGATCTGCGCGCCCGTCGTCTTGGCAAAGACCGGTCCGCAAAGCTCCGCGGCCAGCTCGGCGACATCGCGGCTCGTCACCTCCACTTTGAGCACGTTGTTGGTCTTGTAATCCTCGACGGTGAGGCCGTAAGAGGCGGCACGGGCGGCAAGCACTTCAGGAGTCCAGATACCCGTATCGAACACCGCGTTCGGATGGATGGTGTTCACCCGGATGCGGTCCCCGCCCCATTCCAGCGCGACGACGCGCGCGAGCTGCTGCAAAGCGGCCTTGGAGGCCGAGTAAGCGGCCGCTCCCGGACCTGGCGCCGGAACATTCTTCGAGCCGACGATCACCACGCGCCCGCCGCGTGGAGAGAGCTTGAGCAGGGGATGACTTTCCCGCAGCAGCACGAGGTTCGCATCCAGATTGATGCTCATCGTCCTGCGCCAGGTGTCGCTCGCGAGAGCGCTTACGGGAGCGCTCGGCGGAAAGATCCCCGCATTCAATATCAGCATGTCGAGGCCGCCGAAGGCGCGCACGGCCTCCTCGAGTGCCCGGTCGATCTCGGACTCGTTGCTTACATCGCAAGTCAGCCCCAGGTAGTCCTTGCGGCGGTGCAGAGAGCCCACGGCCGAAGAGCGATCCAGCCCGACCACCGCGGCGCCGCGCGACAGGAGAGAAGTTACGCAGGCTTTGCCGATGCCGGAGGCCGCGCCCGTCACGACTGCGACTTCTCCCGTCAGGCCGGGCGGCGAGCCACCCTTGCGGACCTTGGCCTGCTCGAGATCCCAATACTCCACGTCGAAGATGTCCTGCGCCGCAAGAGCTTCCCAGCCGCCCAGGACCGTGGCATTGGAGATGATCTGCATGGTGTGGCGATAGATATCCTCCACGATCGCCGCGTCCTTCGCGGTGCGGCCGACGGTGCCCAAACCGAGCTTCGGGTCCAGGATGACCCGCGGAGCAGGGTCCAGCATCGTGAGCGAATCGTTGCCGAGCTCGCGGAAGTACTCCCGATAAGAGGCCGCGTAGGCCGCCACATCGCGGCCGACCAACGGGACACGTTTGGTGCGAATGACATGGTCCGGAGTCGCCGGTCCTCGCTGTGAGATTTCCCGCACGTCCGGACGGCTCGCGAACGCCAGCGCCTCGGTGTCGCCATGAACGCTCAGAATCATCGGCGACCCGGCGGTATCGGAGACTGCCTTGCGCAGCGCGGCAATGTCGGCACGCGCCGTTTTGGAAGACAACCCGGTCCCGGACCCGTTGCGGAGCTCGGCGGATACAGGGACCCATGCGCCTCGCTGCGCGAGGTAGGCCTCCGCCAGACTCACCAGCTCGATCATCCGCTCGTAAGAGTCCTTCGCAGTCTCGCCGAACGTGAAGAGCCCGTGCTTGAGCAGCAGCATGCCGACCGTGTTCCGGCGGGCCTGAGCCGGATAGACTTCAGCGCACAAACGCGCGAGCTTGAATCCCGGCATCACATAGGGAACATAGACGAGTCGCTCCCCGAAGAGCTCGCGCACGCGCTGCTCGCCGCCCGGCGAGTTGCTCATCGTCAGAATGGCGTCCGCGTGCGTGTGATCGACGAAGCGCGCCGGCAGGATGGCATGGAGTATCGCCTCGACCGACGGCGACGGCGCACCGAGGTCGGTCATGCTCTTCCTGAGCTCCGCCGCCATTTGCGGATCCGAGAGAGCTTGGAGCTTCGCCAGAGCCAGCAGCGGCTGCATCCGGCACGGTGAGAAGCCGGCGGCCTCGATCGTCTCGAGATCCCAGCCACTGCCCTTTACGTAGATGACGGGCTCTTCCTCGCCAAAGAGATTGGCGAGGCGGCTCTTGACCGAGGTATTGCCGCCGCCATGCAGAACGAGGGACGGCTCCGCCCCGAGCAGCCGCGATGTGTACACCCGTAGAGCGAGGTCGCCTGCACAACGGCTCGCCTCCTGATCAGACCAGCGGCTCTTCATGAATCTACCTTCCCGCGATCGTCACAGCAGCCCCACACCGTGAGGGAGCTTTTTGATCACTATACCGCCCGCGGGAAGCGTGAGGCGCAGGAGCTCCTGCTTCGTCGAGCGGTCGATCACGTGCACATCGGATTGCGATGCGCTGACGACGATGACCTCGAGTCCACCGCCCTCCCCCGGAACGACCATTCCAAAAGCCTGGCCCTCGGGCTCGACCTCGAGCTGGTCCTGGAGCCCCGCGGGAACGGTCACCATTTTCCAGTCCGTCGCCACCGGTTCAGTGGCGTACAGAGTATGAGTGCGACGGAGCGCCAGCAGGCTGAGCGGCGCACCACGGTAAGGAATGTCGGACGCCGCCACCCAATCCCAGCCGGCAGGCAGCTCGGGCCTGAGCCTCAGTCCCTCGGGTCGTGGTTCGAGCCCAAGAAAGCTCTCGAGACTGGAGTAGACGAAGGTGCCGGCGATGTATGGTCCGAGCGGAGCGCTGCTCCACGGCAACCGCCGCAAGGAGTCGTTGTAATAGCCGTCACCGAACTGCCCCGGAACCGTATGCGATGCCGCCGGGTCCGGCATATCGGTGAGCAGCGCGCTGGCCCGCAGAGCCTGGAGAGCCAGGTCCGGCCGGTCACTCAGCGCGGCCGCATGTCCGATCCACGAGCCGAGGACCGCCCAGATGCCCCCCATCAGCCCAAAATCGTCATTCTCCCCGGCTTGGTATGTCAGCGTCTCCGGACGATTACGGCGATACTCGCGGGCGCTGGAGCTCACGGTGTGAAATCCACCCGCGCCACTCGCGCCGGCGACGAAGAATCGGCTGCTGAACAACTCCTTGAGGACCGCGGCCGCCGGCTGCGGATCGGCGACGCCGTACAGGACGGGAAACACTTCGTCTCCGGTGTCCTCGCGCACGACCTGTCCGGCCGGGTTGATGTTGAGATAGTAGAGTGCCGCAGCATCGTCTTGGGGACGCAGATAGCGATTGATCGCGGCGCGCAGACTCTGCGCAGCGGCCCGATAACGCCGCTGGTTGACGGGATCCCCCATTGCACCGGCCAGCTCGCTGACGGCGGTCAGCGCGGCGTACGCCTCGCTGTTGACCTCCGTGACCGCCCCGGAAATGTTGGTGGTTCCGATGTTGCGCCAGGTGAATAGTCCGCGCGTGCCCAAGGCCGTGGATGTGCACCAAAGCAGCCCGTAGGTGTTGTTGGCCCCGACCCACCTTTGCGACTGGATCCAATTCGCGGCGCGCAGGATGCCCGGATACACATCGAGCAGGAAGCCGCGGTCCCGGGTCAGGCTGTAATATTGCCTCGCCGCAATGAGCATGAGCGGCGTATCGTCATTGATGTTCATCCCATAGTCATCGCGCAGGAGCGGCTCACCCGAGGCCAGCATGTACTCGCTGAATTTTCCGTTGCGCTCCTCTCCATGCTCGAACCAGAGGTCGAGCAATTTGCGAGAGAACGCCGGGGAAAAGTAGCTGCTGCCCATCAGGTAGAGGGCGGAGTCGCGCGCGACCACCACGTCCGCCGGCGGGCCGTTGGTGAAGCCCTCGCCCCACCGATACTGCTCCTGGACCCTGAGCATGTTCACCTTGCCCCACGCGTTGGCGCGATTGATCGCCGCATCGGGCGTGATCAGCCTCGCGGTATCGACGTAGCGCCGGACCGCGTCATTGGACTGCTGGAGGAGCTGCTGAACGCGAGCCACATAAGCCTGTCTCACGGGAACGCGGCTCGTCTGATCGAACAGCGTCGACAGCAGGAGCTGAGAGGCGTCGCCGCCGAGCCCGCCCTTCGCGGCCGGCCAGTACGCAAAGCTCAACGCGAACGGCTGGCTGTCGGACCACCGATAGCTCGTTGTGAGCACGACGATGCCGTTGCCCAGGGTCCGCCCTTCCATGCCGGCACTCGCGGCTCCCCACAGGAGGGCGGTTCCGCCATCGGCATAGTGCAGCAGTGCATACCGCCATCCGTTGAGTTGCGTCTGCTCGATCGAGGTTCCCTTGGGCAACCTGAGCACCGATCGAATCTGAATGATCCCCGCCAGGTGCGCCGATCGCCGGAGAAGGAACTGCCCTGCCCGTGTGTATTCGGTTTCGAAGGGAACGAAGAACGCCTTGGTGATCTGGCCCGCATCCAGGCGGTACAGTGTTTCCTGATAGGCGGGGTGAAAGGATGTGCTGACGGGGGTCGCCTGCCCGCCGGTCGCGGAAGCGATCTGCAACCGCCAATCCACTGCGTAATCGTGCTGATTGGTCGATTCGCGGAACTCGTGCGTGGGATTTCCCGGGAAGGATCCGTCGACGAGATCCGTCGTACGATCCAGCGTCACGTACGTGTTGCGGTTTCCAAGCGATTCTCCGATCCACAACTGCCCGACCGGCCGGTTCGCGGCAACAGCCGGACTGGCGTCAACGGGAGCACCCGGGTCCTGCGCCCTGGCATCGCCGAACCCTGCCAAAACCGAGGCCGAAGCGGCAAGGATGAGAGCCGTCAGGCGGCCGCCGAGGTGGCGCACAGGAATCATCGCAGGGCCCGAACGGCTGCGGCGATTCGCGCCGCATCGGGCTTGTACATCCCTTCCAACACCGGAGTGAAAGGTACGGGAACGTCGGGCGAGGCTACGCGCACGATTCGGGTGTCGGGCCAGCGCTCGGCAATTCCCCCGGCCAGCTCGGCGCCGACCCCTCCGGTCTTCGGCCCCTCCTCGACGATCACGACCCGGCCGGTCTTGGCCACCGATGCGCCGATCGTGTCCCAATCGATGGGCGCGAGGCTGCGCAAGTCGATCACTTCGACATCGACGTGCTCTTCTGTAGCGAGGCGCTCGGCAGCCTGCATGGCATAGTGGACCATCAAAAGCCAGCCGAGCACCGTCACTTCACGGCCCTCGCGGCGTATGGCCGCCTGTCCGAGTGGAACGATATAGTCCTCCGCCGGGATCTCGCTGGTGGCATCCACGGCACCGGGCTCGGCCCGCGCGCCTTTGGAGCCATAGAGCAACTTGTGCTCGAACATCAGAACCGGATTGCCATCGCGGAGCGCGGCGTTGAGCAGCCCCTTGGCATCGTAGGCCGTCGAGGGTGCCACCACCTTCAGCCCCGGAACCCCGGTGAAGTAACGCTCCATGTTCTGCGCGTGTTGCGACCCCCGGCCGGTGGCGCCGACGGGCGCGCGCATGACGAGCGGTACGCTCGCAGTGCCGCCCGACATGTAGCGCATCTTGGCGGCATTGTTGATGATCTGGTCGCTCGCGAGGAACAGGAAGTCACCATACTGCACATCGGCAATGGGGCGCATTCCCATCATGGCGGCGCCGGTGGCCAGCCCGAAGAAGCCGAGCTCGGCGATCGGCGTGTTGATCAAGCGATCGGAAAAGCGCTCCTCCAGGCCCAGGGTGACGGTGAAGGCGCCACCCCAGCCCCCGCGAACGGCGATGTCCTCGCCGATGCAGATCACCGCCGGGTCGGCCGCCATCGCCTGCGCGATGCCCTCGCGCAGCGCCTCCGCGATCCCGAGCCGGCGCTTTCCCTGTTTGGCGGGAGCCGATGACTCCCGTTGCTCCGGGTGCTTCTGCACTCGCGCGCCGGGAGCCACCGCAGTTGCAGGCGGGGCAAACACATATTCGGTGATCTCGCCGGCCTCGGGATGAGGAGCGGCTTTGGCGCGCTCGACGGCTCGCGTGAGATCCGCTTGAATGCGCTTCTGAATCTCCTCGCGTTCGCCCTCGGAGAGCTCCAGCTTACCGGCGAATCGATCGATGGGATCGCGCTGCGCCCAAAGCTCGCGCTCGGCCTTGGGCTGGTAGTGGCACGGATCGCGTCGTGAGTGACCGGTTCGCCGATACGTCAGCAGCTCGAGCAGTACCGGACCTTTGCCGCTCCGGCACTCATCGACGGCCCTCCGGCTGGCTGCAAGGACCGCCAAAACATCGTTGCCGTCCACCGTCTCACCGCGAAAGCCGTAGGCGGCAGCCCGGTCCGATATGCGGGCATTCTTCATCACGAGATCCACGTGGGTCGACGCGCCATACAGGTTGTTCTCGCAGACGAAGATGACCGGCAGATTCCAGATGGCCGCCATGTTGACGCCCTCGTGAAACGCGCCCTCGGCAATCGCGCCATCACCGAAGAAGCAGGCCACTACCTTGTCCTCTTTGCGCATCTTGAACGAGAGCGCCATTCCCGCGGCGAGCGGGATTCCGCCGGCGACGATGGCGATGCCGGGAACCATTCCTTTCGACATGTCGCCGACATGCATCGAGCCGCCGCGGCCCTTGCAGCATCCCGTCTCGGCGCCAAAGAGCTCATCGAGGAGCTCTTGTGCCGTCAAGCCTTTCGCAAGCGCGTGACCGTGGCCGCGAAACGTCGAAGTGATCCAGTCCTGCGCTCGAAGCGCGGCGCAGACCCCGACCGCCGTGGCTTCCTGCCCCTGGCATTGGTGAATGGTCCCGGGCATCGCTCCTTCGAGGAAGAGGAATTTCACGGTCTCCTCGAATTCGCGTATGAGCACCATCCGCTCATACAAGGAAAGGAGAAACGCGCGGTCCTGTTCTGACATTATCCCACCCGGATGGTTGCGATGACGGTGCCGACGGCTACCTTCGCGCCCGCGGGCGCATGGATGTACCGCAGAACTCCCGTGACGATGCTCTCGACCTCTTGCAGGGCTTTGTCGGTCTCTACTTCGAGCAGCGGCTCGCCTCGCTTGACACTCGCTCCGATGTCGACCAGCCAGCGCACGATCCCGAGCTCCACGCCCTCATTGGTCGCAAGGTCGGGCATCTTCATGTTCACGTCCATAGTCAGGGCTCTTCCGTCACGGTAATCGGGTGTGATCTGACGAATTCGGCGGCCTCCGAAGCGGTGAAGACCGACTGTGTGGTTCCGAGCGCCCGGGTCGCCGAGGCGCCCATGGCGCTCGCATAGCGCAGCGTCTGCGGCATGGTCCATCTTTGCAGTGTTCCCACGATGACCCCGGAGGTGAACGCATCTCCGCAACCCGAGGGATCGGTGACCGCCATTTGATAAGCCCCGCAGCGCCAGACCGTACCGGCTCGCCCGGCGAGGACTCCGTGCGCTCCGCGAGTGATGATGACGGTGTCCGCGCCCATGTGCTGCAGGGCGCGCAGCTGGTCGTAGGGATCGGTGAAGCCGGTGAAGGTGCGGGCTTCGTCTTCATTGGGAAGAAAGACATCGACCAGATGCAGCAGGCCCGTCAGGTCAGCCGACCCGCGCTGATCGTGCGGCACCGCGACATCGAGAACGGTCGTAACACCGCAGCCGCGGCAGAACTGGAGCAGGTCCGCCAGTCGGGACAGCTCGACCCCGGGGAGCGCGAACAGGCCACCCAGATAAAATACGTTGAGACTGCGCACCCAATCCCGCGCGATCTGCTCGATGGTAAAAGCCCTGTTCGCGCCGATGACGTGCAGATAGCGGCGATCCTGACCTTGGATGAGCAGGATGACGGTGGTGCTCGTGGACAGGTCCTCGACCTGCCTGATGCGCGCTGTTCCCACCTCGTGGCGCGCGAAGCTCTCGAGCAAAAATCCAGCAGCGAGATCCCGTCCGAGGCAGCCCACGACATCAGCGGCAACTCCCTGCCGCGCGAGATCGATGGCCACATTCGCTGCACAGCCACCCGCGCTTGCGGGCATCTGCGGCAGAACCGTCAGTTCCCCTTCCGCGGGCCAGGCCGCAAGAGGACCACAGAAGGTGTCCTGGACCAGCAGGCCCGCGCACCCGACCCGTGGGGAGGCATTCGCTCGTCTCATCGGAAGCTCAAGCTTTGCCGCAACATCCGAGAATCTCTATGCGCTCGAGCACGGCATCGCATACGACCCGCCGTCCGACCACCATGAGATCGTTGCCGGTCGGGCCGCCCACGATGGCGTGCGGGTTGCTCTCCGTCGAGCATAACGCGGGACGGACTGCCTCGAGATAGCGCTGTTTGATATAGGTCCCGTAGTTGACCTTGAGAACTCCCAGCCCGATGGCGGCACGGAGCGATTCGTCATCGATTCCGGTGCCTCCGTGGAGCACGAGGGGAACCCGCACGGACCGGTGGAAAGCCTCCAGGCGCGCGAGGTCGAGCGGCGCGCGCCCATTCAATTTGATGTGCTCGTTGCCCACGCTGACCGCCAGAAGATCGACGCCTGTCGCGGCTACGAACTCGGCCGCCACCTGCGGATCGGAAGTCTTGGCGCCGCCGTGGTGCTCGCCGCCGCCGGAGGGCAGCTCGTCGATCTCGGCCTCGATCGCCACACCGCTGTCATGGGCCAGTGCCGCGAGCCGTGCGACGCGGCGTGTATAGTCCCTGAGAGTTGCCGCGGGATCCGCGGGCATGACGAGGTTGAAGCCCGCCGTGATCGCCTCCTCCACCCAAGCGTCCTCGGCACACTCGTTGAAGATGAATCCACAGGGTACGCTTGCCTGCGCAGCGGCGACCTTCCCGAGCGCGCCGTAGAGGGCGAGCTCGGATGGCCTGCCTCCCGCGCGCTGACTCAGGAACTCGCCATTGAACCCGATGATGATGGGCGCCCGCACGGCTTCGGCCGCATCGATCACCCCTTGGAGGGACTCGAGATTCCAGCTCTCGAAGTAACCAATGGCATACTTGCCGCGCTTGGCGGATTCCAGCATTCGACCGATCGGCGTCAGTGACATAGACGTGAATTCTTTTCAACTTTTGTGTAGAGTACTTGAATGAAGATCAACGCTAAGGCCAGGCGGGTGGCCCTGTCAAGTCCCGTGAAACTACAGCCCAACCGGAAAGCTCTCGCACCCAATAATTGGGCGGGTACGACCGACGGGCCGCGACCTCTGCTGACCTATCTCAGAGGCGTGCTCAACTCCCTCAATCCCACGGAACGGCTGATCGCCGACTGCATCCTTGCCGATCCCGAGCGGGTGATTACCTCCTCGATCGCGGAGGTCAGGTCGCGCTCCGGCGCGAGTGTCGGCTCCATCGTCGGCTTCTGCCGGCGGTTGGGCCTCAAGGGCTTTGCGGAATTCAAGATCGCGCTGGCGCAGGATCTCGCCCAATCCGGCCTGCCCGGAATGGAAGGGCCGCAAGGCGGCTCCGTGGCGGAGAAGGTGTTCCACTGTCATGCTCAGAGCCTGATCGAGGCTCTGCAGGCCAATCCGTCCGCAGCCTTCGAGCGCGCCACCGAGATGCTCGAGCGCGCGCGCCGTATCGAATTCTTCTCCATCGGCCTCTCGTATCCCGTGGCCTACACGGCGTATTCCAAATTCGCGCTGCTCGGACTGCAGGCCGCCACCGAGGCGGATTCGCACATGCAACTCATCAAGGCGACGCAGCTTCGCCCTGGAGATGTGGCGTTCGGCATCTCGTGCTCCGGCGCGACTCGCGAGACCGTGCAGTGCCTCGAGGTGGCCAAGACGAAGGGAGCGACCACCATCGCGCTCACCAATGCCATGAAGTCACCCATTACGAACTTCAGCGATCTGTGCCTCTATGCCACGCCGAGCGAGATCAACTACTTCCAGGCTCCGCTCGCCTCGCGGGTGACGCAGCTCGCGGTCATCGATGCCCTGTTCGTGAGCCTGGCGCTCAAGCACCGCAGCAGGACGTCGGCGCGCCTGCAGCAATCGCGAGAAGAGCTTCTCAAACGCCGCCTGAGCTGAGTCAGTTCGGCGATCCGCTGCGAAAAGGTACGGCGGGCAGCCCGGCGCTGTTGAACACGTTCCCGTCCGGAGTGTTGCCCCAGTCGTAGCGCACGTAGACCGGGTGACGAATCCTGTCGTTGAAGAGCACGATGTCCTGCCCTGCCTGCTTTCCCTGAGCCCGAACGAACTTGCCGTCGGCTGCCGCGATCTCGAAGCCGCGAACGTAGCCGTACGGGTCCCTGACGATGAGCTGGCTGCCCGGGTTGACGAATTCAACCCGTATCCGGCCGCCCACGACCCGCATGGAGCGGAATGTCGGTCCGGAAGCCACGACATTCTCGCCGTAGCTCACTCTTTCCGCGGCCAGCGCCAGGCGATGCGCGACGGTCTGCTTGTCCTTCGGGTGGATGTCGGTCGCATCGCCGATATCGATCGCCGATGCCATCGCGGTGCCCGGCACCGACAGCGCCGCGGCCTGTGCTTCACGCAGCTCGGCCCATGGACATTCCGCCGACTCCGCCAGCCCGGGCCCAAACCCTGCGAGTTGCACGAAGAGGAACGGAAAATCATAGCCCCAACGCCGCCGCCAACCGCGGATGAGCGCCGGGAACAGAGCGCGATATTGCTGCGCGCGATCCACGTTCGCTTCGCCCTGATACCAGATCACGCCCCGTATCCGATAGCTCGTCAGCGGACCGATCATCCCATTGAAGAGCGCCGTCGGCGCGCCGCCCGGCACCGGATGCGCGGCGAGCACTTTGGGATCCGCCACCGGCAGATCGCGCAAGTCAGGGCCGGTCTGGTATCGCCACGAGCCGGCCAGCGAAATCACGCTGCCAGCGACTTCAGCGTGCAGCTTGCCGGCCAGGATTCCCACGAGTGACGCGTCCGTCTCGTTGTCCCGCAGGCCGACGAGCCGAACGGCGATGACGTTTCGCCCGGTGTGCACGTATTTTCCCGGCACCACGTAGACGCGCTCCGGCGCATATCCGCGAGTCGTCCCAACCTTCTTGCCATCGAAGTAGGTCGTATCGTCCTGAAGTGAATTGCCGAGAAACAGTATCACGGCACGTCCAGCCTGCTCCGGCCGGATGAGCAAGTCCTTGCGCAGCCACACGACGCCACTGAACCCGTCGAAATCCCTGCCCCACGCACTCTGCGGCCGAGGCTCGCTGATCGTGGGCCACGCGGAATCATCGAATGCTTGCTGCGCCCAGATCTCTCGGCCCGCGATCCGGCCCCGATCGTCCATGCCGTGCCGCTGATACCACGATACTTTTCGCCTGACGTACGCGGCATAGGCCGCTTCGTTGCTGGGAGTGGCCCGGGCAAGATCCGCGAGCGCGCCGTGAAACGCCGCAAACGGCCGCAGCGAATCGGCACTCATCCAGGCTTCAGCCGCGGTGCCGCCCGCACTGGCATCGATCAGCCCGACCGGTACGCGATAGCGCGCCTGCAACTCGCGCCCGAAAAAGTAAGCGACGGCCGAGAATGCGGCGGCGGTCCCGGGAGTGACCGCGCGCCAGCCGCCCTCTTGCACCGCGACATCCGCCTGCGGCAGGGACGTCGCTCGCACCGCCACCTGAAACAACCTGATTCGCGGAAAGTACGCCCGCGCGATCTCGAGATCGGCGTTCTTCACGCCAGTCCTCCAATCGCCCATCGCCAGCAGCGGAAACGCCATGTTCGACTGGCCGGACGCCAGCCACACATCACCGATCAGGACGTCGCGCACGGCGAGGCGGTTCTTGCCGCTCACCTTCATTTCGAAAGGTCCGCCGGCATCGAAGGGACCCAGTACCGCGGACCAGCGGCCGTTTTCATCGGCCTCGGTCACAACCTGCGCATCATGAAATTGGACGGTGATGTGCTCACCGGGATCCGCCCAACCCCAGATTCTCAGCGGAGCGTCCCGCTGCAGCACCATGTGGTCAGCGAGGAGCCGTGGCAGGCGAACGTCGGCGCGAGCAAGACCGAACGCGAGCAGGCCGAGAGCAGCGGCCCACTGTGCCCGCCGAATGTGTACGCCGGGTGAGCTTGACATTTTGGTTCCGCGTATTCTACCTTTGAATTCAGTTCGATGATAGGGGGGTTAAAGTGAACCACTTTCAGACCGCTGCCGAGCACCTCGGCAGCTCAAACGACGCACCGCGCATTCGAATTCACTCCGTGAGGACGAAACCCAGCGCCGGAAGTGTGGCTGCGTGCGTAACCGCGCTGCTCGCTCTGGCCGGCGCGACCGCTCAGGCGCAGGAGTCGCAAGGGCGGCAGGATCCGGGCCAGCAGTCCCAGGAACAGGAAGCGGCCAGCGCGCAAACCGATACGAGTGGGAGCTCGAAGGGCAAATCGGGCTCCAGCGAGGCTGCCGTGCTGCAGGAAGTGGTGGTCACCGGCTACGCCGCCAGCCTCGAGAAGGCCATTCAGGACAAGTTCAAGGCAGCGAACATCATCGACGGCATCTCGTCGGAAGGGATCGGGCAATTCCCGGAACAGAACCTCGCGGAGTCCCTGCAACGGGTCACGGGAGTCCAGATCACCCGCAATCAGGGCGAGGGCCAGTTCATCAGCGTTCGCGGGCTCGACCCCAAATTCACTGATACGCTGTACAACGGCCGGCAGTTGCCGTCCGGCTCGGGAACCCGGGCATTCGACTTCCAGGTTCTGAGCGGAGACTTCGCGCAAAAAGTGGACGTCTACAAGTCTCCCACCGCCGATCTGCCCGAAAGCGGGCTGGCAGCGACCATCAACGTACAGTCGATCCGTCCGTTGGACTACGGCAAGCAGCGCATCGTTGCAACCGTGGATGGAATGTACGACCAGCAAGCCCGTTCCAATGTGACGCCCCATCTGGCGGCGCTTTATACCAATACCTTCTTCGACCATCGTCTGGGGTGGCTCGTGGCCGTCGATCTCAATGAGAGAAACGTCGACGACCAGAGCAGCATCACCGATGGCGTCCTGGCCGACTCGACTTACCCGGGGCCCGGAACGGCCTATCGGCTGTTCGGCATGGTCCTGAACGATCAGGTAGGCTTCGACAGGCGCGCAAGCGTCATGAGCATGCTCCAGTTCCGGGTCAACGATGCCCTCGAGCTGCGGCTCGACACGCTCGACTCGGAATTCCAGCAGACCTACAACTGGCTCCAGGGTGACGCCTACTACCCCGACGCGTTCGCCCTTGGCCCGGAGACGACCCTCAGTCAGACTCTCGATTCCAACAACGTCGAGACGAAATGGTCGGGTACCCACGTCTTCGATGAAACGTCGGCAAACCGCTTCGAGTACGCGCAACGATTGACCTCGAATGCCCTCGCGGCCACTCTCAGCCTGTCGAACTGGACGATCGATGGCGAAGCGTCCTTTGGCGAGGCACGCGAGGAGACGACCACCATATACACGAACTTCGTGTCGAATTATCCGGGCTCGACCTTCTCCTACGACACCACCCAGGACCCCGGCGGCCCCGTCGGCTTCGCCGTCTCGGGCTTCGATCCGACGAATCCGAACAATTACACCTTTGCCGGCGAGCTGGGCGAGTACAAAGCGCCCACGACCGATAGAATATGGAACTTCAAGACCGACGCAACCGCTCGCCTGGATGGCGGCTGGCTCAAGGCCTTCCGGGCCGGAGCGGACTATGAGGACCGGACGCTCAGCAACACATCGAACGGCATCAACACCACCAATGCCGGGTTCGGCTCGAACATGAACCAGTTCCTGGTCATGCACAACGACCCCGACTGGCTCGACGGATACAGTGGGCCGGCGCAGTTCCCCAGGACCTGGCTCACGGTGGATCTGAACAGATTCTTCGCCACCTATCCGCTGGCCACCTTCCTCGCCGCGCATCCGCCGACCATCAATTTGACGCAGACCACGGTCGTCGAGGAAAAATCCACCTCAGCATATGCACAGGTCGATTTTGCGAGCCCGAACGACCGGCTGACGGGCAATGCCGGCGTACGCCTGGTGCGCACCAGAGAGCTGTCTTCCGGCTATGTGCCTGCGCCCGGAGCACTGTTGATTTACGGCTATGCGGGAGCGAACAACATCACCTACACCTCGCAGGGATTGTTCGCGCAGGAAAATACGTACAACGATGTATTGCCGGATCTGAACCTCACCTTCAGGCTCACGGACGACCTGCTGGCGCGCTTTGCGGCGGCGCAGGTCATGCAGCGGCCCGACATGAACCTGCTCGCCCAGTCCAGCAGCCCCAACGCGGCCTCCGCACCGCCTCCTCCCCCCGCCCAGTGGACCGGCATTCTCTCGGAGGGCAATCCTGATCTGAAGCCCTACCGCGCCGATCAGTTCGACCTGTCGCTCGAGTGGTACTTCGGACCGAGAAGCCTCCTGGCGGCGGATGTGTTCGCCAAGAGGGTCAAAAACCTCGTTCTGACCAACTACTTCCAGCAGAATGCCAACGTGGCCATTGGCACCGCGAACGGCCCGGTGCAGCCCATCGTCTTTTCGGTGGCGCAACCCGAGAACGCGCAAACCACCACGCTAAAAGGGGTGGAGTTCGCGTGGCAGCAGCCGTTCACGTTCCTGCCGGGCTTTCTCGGCGCTCTCGGAGCCCAGGCGAACTATACCCACATCTGGACGCAGCCCGTGGTGCTGAACGAGGGTCAGCCCGCGCTGCCGGTCACGGGCGTATCGACCAACACCTACAACGCGGGTATCTACTACGACACCGGGAAATTCGGCGTGCACGCCAATTATAACTACCGCAGTGAGTGGGTGGCCGATCCGTTGAGCTACTTCGGGGACGGAGACTTCGTCAAGGGATACGGCCAGCTCGATGTCTCCGGCAACTATAACGTGACCCGCTGGCTCGC
>Ga0134125_10002171_pt1 | contig 23423 bp, 13 predicted proteins | sample KB31751_FD_96464 | JGI IMG/M metagenome (GOLD analysis project Ga0134125, IMG submission 96464) | Terrestrial soil microbial communities with excess Nitrogen fertilizer from Kellogg Biological Station, Michigan, USA - KB3-175-1 | ecosystem: Environmental > Terrestrial > Soil > Unclassified ...
CGCCCAGGTATTGCCGCCGGTGATGATCGGCAGCCTCATGGCGATACTGATCGCGGGCGCTCTCAACACGCTCGGCAAGAAGCGGCCGCACCTCACCGGTGAAGGACGCCTGCAGCCCGGGGGACACGACGAGCTCGATTTCAGGCAGGAGAAGCTCTCCGGCCAGGTGGATGTGATGCACATCGCCGCGGCGGCGGTGACCGCCGTCAGCCTCTATCTCCTGGGTGTCGTCGCACAGAGGATCCTCGGGCTTCCGGCGCCGGTCGTGATGTTGTTTCTGGCCGTGCTGATGAAGCTGCTGTGGTCGGTCACCCGGCAGCTGCAGCTCGGTGCAGAAGTGGTGTTCCAGATCTTCGCCAAGGCGGGCACGTATCCGCTGCTCTTCATGGTCGGCGTGGCGATGACTCCATGGGAGAAGCTGATCGCGGCGCTCGCGCCTGCCAATCTCATCACCATCGCGGCGACGGTGACGACGGTCATCGGCGGCGGGTTCCTGGTCGGGCGGAGGGTGAATCTCTATCCCATCGAAGCGGCCATCGTCAACGCCACTCACGCCGGGCAGGGCGGCACGGGTGGTGTCGCGATCCTGACGGCAGCGGAGCGTATGCAGCTCATGCCGTTCGCGCAGATCGCGATCCGCATCGGCGGGGCGATCGTGGTGACCCTGACGCTGCTGGTCTTTGCACGACTGCATTGAGACTATAATCCGAAGTTTGCGATAACGCAGGCAGCGCCCCATCGAAGAGCCCACGCAGACCCCTGCCGCTGATCACTGGGGAGAGCGCATGCCGCGCTCACTGGGTCCGTGGGGCGCCACGGCGGTCGTGGTTGGCATCACGATCGGCAGCGGCATCTTTCGCGTTCCGGCCACTGTGGCGGGGCAACTTCATGCGGTCGGGCCGGCGATGGTCTGCTGGCTGCTCGGTGGCGTCATCAGCCTCTGCGGCGCGCTCTCGGTCGCGGAGCTCGGCGCGGCGCTGCCCCGATCGGGCGGCATCTTCGCATACCTGCTCGAATGCTACGGCCCCTTGCCCGCATTCCTCTATGGATGGGCCTGCCTCACGGTGGTGACGCCGGCTGCGCTGGGCGCCACCTCGACCATATTTGCCGAATATCTCGGGTACTTTCTGCCGATCTCCGCCAGGGGCGTGCACTACATCGCGGCGCTCATGATCGCGTTGATGGGCGTCATCAACTACATCGGCCTGCGCCGCGCGGCAGCCGTCATGAACATCACGACCGCGGCAAAATTCGTCGCGGTCCTCGTGTTGGGATTGCTCGCGTTCACCGCGGTGCGGGCCCCGGCGGCTACGCCGTCCATTGCAAGCACTGCACACGCCGCGGGTCTGTCGTTGATTGCGAGCGCGCTGGTCCCGGTCCTCTGGACATACGACGGTTGGTCGAATCTCACCTCGGTGGGAGGCGAGACCTCGCGGCCGGAGACTACGCTGCCCATAGGGCTCGTTCTCGGGACCGCGTGCGTGGTGCTGGTGTATGTGCTGCTCAACCTAGGATTCTGGCACACGCTGTCGGCGTCGCAGATGGCCAGCTCTCCGCTCGTCGCGGCAACCGCGGCCGCACGCATACCCGCGATCGGGAACGCCGGCGCGGCTCTGATCGCGGGCCTGGTCCTGGTATCCATGTTCAGCGGGCTGAACGGTTCGGTGATGACCGACTCCAGGGTCATCTACGGCATGGCCGATCGGGGGCTCTTCTTCCGTCCCGTGGCCCGCGTCTCGCCCCGCTTCAAGACGCCTTCGGTCGCGATCGTGCTGTCAGTGGCGTTCGGCTGCACGTACGTGCTGCAGAACAATTTCGCACAACTCGCCGACCGATACATTCTCGGCGTCTGGCCTTTCTACGCGGCAAGCGTGGCGGGAGTGTATGTGCTGCGGCGCAAACGTCCGGACTTGCCGCGCCGTTACCGGACCTGGGGCTATCCTGTCGTGCCGGCGCTGTTTTTGATTGCCGCCCTGGCCCTGATGGGCAACGCGCTGATCACCGACCCGTTCGATACCGGTTTGACCCTGGTCATCATCGCGGTGGGCTTGCCTGCCTATGCCGTCTGGAAGGGACTCGGCCGCGTGCGCCGTGCGAAAGCAAGCCAGTGAGCGGCCCAGGGCCGCTCCCTGGGCCGCGGGATGAATCCCTGTCAGACGGCTGGCCGCGCGACAAAATCGCAGGAGCGATTTTGGACGGCGACAGCCGGCCCGAAGGGCGCGGCGCGGGGACGGGGCTGCGCAATCGCCGGGAGCGATTTGCGCCAGTAAACTAAGGATTTGTCGCGGGCGGCGGACTGATCTCGCTGCGGCCCGGCTCATCCAGCTTGTCACCGAGCAGCCGTCGCACCGCGACATAACACACGGGAATCAGCAGCACGCCGAGGACGGCCGCGGTGAACATACCTCCCACCACACAGGTGCCGATGTCGTGCCGGCCATTGGCGCCCGCGCCGGTCGATACGACCAGCGGGAAAACTCCGAGAATGAAGGCGAACGACGTCATGATGATCGGCCGGAAGCGCAGCCGCGCCGCTTCCAGTACCGCGTTGTGGAGACTGCGCCCGTTGCGCTGCTCGGTGACCGCGAACTCGACGATGAGGATCGCGTTCTTTGCGGTGAGCCCGATGATCGTGATGAGCCCCACCTTGAAGTAGACGTCGTTCGGCAGGCCGCGTGCGAGTGTCGCGAGGGTGCTGCCGATGAGACCGACCGGCACCGCGAAGAGCACCGACGCCGGGATGCTCCAGCTCTCGTAGAGCGCCGCGAGCGCGAGGTACACGACCAGGATCGAGAGCGTGAAGAGTGCCGGCGCCTGTGCGGCGGAGACGAGCTCCTGCAGCGACTGGCCCGCCCAGTCGTAGCCGAAGCCGTGGGGCAGGTAAGTGCTGACCAGCCTCTCCATCTCATTCATCGCCTGGCCGGAGCTGTAGCCGGGATTGGGGGAGCCCACGATCTCCACCGCCGGATAGCCGTCGTAGCGCGTCAACGAGGGCGTCGCGACGATCCACTGCGTGTGCACGAAATTCGACAGCGGGATCATCGAATTATTGGCTCCCGCGAGGTAATAGTGCTGTAGCGCGTCGGGGCCCATCCGGTAGCGGGCGTCGGCCTGCAGCAGCACCTGCAACACACGGCCGTCATAAATGAAATCATTCGCGAAAACAGGCGCCAGCATCAGCTGCAGGGCGGTGTAGGCATCGTTGACCGAGACACCCATGGACTGCGCCTGCGTGCGGTCGACGGTGAGTAGAAGCTGCGGCTGCGGGGCCAGACCGTTGATGCGCACCTCCGAGAGGACGGGATCGTTGGCGGCGTGCGCGAGCAAGGTATCCTGGGCCTGTGTCAGCGCCTCCCGCCCGAGGCCGCCCCGATCTTCCAGGTAGAAATCGAATCCACTGAACTGGCCGAGACCGCGGATCGCCGGCCGGTTGGTCATGACGACCTGGGCATTGTGGATCTTGCCCTGGAATTGGTCGTTGGCCCACGCGACGAACTCGTCCGCCGTCTCGCTGCGCTGGTCCCAGGGGATGAGGTGGACGTAGGCGCGCCCGGTGTTCTCCGAGTTGCCGCCGAATCCGGAGCCGGCCACCTGGAAGACGTCGTGCGCCGCGGGATCCTTGATGATGATGCGATAGACCTCCTGCAACACCTGCAGGGTGCGTTGCAGCGTCGCGCCTGCCGGCAGCTCCACGCTGGCCATGACATCGCTCTGGTCCTCCTCGGGCACGAAACTTCCCGGCAGCTGGATGAAGAGGAACACACCCAGCACCAGCATCACTGCATAACCGAGCAGCCAGCGCGGCAGATGCGTGACGGACTGGAACACCCGTCGGACATAGGCGGCGCGTGTTCCCTCGAAGGCCCGGTTGAACGCCCTGAAGATGAAGTTCGCCTTCATGTGCTCGGCCCGCAGGAGGGTGGCGCAGAGCGAGGGTGTCCAGGAGAGGGCGAAGAACGCCGAGAAAAGCATCGAGAGCGCGATGGTGAGCGCGAACTGACGATAAATGACGCCCGTGCTGCCGCTCTGCATGGCGCTAGGGATGAATACCGCTGCGAGCACCAGCGTGATCGCCACGATGGCGCCGCTGATCTGGCGCATCGCCTTGCGCGCTGCCTCCTTGGGCGGCAGATGCTCCTCGTGCATGATGCGGTCGACCGCCTCGACGACCACGATCGCATCGTCGACGACGATGCCGATGGCGAGCACCATCGCGAAGAGCGTCAGCTGATTGATCGAGTAGCCGAGCGCATAAACCCCGATCAGGGCACCGAGCAGGGCCGTGGGCACGACCAGCATCGGGATGAGCGTGGCGCGCAGGCTCTGGAGGAAAATCAACATCACGAGGAACACGAGGCCAATCGCCTCGAGAAGCGTGAACATCACATCGTGGATGGCTGCATTGATGAAAAGCGTCTGATCGACTGGGGTGAACCAGGTGATTCCAGGCGGCAGAGTCTTCTGCAGCCGCGTCATCTCTGCAGTCACAGCCTTCATCACCGCCAGCGCGTTGGCGTCCGGCAGGGCCTGAATGCCGAACGCAGCGACGGGGGTGGCGTTCACCTTGGTGGCGAACGAGTAGTTCTGCGATCCGAGGCCGATGGTCGCCACGTCGCCGAGGCGGACCGATGTGCCGTTGGGATTGGTGCGCAGCAGGATGTTCCGGAACTGCTGGACCGAGTTGAACTGGCCCTCCGTGGTCACGGTGGCGGTCATTTCCTGGCCCGCCACCGCCGGCGCCGCGCCGACTGAGCCGGAGGCGATCTGGATGTTCTGTCCCTTGACGGCATTCAGCGCATCGGCCGCCGAAAGCCCGTAAGCATGCAGCTTGTCGGGGTCGAGCCAGATCCGCATCGCGAAATCGGAGCCGAAGAGGTTCGCCGAGCCGACGCCGGGAATGCGCTCGATGGGATCGAGGACCCGCGAGGCGACCAGGTGGTTGAGCTGCGCAGGGTCCGGTCCTCCGGGCCCGGACTGCAGCGCGATGACTCCCAGGAATCCCGCGCTGGTCTTATTGACGTGAATGCCCTGCTGGGTCACCTCGGCCGGCAGGAGGGGATCGGCCAGCGAGACTCGATTCTGCGTCTGCACCGCCGCGATGTCGGGATCCGTGCCGCTCGCGAACGTCAGGGTGATCTGCGCCTGGCCAAAGCTCGACTGCGCAGTGAAGTAGAGCAGATTGTCGATGCTGGTGAGCTGTTGCTCGATGACCTGGGTGACTGTCGTTTCCACCGTGGCGGCGTTCGCCCCGGGATAGTTGGCGCTGACGACGACCTGCGGCGGGGCGATGTTGGGATATGAGTCACTCGGCAGCCGCGACAAGGCGATTCCGCCCATCAACATGACGAGCAGCGCAATGACCCAGGCGAAGACCGGCCGGTCGATGAAAAACTGCGGCACTCGCAGGTCCTGCTACCGAGCGTCTGCGTCGGCCACGCGACGCACCCCCGCCGCGGGCGTGACTTCGGTGGCGGCGGCGCGCGGTCGGGTGCCGCTGGTGGGCTCCTCAGTGGCGGCAACCTTGGCGCCGGGATGGGCGCTCTGGATGCCGGCGACAATGATCCGGTCACCCGCCGTGAGCCCGTTCGATACGATCCAGTTGACGCCGGAGGCTCCGACGGTCTGCACGCGCTTCTCGACGACGGTCTGGTCGGAGTCGACCGTATAGACGTAGGCGCCCTGCGTGTCGCGCTGTACCGCACCCTGGGGCACGAGGAAAGCGTTGGGTGCCACGGCGACCGTCAATCGCAGATTGACGTACATGCCGGGGAGCAGGGTGTGGTCCGGATTGGGAAGGATGCCGCGCAGAGCCGCGGTGCCGGTATTCGGATCGACCGTGGCGGCGCGGAAATCGAGCGCCCCGGGAATGCCATACGGCGTACCGTCCGGCAGAGCGAGCTGGACCTTCGCGTCGCTGCGGCCCGCGGCGATGAGGCGGCCCGACTGCTCCTGGCTGGCGAGCTCCTCGATCTGCGAAGCGGGCTCGTCGAAATTCACATAGATCGGATCGAGCTGGTCGACGGTGGTCAGCAGTGTCGGCGTGCCCTGGCCGACGAGCGCGCCCTCCGTCACCTGCTGCTCGCCGGCGATGCCCGTGATCGGCGACGTCACGTTGGTGTAGCCGAGATTGATGCGCGCCGACTCGACGTTGGCCTCGGCCTGTTTGACGGCGGCAGCGGTCGAGCGCTCCGCGGCCTCGTCGGTGTCGAGCTGCTGCTGCGAAACGAGATGGCTGGAGATGAGATCGCGGTCCCGCTGTGCGGTGGCATGGGCGTTGGTTGCGTTCGCCCGTGCCTGCGCCAGGGCAGCCAGCGATGCGTCGAGCGCCGCCTTGTAGGGTGCCGAATCGATCTCGAAGAGCGGCTGGCCCGCCTTGACTTGCGTGCCTTCCTTGTAAAGGCGCTTGAGGAGGACACCCGACACCCGAGCGAGGACGTTCGCCTCACGATACGCGGACAGCCGCCCCGTGAAGCTCGCCGTGAGCGGGACCTGCTGCGGCTCGACCGCGAGCACGGTGACGGGTGGCGGTGCGGCCGCCGCGCCCTGCGGGGCGTTCTGGCCCGACGAGCCGCAGCCCGCGAGCGACGCGGCCGCGACGGCGAGAAGCGCGCCGGTGGCGCACCTTTTGACGATTCTTGACAGACGCATTGGGGGAGTGGGGAAATGTACTGCCACAGCAGCAACCCTCGCGGCGGTGGCCTCGCGGTCAGCAATTTTTACTGGCGGGTTCCTCGATAGCAAGCAATGGTCGACAGCCCGACAGGTTCACGCGGCGGGGGCGCGGTGCCGCGTGCCCTGGTCCTCTCCTGCACGGAAAGCGTGATCGGGCGTGCACCCGCGCCGGCCGCCCCGGGCGCAGGCCTGAAGCGATGGCTCGGCCGCCTCACCGGGAAGGGACAGCGCCCACAGGGCAGAGTTCACAGCATGGAGCGCAGCGGCGTGGGCGCGGCGCGCCCATTTGCGAGTATCATCCGGCGGATCGATACGGCGCAGTCGCATGCAAGCACACGAGTTGACGACGGCACGGCGGGGCGGGGTCTGGGGCGCCGCGGCCCGGGCGCTGGGCGGCACGCCGGCGTGGTTGGATTCGCGCGGTGCGGCACCGCCGCTCTCCTGCGATCTCTTCCGTTCAGCCGGCATCGTTCCAACCGCCGTTGGCGGCGCAAGCGTCCCGCGGGACGCGGCCGATCTCAGCCGGAGCTTTCCGCCGCGTGGATGACATAGCCGCCTGATTTCTCGTCGCGCTCGATCGCGAGCAGGTGGCGCTGTGCCGCTTCCTCGAGCAGCTTGTTGAAGGAGCGGAAGCCGTAATAGCTTTCGTTGAATCCCGGCCGGCGGCGCTTCAGGGCCTGCTTCACCATCGAGCCCCAGATCCGATCGTCCGCGCCGCGTTCCGCCAGCAGCGCGTCGAGCGTCGCCAGGACCAGGTCGAAGGCTTCCTGCTTGCGATCTTCCTCCTGGTGGGTGTGCTCGCCGTCCTTGGCCTCGGGCGCACCGTGCGCGGCGTCCGGCGCGTGCGCCCGCTTCCGTGGCGCACGGCGCGGCTTTTGCTGCTCACGCACCAGGTCATCGTAATAGATGAACTCATCGCAATTGGCAATGAGGAGATCGGAGGTCGAGTTTTTCACGCCGACTCCGATCACTCCCTTGTTGTTCTCGCGCAGCTTGCTGACCAGCGGCGAGAAATCCGAGTCGCCGCTGATGATGACGAAGGTGTCGACGTGCGGCTTGGTGTAGCAGAGATCGAGCGCGTCGACCACCATGCGAATGTCGGCGGAGTTCTTGCCTGACTGCTTGACGTGGGGGATCTCGATCAGCTCGAAGCCGGCATGGTGCATGCCGGCCCTGAGGTCTTTGTAGCGCTCCCAGTCGCAGTAGGCCTTCTTGACCACGATCGAGCCCTTGAGCAGCAGTCGCTCCAGCACCCGGGTGATGTCGAACTGGGCGTAGCGGGCGTCGCGCACTCCGAGTGCGATGTTCTCGAAGTCGCAGAAGAGTGCGAGGTTGGCGTCATCGGCGGCGGTTGTCATGGTGTTTGTAGGATATATCCCGTGGACCCAAAGCCTCAAGTGAAAGAATCATCGGATGTGCAACAGATCCTTCTGCAATGCATGGGGAAACGGCGCTGCCAAACGATCATATCGCAACCGCTTTCGGCCGGGTGCTGCGCGAGCAGCGCGAGACCCGCGGTATTTCCCAGGAGGATCTCGCTCTGAGCGCCGATGTCGACAGGTCTTTCGTCAGCCAGATGGAACGCGGCATCCGCCAGCCTACTCTGACGACTCTCGTGAAGCTCTGCAAGGCGCTCGGCGTGGCGCCCTCGACACTCGTCGGCCGCATGGAGCGGCTGCTCGACTGACGCACCATGGCAGCGCGCCGCACACCATCCGTCACTCGCGAGGCGGCCGAGGAGGCCGTGCGGACCTTGCTGCGTTGGACCGGCGACGATCCCAAGCGCGAGGGCCTGCGCGACACGCCCTCGCGGGTGGTGTCGGCCTACCAGGATTGGTTCGCAGGCTACGGCACCGACCCCGCCGACTATCTGCGGCGCACCTTCGAAGAAGTCGGCGGCTATGACGAGATGGTCGTGTTGCGCGACATCGCCTTCGAGTCCCATTGCGAGCACCATCTGGCGCCGATCATCGGGCGCGTGCACGTGGGCTACCTGCCCACCGATAAAGTAGTCGGGATCAGCAAGCTGGCGCGGGTGGTGGAGGGTTACGCGAGGCGCCTGCAGGTACAGGAGAAGCTGACGGCACAGATCGCCGGATGCATCGATGAGGTGTTGCGGCCGCGAGGAGTGGGCGTGGTGGTGGATGCCGTGCATCAATGCATGACCACGCGCGGCGTTCACAAGCGCGGCGTGTCGATGATCACCAGCCGCATGACGGGCACCTTCCGCGAGGACGCGCGTACCCGGGCCGAGTTTCTGCAGTTCATCGGCATCACGGGTGCGAGACCGGGCTAGCGGTCAGGCGGTGAGCACCGCGTCCTGACGCTCCGCGCGCTTGCGGTCCTGCTCCTTCAGAAAGCGCTTGCGGATGCGGATGGAGGCGGGGGTGACCTCGACCAGCTCGTCGTCCGCGATGAATTCGACGGCGTACTCCAGCGTCAGGGGGATTGGCGGCGTCAGCAGGATCGCATCGTCCTTGCCGGCGGCGCGGATGTTGGTGAGCTTCTTGGTCTTGATCGGGTTCACGACGAGGTCGTTGTCCCGGCTATGGATGCCGATGATCATCCCCTCGTAGAGCTTCTCGCCGGGGCTCAGGAACAGGCGGCCGCGCTCCTGCAGGTTGAAGAGGGCGTAAGCGACGGCCTCGCCTTGCTCGTTGCTCACCAGTACGCCGTTGTGGCGGTCGGGAATGTCACCCTTCACAGGCGCGAACCCATCGAAAATGTGACTCATGAGCCCGGTGCCGCGCGTGAGGGTCATGAATTCGCCCTGGAAGCCGATCAGGCCGCGCGCGGGGACCCGGTAATCGAGCCGCACGCGGCCATTGCCGTCGACGGCCATGTCGGTCAACTCCGCGCGGCGGGTACCCAGCGCTTCCATAACGGCGCCCTGGTTCGCGTCCTCGACGTCGATGGTGAGCGCTTCGTAAGGCTCGTGCACTTCGCCATCGACGACATGCGTCAGGACCTGCGGGCGGGAAACCGCGAGCTCGTAGCCCTCGCGGCGCATGTTCTCGATCAGGATGGTGAGGTGCAGCTCGCCGCGACCCGACACCCGGAAGACATCCGGCTCTTCCGTGTCCTCGACGCGCAATGCGACGTTGCTCTGCAGCTCGCGGTAGAGGCGCTCGCGGATCTGCCGGCTGGTGACGAACTTGCCTTCCCGCCCGGCGAACGGCGAAGTGTTGACCTGGAAGTTCATGGCGAGCGTCGGCTCATCGACGCGGATGGGCGGCAGCCCCTCGGCCGACTGCGGATCACACACGGTGAGGCCGATGTTGACCTCCTCGATGCCGGTGATCGCGACGATGTCGCCCGCAATCGCCTCCTCCACGGGACGGCGCTCCAGGCCGGTGAAGGTGAGCACCTGACCGATCTTCGCCAGACCGCGATCCTCCTCGCCGTAGCGCAGCACGACGGGCTGGCCGGGCCGCACGCTGCCGCGGCGGATGCGCCCGATGCCGATGCGGCCGACGTAGCTGTTGTAATCCAGCGTGGAGATCTGCAGCTGCAACGGCAGCGCGGAGTCCGCGGCGGGCGGAGGAACGTGCTTCAGGATCGCCTCGAAGAGCGCCGACATGTCGGGGCGGCGCTCGAGGTGATCGGTACCGGCCCAGCCCTGCAGGGCCGAGGCGTAGATCACGGGGAAGTCGAGCTGCTCGTCGTTGGCGCCGAGCTTGTCGAAGAGCTCGAACGTCTGATCGACCACCCAACCGGGACGCGCGCCCGGGCGATCGATCTTGTTGATCACCACGATGGCCTTGAGGCCGAGCGCCAGCGCCTTGCGGGTGACGAAGCGCGTCTGCGGCATCGGGCCCTCGACCGCATCCACGAGCAGCAGGACGCCATCCACCATCGAAAGCACACGCTCGACTTCGCCGCCGAAATCCGCATGCCCCGGGGTGTCCACGATGTTGATGCGCGTGCCGCCATATTCGATCGCGCAGTTCTTGGCGAGGATGGTGATGCCGCGCTCGCGCTCGATGTCGTTGGAGTCCATGACGCGCTCCGTCAGCTTCTCGTGAGCTGCGAAGGTGCCGGACTGCCGCAGCAGGCAATCGACGAGAGTCGTCTTGCCGTGGTCGACGTGCGCGATGATGGCGATATTGCGGATCGGACGATTCATGGGATTGGGCCGGTATCCTGGGGGGCTTCCATTCGCGGCAGCGCGTCCTCTGGAGGCCGGCTTGGCCTGCGCTGTGCAAAGACCGTCAATGATATCAGAATGCTACGTAATTTGCGAGAACCACCGCTCGTCACGGGTATCATGCCGCGCCATGCCACAGTCCAGTAGCGCCCACGATAGCGCCAGGCTGATCGACGCGTGCCGCGTGCGATCGATCGCTCTCCTGCGCGGGAATCTGACACCCGCGGGCATCCTCGCAGCCTCACCGGGAGACCGGGCCCGCCGGCGCGGTTACACCGCCATATTCGGCAGGGATGCCGCCATCTGCGCGATCGGGATGGCCCTTTCCGGCGATCCATTGCTCGAGCGCGCGGCAGCGACCGCTCTCGAGACATTGGCCGAGCATCAGGCGCCGAACGGCCAGATCCCGAAGTTCGTCGAGCAGGGCGCGCGCGAAGCCGACTTCTGGTATCTCGGCTGCATCGACTCGACGCTGTGGTGGCTGCTCGCCCTCGATTTCCTCGAGCGCCGCAAGCCGCCTGGCAACCCGCGAGGTCTCGCTGCGGGGACCGGTCCGCGCAAACGCTCGCGCCACATCGAGCTGGCGCTGCAATGGCTCCTCGCCCAGGAGCATCAGCGCTTCTTCCTGCTGCAGCAGAACGAAGCCAGCGACTGGGCCGACATCATGCCCCGCTCCGGATTCGTGCTCTACACCAACGCGCTGTGGTACGCGGTCAAGCGCCGCTACGGGTTGGATCGCGCCGAGGCGACGCGCGACAACTTCAACGGTCTCTTCCATCCGTTCTCGGCGGCTCTCCCGCAGTATCGGCGCGCCCGCCTGCTCAATGAATACGTCCTGCGCCGAGCGCGCAATCGCGACTTGTATCTGAGCTTCGTCAACTTCTCCTTCTTCGGCGAGGAGGGCGATGTCTTCGGTAACCTCCTCGCGCTGCTCTGCGGTCTCGCCGATCGTCAGGCGACCCGTCGCACCCTCGATGCGTTGCAGCGGGCGAAGGTGGGTCGCCTCTATCCCGTCCGCGCAGTCACTCACCCCATCAGACGACGCAGCGCGCTCTGGCGTCCCTACATGGCCCGCCACCGCCAGAATGAGATCTGGCAGTACCACAACGGCGGCATCTGGCCGATGCTCGGTGGCTTCTGGGTGACCGCGCTCGCCGCCGTCGGCCGCCTGCCCCAGGCGCGGCTCGAGCTCGCCAATCTCGCGCGCGCCTGCGCGGTGCGCAACTGGGCCTTCACCGAATGGCTGCACGGCACCCGAGCCACCCCCCGCGGCATGCCCGGCCAATCCTGGAACGCCGCCGCCTTCCTCATGGCCGACCGTGCCGTAGCCGAAAAGCGCAACGTCCTCCTCCCGTAAAGCGCAGATCCCGTAACACAAGGCCCCCGCGCAAGCCTCCCGCAAGAGAGTCCCGCAAGAGAGTCTCGCACGAGAGTCCCGCACGAGAGTCCCGCACGAGAGTCCCGCAAGAGAGAGCGCAGCGCAAAATGCTTCCCGGCCAGAAGCTGATCGCCAGGACGGCGATCCGCTAGCCTACATGGACGTACTTGCGGCGTTCTGGCCGGGAAGCATTTTGGGATGCGCTCGGAGACCAAGCTGCCCTTGGTTTGGATCTCCTCGGAGACCAAGCTGCCCTTGGTTTGGATCTCCTCGGAGACCAAGCCGCCCTTGGTTCGGATCCCCCCCGAGACCAAGCCGCCCCATTGGTTTCCCTGCCCAATGCCCCAATCTGATGCCCGAATGCCAGCCGCCGCCCGTCCCCAAACTCTCCGCCATCCCCCGACCGCCGCCCCCGACAAGCTCACCCTCCGCGGCTTCTTCGGCGTCTTCCGCTACAGCCGCCGCGCCATCGAGCTCGTCTGGCGCACCAACCGCCCGCTGACCGTCTCACTAGCCGGTCTCACGCTCATTGCCGGCCTGCTTCCCGCCTCGGTTTTCTACGTAGGCTCCCTCATCGTGGATGCGGTCGTCTCCGCCATCAGAGCCGGAGGCGCCGATACCCGACGCGTAGTCGAGCTCGTCGTCATCGAAGGTCTCCTCGGAGCCGGCATCGCCGGCGCCCAACGCGGCATCTCCCTCTGCCAGTCCCTGTTACGGGTGCAGCTCGGACAGCGGATCAACGAGTTGATCCTGGAGAAGGCCCTCACCCTCGAGCTGCGGCACTTCGAGGACTCCGAGTTCTATGACAAGCTGACACGCGCCCGGCGGGAAGCGTCCAGCCGCCCCCTCAGCCTCGTCACGCGCACTTTCGGCCTGGCACAGAACGGCATCACCCTCATCACGTACGCGGTGGGGCTCGCCCGTTTTTCGCCCTGGGCGGTCGGCGTGCTCCTGCTCGCGGGTCTGCCCGCCTTCGTCGCGGAGGCCAAGTTCTCAGGTGACGCATTCCGCCTCTTCCGCTGGCGCTCGCCCGAGACCCGTATGCAGACCTACCTGGAAACGGTTCTCGCGCGCGAGGATCACGCCAAAGAGGTGAAGCTCTACGGGCTGGGGCCACGGTTGCTGCAGCGCTACCGCGACATCTTCCAGACCCTCTACGAAGAGGATCGCGCGCTGACTGTGCGCCGCGATGCCTGGGGCTTCGCCCTCGGCCTCATCGCCACCCTGACCTCCTACGCGGCCTACGCCTGGATTGCGGTCAGCACCGTCAGGCGGGCGATCACACTGGGCCAGATGACCATGTATCTGTCCTTCTTTCGCCAGGGCCAATCGGCCGTGACCGCGATATTGTCGGCCGTCAGCGGCATGTACGAGGACAATCTCTACCTGTCGACGTTGTATGAGTACCTGGAGACCGAAGTCCCGCCCCCCGCGGGGACGGTGGCGCGCGGCCCACGCCCGGAGGATGGAGTCCGCTTCGAGAATGTCAGCTTCACTTATCCCGGCGCGGAGACCGCGGCGCTCGAGAACGTCACTCTGCACCTGAAGCCCGGGACCAGCCTGGCGCTCGTGGGCGAGAATGGCTCGGGCAAGACGACGCTCATCAAGCTGCTGACACGGCTCTATTCGCCGACCAGCGGCCGGATTTTCCTCGACGGCGAGGACCTCGCGAGCTTCGACGAGAGGGCGCTGCGGGAGCGGATCGGCGTGATCTTCCAGGACTTCACGCGTTACCAGATGCGTGTCGGCGAGAACGTGGGAGCGGGTGACGAGCGCTATTTCGAGGACGAGGCGCGCTGGCGCGACGCAGCCGACAAGGGCCGGGCGAGCGCCTTCATCGAGACGCTGCCGAAGGGGTACCACACGCAGCTCGGTAAATGGTTTCAGGACGGCCGTGAGCTATCCGGCGGCCAGTGGCAGAAGGTGGCGTTGTCACGCGCGTTCATGCGTTCGCGCGCGGACGTGCTGGTGTTGGATGAGCCAACGTCGGCGATCGACGCGCAGGCGGAGACCGAGGTCTTCGAGCACTTCCGCCAGCTCGCCCGCGAGCGCATCACGATCCTCATCTCGCACCGCTTCTCCACGGTGCGAATGGCAGATCAGATCGTGGTCCTCGAGGGCGGCCGGATCCGGGAGAGCGGCAGCCACGAAGAGCTGATGCGCCTCGACGGTACTTACGCGCGCCTGTTCACGCTGCAGGCTCGCGGGTACCGCTGATGCCTCTCAGGCGCCACTTTTTCCGGCCTGCTTGGCCGCCTGGCGCTGCTGTTTGAGATCGTGCTGCATCCTGCGGTAGTCGACCGGACGGATGGTGTCGATGATGCAGCGCCAGCCATCGGCGCGGACCGAATCGAAGTGTGCGTAGACGGTGTCCGCCGTTGAAGTGAGCCCGATCCTTCGGGCGAACGTCAGGTCGGTGCAGGGATGGAACACCGTGACGAGATACGCCTGATTGATATCCGTCCAGACCACGACCTGATTGGGCGAGATCGGCTCCCAGCCCTCGTAGCGGGTGAACCAGGTGAAGTGGTCAACCGGCTTGCCGGCATAAGCCTCGAAGCGGGCGCGCTCGGCGTCCTGACGCTGTTTGAGGGGGATCCCGGAGCAGGAGGCGAGGAGCGCCGCTGCAACCAATAGCCGGGCAAATCGGATGTAGGACTTTGAACATGACATGAGATCGGCTCCATTGCCCCGCGCGAGTATAGAACGCATGACATGCCCTGGGGTTGACTTCGCGCCAACCGGCGGGGCTCGTCGCAGCGTCATCCACTGCCTGTCAGCAAGGCCACCGGAAACGATTGCAGCGCCGTCGCGGCACTGATCGCCGCGCGCCCGTCGCTGGCCGTCTGCGGCACTTCAGCCCCGTCCAGCACGCCACGCAACGGCGAGTTGATACTCGACGGCAGTTGCACCGAGGTGCCGGCCCAAACCTCCGCGCCGAGCGGGAGGCGTTGGCTGCCGTCGTCGGCGGCGCTTGCGGTACCCACGAGCTTGAGGTGCAGGCGCGGCGCCAACACGACCGCGAGTCTGCCCTCCCGGCGGCGCGCGAATGCACAAAGCTGCGGCGCGCGCCGACCGGTCACCTTCAGTGGTAGGTACTCCCCGAGCTCGAAAAGTTCAGGGTCGCGCCGCCTGAGGTCCAGTATCCTGACGTGAAGAAAAAGCTTGCAGCGCGGATCGGCCACATTGGCGGCGAGCGCGCACGCGGTCCGGGCGACCTCGGCGGGATTGCCCGCCAGTCCTTCGAGCAATCGGCCGCGCAAGGCATAGTCGACGGGCCGGCGGTTGTCCGGATCGACCAGCGAGAAGTCCCACAGCTCGTTGCCCTGATAGATGTCAGGGACGCCGGGCGCGGTGAGCTTCAGCAGCGTCTGCGACAGACCGTTCAACAATCCGAAGCGCACGATGCGCCGGTTGAAGGCGCAGAAGTCGGCCAGGAAGAGGTTCCCCTCACGCCGCTCGAGCGCTGCGCGGATGAACTGCATCAGTGCATCTTCGTATTCGCCGTCGGCTGCGGCCCAGCTCGTACGGGCCTTGGCCTCGCGTGCGGCTTTGAGCATGTACGCTTCGATGCGTTGGCGGTACGTTTCGAGCGCTGCGTCGTCCGGCTCCTCGAGCGGCCAGCTGCCTACCAGGGTCTGGTAGAGCAGGTACTCGTCATCGGGTGAGGGCGCCGGCCGGCCGCCGACCTCCCGCCGCCGCGTCCGGTTGAATCGCCGCCAGCGGTCCACCGCGCGCCGCCACACGGCGGGCATCTCCGACAGCACGTTGATTCGGGCGCGCACGTCCTCGGAGCGTTTGGTGTCGTGCGTCGAGGTCGTGAGCATCTCGTGCGGCCAGTGCCTGGCGCGGTATTGGGCATCGGTGTGGAAGGCGCCGACGCTGGAGCCGAAGAGGTCGGGCTCGCCGCCCACCTCATTCAGCGAGATCAGGCGATTGAAGCGATAAAGCGCGGTGTCCTCGATGCCCTTGGCCGTGATGGGCGCCGTGATCTGCTGGAATTTCATCGCGAAGCGGCGGATGCGCTCGCGCGCGCTCTCGCTCTGGGCGGGAAGCTCGAGCAGCAGGGCGCTGCGTACGAAATCGAATACGGGCTGCTCGATCGAAGAGCCCCGGCGGCGCGCCGCCGCGATTGCCCAATCGATGTAACGCCGGTCGGTCTCGGAGACGCTTTCCGTGACGTAGGTCCGATACACCGGGAAACAGGCTATGACCTCCGCGAGCGCCCGCCACAGACTGGCAAGCGTGAAATCACGTGTGAACCGGTCACCGTCCGCAATACGTGCAAGGAGGTTTGCGGCAGTGGTGAGCTCGGAGGCGAGTGATTTGCGCAGCACGCGGTGCTGGCACTCGTAGGTGATGTCGGGCCACTGCCGCGGCTCGCCGATGAAAGAGCGGTAGACCCGACCCATGCGGCCTCTGCCGCCGGTGTCGACCAGCAGCCGATTGACGACGTTGGCGAAGTGATAGCCCGTCTCGCCGTGCAGCGGCCAGTCCGCTGGCAAGCGCTCGAACGAGGCGGTGATTTTTTCGGCGACCAGATAAATGGGACGCCCGGCGCCCGCGGCGGCCATCACTTGCGCGATCCTCGCCGTCAGACGCCGGAAATAGCCAAGCGGATCGTACAGACCATCCGCGTGGTCGATCCGCAGCCCATCGAGCGCGCCTGATCCGATGAGCTCGAGGACGAAGCGGTGCGTCGCCTCGAACACCGCCTCGTTCTCTACACGCAGCGCGGCGAGATCATTGACATCGAAGAAGCGGCGGTAGTTGATATCATCGGACGCGACTCGCCAGTAAGCCAGTCGGAAAGCCTGCGACTCCAACAGCTCGTGCAGGGAATCGAAGCTCGCCGGGTCGCCGGGACTGCCGCCCAGGCGGGCCAGCGCCTGCTCCAGCGCCGCGCGGATGCCGGCGTCGTTTGCGACCAGCGCGGCCAACGCCTGCTTATGAGCTTCTTTGTCGCGGTTGCGCTCTGCAATCTGCTCCGACGTCGTTCCGCGCCGGTCGGGCAATGAGCCGAAGAGGCGCCGCAGGCTCTCGAGCTCGGCGCTGCGCTCGATCGCCAGCACCGCATCCAGGATGCGCGGGTAGGTGCGCGGATCGAGCGGCAAGCGATGCTCGTGGTAGTGGATGGCGAAGGAGCCGGACTCACCCTCGAATTCCAACTTGAGATCGCCGCGCTCGAGGACTACCCCGTAGGCGTCGGCGAGCACCGGCACCAGAACCTTGTCGGCCAGCGCTGCGTTCGCGGGATTCCAGTCGATGTCGAAATAATCCGCGTAGATGGAGGCCTGCCCGTTCTCGAGCACGTCCATCCACCACGCGTTGTCGGATCCCATGACGCCGACGTGATTCGGAACGATGTCCAGGATGTGACCCATGTGGTGCGCGCGCAGTGTCGCCACGAGGCGGTCGAACTCTTCGCGGCTTCCGATCTCCGGGTTGAACGAGTTGTGATCGACGACGTCATAGCCGTGAGCGCTGCCGGCGCGCGCCCGGAAGTAGGGCGAGCAGTAGACATGGCTGATCCCAAGCCTGGCGAGGTACGGGACGATCGCCGTCAGGTCATTGAAGGTGAAACGGGCGTTGAGCTGCACGCGATAGGTAGCCCGCGGGATCCGCCCGACTGCCGGCGCGCTGCTGCTGTTGTTGCTAGGCACAGGGATGTGCTCCGCCGCCGCAGGTGGCGGAGCTCCGGGCAAAAACCACGCTTTTTGCCCGGAGCGCGCTGGGCCGGGCAGGAGCCCGGATCCAGCGCTTCAAACTAGCGGACACGGCTGCGCTCCAGGAGCCACGTCACGCTCCAGGCTGCCAGCTCATTACGGGTCAGGGCGGCACGGATGCCGGGATGCGTTGCGAAGATCATGCGGCCGGCCGGCTGACCGACGACCGGCGCCGTGGTGCTCTTCAGGTTGGCGAGGAGGTGCAGTACACCGCCCTCGCGCAGCTTCCAGTCCACCGCGAAGGCGCCGCTCGGATCGAACGCGACACAGGCGCCTTCGAGAATTCGCGGCAGGAGCGGCACGATGTCGCGCCGCCGGATCGCGATGAGGCGACGATAGTGATCGAACATCTTGGCGTGCTGGGGTGCCGTCACGCGGGCCCACTGAAGATGTGCCGACGCGTACGTTGCCGCTTCGCAAGGGTCGGTTATCGAGCCCTCGAAGTGCGCGAACTCGCGCTGCCGTCCCGCACGCACCTTCTCGGCGAGCTGCGCCTCGAAGTCACAGAAGTAGGGAAAGGCCTCAGTGGCGGCCCACTCCTCACCCATGAAGAGCATCGGCGGGGAGGGGGCGAGCAGCAGCACCGCTGCCGCAGCGCGCAGGGCTTCGGGAGCCGCGAGCTGCGTCAACCGCTCGCCGCGGGCACGGTTCCCCACCTGGTCGTGGTTCTGCAGGAAGTTGACGAACGCCGAGGGCGGCAGGTGACTGCTGCGCTCCCCGCGCGGGCGGCCGAGGTGGCTGGAGCTCTCGCCCTGGTATGCGAACCCTTCCGCGAGGGCGCGGCAGAGGAGCCGGTGCGGACGCTCCTGGTAGTCCTGGTAGTGGCTGTCGGATTCACCCGTCAGCAGGACATGCAGGGAGTGATGGGTGTCGTCATTCCACTGCGCGTCGAAAGTGCCTTGGGCGGCGGCAGGGCCGAGACGGCGCGCCTCGTTGTCGAGGTTCTCAAGCACGAGATACACCGGCCGCTCGCGTCCCGGTCCAGCGCGCGCGGCGCGCGCGATCTCGGTGAGGATGTGCGGCTCGCCGCCATCGAAGATCGCGTGCACCGCATCGAATCTGAGCCCGTCGAGATGATATTCCTCGAGCCAGTAGAGCGCATTGTGGATGAAGAAGTCGCGCACCGCGCTGGCGGAGCCGTGCCACTGGCCGTCCGTGGCGGCAGGCCCGCCGGCCCGCGCATCCATGCGCGGGCGCTCGCCGGAGTGAGGACACGTTAAGTGTCCTAGCTGAGAGGCACCGGCTCGCCCTTCGAAGTCGATGGCCGCTCCCCAGGGGGTCGAGTGACGGCTGGTGAAGAACTGCGGCGCATAAAGATGGAGGAAGTTGCCTTCCGGACCGAAGTGGTTGTAGACCACATCGAGCATCACCGCGATGCCGTGCGCGTGCGCCGCGCAAACGAGCGACTTCAGGTCATCCGGGGATCCGTATGCCGATGCCGGCGCATACGGCAGCACACCGTCGTAGCCCCAGCCGCGCGAGCCGGGAAACTCGGCGATCGGCATGAGCTCGATCGCCGTCACCCCCAGCCGCTGCAGATGCTCCAGCTTGCCGGCGACGCCGGCGAAGGTGCCCTCCGGCGTGAAGGTGCCCACGTGCAGCTCGTAGATCACGGAATTCGGCCAGGGCGGAGCACGCCACTCGTCGTCCGTCCAGTCGAAAATTTCGGGGTCCACGACCTCGCTCGGGCCGCGGACACCCTGTGGGTTGCGGCGCGATGCGGGATCGGGCACCAGCGTCTCGCCGTCGATCGAAAAGCGATAGCGGCTGCCGGCATGCGCCTGGTCGGTAACGAGCTCGGTCCAGCCGCCGGCGCAGGTCGCGAGCGGCAACACCTGCGCCGGCCCTGAAGGCGATTGCAAAACGAGCTCCACGCGCTTGGCCGCGGGTGCCCACAAGCGGAAGCAGACCCGGCCATCCGGCAGAACGCTGGCCCCGAAGGGCATCTCGTGACGCCGCCGCGTCATTGGTATGCGGTCTCGCGCAGGAGCGCGAGCGACCGCCCCTGCAGCGGGTAGTGGGTTCCCGCTTCGAGGCGCTGCTGCGCGAAGGGCTCACTGGCGGCGGTGTCGAGGACGGTCCACCAGACTTTCTCCGCCAGCAGCTCGGGAAGCTGGAATGGGATCGGCTCGTGATGCGCGTTGCAGAGCAGGACGAAGTTATTGTCCGTCACCAGTCGTCCGCGCCGGTCGCGTCGCTCGATGGCGGCGCCTGCGAGATAAAGACCGAGACAGCGCGCGAACGGCACAGCCCACTCGGCGTCGGTCATCTCGCGTCCGTCGGGGCTCAGCCAGATGATCTCGCGCGAGCCGTCTGCGGCGACCGTATTGCCCTGGAGGAAGCGCCGCCGGCTGAACACGGGATGGCGGCGGCGCAGCGCGATCAGCCGGCAGGCGAACTCGAGGAACGCCTGATGGTCGGCATCGAGCTCCCAATCGATCCAGGAGAGCTCGTTGTCCTGGCAGTAGGCGTTGTTGTTGCCGAGCTGAGTGTGGCCGAGCTCGTCGCCTCCGAGCACCATGGGCACGCCTTGGGAGAGGAGCAGCGTCGCGATCAGATTGCGCTTCTGCCGCGCTCGCAACGTGCGAACCGCCTGATCCTCCGTGGGTCCTTCCGCCCCGCAGTTCCAGGAGCGGTTCTCGTTCGCGCCGTCGCGGTTGTCCTCGCCGTTCGCCTCGTTGTGCTTCCCGTTATAGCTCACCAGGTCTTCGAGCGTGAAGCCGTCATGGGCCGTGATGAAATTGATGCTGGCATGCGGCTTCCTGCCGCTCGCCTCGTAGAGGTCCGCGGAGCCGGTGAAGCGGCGCGCGAACTCGCCGATCAGACCGCCGTCCCCCTTCCAGTAGGCGCGCATGCTGTCACGGTACTTGTCGTTCCATTCGTTCCATCCGGGAGGGAAGTTGCCGACCTGATAGCCACCGCTGCCGATGTCCCAGGGCTCGGCGATGAGCTTCACCTGGGAGAGCACCGGGTCCTGGCCGATGGTGTCGAAGAAGGAGCCCAGCCGGTCGACGTCGTAGAGCTCGCGCGCCAGCGCCGAGGCGAGGTCGAAGCGGAAGCCGTCGACGTGCATCTCATGCACCCAGTAGCGCAGGCTGTCCATGATGAGCTGCAGCACCCGCGGGTGCTGGAGGTTGAGTGTGTTGCCCGTGCCGGTGAAATCCATGTAGTAACGCGGGCTCTCCGGGCTCAGGCGATAGTAGGCCGCGTTGTCGATGCCGCGCATCGAAAGCGTCGGTCCGAGCTCGTTACCCTCGGCTGTATGGTTGTAGACCACGTCGAGGATCACCTCGATGCCGGCCGAATGCAGCGTCTTCACCATCGTCTTGAATTCGCTGATTTGCCCGGTAGCCGAATAGCGCCGTTCCGGCGCGAAGAAGCCGATGGTGTTGTAACCCCAGTAATTGCGCAGTCCTTTGTCGAGTAACGTGCGGTCGTCGACGAACGCATGCACCGGCATCAGCTCGAGAGTCGTGATGCCGAGGCGCAGGAGGTGCTCGATCATCGGCGCGGTCGCAAGCCCCGCATAGGTGCCGCGCAGGTTCGCCGGCACGTCGGGATGACGCATGGTCAAGCCCCGCACGTGCGCCTCGTAGATCACCGTGTCGTGCCAGGGAACCCGCGGCGGCCGGTCATCGCCCCAGGTGAAGGCCGAGTCGGTGACACGGCACTTGGGCGTGCCCGCGGCGCTGTCGCGCTTGTCGAACGAAAGGTCCGCCTTGGGACTCCCCAGGCGGTAGCCGAAGTGGGCATCGCTCCAGACGAGTGCGCCTTCCAGCCGCTTGGCGTACGGCTCGATCAGCAGCTTGTTGGGATTGAAGCGCAGCCCCTGCTCCGGGCGATACGGCCCGTGGACGCGGTAGCCGTAGAGCAGTCCGGGGCGGGCCTCGGGAAGATAGCAGTGCCAGATCTCATCCGTGCGCTCGCGCAGCGTGATCCGCTGCAGCTCGTGCCGGCCCGAGGGGTCGAAGAGGCACAGTTCGACCTTCTCGGCGTTGGCTGCGAAGAGTGAGAAGTTGACGCCTTCGCCGTCCCAGGTGGCTCCGCGGGGATAGGGTTGACCGGGCCAGACGGCGGCGATCCGTTGCGTTTCCCCACGGTGCGGTTGCGAGGTGCCGGCCGGGCGGCGGCGGGTCGATGGTTGATCCAAGGCGCCTCCCTACTTTCACTCGGTGAGCCCGAGGAGACTATGGAGGGGAATGCGGGTCCAGTCCGGGCGGTTCCCGAGCTCGTAGCGCACCTCGTACAGCGCCTTGTCGATCTCGAACAGAGCGAGGAGAGGTTTCGCCCGCTGGAAGGACTCATACAGGCCCGAGTCGCCCGCAACCTCGTCGTAGCAGCGAATGAAGGTGCGGCGGACCTCCTGCTCCCAGGTGCGAAGCTGCTGTTCCCAGCGGCTGTGCTCGTCTCCACCCTGGAGCGCGGAGCGCTCCAGCGCGGCGTGGTGTGCGTAGGCGAAGGAGCGCAACATGCCCGCTACGTCCGTCAGCGGGGAATGCTTGTGGCGGCGCTCCCCGAGCGTGCGTCCGGGCTCGCCCTCGAAATCCACGATGATGAAGTCGTTGCGCTTCAGCAGCACTTGTGCGAGGTGGTAGTCGCCATGGCGTCTTATCTTGAGCCCGCGTGGCGCCTCGGCCATGCAGGCGTCGATGCGTTGCAACAGCAACTCGCGGCGCGCGAGCAGGGCATGCGCATCGGCGGCCACCGCCGCGGAAAGCTGGGTCAGCCGGCTCGACAGCAGTGTCAGGGTGGTTTCGGCCACCGCGCGCGTGGCGGCCACCCAGGCCGCCACGTCCTCCGCGGTAATCGGCTCTGGCGCGAAAGCCGGATCGTCTGTCGGCCTGGCGAGCGCGCGATGCAGCTCCGCCGTGCGGATGGCGAGCGTCCTGACCAGCGAGAGGTACAGGCCGTGCGCGTCATCGAGCATCGGGACGCCGCTGCCGCGGTCCTCGAGGAAGCGGGCGAGATAGTCGAGAGTGTAGGTCCAGGCATCGCCCTGGTTCGTGACGAACGCCTGCAACAGCGCCATGGTGTACCGGGTGGACTCGCGGTCGGTGTACTCCACGGCTCCCGCAACCGGCACGATGTTGGGGAAGTGGGCGACCTCGGTGAGATAGCGCCCGATCTCGAGCTCTGGGTTGATACCCGACTGCAGCCTGCGGTAGATCTTGAGAAAGAGCCCATCACCCACGCGCAGCGTGGTGTTGCTGGTCTGAGCGCCCGTCGGATTGACCGGCAGCTCCGCGGACGGATCGCCGCGCAGCTCCGCGTAGAGCGCGGTGGGCATGAAGCGCACGCGCCCCTCCTGCGTGGGCAGTTCCGCCGCCGCGCCGATCGCATCGATGATGGCGCGGGCGAACCCGTCGTCGCCGCAGGCATCGGCGAGAACGCCGACAGTCGCCTGTTGCCGCACGCGCGCGAGCGCCGCCGGCTGCAGCCGCCGCCAGCGCGCCTCCTCGGTATCCTCGAACGCGATGGCGAGCGGCACGAAATAGTGCTC
>Ga0134125_10002172_pt1 | contig 23418 bp, 19 predicted proteins | sample KB31751_FD_96464 | JGI IMG/M metagenome (GOLD analysis project Ga0134125, IMG submission 96464) | Terrestrial soil microbial communities with excess Nitrogen fertilizer from Kellogg Biological Station, Michigan, USA - KB3-175-1 | ecosystem: Environmental > Terrestrial > Soil > Unclassified ...
GCCCTCGATGAGCTCGTCACGCTCGCACGCCTCGGAGATCTCGTCCCACACCTTGAGACGATCGGCCTTCTCCTTCGACAGGACGCACAGCCCGAGATCGTTCTCGCGGCTCTCGAGGAAGACTTCGACCTGGTCGCCTTCCTTGACGGTGACGTTGCCGTCGGCGCCGGTGAACTCCTCGATCGGCACCTGACCCTCGGACTTGTAGCCGATGTCGATGACGACGTGGTCCTTGTTCAGCTGGATGACGCGGCCGTGGACGATGGCGCCTTCTTTGATCTCTTCGCGCTTGAGGCTCTCCTCGAACATTGCGGCGAACGACTCTTCACCGCCCGAGGGCTCGTTGTGATGTTCAACCATTCGAATCCAATGCTCCCTTTCGATCGACCCGATTGCGCAGGCGTATTCCTTTTAGACACATGGGTCCAAAAGGTTTGCGGAAGTTAGTCCCCAAAGTCGCAGGCGTCAAGGCAAATCGGCGCCAAATCGGGCCCGCGCCAGGGCCTCCATCCGGTCGACCACAGAGGCTTCGGCGAGCTCCGATGTGTCGAGGAGCACGGCGTCTTCGGCCTGCTTGAGCGGCGCGGTGGCGCGGTTGGAGTCGCGCTCGTCACGGATCAGGATTTCCTGCAGCGTGGCGGCGAGATCTACCGTCTGGCCCTTGGTCACGAGCTCGTCGTAGCGACGTTGGGCGCGGACCGCGGGCGACGCGGTCAGGAAGATCTTGAGGGGCGCCCACGGCAAGACGACGGTGCCGATGTCGCGCCCTTCGACGACGCAGCGGCCGCGCGCCGCCAGCTTGCGCTGCAGGCCGAGGAGCGCCTGGCGCACCGGCGGATGGGCCGAGACGGTCGAGGCGCCCTGCGACATCTCGGGGGTGCGGATGGCTTTGGAGACGTCCTCGTCGCCGAGAAAGACGCGCCCCTCTTCGTCGAAGCGGATGGCGAGGCCCTCGGCGATGGCGCCGAGCTTGTCGCCGTCGGAGAAGGCGACTCCGTGGCGCGAGGCGGCGAGCGCGACGGTGCGATAGATGGCGCCCGTGTCGAGCAGGAAGAAGCCGAGCCGTCGCGCCAGCGCGCGCGCCGCCGTCGACTTCCCGGCGCCGGCGGGACCGTCGATGGCGATGACGAAAGGCTGGTCCGACATGCGGCGGTAATCTAGTGCCGAAAGCGCAAAGCCGAAAGCCGAAAGTGATACAGTTTTCGGGCATGACGCTGGTCGTCGCGCTCGGGCTGAACCTGTGGGTGGTGGCGGTGGCGCTGCCGCTCGGATTGGCCGCGCATGCCCGCGCGCTCGCCGGCACCTCGACGGCGGGCATCGTGCTGACGTCGTTGGCGCCGCTTCTCGCGCTCGGCGCCGGCGCGTGGCCGGGGGCGTGGACGGCGAGCCCGAAGCTGCGGCCGTGGCTGCTGCTCGTCTCGTTCCCGGTCCTGGTGGTGATGCCGCAGGCGCTGGCGGCCGCGGAAGTGACGGCCCGCGTGGTGCCGGCGGCGGCGTCGATCCTGGCGGCGGCGTCGCTGGTGGCGTTCTTGGTGGCGACGGTGCGTGCCGAGGGGCAGGCCGAGCGCGCGGGCGACGGAGGCGCGCCGGTGACGCGGCGGCTGCACCAGGATCCGGTGCCGTCGCGCTGGCGGCGGCGGTTGCGCGTGTATCGCGGGATGACGGCGGTGGCGTTCGGCTTTCCGTTGGTGCTCCTGGCGGCGGTGGACCTGTCGTCGTCGTACGCGGCGTCGCTGGAGGCGTCGTTCGGGGCGCACGCGGCGCGGGCACAGGCGGTCATCACCGTCGGGGTGGGCCTCTTGTGGGTCGGATTCCTGCGGGCCTATCTGCTGGCGCCGCTGCACGGGCACCTGCAGCACGATCGCGATCTGTTGCGCGAGATGGAGCGCGATCGGCGCCACGCGCGGCGCGGGCGGCCGAGCGCGGGGTTCTACTTCGCGGTGGCGGTGGCGCTGGTGGCGATGGCCGCGGTCGTGTGGCAGAGGACGCGCTAGTGTCCCGAATCGGAAATTCGCTAGCAGTCGGGCGTCGCGGCATCCGCTTCGTTGCTCCTCCCTTCCATACCTTCAGGTATTCGCGGTCGTCGCGCCTCGCGCGCGCGGCGTCGCACCGCCCTTGGTGCACGCGAATTTCCGACACGGGACACTAGATGCGGAAGTATTTCTTCGAAGGGCTGGCGCTGCTGCTGATCCTCGGGAGCCTGGGGTTCTTCGTCGAGTGCGTGCACTACCTCGGGCGGCATGATTACGTGGCGGCGATCCTGTTGCTGGGCGTCGGAATCTCGGTGAGCCGGGTCGGCGCCGAGCTGGCGCGGCTGGCGCTGGTCGAGCGCGACTGATGCGCCGGCTCGTCGTCGCCCTGGTCTGCGTCGCCGGCTGCTCGCATCCGGCGGCGCACGATGGCGCGGCGGCCGAATTGGTGCCGCAGTCGGACGACGTGGTCGTCGCCACAGTCGACGGGCGGCCGATCTTCGCCGGCGACGTGGCGCGCCAGGCAAGGGCCGAGGGCGTCGATCGGAAGGCGGCGCTCGACGCGCTCGTCGACGCCGAGGTGCTGGCCGGCGAGGCGGCGCGGCGCGGCTTCGATCGCGATCTCGAGGTGCGCGACGAGACCAAGGGCGCGCTGGTGCGGCGCTATCTGAAGCTGGGGTTCGAGCCGACCTTGTCGCCCAAGGACGTGCCGGAGCCGGTGGTGCGGCGCGAGTATCAGCGCAACCTCGCGTACCTGAACCACGGCGTCTATGCCGACGTGTGGCACATGCTGGTGCCGGTCACGGCGAAGGCGACGCCCGAGGAGAAACAGGCGGCGCGCGCCAAGGCCGAGGAGCTGGCGAAGAAGGCCAAGGGCCTGTCGCTCGACGAATTCAAGAAGCTCGGCAGCGACGCCGGGCTGCGCGTCGAGGAGGTGGTGTCGGCGCGCGACGGCTGGGTCGAGAAGCCGTTCTCGGAGGCGTCGTTCGAGCTCAAACAGCCGGGCGACACGTCGGGCGTGGTGACGACCTCGTTCGGGTATCACGTCATCTATCTCGTGCGCTTCATCCCGGCCGAGCACGTCACGCTCGCCGAGGCGACGCCGAAGCTGCGCCAGGATCTGTTCCCCGAGCTGCTCAAACGCTCGTTCGCCAAGCTCGTCGACGAGGCGATGGGGCGCCACAAGATCGAGCTGCACCCGGAGCATCTGCCGAAATGAGCGCGAGACGACTTGGCGCGCCGAGCCGCAGTGAGCGCGTGGTGCAACGATGAGCGCGCGAGCTGAGGCGAGGGTTTTTCGCGCCCGGGAGACGAGTGCAGCGAGACGACTTGGCGCGCCGAGCCGCAGTGAGCGCGTGGTGCAACAATGAGCGCGTTTGGGGACATCCTCGAGGCGATGGTGCGGCGCGTGCCCGGCGCCGTCGGTGCCGTGTTCGCCGACTGGGAGGGCGAGCCGGTCGATCAGTTCGCGCACATCCCGCCGATCGACATCCAGCTCGTCGGCGCGCACTGGGGCGTGGTCTGGTCGCAGGCGGCGCGGCGGTTGGAGGCGTTCGGCGGCGTCGAGGAGCTGCTCATCGAGGGCGACAAGGCGATCGTGCTCGTGCGCTCGGTGACCGATCGCTACTTCGTCGTGCTCGCCACCAAGCGCGACGCGCACCTGGCGACGGCGCGGCGCGAGCTCGAGCGCGGCGCGGGGATCCTGCGGAGCGAGATGTGAGACGCCTCGTCGCCGTCGGCGTGATGCTCGCCGCGACGCGCGCCCTGGCCGCCGGCGGCGACTATCGCCTCGATTCGCACGAGTGGAACGGCCTCGGGCGGCTCGCGGACGAGGCGGACGCCGCGGGCTGCGCGATCGCGGCGACCGAGACGCTCGACTGGTCGGCGCTCGATGCGCGCGACGTGGTGTGGTTCGTCTATCCGCGCACCGCCGTCGACGGCGGCAAGCTGCGCCGCTGGCTCGAGGCCGGCGGGCGCGCGGTGATCGCCGACGACTTCGGCGCCTCCGACGCGGCGCTGGCGGCGCTCGACATCCGTCGCCTGCGCGGCGAGCTCGGGTCGGTCGACCGCTACGACGGCAACGCGGCGCTGCCGATCGCGCGGCAGACGCTGTCGACGGAGCTGTCGGTGGGCATCGGCGATCTGGTCGCCAATCACCCCGCCTTCTTCCTGGCGTCGACGCCGGCGTCGTTCGCGTTCTCGCCGGGCGCGGCGCTCGTCGTCGAGGGGCGCCTCGGCAAGGGGTACTTCGTGGCCATCGCCGATCCGAGCGTGCTCATCAACAACATGCTCGACATCGACGAGAACCTGGCGTTCGCGCGCGCGCTCATCCGGCGCACCTGCAAGCCGGGCGAGCGCATCCACCTCGTGACGCAGAGCTTCGTGGCGCGCGGCGAGCCGCCCGGCGACCTTGCGCCCACGCCGTCGGGCGACAACTGGTTCACGGCCTTCAATCGCTTCGTCGGGCTGCTCGACGACAAGGCGCACTCCGGCGTCGACGATCGCATGCTCGGCCTTCTGGCCACGGTGCTGGCGACCATCGCGATCGTGCTGTTCGCGCGCGCCTGGCCGTCGCCGGGGCGCATCGACGGACACTGGACGCGCGCCGCCGCCGTCGACACCGGTTGGCGCGCCTGGAGCCGCGACGCGACCGCGACCTACCTGCGTGACGAGGTGGCGCTGCGGCTGTCGGAGGCGATCGGCGCGCCGGTGGGCGACTGGACGCCGGCCGAGCTCGAGCGGCGTGCCGCGCGCGTGCTCGGGCCGCGCGTCGCCGCCCACGCCGCCACGCTCTGGGCGCAGCTGCGCCGGCCGCCGATCTGGCTCGGCGCGCGCACGCTGGCGGCGCTGCACGATTCTGCGACGCAGCTCTTTGATCTTCTGGCCGAGCGGGGGCAAGGTTAGAGGCTCATGGCCGCGCAGACCCCACAAACGGTAGTGGAACGCTCGACGCTGGTGGAGGTCGCCCAACTCGCGGCCGACGTGCGCACCGAGGTGCAAAAGGCGTTCTACGGCGGTCCCGAGCCGATCGAGCTCATCCTGACGACGCTGGTGGCGCGCGGCCACGTGCTCCTCGAGGGCGTGCCGGGGATCGCCAAGACGACGCTGGTCAAGGCGTTCGCCGCGGCGCTCGGCTGCAGCTTTCGCCGCATTCAGTTCACGCCCGATCTGTTGCCGTCGGACATCACCGGCACCTACGTCTTGCAAGCGGGGACCTTCGCGCTGCGCGAGGGGCCTATTTTCGCGCAGGTCATCCTCGCCGACGAAGTGAACCGCGCGCCGGCCAAGACGCAATCGGCGCTGCTCGAGGCGATGCAGGAGCGCCAGGTCACCATCGAGGGGCAGACGCGTCCGCTCGAGCCGCCGTTCTTCGTGCTCGCGACGCAGAATCCGATCGAGCACGAGGGCACCTATCCGCTGCCGGAGGCGCAGGTCGATCGCTTCCTGGCGAAGCTGAAGATGGGCTATCCGCTCGCCTCCGACGAGAAGGAGATGCTGCGCCGGTACGCGTCGCCCGACCAATCGCTGCAGACGCGGCGCGTGCTCGAGCCGGGCACGATCCTGCGCGTGCAGGAGCTCGCCGACGCGGTGCACGTCGAGGACGAGCTCCTCGACTACGTGATCGCGCTGGCGCAGTTCACGCGCTCGCACCGGCGCGTGGCGCTCGGCGCCTCGCCGCGCGCGGCGTTGCAGCTGGTGCACGCGGCCAAGGCGCGCGCGCTCCTCGGCGGGCGCGACTTCGTCCTGCCCGACGACGTCAAGCACCTCGGCCCGTCGGTGCTGTCGCATCGCGTGATGCTGTCGGCCGACGCCGAGCTCGAGGGCATGAGCGCCGACGCCGTGGTGCGCGAGGCGCTCGATCGCGTGCCTTACCGCGGCCGGCCGCGCGGATGAGCGAGCGCGCGGAGCGGAGGGACCTTCGCGTCCCGGAGGCGAGTGCAGCGAGCCGACTCGACGCGCCGGAGCGGAGCGCGCTCGCGGAGCAACCATGAGCGAGCGCGCGGAGCGGAGGGACCTTCGCGTCCCGGAGGCGAGTGCAGCGAGCCGACTCGACGCGCCGGAGCGGAGCGCGCTCGCGGAGCAACCATGAGCGAGCGGCGTCGCGAGCTCGAGCTGCGCGCGCCGGGACGGACGCACTCGGGACGCGCCCCGTCGCTGACGCCGCGCGGGCTGGCCTGGGGCGTGGGCGCGGCGCTGCTCCTGTTCGTCGGGGCCGTCACCGGCGCCTGGCGCGTGGCGGCGCTCGGCGTGGTCGCGTTGACGGCGCTCGGCGGCGCCTACGTCGCCTTCTTTCCCACGTCGGTGCTGGTGTGGCGCCGCCACCTCGAGCTCCTGTGGCGCGTCGAGCGCGGCGAGGACGCCAGCGCCTTCGTCGCCGGCCGCCCGTTTCGCCTGACGGTGACGCTGCGCAATCGCGCGCCGCGCGCCCTCGGCCGCGCTCGCGTGCGCGCCTTCGCCTCGTCGGCGTTGTCGCCGCCGTCGGCGCTGCGCATGGAGCTGCCCGCCGGACACGAGGCCACCGTCACCGCCGACGTGGTGGCGCAGCGCGCCGGCTTCTGGTTCCTCCACGGCGCCGCCGTCGAGCTGCAGGACGCGCTCGGGCTGTGCAGCGTCGAGGCCTATTTCCCGTCGCCGGTGGGCATCAAGGTGCTGCCCCGCCCTGCCCTGCGCCTCAACCCCGCCGAGCAGCGGCTCCTCGCCGGCGCGCCCCACGATCGCCACGGGGTGCAGACGCTGCGCCGCCGCGGCCTCGGCGGCGATCTGCGCGAGCTGCGCGAGCACGCGCCCGGCGATCCGTTCAAGCAGATCGCCTGGAAGGCGACGGCGCGCACCGGCAAGCTCATGGTGCGCGAGCTCGATCGCGAGACCATGGTGACCCACTGGCTCGTCGTCGACATCGGCAACACCATGCGCGAGGGGCGCCCCGGCGCGGCGCGGCTCGACCTGGCCGTCGACGTCGCGGCGGCATACGCGCGCGGCGCGCTCGAGGCCGGCGATCGCGTGGCGCTTCTGACCTACGACGGCCGCATCGTCGGCGAGGCCAAGCCCAACGACGGCCCGGTCCACCGCCTGCGCATCGTCGAGCGGCTGATGGAGGCGATGAGCGTCGTCGACGAGGATCTCACCGAGCTGACCGACTCCGAGCTCGTCGCGGTCGTCGCGCGGTACCTGCTCTTGCAGGAGGGCATCGACGCGCGCCTGCGCCGCGCGCCCGCGATCGACGATCCGGTGTGGAGCGAGCTGGCCGCGTCGCCGTCGGGCGAGCTGTACGATTTGCGCGTCGTGCACCATGCGGTCGCCGCCGCGCTCGCCGATCATCATCGGCGCCGCGCAAGCGAGGAACCGGGCGAGCGGCACAAGAAGGAGCTCGCGCCCGCGGCGGCGACCGAGCCGCTGCGCCTGCGCCAATACTGCCGGCTGCGCGGCATCGAGCTGCCCTATCGCCGCACCATCGAAGCCGGCCGGCGTGCGCGCGGCCTCGGCGCGGCGCTCGAGCACGCCGGGCGGGCGCGTGGCAGCCAGCGCATCGTCGTGCTCTCCGATCTGCAAGGCCTCGAGGGCGACCTGGCGCCGGTCGCGCGCGCCGTACGCCTGGTCCGTCGCCGCGGCCACCATTTGACGTTCGCCGTCCCCGAGGCGCGCATCGTCGCCGACGAGGACGCCACGGCGGATCGCGTCATCGCCGCCGACATCGCCGGCCACCAGGAGCGCCGCCGCGAGCGCGCCGCCGTCACCGTCATGCGCGCGCGCCTCGGCGTACGCGTGGTCGCGGTGAGCGCCGACTCGGCCGCGCTGCTGCTCGGACGCAGCGTCGCGACGCCGCGAGCCCGCGTCGCATGAGCCAACGCCGCGTCATCATCGCGCCCTTCGAGCCGTTCGCCGGCCGCAAGCGCAACCGCGCCCGCGACGCTGCGCACCTGCTCGCCGGCGAGGAGCTCGGCGGCGCGCCGGTCGAGATCGTCGATCTGCCCGTCGTCTACGCCACCATCCCCGAGGCGGTCGGCAAGCTGGTGGCGCGCGATCCATCGCTCTTGCTCCTCGTCGGTGAGGCCAACGACGCGCGCACGCTCCTCGTCGAGCGGCTCGCCGTCAACGTCGCCCACGCGCGCGTCCACGACAACGCCGGCGCCCGCCCCATCGACGACGAGCTGGTCCCCGGCGGCGAGGCCGCGCGCAAGGTCCCGTTCGATCCGCGCACCGCCGCCAACGCCGCCATCGCCGCCGGCTGCCCGGCCGAGGTCTCGTCGCACGCCGGCACGTTCCTGTGCAACGCCGCCCTCTACCACGCGCTCGGTCAGGCCGCGCAACGCTCGTCACCGCCGCGCGTCGCCTTCGTCCACGTGCCCGCGCGCTTCCCCTGGGCGCGCGACCGGAGGGCCGCCCGCGGGCTGTACGCGATCGCGAAACACCTCGTCCCTGCTTTATCTTGACGTCGCCCGAGCCCTATCCTATAGGTACCCGCGGAGGTCGAGAGGAACGTAAATGGCCACGATGATTACCGAGGAGTGCATCAACTGCGGCGCCTGCGAGCCGGAGTGCCCCAACGAGGCGATCTCCGAGGGTGACGACATCTACGTCATCGATCCGAACCTCTGCACCGAGTGCGTGGGCTTCCACGACTACGAGGCGTGCCAGGCGGTGTGCCCCGTCGAGTGCTGCATCCCCGACCCGAGCAACGTCGAGACCGAGGATGCGCTCTTCGGCCGCGCCAAGAAGCTGCATCCCGACAAGCAGTTCCCCGAGATCGCCGCGCTGCCGGCGAACCTCTCGCGCTTCCGCAAGTAGCTCGCGCTACCAACACGAAAGGCGCCCCCTCACGAGGGCGCCTTTTCGTATTTCCAGACCACGTGAGGCTCAGACCGCGGTCAGGTTCGCGCGCTTCTTGACCGGCTCCTTGCCGACGGTGCCGAGGTTGACGCTCACCAGCTTCGAGATGCCCGGCTCTTCCATGGTCACGCCGTAGAGCGTGTCGGCGATCGTCATGGTGCGCTTGTTGTGCGTGATGACGATGAACTGCGAGCGATCGGTCATCTCGCGGATCAGATCGTTGTAGCGGCCGACGTTGGCCTCGTCGAGCGGCGCGTCGACCTCGTCGAGGAGGCAGAACGGCGACGGCTTGATGAGGAAGATGGCGAAGATGAGCGCCACCGCCGTCATCGCCTTCTCGCCGCCCGACAGCACCTCGACCGTCGAGTTCTTCTTGCCCGGCGGCTGCGCGATGATCTCGATGCCGCTCTCGAGCAGGTTCTCCTCGTCGGTGAGCCGCAGGTGCGCGTTGCCGCCCTTGAAGCAGCGCGGGAACACCTCCTGGAACTTCACGTTCACCAGGTCGAACACCTCGCGGAAGCGCTTCTTCGAGGTGCGGTTGATCTTGGCGATCGCCTCCTCAAGCTGCGCCAGCGCTTTTTCGAGATCGGTCTTCTGCGCCGAGAGGAACGTGAAGCGCGTCTCGAGCTCGTTGTACTCCTCGATCGCGTTGAGGTTGATCTCGCCCATGCGATCGATGAGATCGCGCAGCTCCTTGGCGCGCTTGTCTTCGGCCTCGCCGGCGAGCGGCCGCAGGTGATGGTCGTGGACCTGCGTCCACAGCTCGAGGCGGTAGCGCTCCGCCGTCGCCTCCTCGAGGTGCTGCTTGGCCGCCTGCAGATCGTGACGCTTGACCTCGAGCCGCGTGACCTCTTCGGCGTGCCCGTCGAGCTCGCCGCGGATGCCCTTGAGCTCGCCCTCGGCCTGGCCGAGCTGCCCGCGCCGCTCGTCGTGCGCGGTGCGCTTGAGCGAGAGCTCCTCGGCGGCTCGCGCGCGCTCTTCGGCGAGGCGCAAGAGCTCTTCCCTGGTGGCCGAGACCTTGGCGCGCAGCTCGGCGGCGCGCGCCTCGCCGGTGCGGATGTTCTCCTCGAGCCGGATGCGCCGCGCACGCTTCTCGTCGCCGTCGGCGGTGAGGCGGAAGAGCTGCTTTTCGAGCGAGCCCTTCTTCTCCTGCGCGGCGCCCACTTCGACGCGCAGCCGGGTGACCGCCTCCTGCGCTTTTTCGAGCTCGTCGTAGAGCGCGATGTGCTCGTGCCCGAGCGACGACACCGAATCTTCGAGCGCGATGAGCCGCGTCCGCGCCTCGGCGAGCGAGGTCACCGCCGTCTCGGTCTCGCGCGCCGCCTCGTCCCGCTGCGCCTCGAGGTCGAGCTTCTCGTCGCCGAGCTGGTTGAGCCGCGCGACCAGGCGCGACAGCTCCTCGCGATCGCGCGCCAGATCCTTCTCCAGCGTCAGCGTCTGCATCTCGCTGGCGTGCGCCTCTTTGCGCATCCCCTCGAGCGCCGCCTGCAGCTGATTGAGCTCGGTGCGCAGCTGCTCGTGCCGGTACTGCGCGTCGTTGTGCTGCGTCTCGAGGTCGGCGATGATCCCGTCGAGCTCGCGGATCTCGCGCTTCTGCGCCAGGATGCCCGCGCCCGCCGCCTCCCGCGACCCGCCGGTGACGACGCCGGTCTCGTCGACCAGCTCGCCGTCGACGGTGACGTAGGTGCGCTTGTCGCCGCCGCGCCAACGATCGAGCGCCGTCAAGAGATCCTCGACGACGAGCACGTCGCCGAACAGCGACTCGGCCACCGCGCGGTAGTCCTCGCCGAACGTGACCATGTCGAGGAAGCGCCCGCGCACGCCGTCGCCCGGCTCGAACGCCGCCGCGTCGCCGGCTAGGAAGCGATTGATCGGAATGAAGGTCGCGCGCCCTTCGGACTTCTCCTTGAGCTGCCCGATCACGTCGACGCCCACTTCCTGGCTCTCGACGAGCACCGCGCCCATGCGCTCGCCGAGCACCGCCTCGACCGCGAGGTCGAGCTCGGCCGGCGCGTCGACGGCATCGGCGAACAGATCGCGGATGCCCCAGCGCGTCTCCTTGTGCTGCATGACCGCACGCGTGCCGCGCGCGAAGCCCTCGTACTTGGCGTGCAGCTCGTCGAGCGAGTGGCGCCGCGAGCGCCGCTTGTGCAGCTCGGTGGTCAGCGCCTCGAGCGCCTTGCCGCCGCCGGCCAGCATCTCCTTCAGCTCGGCGACGCGCGTCTCGGTGCGCTGCTTCTGATCGGCCAGATCGAGCTTGAGCTGCTTGAGCCCGTCGAGCTCGCGCGCGTGCTTTCCGACCGCGTGCTCGAGCTCGCCGCGCCGCGCGACGTTGCGCGCCTCGTCCTCGCCGAGCCGCAAGAGCCGCGTGTGCAGATCGTCGCGCCGGCGCGCCCCTGCGCGCTCGGCCGCCTCGAAGCCCACGATCTGTCCCTTGCACGCCGTGACCTCGGCGCGCGCCGCCTCGACGCGCGCCTGCAGGGCCGCCAGCTGCTCCTTGACCACGCGCAGCGCCTCTTCGCGCGTGCGCAGCGCCTCGTCCGATCCGCTCGCCGCCTCGGTGGCCACGGCGAGCTCGCTCTTGATGCGCTCGATCTCGGCCGCATCGGCGTCGGCCTGCGCCATCAGGCGCTCGATCTCTTCTTTGGCCTCGAGCGCGCGCTCCTCGAGCCCGCCCGCCTCGCGCCCTTCGTGTAAGGCCGAGGCCTCGCCGAGCTTGATGCGGTTGTCGAGCTCGTAGAGCCCCTGCTGCAGCTCCGACAGCGACTCCGCCTCCGCCGCCAGCTCGAGGCGCGTCGTCTCGATCTCGGCCTCGCGCGACACGAGGCGCCCATGCGTCGCCTCGCGCGCCGCCTGCGCCTCGGCCTGCGCTTCGGCCGCCACGCGCTCCTCGGCGACCAGCCCGAGCCAGCGCTGCGACGCCGTCCACAGATCGATGTCGCGCAGCTCCGCCTTGTACTGCTTGTAGCGCTCGGCCTTCTGCGCCTGCCGCCGCAAGGAGCCGAGCTGCTTTTCGATCTCGGCCACGACGTCGCTGACGCGCAGGAGGTTCTGCCGCGTCGACTCCATCTTCTTCTCGGCGGCCTTCTTCTTGAGCTTGTACTTCGAGATGCCCGCCGCCTCTTCGATGAGCGCGCGCCGATCCTCCGCCTTGGAGGTCACGATCATGCCGACGCGCCCCTGCTCGATGATCGAGTAGGCCTTGGCGCCGACGCCGGTGCCGAGGAAGAACTCGGTGATGTCGCGCAACCGGCACGGCGTCTTGTTGAGGTAGTACTCGCTGGTCCCGTCGCGATAGAGCTTGCGGGTGACCGCGATCTCCGAATACGCGAGGTACTCGAGCGGCACGCGGCCGTCGTTCTCGAACACCAGCGTGACTTCGCACATCCCGAGCGGCCCGCGCGAATCGGAGCCGGCGAAGATGACGTCGTCCATCGACTTGCCGCGCAGGTGCTTGGCCGATTGCTCGCCCATGCACCAGCGGATGGCGTCCACGATATTGGACTTTCCGCAGCCGTTCGGCCCGACCACGCCCGTGATGGGCTCGTTGAAAGTCAGTACGCTACGATCGCAGAAAGATTTGAATCCTTGTACTTCGAGTCGCTTGATTCGCATCGCGCCTCGCTCATCCTCGGCCGAATGTATTGCAACGTAATGTCACTTCTCCGGCCAACGTAGCACGACGTTCGATCCAACGTCAACCCGACCCTACCCATGGGCCGTCCGCGGAGCTAATTTTCTTCTCCAATTTTCTTCGGCTAAGTTGGCGCACCTTCTCCGGAACGGATTGGCTAGGCTGCGCCCATGCGATGGGCCGTTTGCCTGGTCGTCACGCTCGCGGCCTGCGCGCCCGGCAAGTACACCCCGCGGTTCGCCCCGGTCGACTCGGACGGCCACCACCTGCGCGACGCCGAGGGTCGGGTCCGCATCTACCGCGGGGTCAACGTCCACATCGCCGGCATCTTCGACGTCACCTTCGCCGATGGCCGCGCCCCGCGGGAGGCGCTGCCGGCGTTCGACGCCACCGATCCCATCGACATGCACGCGCGCGGCTTCAACCTCGTGCGCCTGCCCATCAACTGGAGCGCCATCGAGCCGGCGCGCGGCAGCTTCGACGAGGCCTACCTCGATCGGGTCGCGCAAATCATCGACTGGTGCCGCGCCGCCGGCGTCGACGTCCTGATCGATCTACATGAAGACGGCTGGTCCAAGGAGCTGTGCGAGGACGGCGCCCCTCTGTGGGCAATCGTCCCGCCGCCGGCGACGCTCACCGGCGGCCCCGTGCCGGGCCCCGACTGCCACACCGCCGCCGCCGCGCTGGCCGCGTTCGACAGCTTCTGGGACGACGCCGACGGGCTCGAGGAGGCCTACCTCGACATGCTCGGCCACGTCGCCGGTCGCTTCGGCGCCGATCCCGCCGTCATCGGCTACGAGGTCATGAACGAGCCCATCGGCGTCGACGACACCGTTCAGGCGTTCCAGGCGCGCGCGGCGCAGACGCTGCGCGACGCCGACCCGAAGAAGCTCGTCGTGTTCGAGCCCGTCGCCACGCGCAACTTCACCAACGGCGCGCCCATCTCGTCGACGCCGTTCCCCGTCGGCGGCGCGGTCTACGCCGTGCACGTCTACACCGCGATCTTCGGCGACTCGAGCGCGCTCGCCGACGGCTCGTACCCGGCGCTGCTCTCGGGGTCGATCAGCGGCGCACGCGACGAAGCCGACGCCTGGGGCACGCCGCTCATGGTCACCGAATACGGCCTCGGCTCGGCGACGACGCAAGGCCCGGCGTGGATCGGCCACGCGCTCGACGACTTCGACGCCACCGGTGCGTCGACCACGTGGTGGCTATGGAAGGATCCGACGCCCGGCGGCTGGGGCCTGTTCGATCCCGAGCCCGACGGCACGTACACGCCGCGCCCGGCGATGATGGACGCGCTGTCGCGCCCGTACGCGCAGGCCGTCGGCGGCGATCCCACCGCCGTCGCGTGGGACGGCGTCACGCTGTCGATCGCCTTTCGGGGCCGCGGCGACGTGCCGGCGCGCCACGACGTCTTCTGGAACCGCGGCACGCCGAGCATCGCCTGCGACGGCAAACCGGTCACGCCCGACTCCGTCGACGCCGCCGGCTCGGTCTACGTCGTCCGTTGCGGCGGCGCCGGCGCGCACCGCCTGACGTTCGCCGCCGAGTAGCGTATGCTTGCCGCGTGCGGCTCGCTCGCGCGCTGCTGTGCCTGATCGCCGTCGCTGCGTCGCTGCCGGCGCGCGCCGACAACCCGGTCATCCACGTGCGCGCGCGCCTGCGCATCGACCTCGACGCCGTCGAGCGCGTCCCCGGCGGCGTGCTCGTCCACGGCAGCCTGCGCGACGACGCCAGCGACGAGCCGGTCGCCGGCCGCGTGGTCGCCGTCAGCCTCGAGGGTCCGAGCTTCTGGCACTACGCCGAGCCCACCGGCCCCGACGGCAGCTTTCGCTGGCGCGTGCCGCTGCCGCTCGGCACCTATCGCCTGCACATCGGCGCCGGCGGCGGCGAAGACTACGTCGCGCCCACCGCCATCGATCGCACGCTCGACGTCGGCCGCCGCACGCCGACGGTGACGCTGCAGCTCCCCGCGCGCGTCGCCGCCCACGCCGCCGCCATGCACGTCGTCGTCGAGGCCCACGAGACCGACGGCATGGGCCCGCCGCGCGCCTACGAAGGGCGCGTGCGGCTGCGCGTCGGCGGTGAGCCGCGCGGCGACGTCCCCGTCGAAGACGGCCACGCCGACTTCGACCTCCCGGGACCCTTCGGCCGCGCCGGCAACCGCATCGAGGTCACCGCCGAGATCCCCGAGGACGAGGAGCGCAACGGCGCCTTGGTCTCCAAGTCGGTCCTCCTGACCACGACGTCGCAGCTCGCGCTCGGCGCCACGCCGGCGCGCCTCAGCCCCGTCGAGTCGCTGGCCGTCACCGGCGCGCTGCGCGACGACGACGGCCCCATCGCCGGCGCCGAGGTCGTCCTCGGGATCGAGAACGGCGCCGACCTCGCGACCTTCACCACCGACGAGCACGGCGTCTTCGACGGCGAGATCCGCGGCCGCGATCTGCCGGGCGGCGCCGCCTTCATCGAGGCGCGCTACCGCCCGCGCGAGGAGTGGCGCGACGGCTCGGTCTCGCCGACGGTGCCGATCGACGTCCTGCCCGCGCCGCCCGCCGCCGTCTGGCCCTACGTGATCTCGCCGCTGGTGACGCTGCTCGCCGCGCTGGTCGCGTTCTTCGCGCGCGATCGGCGCTGGCGCCGCTGGTTCGCCGTCGCCCGTCGCGTGCGGCGCCGCGGCACCGTGCCGGCGAGCACCACCCCCGGCCTCGCCGAGAGCCGGCGCGGCATCCTCTCGTCGCTGCGCCGCCCCGATCACGGCCTCTCCGGCGTCGTCGTCGACGCCGCCGACGATCGCCCCATCCCGACGGCGACGCTGGTCGCGCGCCCCGCCGACAGCGTGCCGCGCGCCGCCACCGTCGACGAGCACGGCCGTTTCGCCTTCGAGGAGCTGCCCGCCGGCGAGCTCATCGTCTCCGTCGCCGCGCCGGGCTACGTCAGCGAGCACTTCACGCGTGCGTTGCCCCATCGCGGCGAGCTGCGCGGCGCCCGCGTGCGCCTCGTGCCCGTGCGCGCCCGCATCTTCGACGCCTGGCGCCGCGCCGCCGCCCCGCTCTCACCCGCCGGCCGCGCCGTCGAGACCATGACGCCGCGCGAGCTCCTCGCTCACGTCGAGCGCAAGCGCCTGGTGCCGCACGAGCGCCTGGCCGCGCTCACCGCGCTGGTCGAGTCGGCCGTCTGGGGCGCACGTGCCCCGTCCGCGGAAGACCTGACCGCCGCCGAGGAGATCGCCTCCGAGCTGAAAGCTGATAGCTGACAGGCGAGAGCCTTTCCCATATATTCGCGGCCCCATGCACGAGACCTGGCTGGTCTACGTCGTCCTCGCCGTGGTCTTCGCGATCGCGCTTCTGCTGATCTGGCGCGCCTCGAAGAAGCGCCGCGTGATCGTCGCGCCGCCCGAGGAGCAGCGCCCCAAGCTCGAAGCCGTCGCCCCTGCCGTCGAGAAGCCGGCCGAGAAGCCCGCTGAAAAGCCGGCGCCGCCCGTCGAGAAGGGCAAGGATCTCAAAGAAGGCCTCGAGAAGACGCGCGGCGGCTTCGTCGCGCGCATCGGCAGCCTCATCGGCAAGAAGCAGATCGATCAGGCGCTCGTCGGCGAGCTCGAAGAGATCTTGTTCACCGCCGACATCGGCGCCAAGACCGCGACCAAGCTGTTCGACGCGGTCAAATCCTCGCTCTCGCGCAACGAGCTCAAGGACGCCGACGCCGTCTGGGGCGTCATCAAGAAGGAGTCCGAAGCGATCCTCGAGCGCGCGCAAGAGAAGGCGGGCGCGTTCGACATCAACCGCGCCAAGCCGTTCGTGCTCCTCACCATCGGTGTCAACGGCGTTGGCAAGACGACCACGATCGGCAAGCTCGCCTCCAAGTTCACCGCCGAGGGCAAGAAGGTCATCCTCGCCGCCGGCGACACCTTCCGCGCCGCCGCCACGGAGCAGCTCGAGATCTGGGGCCAGCGCACCGGCACGCCCGTCGTCAAAGGCAAGGAGCAAGGCGATCCGTCGGCGGTGCTCTTCGACGCCGTCAAGCGCGCGCAGGCGGAAGGCTACGACGTCGTCATCTGCGACACCGCGGGGCGCCTGCACACCAAAGACAACCTGATGGCCGAGCTCGAGAAGGTGCGCCGCGTGATGAAGAAGGCGTTGCCCGAAGCGCCGCACGAGACGTTCCTCGTGCTCGACGCGACCAACGGACAGAACGCGATCGCGCAGGCGGCGACCTTCAAGCAGGCGATGGACATCACCGGGATCGTTCTCACCAAGCTCGACGGCACGGCCAAGGGCGGCGTCATCCTCGGCATCTGCGACGAGCTCCAGGTGCCCGTGCGCTTCATCGGAATCGGTGAGAAGGTCGCGGACCTACGCCCCTTCGACCCGCACGAGTTCGTGGCGGCTCTCTACGCCAACGAAGGGCAGTGATGGATCTTGTTTGCGACTCCCAATCCCGAAATCAGCGAATTCGATACGTAAATAACTTGATTGTGAAAAAAAGCACATGATATAGTCGCAAAAACGCTGACCGGAACCACGTAAGCAGCTGATATTGCAGTGGAATTTGGGCTCTCGAATGCGGTGTCACGCGAGGTGAGCATGCGAAGATTCGATGGCCGGGCGAGCTTGGTCGCCCTTTGCGCAGCAGCGTTTCTGTGTGGAAGCTTCCGCACGGCGCGCGCGCAAGAGCCGACGCCCCCTGCAAGCGAACCCACTCCACCGGGTAGCGAGCCGACGCCGCCCGGTGGTGAGCCGACGCCTCCGGGCAGCGAGCCGACGCCTCCGGGCGCCGAGCCGACGCCTCCGGGGGAAGGCGGGGCCGCTCAGTCGCAACAGGCCGAGCAGGGCGAAAAGGGGAAGCTGGGCTCGATCTCGTGGCGAGACATCGTCGTCGTGCCGCGCCGCCCGATCCTCAAGTACCACCGCGTCGAGTTCATCCCGACGTACAACGTCACCATCAACAACTCGCTGTATCGCCATCACGGGTTCGGCGGCATCATCAACTTCTTCTTGTCCGAGACGCTGAACCTCGGCCTCGAAGGAACCTACTACGTGCCGCAGCAGCAGGAGCACTACTTCCTGCGCGGTCTCGATGACCGCATCCTGCCGTCGGTGAACCGCTACCTGTGGAGCGCGAACCTGAACTTCGGGTACGTGCCCTTCTACGGCAAGTTCGCCCTCTTCGATCGCTGGGTCATGCAGTGGGAGGGTTACGTGCAAGCGGGTCTCGGCGTGATCCAGACCGAGTGGATCACGCGCGACCCGGCCGATCGCTCGGCGACGAACTACGACATCCAGTGGCACGTCGACATCGGCACGCGCCTGTTCCTCACCAAGTGGCTGGCGATTCACGCGTACTTGAAGGACTACATGTTTGTGGACTCGCTCGAGCCCGCCTCACGCGGCTCGGCGGTCGGCTCTGCCGCGCCGCCCAAGGGTGACTCCAACTTCATCCAGAACCTCGTCTTCGGCGTTGGTGTCGGCATGTTCCTGCCCACCAGCTTCGAATACAAGTACACGCGCTAGCGAGGAGAATGATGCGGACGCGACTTCTTCCCCTCCTGGTTCTGCTGGCGCTGCCGATGCTGCTGCCTGATGCGGCGCACGCCGACCGACGCAACCCACTCGAAGGACAGCCGGCGGTGCGCCGTCGACTGCTGCTGCGTAAGCTCCGTTTCGAGGTGACGCCTCAGTTCGTCACGTCGATCAACCAGGACTACAAGCACGCCTTCGGCCCCGGCTTGAACATGCAGTTCCACCTCACCGATTGGCTCGCGATCGGCGTCCAGGGCGTGTACATGCTCAACTCGGACACCGCGCTCGAGGACAAGGTTCGCTCGGCGTTACCGAGCGAGTCGACCATGCCGTACAACAAGTATCCGGGACCGCAGCCGACGCTGGAGATGCATGACTCCCGCGTGCTCGGGATCAACGCGATCTTTTCGGCGTTCGCGCAGATCACGCCGTTCTACGGAAAGATCGCGTTCTTCTCGGCGCTGTTCGTGAACTACGATCTCTACGTCAACGGCGGCATCGGCTTCGTCAACTACACGTCGAGCTGCTGCCACATCCCGGACACGACGGGGAAGCCGGGCTACGATCCGGCGCAGCCGGATCCCAACACGTCGAATACCAAGTTCGACGGGTTGAAGATCGGCGGCCAGATCGGCGTCGGCGCGCACATCTACTTCAACGAGTGGTTCGGTCTGCAGTTCGAGCTGCGCGACTACATCGTCGGCGCGAACCCGGGCGGTCTCGACACCAACGGCGACCGCGTGTTGAACTCGAAGGACGAAGGGGCGCAGAACAACATCTTCTTCGGCGTCGGCCTCACCTTCATGCTCCCGCCGACCGCTCGCATTTCGCGCTAACCCTTCCCTCCACCACTTCTACGGATGCATGTGCGCTTCGGCGCGCAAGAGCAGCCGTTCGATCTCGTTCAGCAGCTCGTCGAGCGGACAGGGCTTGAGGAGCACGCCGTCGGCGCCGGCTTCGCGCGCGGCGTCGGCGAAGCGATGCTGCACGTGGCCGGTGAGCGCCAGGATCGGGATGTGCCCGGTCGCCCCGTCGGTCTTGAGCAGGTGAATCGCGTCCCAGCCGTTCATGCGCGGCAGGCCGAGATCCATGATGATGAGATCGGGGATGAGGCGGTGCGCTTCGGCGATCGCCTGCTCGCCGGTCGAGCTACCGGTTACGGCATAGCCGGCTCCGGCGAGGAAGTCCGAGTAGAGCTCGTACAGCTCCTCGAAGTCTTCGACGACGAGTAACAGCGGCAGCGGCCGACCCACCCACGAGTAGATAGGGCAATGGCCCGGGCGAGCAAGGTGCGACCGCCGCCGGCGTCAGTGGCAGTCGGAACCGATGAGCGACCCGCCGACGTGGAGCGTGGTGCAGCGGTCGGTGCTTTCGTTGTTCGAGTCGTAGGAGATGTCGATGTAGTCGCCGTCGGCACCGACGAACGGCGGCGAGGTGAAGCTGCCGTCGGCGTTGGAGAGGAAGATGACGCCCACGCCCTTGGAGACGTTGAACACCGAGAAGCGCACCGCGCCGATCTGCGCTTGCGCGGGGCTCGAGAGGGTCACGGTGCCGGCGGTCTGCCCGTCGGTGAACGACATCTGCTCGATGAGCGGCGGCGGCAGCGGCACCGACGGCGTATAGCACGCGGTGCACAGCCCGAAGGCCAGCGCCAGGGCACCGACGACGACGCGCACATGTGAAACGAGCCTGTGCATCCGGCCGTACCTCAAGCAAGCCCCACGCCACGAGGATAGCAGGCGCAAGCCCGCGTCGCGCCTGGGGCCGGGCGCGCCGTCGTTGGCGGTGCTGCCAACTTGGTTGGCGGGGTATGGGGCGGCGTTGTCATGGTCCGGTCGAGACGGAGCTCTCAGTCGATCTCGTAGCGGCGCAGCTTCTTCTGCAGACCGAAGCGCGACAATCCCAGGAGGCGTGCAGCCTGCGTCTGGTTGCCCGCCGAGCGGTGCAGCGCCTCGCGGAGGAGCGTGCGCTCGAGACGCTCGACGCGGTGCTTGAGGGTCAGGTCGTCGGGCGACTCGACGGCAGCCTCGGGCTCGCCGGCGGCGACCTGGGGCGAGAGATCCTCGACGGCGATGATGTCGCCGCCGAGCGAGGCGGCGCGGGCGATCTCGTTCTCCAGCTCGCGCACGTTGCCGGGCCAGCGATAGCCGACGAGCTTGTGCAGCGCGGCGCGGGCGATGCGGCGCAGCGGGCGCTTGTTCTCGTCGGCGAACTTACGCAGGAAGTGCTCGACGAGGAGCGGGATGTCGTCGCGGCGCTCGCGCAAGGGCGGCAGCGCCACGCGCACGACGTTGAGCCGGTAGAACAGGTCTTCGCGGAACTTGCCCTCCTCCACCAGGCGGCCGAGATCGCGGTTGGAGGCGACGAGGACGCGCACGTCGACCTTGATGGTGCGCTCGGCGCCGACGCGGCGCAGCTCGCCCTCTTGCAGGACGCGCAAGAGCTTGACTTGCATCGACGGTGGCATCTCGCCCACCTCGTCGAGGAACAGGGTGCCGCCGTCGGCGACCTCGAAGAGGCCGCGGCGCTCGGCGTCGGCGCCGGTGAAGGCGCCGCGCACGTGGCCGAAGAGCGCGGCCTCGAGCAGCGTCTCGGGGATGGCGGCGCACGACTCGGAGACGAAGGCCTTGCCGCGGCGCGGGCCGTTGTGGTGGATGGCGCGGGCGACGAGCTCCTTGCCGGTGCCGCTCTCGCCGTAGATGACGACGGGCAGCGCGGTATCGGTCACGCGATCGAGCAGGCGGAACAGCTCGAGCATGCGCGGCGTCCTGCCAACCAGGTTGTCGTAGTTGTAGCGGACGGAGAGCGCGGCGCGCGAGGTGCGGACCTCTTTGTGCAGCTCGCCGAGCTCGACGGCCTGCTTGGCGACCTCCTGTTGCAGCGAGCGGTTGAGCGCGTCGATCGACTTTTGTGCGCGCGCGAAGTCGGCGAGGAGGCGCGCGTTCTCGACGGCGATGGCGGCCTGCTCGGCGAGATCGCAGACGAGCGCGACCTCGGCGTCGCCGAAGGCGCCGGCGCGCAGGCGGTGGTCGGCGTAGACGCAGCCGACGGTGCGGCCCTTGACGGCGAGCGGGACGGCCAGGACCGAGCGCAGCTTGAGATCGCTGACGGAGAGGGCGGCCTCGAAGCGTTCGTCGCCGGCGGCGTCGAGGGTGACGATGGGGACGCCTTCGCGGGCGGCGCGCTCGGCGATGCTGCGGGAGAAGGCGCCGGCGGCGGCGGGCTTGTCGAGATCGGCCTCGGCGATGTTGCGCGCGGCTTCGACGCGCCAGGCGCCGGCGCCGTCGGTGAGGAGGATGAAGCCGCGCTCGGCGGAGGTGAGGTCGAGGACGGTGTCGAGGATGAGGTCGAGCAGGACGGGCAGGCGCTGCTCGGAGTTGAGGCGCTTGTTGATCGAGAGGAGCTTGCGCAGCGGCTCGGGCTGCGCCAGCGGTTGCGGCGACGGTGCCGACGCCGCCGTGGGCGCAGACGGGCCCTTGCGATCGGTGGCGGATTCGCCGGCGGAGAGCAGCTCGCGGAGGCGGCGCGCGTCGGGATCGTCGTCGATGGCGTCGCGGCGGAGCTCGGGGGTGCGCATGCGGATCTCCTTCCAGATCTGGTCGGCGCGGGACAGGGAGGCGAGCGCGCGGCGGGTCTGCCCGCGGCGGATGTGGGCGCGGGCGAGCGCGAGATCGGCGCGAAAGGCGACGTCGCGGCGGGCGCTGCGGGCGGCGCGGTCGCGCAGCTGGCCGAGCGCGGTCAGGCGCGCCGGATCGACGGGATCGCCGAGCGCGAGCCCGGCGCGGACGGCGACCGGGAGCCAGGCGTCAACCTGGTTGGCGGCTTCGGCGAGCGCGTGCGCCTCGGCGAGCGCGGCGCGGGCGGCGGCATCGGCGTCGCCCGACTCGGCGAGCGCTTCGGCGAGGTTGAGCGCGGCGGCGAGGCGATCGCCGGCGGCGGCGCCTTGCAGCGAGGCGACGGCGGCGTGGTAGGCGTCGAGCGCGCGGGTGAGATCGCCGCGGCGACGGGCGAGATCGCCGGCCAGCATGCGCGCGTAGCCGAGCTCGCGGGCGGCATCGGTGGCGCGGGCGAGCGCTTCGGCCTCGGCGGCGGCGCGGTCGGCGCCTTCGAGATCGCCGATCGACAGGAGCAGGTTGCCGTAGTTGAAGAGCGCGAAGGCGCGCTCGACGCGCTTGCCGAGGCGGCCGAGGTCGCGCGCGGCGTCGGCGCTGGGGCCGAGCGCGCGCTCGTATTCGGCGGCTTCGCGGAGGATGGCGCCGAGGTTCATGGCGTAGATGGCGGCGCCGTGGAGGTCGTCGGCGTGGCGGGCCAGCGTCAGCGCCGAGCCGTAGAGCTCGGCGGCGTCGGCGAGGGCGTCGCGGCTGTGGGCGACCATGCCGCGCAGGTTGCGGGCGCGCGCCAGCTGCGCGGGCTGAGCGGCGGCCGCGCGCTCGACGGCGGCGAAGGCGTGGTCGGCGTCGTCGAAGCGGCCGAGATAGAGGCAGGCCAGGCCGCGCGCTTCGGCGACGGCGGCGGAGGGCTCTTCGCTGGCGGCGCACACCTCGGCGGCGCGCGCGTAGTCGCCGCGGTCGACGAGGACGCGACCGAGGAGCCCGCGCGCTTCGTCGCGGGCGCGTGCCGGGATGCCGCTGCGCGGGCTGGCCGCGCTGCCGACGGCGCCGGGGGCGGAAGCGACGAGCGGGACGAGGCGCGCTTCGGCGGCGGGCAGATCGCCGGCGCGCTGCAGCGCGCGGGCGGCGGCGATGGCGGCGTCGACGCGCAGCGCGGGCTCGCCGCGTGCGGCTTCGGCGGGAGCGAGCGCAGCCAGGGCCCCGACGTAGTCGCCGGCGAGGGTGCGGGCGGTGCCGAGGCGGAGCGCGGCGCGCAGGCGGACGGCGCCGGCGCCGAGGCGCTCGGCGTCCTCGAGCATGGCGACCGCGGCGCGCACGCGGCCGCGCTCGACGAGGCGCTCGCCAGCGACGAGCGCGGCGTCGGCGGCCTCGGGCGCGGCGAGCGCGATGAGGTGGCGGGCGCGGTCGACGGGGGCGTCGGCAGCCGCTTGCGCGAGCGCGCGGCGGTGCAGCGCGAGGCGGCGGCGCGGCGAGAGCGCGGCGTAGGCGGCGTCGGCATGGGCGGCCGAAGGGAAGCGCAGGCAGCCGGTCGCGTCGTCGACGTCGGCGACGCCGGCGGCGCGCGCGGCCAGGGCGGCGGCCCAGCTGGCGGCGGGCTCGGCGCCGAGCAGCGCGGCCAGCTCGGCGACGGTGGCGTCGCGGCCGAGGACGGCGAGCGCCTCGGCGAGCGCGTGGGCCGTCGCCGGCAGGCGATCGAGCGCGGCGGCCACGAGCCCGGCGAGGTTCTGGCCGTCGAGGGCGCCGACGTCGGCGGCGGACGGCGGACCGGTGCGCGCGGCGACGGCACGCACGATCTCGACGGCCAGCCGCGGGTTGCCGCCCGAGGCGCGGGCGACGGCACGCGCCAGCTCGGCGAA
>Ga0134125_10002174_pt1 | contig 23398 bp, 25 predicted proteins | sample KB31751_FD_96464 | JGI IMG/M metagenome (GOLD analysis project Ga0134125, IMG submission 96464) | Terrestrial soil microbial communities with excess Nitrogen fertilizer from Kellogg Biological Station, Michigan, USA - KB3-175-1 | ecosystem: Environmental > Terrestrial > Soil > Unclassified ...
CGTCTGTTCGCGAACATGCTGGCGGGCCACATCGCGCTCAAGGTCTTCGCCGGCTTTATCATCCTGCTGGGCGGCGCGCTCGGCGCCATCGGCTGGGCCGGCGGGGTTCTGCCGTTCGCCATGATCGTCGCGCTCACCGCGCTGGAAATGCTGGTGGCGTTCCTGCAGGCCTACGTGTTTGCCGTCCTCACCTGCATCTATCTCAACGATGCGATTCACCCGGGCCACTGAAGGCCCGATCGGACAAGAAGAAGGAGTTGGTTATGGATCCAGTGGCAGCAAAATACATCGGTGCGGGCATCGCTTGCATCGGCATGGGCGGCGCCGGCGTCGGCGTCGGCATCATCTTCGGCAATTATCTTGCCGCGGCGATACGCAATCCGTCCGCCGCGCAGGGGCAGTTCGGCAACCTGATTTTCGGTTTCGCCATTACCGAAGCGCTCGGCATCTTTTCGCTGCTGATCGCGCTGTTGCTGCTGTTCGCGCTGTAACACCCGTCTTTGGCGTGAATTGACGATGGCCGAACCGACCCATACCACCAGCACCGAGCATGTGCCAAAGAGCGAGGAGCACGGCAGCTTTCCGCCGTTCAATCCGCAGTCGTTTCCCTCGCAACTCGTCTGGCTGACGATCTTCTTCGTGCTGCTCTACGTGCTGATGGCCAAGTGGGCACTGCCGCAGGTCGGCCGCGTCATCGATAATCGTCAAAAGCGGATCGACGGCGATCTCGCCGAGGCGCAACGGCTCAAGGAACAGTCGGACGCGGCGGTGGCCGCTTACGAGAAGGCGCTGGCCGATGCGCGCGGCCGCGCCCAGGCAATCGCCAACGAGACGCGCGAACGCGCGACGGCCGAGGCGGCAACGGCCCGCAAGAAAGTCGAAGAGACGCTCAACGCCAAGCTGGCGGACGCCGAAAAGACTATCGCGGCGACAAAGCAAACGGCCATGAGCAATGTGCGCAGCGTCGCGGTCGACGCCGCCGCAGCGATCGTCGAACGGCTGACCGGTGCAGCGCCGAGCGAAAAGACGGTCGCCGACGCGGTCGCCGACGTGCTCAAGCGCTAGAGGACCAAGACATGCTGTACGAAGCCGAATTCTGGGTCGCGCTGGGCTTTTTCGCGTTTATCGGCCTGCTCGTCTATCTCGGCGTGCACCGCAAGCTAACCCAGTCGCTCGACGACCGCGCCGCGCGCATCAAATCCGAGCTCGAAGAGGCAAGCCGACTCAAGGACGAGGCAGCCGCCCTCCTCGCCGACTATCAGCGCAAGCGCGAACAGGCCGAGAGCGAAGCGCAAGAGATCGTCGCCGGCGCCAAGGCCGAAGCCGACCGTCTGGCGGTCGAAGCCAAGGCAAAGATCGAGGAATTCGTCGCCCGCCGCACGCAGATGGCCGAAACCAAGATCGCCCAGGCCGAAGCCCAAGCGCTGGCTGACGTGCGGGGCGCCGCCGCCGAAGCGGCCGTCGCCGCCGCCGAAAAAATCCTCAGCGAGGAAGCAAAGGGCAAGCTCGCCGCCGAGTTGATCGCCAAAGGCATCGACGACGTGCGCAAGAAGCTCAACTAGCGCGATCGCTTTCGATCAAACGCCGAGATGCCGTTGCAGGATTTCCGGCCGCGCCTTGATTTCGCCGGCCGGGGCCTCGTGCGCGATGTGGCCGTTATTGAGGATGTAAACGCGGTTCGCCAGCGCCAGCGTTGCGGCGAGATTTTGCTCGACCAGCACGATGGTTTGCCCGGACGCGGCGAGGTCGCGGCACGCTTTCAGCAAATCGCGCACGATCACCGGCGCCAAGCCCTCGAACGGCTCGTCGAGCAGAATGATCTTCGGGTCGCGCACCAGCGCCCGCGCGATGGCCAGCATCTGCTGCTCGCCGCCGGATAAATCGGTGCCACGGCTGCCACGGCGTTGCTTCAGGCGCGGAAACATTTCGTAGATGCGGTCGAGCGGCCAACGGCCATCCGCGGTCAGCCCCGCCAGGACAAGGTTTTCCTCGACGTTGAGACTGCCGAAGATACGCCGGTCTTCATGCACAAGCTGCATGCCGGCTTGCGCGATGGTATGGCTTTTTTTTCCGGCGACCTCGGCGCCGTCGAACATCACCGAGCCCGCGCGTGGCGTCACCACACCCATCAAGCTCTTCAACGTCGTGCTTTTGCCGGCGCCATTGCGGCCGAGGAGCGCGACAACTTCATTCTTTTCCACGCGCAAAGCCACGTCGAAGAGGATGTGGCTGTCCCCGTAATAGCTGTTGAGACCGTTGACCTCGAGCAGGCTCATTCGAGGACCCCCTGCATGCCGCCGAGATAGGCTTCCTGAACTTTCGCGTTGCCCTTGATTTCGTCCGGCGTGCCCTCGACCAGCACGCGCCCCTCCTGCAGCACCGTCACGCACTCGGCGAGTTCGAACAGCGCATCCATGTCGTGATCGATGATGATCATGGTGCGGCCGCGGCTGATCGACTTGAGCAGCTTGACCGTCTCGACGCGTTCGCGCGGGCTCATGCCGGCAAGCGGTTCGTCGAGCAGCAACAGGCTCGGGCTCGTCGCCAGCGCAAGGCCGACTTCCAGCCGCCGCTTCTCGCCGTAAGCAAGGCCGGACACGGCAGCGTCCGCGCGCTGTGTAAGATTGACCAGCTCGAGCGTATGCTCGACCTGCTCCATCAGGCCGGGTATTCCCTCCGGCCGCTTGAACAGATCGAGTCTGAATTTGCCGCGCAGTTCGGCGAGCGCCGCGATGATCAAATTCTCGCGCACCGTCAGGCGATTGAACAGTTGGTTGATCTGATAGCTCTTGGTCAGCCCCAGTTGGCAGACGTCGGCGACCCCCATGCCGGTGATGTCGCGGCCCTCGAATACGATCTTGCCGGAGGTCGGCGGCACTTCGCAGGTCAGCATCTTGAAAAACGTGGTCTTGCCGGCGCCGTTCGGACCGATGATGCCGCGCAGCTCGCCGTGATTGACGGTGAAGTCGATGTCGGTGTTGGCCAGCACGCCGCCGTAATGCTTGGTGAGGCCCGTCGCCTGAAGGATGGGGCCCGATTTTCGATCGCTGTCGCGCGGACGCGCCGCCATTGTCGCGACGTCCGGCTCGCGCGCAATTTCGGCTTCCGCCGCCCGCTGCTCTTCCTGCGCGGTAATGCCAGGAACGGGTGCATCGTCCTGCGGCTCCGCCTTCGTCGTGCCGCGGTTGGCGAAATAGACGAAGAGATCTTCGATGCCGCCGATGATGCCGCGGCGCAAGAAGCAGACGAGCAGCACGAACACGACGCCGAGCACAAGCTTCCAGGCGGCGCCCAGGTGAAGCGTGGTTTGCAGGAAGTCTTGCAGATAGAGCCAGATCGCCGCGCCCACCAGAGGTCCGAACAGCGTACCTGCTCCACCGATGGCGGTCTGCATAACGAGCTGGCCTGACGTGTCGAAGGTAAAGGCGTCCGGCGGCATGAAGCCTTGCATCACGCCCAGCAATCCGCCGGCAAAACCGGCATAGGCGGCGGCGATGACGAAGGCGGTCAGCTTGTAGCTATGAATATCGTGACCGACCGCCGCCGCGCGCAGTGGATTGTCCCGAATGGCGCGAAGCACGGCGCCGACCGGAGAACGCACAATGCGCACCGCAAGCACCGTGCCGACGAAATACCAGAAGGCGAGGAACACATAGAGCGTCCAGTCGGTATTGAAGCGGAACGTCGTAAAACCGAGATAAAGCGACGGCGTCGGCACGCCGGGCAATCCGTTCTCGCCGCCGGTCCATGCCGACAGTGGATTGAACTCGACGAAATAGAAAACCTCGGCGATCGCCACGGTAATCATGGCAAAATAGATGCCGGTGCGCCGGAGCGCGATCAGACCGACCAGGTAGCCGACGACCGTAGCGACGAGCGTGCCGGCGAGCAGCGATGGCACCACGTAGGGAAAATTCACAATGGTCAGCAGGTAGGCCGCGACCATACCGCCGGTGCCGTAGAACGCGGACTGCCCGAACGAAAGCAGACCGGTGAATCCGAACAGAATATCGAAGCCAAGACCGAACAGCCCCCAGATCAGAATGCGATTGATGGTCGTCGGGGTGAACCCGAGATACGGCAGGATGAACGGCGCCGCGATCAGCGCGGCGGCGGTCAGGGCTTCGACGAGAAGGGGGCGTTGCCTGAGCATCAAATGGCCGTACTCATTCGCGGCCGGCCGTGCCCAGCAGGCCGTAGGGCCGCAGCACCAGCACGAGCGTCATCGCCACGAACAGCATCACGTAGGCATAGCCGGGGTTAAACATCGAGGTGATGCTGATGATCTCCCCGGCGATAAGCCCGCCAATGATGGCGCCGGGAAATGAGCCTACCCCACCGATGACGACGACGACGAAGGTCTGCACCAGGATCGCCTCGCCGACGTCGGGCGCGATCGAGACCACCGGCGCGTTGACGATGCCGGCAAAGCCCGCGGCCATTGCGCCGATGCCGAACACAAGCATGAATACCTTGTCGACATCGATACCGAGCGAGTCGACCATCACCGAATCTTCGATGCCGGCGCGCACGATCATCCCGATGCGCGTGCGATAGAGCACGATATAAAGCGCCAGCAGTGCAACCGCCACGATGCCGAGCAACGCGATGCGGTAAGTCGGGTAAAACATGAAGCCGAGATTCATGATGCCGACGAGCGGCGGCGGCGGCGGCACGGCTTTCGAGAGGCTGCCGAAAAAGAAGCGTACCGCCTCGACGAACACAATGCCGATCCCGAAGGTGACGAGCAGTTGGTCTTCGTGCGGCCGCTTGTAGAAGAAGCGGATAATTCCTCGCTCCATCGCCACGCCGACGATCATGACGAAGATCGCGCCGGCGATGACCGCGGCGATAAACGAGCCGGTATAGGTGAATGCAACCCACCCGGCATAGCCGCCGAGCATGAACATCGCGCCGTGCGCGAGGTTGAGCACGCCGAGCGTGCCGTAAATGATGGTCAGACCGGAGCTGATGAGCGCGAGCAGCGCCCCGAGCACCAGCCCGTTGAAGCACTGCGAGATAAAGTTGCCCCAGTTAATCATACGTTTTGCCCGTCGCCCCATTCGTCATGAGCGGGTTCTCCGATCATGCAGGCCAGCGTCCCAAACACGGCATCATGCCCGGCACAAGGCCGGGCATGGCCGATAGAAGGCGCCGCCTCCGGGTTCTACCGGAAGCGGCGTATCCTTCAAGCTCAGGTGTAGTCGCCGAGATTGCAGCCGAATGCGTCCGGCTTTTGCATCAGCGGCGCGCCGGGCACGACCTCGAGGACTTCCCAGTAGTCCTCTTTGTTCTTCATCGCCTTGGGCTCCTTGCCCTTGACGATGATAACCGGGCGGACGCACTGGTGATCCTCAGGGCGATAATGCACGTCGCCCACAAGCGACGGGATCGTTTCGCCCTTCTCGTACTGCTTGATGACGGCCGGTGGGTAGAAGGTGCCGGCTTCCGTCACCATGCGCGCCCAGTGGGCGAAGCTTACGTAGGCGTTCTCCGCGCCCCACTCCGGCTTGTAGCCGAACTTCTTGTCGAAGGCGTCGTTGAACATCTTGGCAAGCGGATACTTGTCCTCGAGCGTCCACCAGTAATCGGTAGCGGCGTAGACGTTCGCGGTGAGTTCCGGACCCACTTCCTTGGCGAGGAAGGGAATCTGATAGGGAATGACCATCTGCATCTTCGGCGTCACGCCGAACTGCTTGCACTGCTGCACCGACAGCACAGCATCGCGGCCCCAGTTGACGTTGATGATGACGTCGGCGCCGGAGTTGGCGATGTTGGTGATATACTGGCTGAAGTCTTGCGTGCCGAGTGGCGAGACCTGATCGGTCACCTGCGTCCAGCCGCCGTTCTTGGTCAGATAATCATTGACCGACTTGGTCACGGTATGGCCGTAGGTGTAGTCCGGCGTCATGAACGCCGCTTTCTTGTTCTTTCCGTAGGCCTTCACCAGCACCGGACCGATCGCGTTTGCCGCCGTTTCGCCGTAGAAGTTCTGGCGGAAGCCGTAACGCACGCAGTCCTTGCCGGTGGTGTCGTTCGAACCCGAGATCGCGGCGACGTAGAGCACGTGCTCACGCTGCGCGAACTTGTTGAGCGCCACCGCGACCGCGGACGAGGTCGAGCCGGTCATCAGCACGATCTTGTTCTGGTTGATGAAAGTCTGCTGTTCCTGCACCGCCTGGTTCGGCTTGGCCGCCGAGTCTGCGGCGAGCAGGTTGACCTTCTTGCCGAGCACGCCCTTGGACGCTTTCGGCGCAATCTTCTTCATCAGCGGGTTGTCGGTATTGATGTGCTCGACGGCGAGCTGCCAGCCCTTGAGCTCATCTTCGCCCTGCACGGCATAGGTGCCGGTGCGCGGAACCGCAGCGCCGATGTTGACGGTGTCGCCCTTGGAACCGTCCGGCCAGGTGCCGATTGGCGGCTGGTCGGCCGCGAAGGCGAACGCTGGCACCAAGGCCCCGCCGGCCAAACCGGCGCCCGCTTGCAACAGCGCGCGGCGCGATACGCCGCTGCCGAGTCGATCGAATTTGCTTTTTGACATTACGTGTTTCCTCCCGTTTTCCGTTTTGGGTTCCTTGAAGTCGCCCCGAGAACTGTCAGCCGCGTTTCTTATTGCCGTTTCTGTTTTCCGAGCATCCCTGTCGTGACAACAGACCATTTTGGCGGTGTGCTGTCGTAGCACGCCACGGAATTGACTTCGATAAGCCATTCGCGGTCGCAATCGGCTGCCGGTCAATGCCACTTTCGTCGATGGACCGCAGCTTAAGCAGGTATGCGCATCGACCTCGCCCGATAAATGTTGCAACGCAATAGCACATGTTGCAATGCAACAATAACAGGGCAATCCCTGCTATTAGCCCAGCGCCGTGTGCACAAGTTCCGCGTCGATTCCCGCCAACCTTGCGTACCATCGGCGCAGAACTATGCTTTTGCTAGCGATTCGCCCGCACACATGAACGTCGGCCGGGGGGCCGCGAGCGGCATCGGGGGACCTTGTGGTCATCTTCGATTGCAATGGCGTTCTGGTCGACAGCGAGCAGTTGGCCACCGCCGTAGTGTCGCAAGAGTTCATGCGCGCCGGGTTTCCGCTGACCCCGGACGTTGTCGCACGCTATTTTACCGGCCGGCGACCCGCCGACATGTTTGCCGAAGTCGAACGCGCCGCCGGCCGTAAGCTGCCGGAGCATTTCCCGGCAACCGTCACCGCCACCATCCTGCGCCGGTTCCGAGCCGAGTTGCGCGCGACGAGGCATATCGCCTACGCGCTGGCGTGGCTGCGCGGTCCGAAATGCGTCGCCTCCTCATCCAGCCTCGACCGTATCCGCGTCAGCCTTGAGACCACGGACCTGATCCGCTTCTTCGAGCCCTATCTGTTCTCGGGCAGCGATGTGGCGAACGGCAAGCCGGCGCCGGACCTGTTCCTGCACGCCGCCAGCAAAATGCGCGTGCCGCCCAGCGATTGCATCGTGGTGGAAGATTCGCCGGTCGGCGTCGCCGCCGGCGCAGCCGCCGGAATGACGGTGATCGGTTTCGTCGGCGGGACCCATGCGGGACCGAAGCTCGGCTATCATCTGGGCGCCGCCGGCGCCCGCGCCGTCATTTCAGACATGCGCGCGCTCAAGAGCACGATCATCGACTTGCGCGGGTGGTAGCACCGCCGCGAAGCGACCTCATAAATTTCAGAATAATCTAGCCGCTTGCCGCCGGTTTCCTGGGAGCCGGCTTCCGTTTCATTTCGGGCTTTTTCTTTTCTGGCGGCGCACCGGCCGCATCGAAGCCGACATAGACGACATAATTGTCGAGCGCGCTACGCGGTGTCGGCAGCGGAAACGAGATGTCCGGATCGATATGGGTAAAGCTCACGCGGTCGATCGCGGCGGTAATCGTTACCGGTATGCGCACGAGCTTGGAGATGATCGTCTTGGGATTGACGCCCTCCTGCACCAGCGCAAGCCGCAGCGGCACGATCACCTCGCCGGGCCCGCCGGCCGGGCCGGTGACGACGCGGCCCTCGATACCGACTTTCATCGTCATGACGCCGGCATTGACGTGGCACTCGCGCGCGGTGCGGACGATGGAGCCTTGATAGCGCAGGTCAAGCGCCGACGGGCCGCCGTCGCTCGACGAGCCGGCGATCATCAATGTTGCCGCGCCGGTGCGTACGGTGACCGCGGGGCAGTCGATATCGGACGCCGCATCGGCTTCGGCGGTGGCGGCATCGCCCGTACCCGTAGTGGCCTTCGACGATGTGCTGAAAACATCCAGCGCGGACGAGCTAAAAAGCCCGCTATTGGCCCCACAGCCGCCAAGCGCGGCCATCGCCATCAGCATCGCCGCGCGTGCAGCAAAAGATCGAATCGTTTCTCCACGCATTTTCGCGCTCGCGTTTACCTGATCGGATTTATCTATAGCAGGCCGACCTAATAGGCCAACCTAGCAAATCAAGCGTGGCAGCCCCAAGGCGGGACCGCGGCATCCCTCAAGCACCTTCGAGCCGCCCGTAGAGCAGATGATCGTGCCATTTGCCGTTGATGCAGAGGTAGTCGCGAGCATAGCCCTCGCGGGTAAAGCCCGTTGTTTCCAGAAGGCGGATCGAGGCAGCGTTGGTGGGGATGCAGGCTGCTTCAAGGCGATGCAGGCGCAGCGTGCCGAAACTGAAGGGGATCAGCGCGCGGACTGCCGCGGTCATTATGCCTTGCCGCGCAAACGCGGAGCCGACCCAGTAGCCGATGGAGCCGGCTTGCGCGACGCCGCGGCGGATATTTGCGAGCGTCAACCCGCCGACCATCACGTCATCGGCAGAGCGGAAAATCAGGTAGGCGTAAGCGAGATCGCTGCGCTGATCCTCGGCGTAGCGCTTGAGCCGCCGGCGGAACGCGCTGCGGCTCAAGTCGTCGGACGGCCAGGTCGGTTCCCATGGCGTGAGGAAGGAGCGGCTCGCCTCGCGCAAGGCCGCCCATTCGGCATGGTCGGTGCTTTGCGGCGCGCGCAAATAGACGAGTCCGCCGGAAATCGCCGGCATCGATTCGCTGAAACTGACCGTGCGAAATAGCGCCATGGCAGTACGCCGAAGGGTCCTTAAGCGGCCCTGCCCAGACTTTCAGCGATTGCCGCCATGCTTTCAAGAGTGTTGCCGGGACCGAGCGCAGCGATAGCCGGCTTGCTGCGCCCAAGCAGCGCGCGGCCCGCAGCGCGCGCGCTGTCGACGGTCACCGCATCCACCTTGGCGACGATTTCGGCAAGCGGGATGGGACGGCCGTAAGCCAGCATCTGCCGCGCCAGTTGGCCGACGCGCGCTTCCGAGCTTTCCAGCGCCATCAGCAGTCCTGCTTTCATCTGTGCCTTGGCGCGGTTGATCTCGTCCTGATTGAGGGATCTGGTCGCAGCCGCAACCTCATCGATCACGACACGCATCAGCTCGGGCGAGTCCGCTTCGTCGGTGCCGGCATAGAGACCGAACAGGCCGGTGTCGGCATAGGGCATGTGGAAAGCCTGGATGGTGTAGCAGAGCCCACGCTTCTCACGCACCTCCTGGAACAGCCGCGACGACATGCCCCCGCCCAACACGCTGGTGAACACCTGAAGGCTGTAGATCGCATCGTCGGCGATCGGCAGCCCTTCGAGGGCGAGCGCGATATGCACCTGCTCGAGCTCACGCTGCTCGATCTGGGTGCCGCCGCCGTAGCGTGCCGGCTCGGGCTTGGGCGCGGCAGGGCCTCCGAAGCTGGCAAAGCGCTCCTGCGCCTCGGCGACGATCTGCTTATGCTCGACCGCGCCGGCAGCGGCGACCAGCATGTCGGGCCCGCGGTAGTTGCGCTGAAGGTAAGTGCGTAGCCGCGCCGGCGTAAACGAGCGCACCGAATCCGGCGTGCCGAGGATCGAATGCCCGACGGATTGATTGGGAAACGCGATTTCCTGCAAGCGCTCGAACACCAGATCGTCCGGATCGTCTTCCTTGGCGCCGATTTCCTGCACGATGACGTTCTTTTCGCGCTGCAATTCCTCCGGATCGAAAGCCGGCTCCGATAGGATGTCGGACAACACATCGAGCGCCAGCGGCACGTCGGCCTTGAGCACGCGGCAGAAATAGGCGGTCGATTCGACGCTGGTCGCGGCATTCAGGTCGCCGCCGACCGCCTCGATCGCCTCGGCGATCTGGCGCGCGCTGCGCCGCTTGGTGCCCTTGAAGGCCATGTGTTCGAGCAGGTGCGAAATCCCGTGTTCGTCGGGCTTTTCGTCGCGGCTGCCGGAACCGACCCATACGCCGAGCGAAGCCGACTCCAGATGCGGCATGCGGTCGGTCAGCACCGACAGGCCGGAAGAAAGGCGGGTTACTTCAACGCTCATGCCGCTGCTCCTTCACGCGCCGCGCGCGACGCCGACGCCACATATCGTTCGATAGCCCCTTGATCGGCCGGCATCACCTGCACGCGCTCCGGTCGTTCGCCAAGATCAGCGAGCCAGTCCGGCAGCGACGGGCGGGTACCGCAGGCCGCCGCCACCGCGTCGGGGAATTTCGCCGGATGCGCCGTCGACAGCGCCACCATCGGCACTGCGGAATCGCGCGCCTCTTTTTCCGCAACTGCGAGGCCGATCGCCGTATGCGGATCGACGCAGTAGCCCGCCTCGCGCATGGTGGCGCGCATGGTGGCAGAGCATTCTTCCTCGCTGGCGCGGTCGGCGCTGAACAGCGCGCGCATCTCCTTGAGGGCGGACGAAGCAATCTGGAAACGGCGCGACTGCGCGAGCGAGGCCATCAATGCCGTGACCGCCTTGGCGTCGCGGCCATAGGCGTCGAACAGCAGACGCTCGAAATTCGACGAGACCTGAATATCCATCGACGGCGATGCGGTCGCCACCACGTCCTTGATCTCGTAGGCTCCGGTGGCAAACGTACGGGCGAGGATGTCGTTGACATTGGTCGCCACCACCAATCGATCGATGCCCAGGCCCATGCGCTGCGCGACATAGCCGGCAAAGACATCGCCGAAATTTCCCGTCGGCACGGTGAAGGCGACCTTGCGATGCGGGCTGCCTAACGCCACCGCGGCGGTGACGTAGTAAACCACCTGCGCCACGATCCGCGCCCAGTTGATGGAATTGACGCCGGAGAGACGCACGCGGTCGCGGAATGCATGATGATTGAACATCGCCTTCACGATCGCCTGACAATCGTCAAAGGTGCCTTCGATGGCCAGCACGTGGACATTCGCATCGGGCGCGGTGGTCATCATGCGCCGCTGCACCTCGGAAATACGCCCGTGCGGAAACAACACGACAACGTCCGCCTGCGCGCGGCCGCGGAAGGCTTCGACCGCGGCCCCGCCGGTGTCGCCGGAGGTCGCGACGACAATGGTGGTGCGCTCGGAACGCTTTTGCAGCGCATGGTCCATCAGCCGCGCTACGAGCTGCATCGCCAGATCCTTGAAGGCGAGCGTCGGCCCGTGAAAAAGTTCGAGCACAAACAGGCCGGGGGCGAGCTGGATGAGCGGCGCGGTCGCCGGATGGCGGAACGTGCCGTAGGCTTCCTGCGCCATGCGCGCGAGATCGGCCTCGGGGATGGCGTCGCCGACGAAGGGCCGGATCACCTCGACCGCAACCTCGGCATAAGGCCGGCCGGCGAAACCGGCGATGGTCCTGGCGTCGAGCGACGGCCAGCGATCGGGCACGTAAAGGCCGCCGTCGCGCGCCAGGCCCGCCAGCATTACCTCGACAAAATCGAGCGCCGGGGCCTCGCCCCGTGTGGAGACATAACGCATTGATCAGGCTTTATTTTCCGGTTCGGCCGCAGCCGTTCGGGGCACACTAGCCGCGACGGTGGGCTTGCACAAGAAAGCCTGCGCCGAGCGTCAAATTACCAGCGCGCCGCCATCGATATAGACGATCGCACCGGTGGCAAAGCCGATGGTCATGAATGCAAGGATTTGCCGTGCGATGTCTTCGCCCTCGCCGATCCGGTTGACCGGCAGCGCGGCGGCGGCTTTCGCCAGCATCTCCTTGCGCGCGGCCTCTGGCATGGCGGCGCGGATCGGCGTGTCGATGATGCCGGGCGAAACGCAGTTCACCCGCACCGGCGCAAGATCGATCGCCAACGCGCGCGTCAGCGACTCGAGCGCACCATTCGCCGCGGCGGTAATCGCGGCGTTGGGACGCGGCCGGATGCTGAGGAAGCCGGACACGAGCGTCAACGAGCCGCCTTTGCCGATTTCAGCCGAGCGCGCGACGCGCCAGGCGCCCCAGAACTTGCCTTCCATGGTTGCGCGCGAATCTTCCATCGACACGGTCTTGAACGGACCCGGACGGAGCTGCGCGGCGGTGACCACCACGTGATCGACGGTCCCGCAGGCTTTGAAAAGTTTGGCGATGCTATCGTCGCTGGTGACGTCGGCGGCGATTGCCTTGACCCCAAGCTTGTCAGCCGCCGCCTTAAGGCGGTCGGCATTACGCGAGGCGATGATGACTTCGGCGCCTTCGGCTTTTGCCATTTCGGCGGTCGAATAACCGATGCCGGACGAGCCGCCGACCACAACAACTTTTTTTCCTGCGAGCTGCATAGTGCCTCACCTGAATGCTGCAAACGGCCGGCACTAGATCATGCCGGCACGCGCAGGACAAATAACGGCGGTTTCACAGGGAGAAACGCGTCAGCCGCGCCCGCCGATACGCCGTGCGAGCCAGGTGACGTAAACGCCGGCAAGGCCGAGCGCGAGACCGAACCAGGTGATCGCGTATTGCAGATGATTGTCGGGCAAGGCGACGGTGAGCTTGCCGGGTTTGGGCACGCCACCGGCGGGAACGGGGCTTTCCTGCTCGATGTAAAACGGTGCGACTGGTGTCCATTTGTGCGCGGCTGCCATTGCAACCGGATCGCGCAGATACCAGACGTTGGTCTTGACGTCGTCGGCCGGAGTGAACAGCCCGCGCGTTTCCGGCCAGCGGATGACACCGACGATGTCGACGATGCCATGCGGCGCGCCTTGCGGGCGCGACGCCGGATCCTTTTGATCGAGCGGCACGAAGCCGCGGTCGACCAGGACGATGCTGCCGCCGGCCAAGCGCGCCGGCGCGAAGGCCCAGTAGCCGGCGCCCGTCACGTCGGGGCGGAAGGCGGAGCCGGCCGAATAAACCAGCGCTTCTTCACCGTCGAGAAATTCGGCGGGAAAGGCGACACGGCGAAACTCGGTATCGGCCTGGACGAGATGGCTCCAGTCGGCGCGCGGCGGCAAATCTTGCGGCGCCTGCGTCAAGCGTTCCGTCACTGTAGCGATCAGATGCTCCTTCCAGACTTTGCGGTCGAGCTGCCAGATGCCGAGCCCGATCAGGATTGCGATGCCGACAAGCGCAAACAGCGTCGGCTCAAAAATCCCGCGCCGCCGAGTTGGATGCAGATCGTTCACGCGTCGCCTCGATGCTCCAGCCGGCCCTCTGCTGCTTTGTGGTGATATTGCAGGGCGATCAGCAGCCCCTTGATCAGCCGCAGCGGCACCAGCGTCACCAGCAGGATCAATGGCAGCCAGAGCACGGCGTGCACCCAGTAAGGCGGCTGATAGACCGCCTCCGTGATCAGCGCCGCAAACACGACCACCCCACCGCCGAGCAGAATGACGAAGACCGCCGGCCCGTCGCCGGAATCGGCAAAGCCAAAGTCGAGCCCGCAGCTCTCGCAACGCGCGCGCAGAGCGAGAAAACCCTGGAACAGCCGGCCTTTGCCGCAGCGCGGACACCGCCCGGCAAGCCCTTTTGCGATCGGCAGCGGTTGGTCAGCCATGACGTCTGCTCGCGAAATAAAAAGGCGGCGCTATGACGCCGCCTTTTTCGGAGATCATGTGCAACGTCGCGGTGCGGCGCTCATTCCGGATGCGGCAGCCCAGCACCCCACACATATATGCAGGCGAACAGGAACAGCCACACCACGTCGACGAAATGCCAGTACCAGGCGGCGAACTCGAAGCCGAGATGCTGCTTGGGCGTAAAGTGACCGTTGATGGCGCGGACAAGGCAGACGATCAGGAAGATCGAGCCGATGATGACATGCGCGCCGTGGAATCCGGTCGCCATGAAAAACGTCGCACCGTAGATGTTGCCGCTGTAGTGGAACGCGGCGTGCGCGTATTCATAGGCCTGTACGCAGGTGAACGTCAGGCCGAGCGCGATGGTCAGCGCGAGACCCCATTTCAAACCCTTGCGATCGTTTTCCAGCAGAGCGTGATGCGCCCAGGTCACCGTGGTGCCTGAGGTTAGTAGGATCAGCGTGTTGAGCAGCGGCAGGTGCCACGGATCGAAGGTCGCAATCGCCGGCGGCGGCCAGACGCCGTGGGTGATGGCCATGCGGCCGTAATCGTGCACCTCGTTGGGAAACAGCGCGGTGTTGAAATAGGCCCAGAACCAGGCGACGAAGAACATCACCTCCGAGGCGATGAACAGGATCATGCCGTAGCGGTGCGAGATCTGCACGACGCGGGTGTGGAAGCCTTCGAATTGCGCTTCGCGTATCACATCGCGCCACCAGCCGACGAACGTGTAGAGAATCACGATAACGCCCGCGCCGAAAATCCACGGCGCCGCAGGCGTCGAATGATGCATCCAGGTGACGAGCCCCACCGCCAGCGACAGGGCGCCAATCGAGCCGACGATCGGCGAGGGGCTTGGATTGACCAGGTGGTAGTCGTGATGCGGTTTGGCGTGGGCGTCGGCCATCGTGGTCTCCGTTTAGAGCTTGCCGGTCGGCTTGATTGAAGCATCGGCCACCGGTCGCTCGGCGTCGGGCAGCCGGTAGAAGGTATATGACAGCGTAATCGTATTGAGAGGATCCTGGTCGCTGTCCTTGACGATCGCCGGATCGACGTAGAACACGACCGTCATCTCGCGCGTCTCGCCCGGCTTCATCGTTTGCTGGGTGAAACAGAAACAGTTGATCTTGTCGAAATAGGCGCCGACGGTCGGCGGCGATACATTATACGAGGCCTGCGCGGTGATGGTGCGCGCAGCCTCGTTGATGACCTTGTAGTGGACGGTCGCCACTTCGCCGACGTGCAGCTTGATCGAATTCTGCTCCGGCACGAAGGTCCACGGCAGGCCCGGCGCGACATTGGAATCGAAACGGACGGTCAACTCGCGCGCGAGCTCGTGCTTGGGCGCGGTACGCGCAACCTGCGTGGTGCCGGCAAATCCGGTCGTTCGGCAAAACCAGTTGTAGAACGGGATCGCGGCAAACGACGCGCCCACCATTGATGCAACGAGCACGCCGCAGCCCGCGGCGATCAGCATGTCGCGCCGCAGCGGCCTTTTTCCGGTGGCGGGCGTATTCGTCATATCGGCCGCACCAGTACGATCGGGCCCTTCACCAACGTGATCACGTAAAACAGGATGACAAGCGCACCGAGCGCCAGCGCGATGGCGATCGAGCGCGACCGCCGCGCGCGCTTTTGCGCTTCGGTGAGCACGATGCCGTCGTCCTTACGCTTATGATCCATCGCGAAGTCCAGGCTCACGCCAGCAATCGGCCGAACAGGCCGCCCCAGCCCTGTTCTACCAACAGAACCGCAAAGAGCAGAAAGAGATAGAGGATTGAAAAGGCGAAAAGGTGCCGGCTGGCGCGCTCCGCCGGGCGGCGTTCGCAGAACACCTGCCAAGCCAATACCAGCATCAAGATGCCGCTGACGATCGCCGTGAAGCCGTAAACCGGCCCCGCGTAGCCGGCGAGCCAGGGCGCAACGCCGAGCGGGACAAGGACAAGCGTGTATTGCAGGATTTGCCGGCGCGTCACCGCGTCGCCTTTGACCACCGGCAGCATGGGAACGCCGGCGCGGGCGTAATCGTCGGCGCGATAGAGCGCCAGCGCCCAGAAATGCGGCGGCGTCCACAGGAAGATGATGAGAAACAGCAGCACCGGCTCGAGCGACAGCGAGCCCGTCGCCGCGGCCCAGCCGATCATCGGCGGCAAGGCGCCGGCGGCGCCGCCGATGACGATGTTCTGCGGCGTCGCGCGCTTGAGCCACATCGAATAGACGACGGCATAAAAGAAGATGGTGAAAGCGAGCAGCGCGGCGGACAATATGTTCACCAGCAGGCCGAGCACGACCACGGCAAATCCCGCCAAGGTCAGCCCAAAGGCCAGCGCCTCGCCCGGCTGCACGCGGCCGGCCGGGATCGGACGGCGCATCGTGCGCGTCATGCGCGCGTCAATGTCGGCGTCGTACCACATGTTGAGGCAGCCGGCAGCTCCGGCGCCGACGGCAACGCACAACAGCGCGGTGAACCCGATCAGCGGATGCAGCGTGCCCGGCGCGACGGCGAGCCCGGTCAGCGCCGTGAACACCACGAGCGACATCACGCGCGGCTTCATCAGCGCGATGTAATCGCCGACGGTGGCAAGGCTGGGCTCGGCAAGGTGCAGGTCTTCCGCTGCGGGCACGCCCCCGCCGAAGTCCGCACCTTCACTGACAAGCGACATTATTTGATCCGCGGCAAGGTCTCGAACTGATGGAACGGCGGCGGCGACGATAGCGTCCATTCCAGCGTGGTCGCGCCGGGGCCCCACGGATTGTTGCCGGCCTTGCGCTTCATGATGAACGCTTCGGCGACACCGAAGAAGAACACCAGCATGCCGAAACCGGCGATGTAGGAGCCGTAGGACGAAACCTCGTTCCAGCCGTGGAAGGCATCCGGGTAATCGACGGTGCGGCGCGGCATGCCGGCGAGGCCGAGGAAGTGCTGCGGGAAGAAGATGATGTTCACGCCGATGAACATGATCCAGAAATGCAGCTTGCCGATCGTCTCGTTGTACATGTAGCCGCTCATCTTCGGGAACCAGTAATACCAGCCGGCGAAGATGGCGAAGACGGCGCCGAGCGAGAGCACGTAGTGGAAGTGCGCGATGACATAGTACGTATCGTGCAGCACGCGATCGACGCCGGCATTGGCGAGCACGACGCCGGTCACGCCGCCGACCGTGAACAGGAAGATGAAGCCGATCGCCCACAGCATGGGTGTCCTGAATTCGATCGAGCCGCCCCACATCGTGGCGATCCAGGAGAAAATCTTCACGCCGGTCGGCACCGCGATCACCATCGTGGCGGCAATGAAATAAGCCTGCGCGCCGGTCGACATGCCGACCGTGTACATATGATGCGCCCAGACGACGAAGCCGATGCCGCCGATCGCGACCATCGCGTAGGCCATGCCGAGATACCCGAACACCGGCTTCTTCGAGAACGTCGACACGATCTGGCTGACCATGCCGAAGCCCGGCAGAATGAGAATGTAAACTTCCGGGTGGCCGAAGAACCAGAACAGGTGCTGGAACAGCAGCGGATCGCCGCCGCCCTGCGGGTCGAAGAAGGTGGTGCCGAAATTGCGGTCGGTGAGCAGCATGGTGATGGCGCCGGCAAGCACCGGCAGCGCCAACAGCAGCAGGAACACTGTAACAAGCTGCGACCACACGAACAGCGGCATCTTGTGCAGCGTCATGCCGGGCGCGCGCATGTTGAAGATCGTGGTGATGAAGTTGATGGCGCCAAGGATCGACGATGCGCCGGCCAGATGGATCGACAGGATGACGAAATCCATCGCCGGGCCGGGATGGCCGCTGGTCGATAGCGGCGCGTAGATCGTCCAGCCGGTACCGGCGCCGAGCGCGCCCGGTTCGCCTTCGACGAACATCGACGTCAGCAGCAGCGCGAACGAGGCGGGCAACAGCCAGAACGAAATGTTGTTCATGCGCGGGAACGCCATGTCGGGCGCGCCGATCATGAGCGGAACGAACCAGTTGCCGAAGCCCCCGATCATTGCCGGCATGACCATGAAGAAGATCATGATCAGGCCGTGCGCGGTGGCGAAGGCGTTGTATTCGTGCGGGCTCGGGAAGATCTGCAGGCCGGGATTCTGCAACTCGGCGCGGATGGCGATCGACAGGCAGGCGCCGATGAAGCCGGCAACGAGCGCGAAGGTCAGGTACATCGTGCCGATGTCCTTGTGGTTCGTCGAATAGACGAACCGCCGCCATCCCGTCGGATGGGCGTGCGCCCCGTGATCGTCGTGTCCGCCGTGTACCGCTGCCGCTTCAGCCATTGGCTATGTCCTTCAATTCTAGCTTTCGTTATCGCTCCGCTGCCTTCACTTTCGCCTTCATTTGGCCGGCGCACCGTCGGCCGCGGCAACGGCATTCTTATCCGGGCGCGTGCCGTCGTCGATTGCGTACTTCTTCTTTGCGCCGTCGAGCCACGCCGAATAGTCCTTGTCGCTGACGACGCGCACCGAGATCGGCATGAAGGCATGGTCGCGGCCGCAGAGCTGCGAGCATTGCCCGTAATACACGCCTTCGCGCTCGGCCTTGAACCAGGTCTCGTTCAGCCGGCCCGGAATGGCGTCGATCTTGATGCCGAATGACGGCACCGAAAACGAATGGATGACGTCGGCGCCGGTAACCAGCACGTGCACGACCTTGTTGACCGGTACGACCATTTCGTTGTCGACCGTGAGCAACCGCAAGTCGCCGGGCTTGAGATCCTTTTCCTGCACCATCAGCGAATCGAATTCGAATTTGCTGTCCGGATAACTGTAGCTCCAGAACCACTGCTTGCCGGTCACCTTCACGGTGAGGTCGGCTTTGGGGACTTTCAATTCGTAGAACAGCAGCCGGAACGACGGGATCGCAATCGTCACCAGGATCACCACCGGCACCACGGTCCACAGAACCTCGATGAACGTATTGTGCGTGGTGCGCGAGGGCACCGGATTGCTGCGGGCGTTGAAGCGCACCATCACGATCAACAGCAGCACCAACACGAACAGGGCGATGGCGACGATGAGCCAGATCAGGAAATTATGAAACCAGACGATGTCGTCCATGACCGGCGTGGCGGACTCTTGCAGTCCCAATTCCCACGGCGACGGTTGGCCGAGGCCGGCCCAGGCGAGGCCGCCGCCGGCAAGCAGGAAAACAGTCACGCTCGTGACCACGAAAGCGATCAACCGCTTGAGCACCAGCATCGTCCTATTGCGCTCCCTCGACGAGAAAATCCGCTACGGCGGGCCCCTTGCTGCCGCCCTCCGCAGGCTCGAAATTCCGGCACGGCCCCGCTCGGCACGGCGTCTGGCCACGGGCGTGGCAGCTTTAGCTGTCGTGCGGGCGGGACGGGGGAAATCCCGGTTTTTCAAACCATAATTCGCGGGCTGCTGCAATGCACCTTATCGACGGCCGCCAATAACAATCGGCTTACCCCCAGCGGAACCATTGCGCCGCATTAATGCCATCGGCGCGGCGTCCAACCGCCGACGACCGTTGCTTGACAGGACGGCCGCGGCATGACCCAAGGGAACGAATAAAATAAGGGGCGGAAAAGCGATTCGACGCTGGGCAGCCGCATGCGACGCGGCCAAACTCCAGGCCAAGGGATTGAATCATGGGCGCTTTCGATCATAGCCGGCGGTCGCGGATTTTCGCCGCGGCGTTTGCCTTTGCTTTGTTTGCCGTTGCCGCAGGTCATGCCGACCGCGCAGCAGCCCAGGGCGCGGTGCGCTCGGTGCACAAAGACTGGCAAATCCGCTGCGACACCCTGCCCGGCGCCAAATCCGAGCAATGCGTGCTGATCCAGAGCGTCGCCGCCGAAGACCGCGCCAATGTCGGCCTGACCGTGATCGTGCTCAAAACCGCAGACGCCAAGAGCCGGCTGATGCGGGTCGTGGCGCCGCTCGGCGTGCTACTGCCGTCAGGCCTCGGGCTGAAGATCGACCAGGCCGACATCGGCCGCGCCGGTTTCGTGCGCTGCCTGCCCAATGGCTGCATCGCCGAGGTGGTCATGGACGACGCGCTGATTCAGAAATTGCGCACCGGCAAGACCGCAACCTTCATCATTTTCCAGACGCCGGAAGAAGGGATCGGCTTCCCGATGAGTCTTGCCGGCTTCGGCGAGGGCTACGACAAGCTGCCTTAGTCCATGCCGCCATCCGCCGAAAATTTCGGAGCCGCGCTGGCAAAGGCCGTCAAGGGCACGGCGGCCAAATTCACTGCGCCAGCGGCCCCGCAAGCGGGCGCCTATTACATCGGCGAGCACGAGATCACCGACGAGGCGGCCTTTGCCGACTATCTTAAAGACGTGATCCCCATGATCGAGCGTCGTGGCGGGCGCTACCTCACCAAGCCAGGCTCGCACGAAGTCCTGGAAGGGCATTGGCAGCCCAACCGCGTTGTGATCATCGCATTTCCGGACATGGCGTCGCTGAGGGCTTGGTATTACGATCCCGACTATCAGCCATTGATCGCCAAGCGGCGGGCGGCTGCGCGGGACGTGATGATTGCGATCGAAGCACGATAATGTCCAACGCCTGGGATCATCCGCTCATCAAGAAAGGCATGCCGGCGCAACTTGAAAAGCGCCGCGCGCGCATCGCCGCCGGCGAAAGGCCGCTCGGCTGGAAAGTCGGCCTCGGCGCGCCGGCCACGATGGAAAAGGTCGGATTGCAGGCGCCGCTGGTCGGCTACCTCATGCAGCGCGCGCTCTTGCTGTCGGGCGGCACGGCATCGCTTCACGGCTGGACAAAGCCGGTTGCCGAGCCGGAAATCGCCGTGCGCATGATGCGCGATCTGCCGGGCGGCGCCACCGCCGACGCGGCGCTGGCGGCGATCAAGGATATTTTCCCGGCAATCGAGCTTGTCGATCTTTATCAGGCGCCCACGGCGGACAATCTTGACACGGTGCTTGAAGGCGACATTTTTCAGCGTCACGTCGTGCTGTGCGGCAATACCCGCTTCGGCGGCGCAACCTCGGGCCTTACCTCGCGCCTTTACCGGCGCGGTAAGGAAGTCGCGAGCACGACCGATCCCGAGGCGATGACCGGCAAGCTGCCGGTCATCGTCGCGCATGTGGCGAACACGCTTGCCGCATTTGGTGAAAAGCTCGCGGCCGGCGACGTCATCATCACCGGCTCGATCACGCCGGCGGTCGTGATCGAAGCAGATGAAACCGAACTCGCCCACGCCATCGACCCGATCGGCGAAGTGTCGGTGAATTTTTCGCGCGACTAGGCCTGAAAAATCAGCATCAGGAAGGCGGCAAACAGCATCAGGTGCACCGCGCCCTGCAGGATGTTGGTGCGGCCGCTGGCAAAAGTCACCACGCTGACCCCGAGCATCACGGCGAGCAACAGATCGTTCGCGCTCGAGAGGCCAAGAAAGACCTCGTGGCCGGTGAAATGACTGATCGCCAGCATCACCGGCACGGTCAGGCCGATGGTGGCGAGAACGGAGCCGAGGAAAATGTTGATCGAGCGCTGGACATTGTTCACCAGCGCCGCGCTGGTCGCGCCGATGGCTTCAGGCATCGCCACCAGCGAGGCGATAATGACGCCGCCGAGCGCGTCGGGAGCGTGCAGGGTCTCGATGAAATAGTCGATGGGAAGCGCGAGCTCTTCCGCCAGGAAGGCGACCGGCACCATGTAGGCGATCAGCAGCACCGCGTGCAGGGGCAAAGACGGCTTTGCCTTGTGCGATCCGTGCCCGGCGCTTTTTCCGTTATCTTCTTCGAGCGTGAAATAACTGCGGTGCCGGCCGGTTTGTATGGCAAGGAACGCGCAATAAAGTCCGATCGACATTACCACCAGAAAAAGTTGCTGCGCGGACGACAGCGTCGGGCCGGCCGTGGTGACTGTAAAATTCGGCAAGCTCAGCGTCAGCAGCGCCAGCGGAATGATCACACTCAGATAGGTATTGGCACCTTGCAGGTTGTAGTGCTGCTCGCGGTGACGCAGGCCGCCGAGCAGTAGCGAGGTGCCGACCATGCCGCCGAGAATGATCATGACGATGGCAAACAGCGTGTCGCGCACCAGCGTCGGGTTGTTTTCCCCGTGCAGCATCACCGCGGTGATGCTCATCACCTCGATCGCCGTCACCGACAGCGTGAGCACGATCGTGCCGTAAGGCTCGCCGAGATTTTCGGCGACCGCGTCGGCGTGCCTGGCGACCGAAAGCGCCGAGCCCATCACCGTGCCGAACAGCCAAATGAAAATGAGCGCGAGCCAGAGAGGATTGGCGAGCGCCTCGTCGACCCGGCCGCCGGCAGCGATGAAGGCAAAGACGGTCGCAAGGCTCACGCCCAGGAACCACTCGTCGGCGGCGAGCTTTTGCAGAGTGCCGGCGGGTTTGGCTTTCACGTGCGTCTCACGGGTTGTGCGGAAGCTGCCTGCGACGCGAGGACCGATTTTTCGCCAAAAACCATGCCGTGCAAAATTATAGGCATGAAAGGCGCCTTGCGTCACCCCGCAGGACGCCCGCGCCAAGCCCTCGCAGAATCGCCACAGTCGACCTATCTCTGATAAAGCGGACGCCCCGCCGGAGTATCGGAATGACAGACCCCCTCGCCTCGCTGATCGACCGCGCCGGCCTCGACAAGGCCAAGGTTGAAAAGCTGATCGCACACGGTCTCGACGGCGCCGACGACGGCGAGCTGTTCCTCGAATACCGGCAAACCGAAGGGCTTGGCTTCGACAATGGCCGCCTCAAGCAGGCGACCTATGACACCGCGCAGGGCTTCGGCCTGCGCGCGGTGAAAGATGAGGCAGTCGGCTACGCACATGCCTCCGACCTGTCGGAAGGCGCAATCGGTCGCGCGGCCGATGCCGTGCGCGCGGTTAAAGGCGGCCGCAGCGGCCGTTATGCCGAGCCACCCGGCCGCACCAACCGCAAGCTTTACGGCGACGACAATCCGCTCGGCGAGCCGAATTTCGAGACGAAGGTGAAATTGCTCGAGGCCATCGACGCCTATGCCCGCGCCAAGGACCCGCGCGTGCGCCAGGTCACCGCGAGCATCGGCGCAACCTGGCAGGTGGTGGAAATTTTGCGCGCCGACGGCGAGGTGTACCGCGACGTGCGCCCACTGGTGCGGCTCAGCGTCGCCACCATCGTCGGCGAAGGCGACCGGCAGGAGAGCGGCAGCTACGGCTTCGGCGGGCGCGAAAACTATCAGCGATTTATCGAAACGGGCGCCTGGCAAAACGCAGTCGATGAAGCCGTGCGTCAGGCGCTGGTTAATTTGCAGGCGGTTCCGGCGCCAGCCGGCGAGATGGATGTCGTGCTCGGCAGTGGCTGGCCCGGCATCATGCTGCACGAGGCTGTCGGCCACGGCCTCGAAGGCGATTTCAACCGCAAGAAGACGTCCGCGTTCGCCGGCCTCATGGGCCAGCGCGTGGCCGCCAAGGGCGTCACTGTTATCGACGACGGCACCGTGGCAAAACGCCGCGGCTCGCTGTCGATCGACGACGAAGGCACTCCGACCAACCGCACCGTCCTGATCGAGGACGCCATTCTGGTCGGCTCCATGCAGGACCGGCAGAACGCGCGGCTGACGGACATGAAGCCGACCGGCAATGGCCGGCGCGAATCGCCCGCGCATGTGCCGACGCC
>Ga0134125_10002175_pt1 | contig 23387 bp, 18 predicted proteins | sample KB31751_FD_96464 | JGI IMG/M metagenome (GOLD analysis project Ga0134125, IMG submission 96464) | Terrestrial soil microbial communities with excess Nitrogen fertilizer from Kellogg Biological Station, Michigan, USA - KB3-175-1 | ecosystem: Environmental > Terrestrial > Soil > Unclassified ...
CGCCGCGCTGCCGGTGGCCGCCGCGAGCACCCCTGCCACCAACTACTCGGACCTCTGGGACAACTCGGCGGCCCCGGGCACCAGCCCCTGCCCCGGCGGCGAGAGCGGCTGGGGAATCACTTTCACGCAGCACTCGGACGGCAACGTCGAGGCCGTCTGGTACACGTACGATCCGCGCGCGGCCGACCCGGCATCGCCCGGCAACTTCAAGCCGCTCTGGTTCGTGATGCCCGGAGGCACGTGGACCTCGCCCACGCAGTTCAGCGGCAACATGTACGTGACGCTCGGCACGCCGTTCTTCCAGCAGTGGAATCCGAACGCCCTGGGGGTCACGCAGGTGGGCACCTTCGTCTTCAACTTCAGCTCGTCGAGCGTCGGCACGTTCCAGTACGCGGTGGCGCCCAACGGCGCCGATGCGGGCAACAGCGCGAGCGCCGCCTTCAACATGCCGTCGTTCTCGGGCACCAAGCCCATCTGCAGGAACGCGTTCCCGTAGCCTAGAATGGGGTGATGGCCACCGCGTTCCTCACCCACCCCGATTGCAGCCGGCACGAGATGGGCTCGGGCCATCCGGAGTCGCCCGCGCGCCTGAAGGCGATCCTCGCGGCGATCGAATCGTCCGGGCTCGCGAAGTCGCTCTCGATCCTCGAGGCGCCGGAGGCCACGCGCGAGCAACTGGAGCGCGTCCACGATGGCGGGCACGTGGACATGATCTTCGAGGCGGCGCCGCGCGACGGCTACGCGTACCTCGATCCCGACACGTCGATGAATCCCGCCTCGCTTTCCGCGGCATTGCGCGCTGCGGGCGCCGTGGTGAAGGCCACCGACCTCGTGATGTCGGGCGAGGCGCGAACGGCCTTCTGCGCCGTGCGCCCCCCGGGCCACCATGCGACCCCCGCGCGGCCCATGGGCTTCTGCATCTTCAACAATGTCGCGGTGGGCGCCATGCACGCGATCGAGGCGCATGGGCTCGAGCGCGTGGCGATCCTCGATTTCGACGTGCACCACGGCAACGGCACCGAGGATGCGTTCCACGAAGACCCGCGGGTGATGCTCTGCTCGACATTCCAGCATCCGTACTATCCGTACCAGGGCGCCGACTCATCCAACGAGCACATCGTCAACGTGCCCCTTCCCGCGATGACCGACGGGCGAGGCTTCCGCGCGGCGGTGGAGCGCTCGTGGATGCCGGCGCTCGATGCGTTCAGCCCGCAGCTCGTGTTCGTCTCGGCGGGGTTCGATGCGCATCGCGACGATCCGCTCGCGTACCTCAAGCTGGACGACGAGGACTACCGCTGGGTCACCGAAAAGCTCGTGGACGTGGCGAAGCGGCACGCTCGCGGGCGCGTGGTCTCGACGCTGGAAGGCGGTTACAACACGGAAGCCCTGGGGCGCTGCGTGGTCGAGCACGTGAGGGTGCTCGCCGGCTGACCTGCCTCTAGTGGCCGCCCGCGGCGCCGCCGTTGGGCGCGCTGTCCACCGTCTGCGGCGTGATGCCGATCAGCGACCAGTTCTGCGTGTCGATGGCGGTGTGGATGATGTTGCGGTAGCGCGAGGCCTGCGCGTACGCCCAGGGCGACGCGAGGAAGTTCTGGTACAGCTCCTCGAACGTCTGCGCGTCGCAGTAGCCGCTGAAGGCGCAGGCGAGCTGCGGATCGCGCGAGAGCTGCTGGCAATCCGAGGTCATGTCGCAAGCGACCAGCGAGAACGCGCCCAGGAACGCGGCCGGCTCCGGCACTTCGCCATTCGGCCCGATGTGCAGCTGGGTGGCGATCGAAGATTGCGCGAGGAAGTTGCCCACGATCAGCATCGCCTCGGGGTCCTGGGTCTCCAGGAGGCCCACCAGCTTCGACATGTCGTCGCTTCGCACCGGCGTCGTGGCCGGCGCGGACTGGTCGGTGCGGTTGCTGCTCGAATTCTTCGCGTTCAGCTCCGCCACCAGGAGGCGCGCTTGCGCGCGCGGATCGCCCTGCTGCGCGGCGGCGGCGTAGAGATCCTCGATGTCCTTCTGCGAGATGCGGCTGCCCTGGAAGCGAAGGCAGCGTTGCGTGTTGTCGGCGGCGTCGTAGGCGGCGATGCGCTTGGCCGCGTTCGGGTCGCCCGGCGTGAGGCCGGCGAGGAACGCGCGGCGCTGCTTGGCGCTGTAGGCGGCGATGTCCTCGTTGATCGTCGTGGCGAACTGGCACTCCTCGAGCGCGCGGGCGAGGTTGTAGCGCTCGTCGCCCGAGAGCGAGCCGCGGCGTGCGTTCAGGCCGTCGGCGAAGCTCTTCAGGTCGCGGGCGGCGCGGAATTCGAGGGTGCCGGTGGAGACGTGCAGGCGCTCCGGCAGCGCGATCGGGGGGCCCAGCTTCACGGGCATGGGCGCAGATTCGTCCCGCAGCGACCCCGTGAGGGCCCGCATGGCGGCGGCATCGCTGATCGCGGCGGAGGATGCGGCCTTGTCCTCGCGCGCGGCCGACACGATCCCCGTGTACTTGCTCGCGATCAGCAGGCCGTAGGCGACAAGGGACGCCAGGCCAATGGCCGTGAGACGGTTCATACAGGGAGTTTGGCCAAAAAACGTCTTTTCGTCAATGATTTCCGCATGGGCGTGTAGGACAACGCCGGGGGGTTGCGGCCCCCTGCGCTGTGAGGCCCGTCACATCAGTGGTGAAGGATCTTCGACAGGAACTGCTGGGCCCGTTCGGAACGGGGTTTCCCGAAGAAATCCTCCTTCGGGAGGTCCTCGATGATCTGGCCCCGGTCCATGAAGATCACCCGGTTGGCGACCTTCCGGGCGAAGCCCATCTCGTGGGTGACGACCATCATGGTCATGCCCTCCTGGGCGAGCTCCACCATCACGTCCAGGACCTCGTTGATCATCTCCGGGTCGAGGGCCGATGTCGGCTCGTCGAAGAGCATGGCGATCGGGTCCATGGAAAGGGCCCGGGCGATCGCCACGCGCTGCTGCTGCCCGCCCGAGAGCTGGCCCGGAAACTTGTCCTTGTGGGCGAGCAGGCCCACGCGGTCGAGGAGCTTGAGGCCCTTGTCGCGCGCTTCCTGCTCGTCGCGGCCCAGCACCTTCACCTGCGCGAGTGTGAGGTTCTTCTGCACCGACATGTGGGGGAAGAGCTCGAAGTTCTGGAACACCATGCCGATCTTCGCGCGCAGCTTCGAGAGGTTGGTCTTCGGGTCGCCCACGGAGACGCCGTTCACCAGGATGTCGCCCTTCTGGAAGGGCTCCAGCCCGTTCACGGTCTTGATGAGCGTGGATTTCCCGCTGCCCGAGGGCCCGCAGACGACCACGACCTCGCCCTTGTCCACGTTGGTGGTGCAGTCGGTGAGCACCTGGAAGGCTCCGTACCACTTGCTCACGCCCTTCAGCTCGATCATGGCCATCGGTCTTTTTCCTAGCGGATCACGGCGACCTTCACCTGCAGGCGCTTCACGAGCCACGACAGGCCGAAGGAGATGACGAAGTAGACGACCGCGACGAACGAGTACATCTCGACGAGGCGGTAGTCGCGGTTGGCGATCTTGGAGGCGGCGCCGAGGAAGTCGGTCGCCGAGATGACGTACACGAGGGAAGTGTCCTGGAAGAGGATGATGGTCTGGGTGAGCAGCACCGGGATCATGTTGCGGAAGGCCTGCGGCAGCACGATGTGGCCCATGGTCTGCCAGTAGTTCAAGCCCAGCGCGTAGCCGCTCCACACCTGGCCGCGCGCAACCGACTGGATGCCGGCCCGCATGATCTCGCAGTAGTACGTCGCCTCGAACATCGTGAATGTGATGAGCGCCGAGTAGAACGGGCCCACCTCCATCGGCCGGTTGGAGCGCGTGACCCATCCCCCGATGTACGGCACGAGGAAGTAGAACCAGAAGATCACGAGCACGAGCGGGATGGAGCGCATCAGGTTCACGTACCCGCCCGCGGGTATCGAGAGCCACTTGTGGCTGGAGAGCCGCGCCATCGCGAGCAGCGTGCCGAAGAAGATGCCCCCCGCCATGGCGAGGAGCGTCAACTTCACCGTGAAGACCATCCCCTCCCGGAAGAGGTAGGGCAGCGAGCGCTGGATGACGTCCCAGTCGAAGCCGCCCATCAATGGCCCCCGGCGGAAGCGTCCGCCGCGATGAGGCCCGGCACGCGCACGCTTTTCTCGAGCCATCGCATGAGGAGGACCACGATCACGTTGGTCACGAGGTAGAGCGTGGTGGCCGCGGCGAAGGCCTCGAACACCTGGAAGCTGAACTCCTGCATTCCCTTGGCGCGCCCGGTGAGCTCCATCAGGCCGATGGTGAGCGCGACCGAGGAGTTCTTGATCACGTTCATGAACTCGCTCGTGAGCGGCGGCAGGATGATGCGGAAGGCCTGCGGCAGCACCACGAAGCGGTACGCCTGGCCCGAAGTAAGGCCCATGGCGGTGGCGGCCATGCGCTGGCCGCGCGGCAGCGACTGGATCCCCGCGCGCACCTGCTCGGCCACGCGCACGGAAGTGAAGAAGGCGAGGCAGAGGACCGCCGTCATGTACGCGTTGAGGAACGGGTTCATCTGCTTGATCGCGTTGCCCCAGGACGTGGGCAGCAGCTCCGGGAACACGAAGTACCAGAGGAACATCTGCACGATGAGCGGGATGTTCCGGAAGATCTCGACGTAGAAGTTGCCGGCGCGCACCACCCACGTGTTGTTCGTGGTGCGCAGCGTCCCCACGACGGCGCCGATCAGCAGCGCGATGACCCAGGCGACGAGGGCCGTGGCGAGCGTCCAGCCCAGGCCGATGACCAGGTAGTGGAGATAGGTCCCCGTCCCGCCCGGCTCGGGCTGGAGGAGGATGCCCCAGTTCCAGTGATAGCCCATGCGTTCCCGCCTCCGCGGGAATGACGAAACGGCGGGGGACCGAAGCCCCCCGCCGCCCGCTACGTGATTACTTGTACGTCGCCGGGTCGCCCGAGTCGGTCGGGTTCGCGACCACTTTCTTGAACTGGTCGCTCATGGGGACGTTGAGGTTGAGGCCCTTGGGCGGGATCGGCTTCAGGAACCACTTGTCGTAGATCTGGTTGATCTCGCCGGACTTGTAGATGCGCGTCATCTCGGTGTCCACGACCTTCTTGAAGGCCGCGTCGCCCTTGCGCATCATGATCCCGTAGGGCTCGACCGAGAGCGCCACCGAGCCGATCTCCCACTCCGACGGATTGCGCGAGTTGGCCGCGAGGCTGTACTCGAGGATGTCGTCCATGATGAACGCGACGGCGCGCCCCGTCTCCACCATCTGGAAGGCCTCGGGGTGGCCGTTGGCCGAGATGATGTTCATCCCCAGGTTCTGGTCGGCGTTGATCTGCGTGATCTGCTTGATGTTGCTGGTTCCCGCGGTCGAGACGACGGTCTTGCCCTTCAGGTCGTTCAGCGACTTGATGTTCGACGACTTCTTCGCGACCCAGCGGTTGGCGGTCACGAAGTGCGTGATCGTGAAGGAGACCTGCTGCTCGCGCTCGAGGTTGTTCGTGGTCGAGCCGCACTCGAGGTCCACGGTGCCGTTGGCGATGAGCGGGATGCGGTTGGCGGAGGTGACCAGCTGGTACTTCACCTCCAGGTTGGGCATCTTGAGGTCCTTCTTCACGGCGTCCACGATGTGCGCGCAGAGGTCCATTGCGTAGCCGATGGGCTTCTGGTTGTCGTCGTAGTACGAGAACGGGATCGAGGCGTCGCGGTGGCCGACGGTGATCGATCCGGCTTGCTTGATCTTCTCGAGCGTCTGGGCGTACACGGGCACGGCCAGGAGCGCGCAGGCGACCGCCGCTACGGCGATCTTCAACGTGCGATGCATTTTGAAACCTCCTTGGATGATGGGGGAACGGTCGGCTGGGACGGCCTCGCGGGGGAGACCCGCCGCTTCTGGGCCGTAGGATACTCGTAACGCGGTTTGGAGGACAATAACGGTTTTTCCGGCTCGTTTTCCGACTCCTCGCATGCATTTCCCGACCCACGAGCAGAAGCAGGCCCTCCTGGAACCGGTGCTTCGCATCGCCGACCAGCGCCTCGCGCCCCCGGCCGCGAAGGAAGCGCGCGCCTTCATTTCCCACTACTACGACAACGTCGATCCCGAGGACCTTTCCGACCGCGCCCCCGAGGATCTCTACGGCGCCGCGATGGCGCATTTCTCCTTCGCGCGCACCTTCGCTACCGGGCAGCCGAAGCTGCGCGTGTACAACCCGCGCACCGAGGAGCACGGGTGGTCCTCCCCGCACACGGTGATCGAGATCGTGAACGACGACATGCCGTTCCTCGTCGACTCGGTGACCATGGAGGTGAACCGACAGGGCTGCACGCTGCATCTCTTCAACCACCCGATCTTCTCCACGAAGCGCGATGCCGAGGGGCACGTCGCATCGTTCGGGGCGCCGTCGAAGGACGGGCGCCACGAGTCGCTGATCCACGTCGAGGTCGATCGCGAGATCGAGCCCGCGCGGCTGCGCGACCTCGGGCAGGGCATCCTGCACGTGCTCGCCGACGTGCGCGCCGCCTTCGAGGACTGGAACGCGATGCGCGCGAAGATGGAAGCCCTCGTGAAGGAGCTCGAGTCGCCGCCGAAATTCCTCGCGGGCGAGGCCACCGACGAGGTGCGCGCCTTCCTCGCCTGGGCCGCCGACCATCACTTCACGTTCCTGGGCTACCGCGACTACGACCTCGACGCCGTGAACGGGGAAGACCAGCTGAAGATCGTGGCGCGCTCGGGCCTTGGCGTGCTGCGCGAGCCGAAATTGGGGGGCGTGTCGCAGAGCTTCGCGGAGCTGCCGCGCGAGCTGCGCGCGCTCGCCCGCGAGCCCAACCTCCTCGTCCTCACGAAGGCCAACGCGCGCGCCACGGTGCACCGCCCCGGCTACCTCGACTACATCGGCGTGAAGCGCTTCGACGCCGCCGGCAAGGTGGTGGGCGAGCGCCGCTTCGTGGGGCTCTACACCTCGTCGGCCTACCACGCCGATCCCCGCCAGGTGCCGCTCCTGCGCCGCAAGGTGGCGCAGGTGGTCGAGCGCGCGGGCTTCCGCCAGTACAGCCACATGTACAAGAACCTCCTCACGATCGTGCAGGAGTACCCGCGCGACGAGCTCTTCCAGGTGGACGAGGACACGCTGCTCGACACCGCGCTGGGGATCCTGCGCCTGGGCGACCGGCGCAAGACGCGGGTCTTCATCCGCCGCGACGTGTACGGGCGCTTCTACTCGTGCCTGGTGTTCATGCCGCGCGAGAACTACAACACGGACACCCGGGTGCGCGTGCAGGAGATCCTGCGCCGGCACCTGAACGGGACCTCGGTCGAGTTCACCGTGCAGCTCTCCGAGACGGTGCTCGCGCGCATCCACATGCTGGTGCGCTCGAGCCCCCGCGAGGCGCCGAACTACGACGTGCGCGCGATCGAATCCGACATCGAGCACGCGACCCGCCCGTGGGAGGACGACCTCAAGGTCGCCGCCACGGAGCTCCTGGGAGAGGAGCGGGCCACGACGCTTGCGCGCGCCTACGGGCACGCGTTCCCCATCGCCTACCGCGACTCCGTCTCGCCCCGCGCCGCCGTGCGCGACGTGGCGGCGATCGAGAAGCTCTCGGCCGACCATCCGTACGTCGTGAACCTGTATCGCCCCGTCGAGGGCGACGAGCGCACGCTTCGCCTTCGCGTCTTCCGGATGGGGACGTCGGTGCCGCTCTCGGCGAGCCTGCCCGTGCTCGAGAACATGGGCCTCGAGGTCCTGGACGAGACTTCGTATGCGATCGAGCGCGAAGGCTCCGAGCCCGTGTTCCTCCACGACTTCGGCATGCGCGCGGCGCGCGCGATTCCCGACGTCGAGGCGATCAAGGCGATCACCGAGGAGGCGCTCCTTGCGATCGCGCGCCGCGAGATCGAGAACGACGGCTTCAATCGCCTGACCCCGCTCGCCGCGCTTCCCGCGGACGACGTGATGCTGGTCCGCGCCTACGCCAAGTACCTGCGCCAGGCCGGGTTCACCTTCAGCCAGGCCTACCTCGAGCAGACGCTCGCCGCGCACCCGGACATCACGCGCATGCTGGTGCGCTACTTCCATGCGCGCTTCGACCCGGCGGCCGACGCGCGCCGCGCGGAGCTCCAGGAGGCGCTCGAGGCCGAGATCAAGGAAGCGTTGAACGCGGTGCCCGTGGCCGACGAGGACCGGATCCTGCGCCGCTTCCTCCATCTCATCCGCGCGACGCTTCGCACCAACCACTGGGTGCGCGACGCGAAGGGCGCGCGCAAGCCCTTCCTCTCGCTCAAGTTCCGCTCGAAGGAAGTCCCGGAGCTGCCCGAGCCGCGGCCGCTCTTCGAAGTCTGGGTGTACTCGCCGCGCTTCGAGGCGATCCACCTGCGCGGCGGCAAGGTCGCGCGCGGCGGGCTGCGCTGGTCCGACCGCCCCGAGGATTTCCGCACCGAGGTGCTGGGCCTCATGAAGGCGCAGGTCGTGAAGAACTCGGTGATCGTTCCCACCGGCTCCAAGGGCGGCTTCGTGCTGAAGAACGCGCCGCCCGCCTCCGACCGCGAGGCGTTCCTCAAGGAAGGCGTGGCCTGCTACCAGAATTTCCTGAGGGGCCTGCTCGACATCACCGACAACCTGGTGGGCGGGAAGGTCGTGGCCCCGAAGGCCGTGGTGCGCCACGACCCGGACGATCCCTACCTCGTGGTCGCCGCCGACAAGGGCACGGCCACATTCTCCGACTACGCGAACGGCATCTCCGCCGAGTACGGCTTCTGGCTGGGAGACGCGTTCGCCTCGGGCGGCAGCGCCGGCTACGACCACAAGAAGATGGGCATCACGGCGAAGGGCGCGTGGGAGAGCGTGAAGCGCCATTTCCGCGAGATGGGCATCGACACCCAGTTTCAGGATTTCACGGTCGCAGGCATCGGCGACATGTCGGGAGACGTATTCGGCAACGGCATGCTGCTCTCGAAGCACATCAAGCTCGTGGCGGCGTTCGACCACCGCCATGTCTTCCTCGATCCGTCGCCGGACCCGGTAGCTTCCTTCAAGGAGCGCGAGCGGATGTTCGCGCTGCCGCGATCCTCGTGGGACGACTACGACAAGAAGCTGATCTCCAGGGGCGGCGGGATCTTCCCTCGCGGGGCGAAGTCCATCGCCGTCTTGCCCGAGGCCGCACGCGTGCTGGGAATCGAAGCCGGCGCGATGACCCCGCCCGAGCTCATGAAGGCGATCCTCAAGGCGCCCGTGGACCTCTTCTACAACGGCGGCATCGGGACCTACGTGAAGGCCTCGCACCAGTCGAACGCGGAATCGGGCGACCGGGCCAACGATGCGATCCGCGTGAACGGCAGGGACCTGCGCTGCAAGGTGGTGGGCGAGGGCGGGAACCTCGGCTTCACCCAGCTGGGGCGCGTCGAGTACGCGACCGCCGGCGGGCGCATCTACACCGACGCCATCGACAACTCGGCCGGCGTGGACTGCTCCGACCACGAGGTGAACATCAAGATCCTGGTGAACCTCGTGATGGAAGACGGCGAGATGACGCTGAAGCAGAGGAACGCGCTCCTCGCCGAGATGACCGACGAGGTCGCGCGCCTGGTGCTCGCCGACAACTACTACCAGACCCAGTCTCTCTCGGTCGCGGCCATCCGCTCCGACAAGCTCCTCGACTCGCAGGCGGCCCTCATGCGCCAGCTCGAGAAGGCCGGGCGCCTGGACCGCGTCGTGGAGTTCCTGCCCGCCGACGACGAGATCGCCGAGCGCCATGCCGCCAAGGAGGGCTTGACGCCGCCCGAGCGCGCGGTGCTGCTCGCCTACTCGAAGATGGTGCTCTCCGACGACCTCGTGGCCGCCCAGGCGCTCGTGGACGACGACTACGTGAAGAGCGCGCTCGTGGGCTATTTCCCGGCGCAGCTGCGCAACCGCTACGCGGCGCTCATGGCGCGGCACGCGCTGCGCCGCGACATCATCGCGACGGTGCTCGCCAACACGATGATCAACCGCACCGGCAGCGTCTTCGTCTCGCGCATGCAGGACGAGACGGGCGCGACGCCCGAGGAAGTGACGCGCGCCTTCATCCTCACGCGCGACATCTTCGCCCTCGAGCCGATCTGGGCCGAGATCGACGCGCTCGACAACAAGGTGCCCGCGCAGCTCCAGTACGAGATGCTGATCGACGTGGGCCGCCTCGTGGTGCGGGCGACGCTCTGGTTCCTGCGCCGGCGCCGCGAGAAGATGCCCATCGCGGAGGTGCTCGAGATCTTCAAGCCCGGCGTGGCGTCGATCGGCAAGCTCATTCCCGCGGTGCTCGCGCCTTCCGACCGGCTCGCGTTCGACAAGTCCGTGGAGCGCCTCACCTCGCAGGGCGTCCCGGCGGCGCTCGCGGCGCGCTACGCGGGGCTCGAGGGACTCTATGCCGTGCTCGACTCCACCGAGGTCGCGGTGGAGCAGAAGCGCGCCATGGAAGTCGTGGGCTCGCTCTACTTCGCGCTCGTGGGCGAGCTCGACCTGCGCTGGGTGGCCGAGAAGATCACGCAGCTTCCCACCGACACGTCGTGGCAGGCCGCGGCGCGCAACGCGCTTCGCGACGACCTCGCGAGCCAGCAACGCACGCTCACCGCCACGGTCGCGAAGCTCTCCCCGGGCGTGGACGACCCGGGGAAGATGCTCGCGGCGTGGAAGGAGCGCTATGCGTCGGCGCTCGCCCGCTACCGCGCGATGCTCGAGGAGCTTCGGCGCTTGCCGAACCTCGACCTCGCGGTCCTGTCGGTCCTGCTGCGGGAGCTGCGCGCGCTCGCCTGAAGCGGCAGGTAAAGCTCCACCTTGCCCAGTCGGGCAGGGTCCACGCCGGTCGGCCTAGCGCGGAGGCCTGAGCCGCGGGGTGAGCGGCATGGTGTAGAGCGTGGCGGTCTCGATGCGCTCGCACGTGGGTTGCGGATCGGCCCGAGCCGGCAGGTTGCGCCACGCCTCGCGTGCCTCGAGGAGCAGCGTGCGCGATGCCGGCCCCGGGATCCACGTCTTCGGATCGGCGGCGAGGTCGTCGCGCACGGATTGCAGGAGCGTCGCCTTCGGGCTCGCCGCGATGAGGCCCAGGATCGTGCGGGCGCGCTGCTCGTCCTGGGAGCCGGCCGCCGGCGGCCGCGTGATGATTCGCGTGACGAGCGCTTCGGGTGCGGCCAGGCCCGCGATGTTCACTGGCGCGGACGGGTTGGCGCCGGCGTCCAGGAGCACCTGGGTGGACTCCACATCGAGCTCCGATACCGAGGTTGCAAGCGCGGTGTTGCCGCGGATGTCGCGTTCGTCGAGGTCGCATGCGCTCACGGGGCCGTTGCGGCAATGGATGACCAGCGACCTCGAAAGCGGCTCCAGGGATTGCGCCACGGCGGCGCTGCCGGGCGAAGCCGATGTCGCATGACCCGGATAGCCGATCGGTGCGCCGGGAGAGATCTTCGCCGACTGCACGATGCCCGGCGACGCGACGATCGCCATCGTCGGCGCATCCAGGGTTCCGGGCCTGGCCGGCCGGGGCTGCCACGAGACGCGGGCATTGGCCGGAGCGATGATGAAGTCGCGCGCGTATGGACTGGTCGCCACGTAGAGCGACGCGACGGGGAGATCGCCGCTCGCCCGGGTCCGCAGAGACGTGGCGAGCGTGAGCTTGCCGCGCAGCTCGTCCACGAGGTGGCGCTCGTAGCGGTCGCGCGCGATGGATTGCGCTTCGGAGAGCATCGCCGCCGAGAGGCGGGCAAGGTTGCCCGCGGTGCGCTCGCTCCAGTGGGGATCCTCGCAGCGCAAGCCATCGGCGAAATCCAGGAGGTAGAGCAGCCGCTCCTCGGGCGAATGCATCGGCTTCGAATGGAGCACCGACCGGGAATCCGCGGCGATGGCGGGCTTGATGCCGATCCCGGCACCGCCGCCGGGAAAGCGCTGGCCGTCGGCGGCGTCGCGCGCGCGCGGCGTGCGCTCGAAGCACTGGCCGGGCGCATATGCGAAGGCTTCATAGGCGCTGTAGCGGCGATCGAGCATGGCCGGGCCGTCGAGTCCGACACCAGGAAGGCGCATCTGGTGGAGCTCACCCGTGGCGGCGTCGATGTCGCCGCGGAAGCAATAGGTGTTCGAGCCGTGGAACCGCGCAACGGAGACGAATTCCCGCGACACCACGAACGCTTCGCCGCGCGGCGCCTTTCCCTGGTCATCCACCAGGCGGACCGAAAGGGTGTCCTCGCCCAGGCTGGCCACGGCCGCGACGAGGAGCGCGGCGAGGCTCACGGAACGATCAGCGCGGCCAGCACGTTGCGGCCTTCACCCAGCAGGATGTTGTAGGTGCGGCACGCGGCCTGCGTGTCCATCACCTCGACACCGATGCGCGCCTCGTGCAGCGGCGCCAGGAGGGCCGGTTCGGGAAAGCGGAACGCCTTTCCGGTGCCCAGCAGAACCAGCTCGGGCTTCATGGCGGCGATGGCCTCGAAATCCGACCGGGTGAGGGCGTCCACGGAGCGCGCCGGCCAGCCCGCATCGAGGCGGTCGCCGGAGACCACGAGGCTCGCCGCATGGCGCTGGCCGTTCACCTCGACCCACCCGTCGCCATACGCCGTGAAGGCATTGCGGCCGTCCGCCGAGTCGCGCGAGATTTTCACGCTAGAATCATAGTCGTTTTGCAGCGCAGCAATGGATCCCGGGCCATCGCCGCCCCTGCGGCGCCCGGGATGACGACTCCACATGAACATGAACGACGCCTCCAAGCCCGTGATTCCCGAGTTCTCGCGCATCAAGCGCCTGCCCCCGTACGTCTTCAACATCACCAACGAGCTGAAGATGGCCGCGCGGCGCGCGGGCGAGGACATCATCGATCTCAGCATGGGCAACCCCGACGGGCCCACGCCGCGCCACATCGTGGACAAGCTCGTGGAAGTGGCCCAGCGCGAGGACACGCACGGCTACTCGGTCTCGAAGGGCATCCCGCGGCTTCGCCGCGCCATCTGCCAATGGTACAAGCGCCGCTGGGACATCGACCTGGACATGGACCGCGAGGCGATCGTCACCATCGGCTCCAAGGAGGGGCTCGCGCACCTGATGCTCGCCACGCTCGACCGCGGCGACACGGTGCTCGTGCCCAACCCGAGCTACCCGATCCACATCTACGGCGCGATCATCGCCGGGGCCGACATCCGCTCGGTGCGCATGACGCCGGGCGTGGATTTCTTCGCCGAGGCCGAGCGCGCCATCCGCGAGCTGATCCCCAAGCCCAAGATGCTGATCCTGGGCTTCCCGTCCAATCCCACGGCCAAGTGCGTCGAGCTCGACTTCTTCGCGAAGATCATCGCGCTCGCCAAGCAGCACGGCATCCTCGTGGTCCACGACCTCGCCTACGCGGACATCACGTTCGACGGCTGGAAGGCGCCCTCGATCATGCAGGTGCCGGGCGCCCGCGACGTCGCCGTCGAGTTCTTCACGATGTCGAAGAGCTACAACATGGCCGGGTGGCGGATCGGCTTCATGGTGGGCAATTCCGAGCTGGTGAATGCGCTCGCGCGCATCAAGAGCTACCACGACTACGGCACGTTCACGCCGCTGCAGGTGGCCGCCATCGCCGCCCTCGAGGGCCCGCAGGAGTGCGTCGAGGAGATCCGCGCGAAGTACGAGAAGCGCCGGGACGTGATGGTGAAGGGCCTGCACGACATCGGCTGGATGGTGGAGAACCCGAAGGCTTCGATGTACGTCTGGGCGCAGATCCCGGACAAGTATCGCGAGATGGGCTCGATCGAGTTCGCGAAGAAGCTCCTGCGGGACGCGAAGATCGCGGTGGCTCCCGGGGTCGGCTTCGGCGACTACGGCGACGACCACGTGCGCATCGCGTTGATCGAGAACGAGAGCCGCTCCCGGCAGGCCGTGCGCGGCATCAGGGAGATGTTCAGGAAAGACGGCCTGCTCGCATGAAGGTCGTGGCCGTCTCCAACGCGAAGGGCGAAATCACCGACGCGCAGCTCCTCGCATCGGCCGAGCGCGTGCACCGGCAGCTTCGGCCGCACCTGGGCGACTACGTGGGCCGCATGCGCGAGGTGCTCGCCGCCGGCGCCGAGATGGCGGTGGCGGTGGTCGAAGGCGAGGTCGCCGGCATCACGGTCTTCCGAATCCTCGAGAAGACCCACTCCGGGCGCGACCTCTATTGCGACGACCTGGTGACCGACGAGGCGAAGCGCTCGGCGGGCGTGGGCCACGCGTTGATGCAGTACATGGAAGGTGTCTGCCGCCAGCGCCACTGCGACACGCTCTCGCTCGATTCGGGGGCGTGGCGGCAGCAGGCGCACAAGTTCTACTTCCGCGAGGGAATGACGATCACGTCGTTCCACTTCGACAAGAAAATGAGATGAAACCCATCCACGTAGGGCTCCTCGGCCTGGGCACGGTCGGCAGCGGCACGATCGAGGTGCTGCGCAGGAACCGCGAGGAGATCTCGCGGCGCGCGGGCCGCGACATCGTGATCACAGTCGCTTCCGCGAAGGACCTGTCCAAGGAGCGCAAGGTTTCCCTCGAGGGGATCGAGCTCGTGCCCACCGCGGGCCACATCGTGACGCGGCCCGACGTGGACATCGTGGTGGAGCTGATCGGCGGCGAGACGGCGGCGCGCGAGCTGGTCCTGAAGGCGATCGAGGCCGGGAAGCACGTGGTCACCGCGAACAAGGCGCTGCTGGCCAAGCACGGCACCGAGATCTTCGCCGCCGCCCACCGGAAGGGCGTGATGGTCGCCTTCGAGGCTTCGGTCGCCGGGGGCGTTCCGATCATCAAGGCGATCCGCGAGGGCCTCTCGGCCAACCGCATCGAGTGGATCGCCGGGATCATCAACGGCACCTGCAACTACATCCTCTCGGAAATGCGCGACAAGGGGCTGCCCTTCGACCTGGTGCTCGCCGAGGCGCAGCGCCTGGGCTACGCCGAGTCCGATCCGTCCTTCGACGTGGACGGCATCGACGCCGCGCACAAGCTCACGATCCTCTCGGCGATCGCCTTCGGCATCCCGATGCAGTTCGACCGCGCCTACACCGAGGGCATCGGCAAGCTCACCGCGGTCGACATCAAGTACGCCGAGGGCCTGGGCTACCGCATCAAGCTCCTGGGCATCACGCGGCGCGTCGAAAAGGGCATCGAGCTTCGCGTGCACCCGACGCTCGTCCCCGCGCGCCGCCTCATCGCCAACGTGGAAGGCGTGATGAACGCCGTGCTCGTGAAGGGCGACGCGGTCGGCCCCACGCTCTACTACGGCCGCGGCGCGGGCGCGGAAGCCACCGCGAGCGCCGTCGTCGCGGACCTCGTGGACGTGACGCGCATGGCGACCGCGGACCCCGAGCAGCGCGTGCCGCACCTCGCGTTCCAGCCCGACCGCCTCTCGGATACGCCGATCCTTCCCATGGCGGAGATCGAGACGGCGTACTACCTCCGGCTTCGCGCCCTCGACCGTCCCGGCGTGCTCGCCGATGTCACTCGGATCTGCGCCGACCACTCCATCTCCATCGACGCGATCTTCCAGAAGGAGGCGGGCGAGGGCGAGGAGCAGGTGGACGTGGTGATCCTCACGCACCTCACCGCCGAGAAGAACATCGACGCGGCGATCCGCAAGATCGAGGGGCTCGCGACGATTCCGGTGCCGGTGGTGCGGATCCGCCTCGAGGAGCTGCTTTGAATTGTCATCGCGGCATAGGCCGGGATCCAATTCTTGCGCCCCGGCCTTCGCCGGGGTGACGCGATGAAGTATGTAAGCACCCGGGGCCACGCGGCCTCGCAGGGCTTCACCGACATCCTCCTCGAGGGCCTCGCGCCCGACGGCGGGCTCATGGTGCCCGAGCAGTGGCCGCGCATCATGCCGGTGAAGCTGCAGGCCATGCGCGACCTGCCGTATCCGAGGCTCGCCTTCGAGATCCTGCGTTTCTTCGCCGACGACTATCCGGGCGCGGAGCTGAAGCGCGCCGTCGACGCCACGTACACGAAGGAGGCGTTCGGCACGCCGGAGATCACGCCGCTGCGCACGCTCGAGCCCAACCTGCACGTGCTGGGGCTCTCGAACGGGCCCACGCTCGCCTTCAAGGACATCGCGCTCCAGTTGATCGGGAACCTCTTCGAGCAGGTCCTCGCGCGGCAGGACCGGCGCCTGAACGTGCTGGGCGCCACCAGCGGCGACACGGGCTCGGCCGCCGAGCACGCGCTGAAGGGCCGCGAGCGGATCAACGTCTTCATGCTCTCGCCCAACGGGCGCATGAGCGCGTTCCAGCGCGCCCAGATGTATTCGCTGCAGGACCCCAACATCTTCAACATCGCGATCGAGGGCATGTTCGACGACTGCCAGGACGTCGTGAAGGCCGTCGCTTCCGACCTCGAGTTCAAGGAGCGCGCGAGCCTGGGCGCGGTGAACTCCATCAACTGGGCCCGCGTCGTGGCGCAGGTGGTGTACTACTTCAAGGGCTACTTCGCCGCCACGAGGTCCAACGACGAGCAGGTGTCGTTCGCGGTGCCCTCGGGAAATTTCGGCAACATCTTCGCAGGCCATGTCGCCAAGCGCATGGGGCTGCCGATCCGGCGCCTCGTCCTCGCGACCAACGAGAACGACGTGCTGGACGAATTCTTTCGCACCGGCCGCTACCGGCCGCGCACGGCCGCCGACACGCAGGCGACCTCGAGCCCGTCCATGGACATCTCCAAGGCGTCCAACTTCGAGCGCTTCATCTGGGACATGGTCGATGGCGACGGCGACAAGGTCGCGTGGCTCTGGCGCCAGGTAGACGAGGCGGGTGGATTCGACATTTCCACCGACAAGGCGTGGGAGAAGGTCGAGGAGGATTCGGGGTTCGTCTCGGGACGCAGCACCCACGAGGACCGGATCGCGACGATTCGCAATGTGAAATCGAAGTACGGCGAGGTGATCGACCCGCACACGGCCGACGGCGTGAAGATCGCGCTGCGCCTGCGGGAGGCGCGTTACCCGATGATCTGCCTGGAGACGGCGCTGCCCGCGAAGTTCGACGCCACCATCGTCGAAGCGCTGGGCGAGCACGCCCCGCGCCCCGGGCGCTTCGAGGCGATCGAGGCGCTTCCCCAGCGCGTGACCGTCATGAAGCCCGACGCCGGCGCCGTGAAAGGCTTCATCGAACGCGCCGTCGCATCGTGAACTTGGGCCTTGCGCGTTAGAATCGCGCATGGCCATCCGCCGCTTCCTCGCCCGCATCGCCGCCGCCGCGATCGCCGCCGCCTCCTTCTCGGCGAACGCCGCGGCGCCGTCGCTCTACGTGGCCTCGGTGCGCAGCGGCGGAGTGAACACCGACGCGCCCATCTCGGGCAACCTCTACACGGTGAACCTTTCGAGCGGGGCGTCCCAGCTCGTGGGCGCGATCCGCCTCCCGGGCTCGCGCGCCGTCGGGGTGGCGGGGCTCAGCTTCCATCCGAAGTCCGGGGTTCTCTACGGGATCACCTCGGAGCAGTCGCCCAACGAGCCCCATTCGCTCGTCACCATCGACCCGGACACGGGCGCCGCCACGCTCATCGGCGACCTGGGCTACATCGCTTCCGACGCATCGTTCAATTCGAAGGGCACGCTCTACGTGTGGCTCCAGACGACGTCGCAGCTGGGCACCGTGGATCTCGCCACGGGCGCGGTCACCCGCATCGGCCGGCCCCGCCCGGCCGGGACGCCGTCGGGAATGGCCATCGACCCGAACGACATGATCTACGTGACCGCCAAGGGCGCGAGCGGCACGCTCGACAACGTGGATACGGTGACGGGAGACCTCCAGGTGGGAGCGCCGCTCACCGGCGCGCCTTTCTCGACGCAGATCAACTCCATGTCGTTCTCGCCCTCGGGCCTGCTGCTCGCGATCAACTCGAACGGGGGCTCGCCCGCCGCCTCTCGGCTCGTGACCATCAACACCGCCACGGGGGCGGTCGCCACCATCGGCAACCTTCCCGACGACAGCGACGCGCTCGCCTTCCAGACCAGCCCCGGGGCCAACCTCGCGCCCACCCTCCAGGCGATGAGCCCGGGCGGGCGCGTGGTGATCATCGTGGTCTCGATCGTGCTGATCGCCGTGGCGGGCACCGTCGTCTTCCGCCGCAGCTGAGGGCATAGTCCGCCAGCACTAGCCCTCGCGCGGAAGGCTTTCACGAAGGTTGGCGACGATGACGGGTCCATGCCGCCCCGTCGAATCCTGCGCCGGACCGCCGTGCTCGCCGCCTGCGCGCTCGCCGCGCCCGCATGGGCGCAGTCCGTGACCCACACGCTCGCCACGGGCGACGGCCCCCGGTCGATCGCGGTGGATGCCGCCGCGCGCCGCGTTTACGTGGCGAACGAATTTTCCAATTCGGTCACCGCGATCAACGCCGACACCCTGGCGTCTGTAAGCGTGGCCGCGGGAAATCGCCCGCAATACGTCGCAGTGAACCCCCGCACGCACAAGGTTTTCGCGAGCAACGGGGACTCCTCCCAGACCGTGATCGACCCGGCGACACTCGCCACGACGATGCTGCCCACCGGCGGCAACGGCCCGATGGTGGTGAGCCCATCCACCAATATCGTGTACCTCATCCGCCTCGGCCCGGCCGACGAGGTGACGCGCATCGACGCCTCGGCCAACACCTGGTACTCGATGTCCACCGAGTCGTACTCGCCCGTGGGCGAGGCGCTCGACGACGCGGCGCAGAAGCTCTACGTGGTGAACTACGCCACGGGCGACGTGCGCACCGTGGACCTCACCTCCACCTCGGACCATCCGCCGACCAAGACAGTCGCCGTGTGGGGCCATCCCACGGCGCTGGCGTTGAACCCGCTCACGCGGAAGATCTACGTGGTGGGCGAGGATAGCCGCGGCCCGATCAACGTGATCGACGTCGCCACCAACACGGCCACGTATTTCGCGCCCGCGGGCCACGCCGCGATGGGCAAGGCCGTGGCCGTGAATACGCGCACCAACAAGGCGTACGCCGCATTCCAGGGCGAGGTCGTCGTGATCGACGGTGCGACCAACGCCATGACGTTCATTCCTTCGGGGTCGGCCTCATCGGCAGGGCCGGTTGCCATCGCCGTGGACGAAAACGCCAACAAGGTCTATGTCGCGAACGCCCAGGGGTTCGTCACGGTGATCGACGGGGCCACCAACGCGGCGAAGAACGTCGCGGTCTCCGGCAGCCCGAACGCGATCGCGCTGGATCCCACGACGGGCCGCGTGTTCGTCGCGAGCGACGTGATCTCGGTGATCGATCCGAGCGGCGCCTCGACCCCGCCGCCGCCCCCGGTTCGCCCGGCGGCGATCGACGTGCAGGGGCTCTGGTGGGGCGGCGCCCCGGAATCGGGCTGGGGCATCAACCTCACGCACCAGGGCGATACGCTTTTCGCCACGTGGTTCACCTACGACGCGAGCGGCAAGGGGCAGTGGCTCGTGATGTCGAACGGCGCGAGGGTGGGCGACCAGTCGTACTCCGGCACTCTCTATCGCACGACGGGCTCCGCCTTCAACGGCCCCTATGACCCCTCGCGCCTGGTGGTCACGCCGGTCGGAACCGCCTCGTTCTCCTTTGCCGACCCGGACCACGGCACGTTCAGCGCGACTGTCGATGGCGCCACGGTGAACAAGGCGATCGTCCGCGAGGTCTTCGCCTCGCCCGTGCCTGCCTGCACGCTCGGCGGAGCTCCCGGGCCGTTGCCCAACTACCAGGACCTCTGGTGGCGCAGCGGAGGCACGGAATCCGGCTGGGGCATCAACCTCACGCACCAGGGCGACATCATCTTCCTCACCTGGTTCACGTACGACGCGGATGGCACCGGGATGTGGCTGGTAGGGCCGCGGCTGCAACGCACCGGCAACGGGACCTATTCGGGAGATCTCTATCGCACCGCGGGCCCGCCCTTCAACGCGCAGCCGTGGAATTCCTCGTCGGTGAGCGCGATGCCCGCGGGACGTGCGTCGCTTTCGTTCAGCGACGCCTCGAACGCGACGTTCACCGCGACATTCGCGCTGGGGCTCACGGTCACCAAGGCCATCAGCCGCGAGGGGTTCGCCTCACCGGCGTCCGTCTGCCGCTAGAAGAACACCAGCCACGCCACGAGGATCGTGAGGAACATTCCTCCCACGATCGCCGTGAAGATGATCGCCATCACGCGGCCGTCCTGGTCGCGCTGCGCCGTGAAGTCGTCGGAAGCGATGGAGCGGCCGCGCTTCCTTTCGCGGAACGCCATCACGATCACGACCGCGAGGATCGAGAGGAAGGCGAGGAAGACGACGAAGAGCTTCCAGCCGAGCGTCACTCCTCGTCCTTCTCCTTGGGAGGATGCCCGTCGAACACCTGGTTGCGGCGCCGCTGCAGCCACGCGTCGCGCAGGAACGTGTACTTGTCGAGCGCCGCCTCGTCGAGGACGCTCCCGGCCTTCAGGAGGTTCGCGCGCGTGCGCACCTTGTCCAGCGCCCACCAGGACCAGTACTCGGGGTCGTTGTCGATCCAGCGCGAGTAGTACCAGCCCGGATCCACGACGCGGGCCGGCGCATCGCGCGCGGTGCTGGGCCCCAGGAGCGGGATCACGAAGTACGGGCCGGGGGGCACGCCCCACCAGCCGAGTGTCTGGCCGAAATCCTCGTCGTGCTTCTCGAGGCCCATGGGCGTCCCCAGGTCCCAGAGGCCGAAGACGCCGAGTGTCGAGTTCACCAGGAGCCGCCCCACGTCCGAAGCGCCTTCCTTGAACTTGCCCTGGAGGAAGTTGTTGAGCCCCGTGCCGATGTCCTCGAGGTTCGAGTAGAAGTTGTTCACGCCTTCCTGCGCGAACGCGGGCGTCACCTTCTGGTAGCCCTGCGCGATGGGCTTCATCACCGCCTTGTCGAGCGCGTCGTTGAACGCGTAGGTCTGGCGGTTCAGGCCTTCCCACGGGTCGCGGGGGTCCTGCCCGTTCCCGCCGGTCGTGGCGCATGCGGAGAGTGTGAGCGCGATGAGGAGAGCGAACGGCAGGCGCATAAATTTCCGATCAGGTGGGATGGATGAATCTCATGGAGAGGTCTAGGGCGTCGACGTCTTTCGTGAGGGAGCCGACGGAGATGCGGTCCACGCCCGTCTCGGCGATGGCGCGCACGCTGTCGAGCGTGACTCCGCCGGAGGCCTCCAGTTGCGCGCGCCCCGCGGCGACCTTGACCGCTTCGCGCATGCGCGCGAGGTCGAAGTTGTCGAGGAGGACCAGCTTCGCGCCCGCGGCGATCGCTTCGCGGAGCTGGTCCAGGGTCTCCACTTCGACCTGCAGCATCACGCCCGGCTGGGCATCGTGGCTCGCGGTGCGCACGGCCTGCGCGATGCCGCCCGCGGCGTGGATGTGGTTTTCCTTGATGAGGATGCCGTCGTAGAGGCCGATGCGGTTATTGGTGCCCCCGCCCACGGCGAACGCGTACTTCTGCGCGATCCTCAGGCCCGGCAGCGTCTTGCGGGTGTCCAGGATGCGGGCCTTCGTGCCCTCGACGGCCTTCACGAAGCGGCGCGTGCGCGTGGCGACGCCCGACAGCAATTGCACGAAATTGATGGCGGTGCGCTCGCCCGTGAGCATGGAGCGCGCCAAGCCTTCCAGCTCGCAGAGGGAGCTGCCGGCCACGATGTCCTCGCCGTCCTGGTGGTGCCAGAAGATCTCGACATCGGGGTCGAGTTCCTCGAACGTGCGGTTGAACCACTCGGTGCCGCAGAGCACGCCGTCCTCGCGCGTGAGCAGGCGCGCGTTGGCGGTGCGGTCGGCGGGAACGAGGCGAACGGTGAGGTCGCCGGTGCCCACGTCCTCGGCGAGCGCCCTTGTCACGTCGCGCGTGACGGTCTCCTCGAGGGCGTGGAACGGATCGGGCATCGGGGGAGTCTTTGAGGTAGGGCGGGAGGGGCTGTCCCGACCGAGAATATCATGGGCTTGAACGGGCGAATTTCACCGCCATATCAGGGGCATGGGTGCCCCGGCGGGGCCCGAAGGAAACCAAATGAGAATCGACAAGCTGACCACCAAGTTCCAGCAGGCCCTGGGCGACGCCCAGAGCCAGGCGCTCGCGCACGACAACGGCTTCATCGAGCCCCAGCACCTGATGCTCGCGCTCCTCGCCCAGGAGGACGGCGGCACCGCTTCCCTCCTGCAGCGCGCCGGCGTGAACGTGGGGCCGCTCAAGAAGGCGCTCGAGGATTCCGTGAGCCGGTTGGCCAAGGTCGAGGGCACGGGCGGGGAGATCACCGTCTCGCGCGACCTCAACAATTTGCTCAACCTCACCGAGAAGGAAGCCACGAAGCGCGGCGACCAGTTCATCGCCTCCGAGCTCTTCCTCCTCGCCGCCGTGAAGGACAAGGGCGAGCTGGGGCGGCTCCTCAAGCAGAGCGGGGCGTCGGCACAGGCGGTCGAGAACGCGGTCCAGGCGGTGCGCGGCAATGAAACCGTTCATGACGCGAACGCGGAAGGACAGCGCGAGGCGCTCAAGAAATACACCATCGACCTCACCGAGCGCGCCCGCGACGGCAAGCTCGACCCGGTGATCGGCCGCGACGAGGAGATCCGCCGCGTGATCCAGGTGCTCCAGCGGCGCACCAAGAACAACCCGGTGCTGATCGGAGAGCCCGGCGTGGGCAAGACCGCCATCGTCGAGGGCCTCGCGCAACGCATCATCAACGACGAAGTGCCCGACGGGCTGCGCGGGAAGCGCGTGCTCGCGCTCGACATGGGCCTGCTGATCGCGGGGGCCAAGTACCGCGGCGAGTTCGAGGAGCGCCTCAAGGCGGTCCTCAAGGAGCTCGCCCAGGACGAGGGCCAGACCATCGTCTTCATCGACGAGATCCACACCATGGTGGGCGCGGGCAAGGCCGAGGGCGCCATGGATGCGGGCAACATGCTGAAGCCTGCCTTGGCGCGCGGCGAGCTTCATTGCGTGGGCGCCACGACGCTCGACGAATACCGCAAGTACATCGAGAAGGACGCGGCTCTCGAGCGGCGCTTCCAGAAGGTGATGGTGAACGAGCCTTCGGCGGAAGACACCATCGCGATCCTCCGCGGCCTCAAGGAGAAGTACGAGGTCCACCATGGCGTCGACATCACGGACCCGGCGATCGTCGCCGCGGCCGAGCTATCGTCGCGCTACATCACGGACCGGTTCCTCCCCGACAAGGCGATCGACCTGATCGACGAGGCGGCCTCGCGCATCAAGATGGAGATCGATTCCAAGCCCGAGGTCATGGACCGGCTCGACCGGCGCATCATCCAGCTGAAGATCGAGCGCGAGGCCGTGAAGAAGGAGCAGGACGAAGCGTCGCAGAAGCGTCTGCAGCTGATCGAGGAAGAGATCGACCGTCTCGGCCGCGAATATGCGTACCTCGAGGAGATCTGGACCGCCGAGAAGGCCGCGGTGCAGGGTAGCGCGCAGCTCAAGGAAGAGATCGAGAAGGTGCGGGCCGACATC
>Ga0134125_10002176_pt1 | contig 23385 bp, 20 predicted proteins | sample KB31751_FD_96464 | JGI IMG/M metagenome (GOLD analysis project Ga0134125, IMG submission 96464) | Terrestrial soil microbial communities with excess Nitrogen fertilizer from Kellogg Biological Station, Michigan, USA - KB3-175-1 | ecosystem: Environmental > Terrestrial > Soil > Unclassified ...
ATCGCTTCGTTTCAAGGGTGGGAGATCCCCCTCCCCTTGCAGTTGCTACCCCCCGCCTTCGCCAGGAGGCGTTCGGCATGTAGGTACATGCCACGCATGGCATGAAAAGCAACGGCCAAGGCCAAGGAGGAAGCACCCATGAACACCATCGCCACCACCACCCCAAATCCCAAACAGCCGCAGCAACGGCAGACCGCGAAAGAGATCATCGCCGCCAACGTCAAGGAACTGATCGCGCAGTTGGAGGCAGGTCACAGCAATGCTCTCACGGCGTACCTCGACGCCATGAGCCGCTTTCACAATTACAGCTTCGGCAATGTCCTCGAAATCGCACGGCAGAGGCCGGACGCGACGCGCGTCGCTGGCCTGTACGCATGGAACCAGCTTGGCCGCAAAGTGAAGAAGGGCGAAAAAGGCATCCGCATTCTTGCTCCCATCATCGGCATCCGCCGCAAGTCCGACAAGGAAGGCGAGAAAGACCCCGCCTATCAAAATAAGGCTGTCTTGGTTGGCTTTCGTAATGCCTATGTCTTCGACGTGTCACAGACCGAGGGCGCGGAACTTCCCACCATGCACGAGGTACACGGCGACGTGGGCGAGAACCGCGACCGTCTTGTTTCATACATCGAGCGGCAGAGCATCGAGCTTGTCTTTACCGAGAACATCGCTCCCGCGTTGGGTGTCAGCTATGGGGGCAGGATTGCCATTCTCCCCGGCCTATCGGAAGCCGAGGAATTTTCCACGCTTGTCCATGAACTCGCGCATGAGATGTTGCACAAGGCTGACCGCCGCACCACGACCACCAAGGTTGTAAAGGAGACGGAGGCCGAGGCCGTCGCGTTTGTAATCGGCAAGGCGGTTGGTCTGAAATCAGGAACCGCATCGGCTGACTACATCCACCTGTACCACGGCAATGCTTCGCTTCTGGCCGAGAGCTTGGAAGTGATTCAGCAGACCTCCGCTGTCATTCTTGCCGCATTGCAGCCGCCGACCGAAGAGCAAGCGGCGATGCCCGATGCAGAACTGGCGAAGGTGGCGTAATGAAGACCATCCTTCAAATCCTCACAATGGCCGGAGGTTGGCACCACGGCCTCAACCTCAAGATCGAAAACCCGCCCTATATGGCGTTGGTGATCGAGTCCACCGACGAGTCAGGCCCATGCGGACTCCCTGCTATTTCTGTCGCTCACTACGGCGAACAGAACGGCGACCTTATGCGCGACCCGGAGATGTGCTTCGAGTTTGGACTTGGGGGAGGGGCGCACCTTAACCCCTTCTACTGGCGCAACGATTATGCCGGTATCGAGCAATGGTCACGCTTCATTCAAGACGGCCATTACGCCTTCCACACTGAGCTTTACAAGCAGCACGAACAGTTCGCCAAGCAGTGGGACAAAAACTTGCGCGGCCAGGGCTTTATCGAAGCCTTTGAGCGGCGGCAGCGGAACCAATGCGCCTAACCCTTTCTCGCCCCGGTGCGGATAGGAAAGCGCGTCCGCTTCACAACACCCAACGCAGTGCAACCGCTCGAAAGGAGCCATTGCCATGAACACCACCACCATCGCCAACGCCACCGAGTACCGCAACCTGCCTCTCGCGTTACTCACTGAATCCCCCACCAACCCGCGCCGTATCTTCGAGGACGACGCGTTAAAGGAACTGGCCGAGAGCATCCGCAGTCAGGGAGTTCTTTCACCCTTGCTCGTTCGGCCGTTGAACGAGCGCAGCTTCGAGATCGTCTCCGGTGCGCGGCGGTATCGCGCCGCGCAGATGGCCGAAGCCGCCACCGTCCCCGTCCGCATCAAGAACCTCACCGATGCCGAAGCATTGGAGGCGCAGTTGATTGAAAACCTCCAGCGCCGCGACGTTCACCCGCTGGAGGAGGCCAACGGCTTCCGCGCTCTGCTGAACTTGGAGGAGCCGAGGTACTCCATCGAGCAGATCGCCGCCAAGACGGGCAAATCGCCCGTCTATGTGGCGGGCAGACTGAAACTGACCGAGCTTGTTCCCGTGGTGGTCGAAGCCTTCTACCGCGAGGAGATCGGCGTCGGCCATGCCCTCTTGCTGGCGAAGCTCCAGACCGACGAGCAGGAACAGGCGCTCGCTGCTTGCTTCAAAGAGGACTGGACGAACGGGGAGCGGAAGGCAAAACGCATCCTTCTCCCCGTCCGCAACCTCCAGTTCTGGATTGAGTCGAATATCCTGCTCATCCTCAAACTTACGCCGTTCGACAAGCGGGACGCACAACTTGTGCCAGCGGCGGGGAGTTGCGTGGAGTGCCCGAAGCGGACGGGGCATAACAAGCTCCTGTTTGCCGACGTAAGGCAGGACGCTTGCACCGACCCAAACTGCTACCACGCGAAGGTCGATGCCCATGTTGCCAAGACCGTTGCGGCGAAGCCCAAGCTCGTGCAAATCAGCACGGCATACGGTCAGCAGCAGGAAGGCAGCGCGACGTTGCCGCGCAACAAGTACACCGAAATCCGGCCGGAGAAGCCCACAAGCAAAGAAGAGGCGATCCGACCGGAGTTCAAAACATGCAAATACACCACCGAAGCCATCGTCTCGGACGGCATCGACAAGGGCGAAATCCGCAAGGTTTGCACGGAGGCGAACTGCCCGGTGCATCACCCGAAGAAGCAGTCGAGCACGGACGATGCGAAGTCGAAGGCCGAGCAGGAGAAGCAGCGCAAGGAAACTGCGATGGCCAATACGACCGGCATCCGCATCCTTGCCGCCATTACCGCAGCCGTTCCGGTGCGGTTAGTGAAACGCGACCTGCTTTTCGTGGTGGAGCGGTTGGCATCGTTGCTGGACGAAAACCGTCTGGCAGTTGTCGCCCGGCAGCACGGCATCAAGAAGGCGAAGGACGGCGACTCCATTGGGAAGCTGTTTGCCGCCTATCTTCGCCGTGCCGAGGAAAGCGCACTCGGCCGCCTATTGGTAGAGATAACCATCTTCCATGCGGCCACGCGGCAGAACGCAGCCCAGGTTCTCCGTGATGCCGCCAGCGCGTACAAGGTGGATGTCGATGCCATCGGTCTCAAGGTCAAGCAGGAGTTCGCCGCCAAGGAGAAGGCGAGGCTCAACCACAAGCCGGCAACGAAAGCCGTTGCGAAAGCGCAGCCCAAACCCGCGAAGAAGGCGAAGGCCGCATAGCTTCCGCACCTTCGCTAAGGGAGCCTGTCACCCCGGCAGGCTCCCGTTTCCGTGCGCCCGTCTTCCCACCCTGGGCGTTGCTCCTGCATGGCAGGAGCGACTATGCCCGCCCACCCGACGGGCTTGGAAAGAACGTATTCCTGGTTATTGGATAATAGTGAGCGTCGAGATCGTATTGTGCGGTGTCCCCCGACGCGGATGTCGAAGCTCCGTGTCCCCAGATTCCGCCTTCCGCAACACACGCAGAATCTCCTCTTCACTATGACCTCGCTTGCCAATCGTTACGGCTCTCCTCTCATCCCTCCAGGAACCACGCAAGCCAAATCCTCAACTTCAACCCGGATTAGTTTTTGGGTTTTGGGTCATTTCAGCTCATTAGCCAACTCCGGAGCCGCGCACGACTTGATTTCCAAGTGAGCTATGTAGCTCGGTATTTGCGACCGCGCACTGAAACAATGACACTGGAGAAGAGTCTGGCTGTCGTCTCCATGGCTCCCTTGCTAAGTCAGCCGGCCAGATGACGTTTCTAGTCAAACCGATGCGCGCCGAGAATCTTTGAAATACAATTACGAGCAACTGGGGTCGGGACCGCCTGGAGTAGACGTGAGCCTCAGAAGCAAATCGGATATACACACACCCCTTGGTGTTTCGCAGAAGCAATCCTTGCTTCCTACGATGACACGCCGAAGCGAGCCGGATGCGAACCACTCGTGGACAGATCAAGATGCAACATTCCCAGATGAATTAGAGCTCGTCCGAGTACCGACGCGAATTAATCTCTTGGTGATGCCACCCATACGAAAGAGGAGCACATGACCCCGCGCCCACTCTTCTTACGCTTAGGCAGCGTGCTTCCCCAAGGCTGCAGCTTGTTGGGAGAAGCCGTCTGTAGTGGTTGGATGTCCGTTGATTCGGAGAGCACGGATGAAGTAGACGTGCGGGTACGGGCGGCGGGCTGGCACTTCATGTGGCTCACGCTATTCTCTTCCCGTGTGGGGATTGGGCTCACATCCGACACGGCTATCAGCAAGGCGAAGGTCGCGGCTCTCTGCGATCTTAACGAACGGTTCAACGCGGCTGAGTTGATCAACGTGACGGCAAGAAGGTATCCGGGATTCTATGTTGCCAGAGTGAAGCTCGCATCCAGGCATATTCAGAAGTGTGTGTCGCTTGGGCTCGTCGATGAAGCCATATTTCGACGGTTGCCGGATGGTGCCGAGCCAGAAGTCGGGTAGAGATGTGCCGACTGTTGACGAGCGTTGTTGGCCCCCCGACAGGGGTGAACCGACCAAACCGCCGTCGTTGAGAAAACACGGGCCGGATACTTCAGCTCACATTAACACCGCTGACATTGAAACGCATGGATCAACGGCGTTCGCGGGATCAACGGCGTTCGCGGACTGTTCCTGGGGACTGATCAGATTCCACGGTCGATAGGTTGTCGACCTCCTCTGGACGCCCAATCCGATAATCCTTGTATTCGATGGTCAATTCCGCAGTTCCACCGAGCCTGATTGCGCTGACGCTGTGGTTGCGTAATGGGAGCCAAAACCGACCTACTTTGGTGTACATCTGTTCGATAAGACTGCTTCTGGTCCAAAGCGAGGGATTCTTTGCCGGTCTTGCCTCCAGACGGACTACGGCAAAATCTTGCGCATCGATCCAGATTCGACCCTGGTACAGAAATTTGTCCTTGCGCCGTGGCTCGACGGCGAGCACGTACATCAACCGGAACGGCGTTTCCTGATATCCCACCTGGGTGAACTTGTAGTTGTCGTTGTTCAGGGCAGCGCGCGCTTGAGCCTCTGGGGACGATTGCTCTTTTTCCGCTTCCAATAGCTTGTTGAATACTTTGTCGAGGATGATCGAGGACCCGGCTGCGGACCGAATAGTGAACTCCTTGGTTGCAGGTGACTGGTACTTCACGTCGATGACCATTTCGGCATCGCGTCCGCTCGGAAAGCCGCGATATTTCACCTGGTAAATTCGCGTCCCGGCGTAGGAGTGAAGAGCTTCAGCGCGCTCCTCATTCCTCTTCACCAGGGCATTTACGATTTCTGCGGTCTTCAGCGGTGCATCCGCAACCGGAACAAATCCGCGTCGTTGCTGCGCATTGGCAGAGGAGCCTTGTTCCGCGCACAACAGCAGGGAGATCAACAATAGCGATCGAAATGGCAACCGGATCCCCATACGTGAACACTCATGCCGATTCAATTGTTCCAGAGAACCCGGAGCAAAGACTGAGCTATATAGCTCAGTCTGATTCGGCAAGACTAAGGTCTAGCTGTTGGTGTACTGAAGGACGATCTTTCAAGAAGGTGTTAGTACCTGTTTTGTCACTAGGAACAAGCTAATGGCCGATGATTCCCGCGTCCTTCTCATCCCGGTTCCGTGACCCTGTTTTCTGTTCCATTGCGCCGGAGTGACTCCTTTCAATCGTCGACGAGCCGCATTCGCAGTGCTGGTTTCGCACCGCGTTCGTGTTGTTTAGAACCTCTTTTGTTTTTCCGCAACTTACGCAGGTCAGAACTACATTTTTCATGACAACTCCAACCCGCTTAGGGTTCACTCTTTCACCTTTGACGAGCCATTCATAGCGCGACATGCATAACCTTGCGCTATTCTTTGCAGGAATAAGCCTCCACGTGGCGTTGCAGCCCGGTACTGCCTGGAGATGCGATGAGCGTCCTGCAACGAGACTCGTATCGCGGGCCCGCCATTTGGTCCGATGCAAACCGGGACACGACCAACTACACCCTTCGATTCTGCTCACGCCCTGCAGAGCTCTCGTTGGAACCTGTTGGGCGCGGACTTAGCTCGGAGGGATTGAGAGCCAAGGTGATCGAATCTTCTCTACGGCCAGTATCTATGACGTGAAAGGCAATAACTGAGCTAAGTAGCTCATGCCGGACTTTCTTCGCACCCTACGCCACCTGCTATCCCGTTGCGGGTATGTTCGATGGAAGATCCAGACCCCTTTAGCAAGCTCGTCGCCGTGGAGCGCAACCAAACCTGTTCGCGACTGACGGGAACGGAGTGTGCGCTCGGAGGCGCCGATCTATTATGTCGCTGGACCGCCGGCGATGGTAAAAGGCCTACGCGAAATGCTGCGCAAGGCGGGAGCCGCGGGACGGATTTCGCGTACTCGTAGACCGGCTGTGGCCACGCGGCAGAAAGAAAGCCTATCTGCATTTGTCTGCATGGGCAAAAGAGATTGCAGGGCTCTTCTAGAGATGGTTTTTGGCTTTTCAAACCCTTGAAAATAAACGGGCGGGGCGATTGAATTCGAACCAACTACTCCCTGCTCCCGAAGCAGAAGCGAGCGCTTATTGAAAGCTGTTGAGAATTGCGGCCCGCAACGGGCTTTGAATGCAATATGTACGGAAGGCGCCCGCTGGCTTGTTGAAGCTTGAGAGGTTGTGGAGGCTTCGACTGCTACATATTTATCTACTGCTCAGCGAGTGACTAACGGGCCGCACCCTTTTTCCGTTCGTGTTAACCAGTAGTACCGCCGCCAGCAATTTGTGCAGCGAACCGGGTTCAACGCAAACAGCGCCAATGCCCTGTCCCATGAACTGAAGTCAGCCACTTGGAATTCAATCGAAGTGCAAAGAGGACAATTTCGGCGGCCCCACAGTATCCGTGGAAATCGAATGAGATCGGTCAAGCGTGTGATGTTCACGTGGTAGTCTCTCCGCGTTTGCAAGTGACCGGTTTGGCACCTTCTTCAGCCGTAGCGCTGGAGTTGGAATCCAGCCATGAGAGAAGAGCACGAATGCTTCCAGTGGCAAGGGCCATGCAAGAGTCTCCGGCGCCGTAGTAGAGATATATTGTGTCGCCATCCGCCCCGATGGTTTGCCCGCATGGAAACACGACATCATTGACATCTCCTCCTCGCTCGTACGGAGCCTCGGGGCCGAATATCCAGGAGTCTCCCCGCTGCAAGCAGACCTCCGGTTTTTCAAGATCGAACAGCGCCAGGCCCAGGCGATAGATACTGCCGGATGCCGTGTGACGCACGCCGTGGTAGATCACCAGCCATCCGCTGGCCGTCTCAATGGGCGGGGAACACAGGCCAATCTTGTTGGCATCCCACCATCCGCCTCGTCGTGCCTCAAGCATCACCTTATGGCTTCCCCAATGGCGCAGATCCGGCGAATAGGAGATCCACATGTGCGCTCCAAGGGTCGTCATCGGCCGATGGATCATGGCCCAACGGTCTCCGATCCTGCGTGGAAGCAGAGCAGCGTCTTTGTCTTCCGGCGGCATGATGACTCCATACCGCTCAAATTTCCTAAAGTCTTTGGTCAGGGCGAGGGAAACTCCCGGGCCGCCCCGTGCAAAGGAGGTATATGCAACTGCAAACTGCTCCAGTTCCGGAACATAAGTAATTCGCGGATCTTCGATACCCCAGATTTCTTCCGGAAATTCAACCGGATTCGCCATCAATGTTGGCTCGGCATCGATGCGCCAGCCATCGACGCCATTCGCGGACCGCGCAGCACAAAGATGGGACAGGCCACGCCGATCTTCGATCCGACAGAGCAGCAATGTATCTCCATCAGGGAGTTTCACCGCGCCAGCATTGAAGACGCTGTTGATCGGATATGGCCAGTCCTTCCGGCTGAGGATTGGGTTACTAAGATGGCGGGTGAACAAGCTGGCGTTACCGCCACCGTTTGGATCGATTTTTCTCGCTACCGAGTTCTTGAGCGAGATGGGGGGAGGGGCAATTGAATTCAAGCTGGCACACTCATTTCTTCGTTCCTGTGTCCTGCGTTTAGCGCTTCCATGCTTTTCATATCGAGGAGTGCCATCAGGAACGATATCGACGATTCAGCGCCCTGATTTTCATTCGCCCGGTCCGGGTGAAGCCCATCTCTACAGCCGCCGGTTGTGGCGTCATAAAGAGGAACCTGCAAGTCGTTTTCTCCCAAAAACCAGCGAAAGGCGGAGTGGGCCTCGTCTGACCAATACCGGTCGGTTGTCAGGCGGTAAGCCTGGATACAGGCGGCAATGGTTGCGCAGGCCTCAACCGGCTGCTGGTCAAAGCGCGCCTTTTCCTCGCCCGCGGCAAAAAAACCTCTTGACCCGATGGGAACAAAGACCGCCCCATCCGCTCGGTGCTGCTGGGAGACAAGCCACCGGAGTGCTTCGTATCCAGCTTCAACCATCTGTTTATTGCAGCTGTGCGAGCCCGCGATGAGCAATGCCTGCGGCAATCTCGCGTTGGAGTAGGAGAGACTCCTCTCAAACCAGTGCCATGCGTTGGAACGAGTCCGCTTGTAAATGTCGAGCAATCGATCGGCCAGGGCGTTACGCGAGTTTTGCACGGCGCGGTCTCCTGGAAACCATTCAAGATATGCCTGCATACCCAGAACTGAGAACGCCCAGGCGCGCGGGCTGGTAAATGTTAGCGCTGCCGGCGCAGCTGCCTCGAAAAGCCTGCCTGCCGCACCCCGCAAGCCCGCATCGTTTGCATTTCCGAGCACCGTACCGAGCGCCCACAATGCGCGCCCGTGGCTATCCTCTGACCCGATCTCTTCTTGCCACTTACGGTCATAACTCAGAAAATTCCTGAACCTTCCTGTCTTCTCGTGGAAGGCCAGCCACAGAAACGCAAGATACCGCCGGGACAAATATATATGCTCGGGCACGTCGGAAGGTGAGGAGTCGTCATGGAGTGTTGTCACGATCAGTGCGCGAGCATTGTCATCGGTTGTATAGCCCTCAAGACAATTGGGAAGAGAAAAGATAGCGTGCTGCAATATGCCCGTATCGTCCGTCATATTGGACAAGTGTGAGATGTCCAGCCTCGGCAAGCGTCCGGATGTTTTCGCGGCGAAAATATCCTGGATGACGGGCCTCGGCCGCAGCATCCTTTCCTCACGCGCGCGCTGGAAGCTTGCCATGTATGCCTGCGCAGTCCTCTGCCATGTCGTCCCGCGTGAGTGGAGATAGGCGCGCTTTCGCATCGCGTGCCGCTGTGCGCCATTATCCAGCAGGCGAATGGCCGCGTCCGCGAGTGCGATGGAATCGTCGAACGGAACAATCACGCCCCGCCCGTCGGCCAGCAATTCTTTCGCATGCCAGTAAGGCGTCGAAATGATGGCCTTCCCGGCTCCAAGAGCGATGGCAAGCGTGCCGGAGACAACCTGTGCCTCGTGCCGATACGGCGTGATATAGATGTCTGCCGCGCCGACGTGTTCAATAAGCTCTTCTGCGCTGACAAACCGATTATTGAAGATTACGCGAGAGGACACTCCAAGCTCGCTCGCCAGCGCCTGCAAGCCTTCTCTATATCTCTCGCCCTCAGATCGACGAATATGAGGGTGCGTAGCTCCGGAGACGATATACATCACATCTTCGTGATGCTCCAGGATTCGCGGCAGCGCGCGAATTACATTCTCGATTCCTTTGTTTGGCGACAACAGCCCAAAGGTAAGCAGCACCGACCTTCCCTCCGCGCCAAGTGAATCCTTGAAGTAATTGGGATCTGTGAAGGGCAGGTCCGGCACTCCGTGGGGAATGAAGTCTATCTTTCCCGCGGGCACGTTGTATATCTCCCGCAGGAGGCCCGCGGCCAATTCACTCATCACCACCAGGCGATCTGAGAGTTGTGCGATCTCGTCCAGCACTCTTCGCTGGTTGGCATCCGGCTCGCGCAGAACCGTATGCAGGGTTGTCACCAGTGGCATCTTCAGCTTGCGGAGCAAGAGAAGAATATGGCTCCCCGCAGCGCCGCCAAAGATGCCATATTCATGCTGCAGGCAGACGAGGTCATTGCCGTTGAAGTTGAGAAATTCTGCTGCCCGCTCGTAGGAACCCACATCTTCCTGCGTAATCTCCAGCCTTACTTGTTCTGGATATTCATAGCTCGAGTCCGGATCGTTGATCGGGATCGCGAAGAGTCTCTCAGCCCCATATTCCGAGGCAATCGCTGAGCACAGATCGGTAGTAAAGGTCGCAATCCCGCACTGCCGCGGCAGATAATTTCCAACGAAGGCGATGCGAGTCGGCAGCGGAAGAACTGTAAAACTTCCGGAAGACGAGTTTTCCGTTGGCGAAGACTCACGTACGGTCTCGCGATGAAGTCGGCCCGGGAGCAACATATACGGCCTGCTTTCTTGATGAATGACACTAGGGATGCGAACGGCTCCAAATCGGCGTCGAAGGAGACGATCACCTATCTAAATATGTCTTGGTCCAGAAGATATTGCGGCCAGAGCGCAGATGGTTTGCGGGCGCCCATCTCCTCTGCAAGATAGGTAAGTTCCTTCGATGTAGGACACGTCCGCGCCGGTGTTCGATCATCCTCACATAGACTGTGAGCTTCCGGAGAATGAGCCGGCCTAAAGGGAAGGATGTTGGTCCTGGTTCGCGGGACGAAACGCCTACTGATGGTCGTATCTACCAAGCGCATGCATGGCTCCAGCCATCTCATTGCTTATGTAGGAAAAAGGCTCGTCTGGAGCGAAGCAATGGGCAACTGAAGGCGAGAGAAAGGAGGGACTGCTTACATCCATCATACTCCGGAAACACCCCTCATGCCATCAACCTTGGCGGTGCGATGGTCGCCAGAGGTGTGCAAGATTGAACAGACTCCACACCAGGCTCACGATATGGTGACAACTACTAAAGGTCGCTCACCTCGTCCTGTGCACAGGAAGAGGCTTTTCTTTCAAGGCCAGGGAACCAGGAGCTTTAAGCTATGACGTTGTTTCGAAGGACGTTTCCACATCGGGAGAAAGCCGACGGAAGCTATGACTCTATTTGCACCGCGTGCATGAAAACTGTAGCAAGCTCGCGAAATGAGGCCGAGCTCTCTTCCCATGAATCGGACCACATTTGCAGTCCGGCGAACATCCGCCGCATTGCTTGGCATGCCGTCACACCTGAGCCCCAGGCCGCGTAGCGTTCTCTCGGTTGGGACAAAGCCGGGAAAGAAAACAACATGTTAGGATAGCCGATCCACTGTTTCGTTCGTGAGCGAACGGCAGGCAATTGGGGCAGGGGATGGCGAGGAATCGCATGACAACCGATCGGACGATCGCGAGCCTCGACGTCACGACATTCCTTGCAACCTCGGGGCTCGGAAAGACTATTTTTCATGTGAAGGCCGGCGAGCCGCTATTTTCTCAGGGCGATACGGCCGATTCCGTGTTCTACCTGCAAAAAGGGCGCGCCAAACTCACGGTCGTTTCGAAGAACGGCAAGGAAGCCACCATAACGCTTCTCGCGGCAGGCGATTTTGTGGGAGAGGCGTCGCTCGCAGCAGTGGGAGGTCGGCATTTGGCCACAGCGACTGCCATTACTCCGTGCGCTGCTCTCAGAATCGAGAGGCGAGAGATGCTGCGTGTCATGCACGATGGACATGCATTCTCCGACATCTTTTTCTCGTTCCTGCTGGCGCGCAGCATGAGGATCCAGGCGGACCTGGTGGATCAACTCTTCAACTCCAGCGAAAAGCGGTTAGCGCGCCTGCTCCTGTTGATGGCAGAATTCGGCAAACCGGGCGAGCCGGAAACGCTGATTCCGAAGATCTCGCAGGAGTCGCTGGCTGAGATGATCGGAACCACGCGTTCTCGCGTCAGCTTCTTTATGAATCGCTTTCGCAAGCTCGGCTTTATTGAATATAACGGCCGGATTCGCGTGCACAAATCTCTGCTCAACGTCATCCTGCACGATAAGCTGCCGGATCAGAACGCCATCAGCCCTCCTACGTCGAAGCCGCCCCTCAATCGCCGGCCTGCCAGGTAACTCGACCCCTTGAGAGCAATTCAGCACAGACGCGGCAGCAACCGTGGTGCCAAGATATGTTGCAGGGACGGGTTTCTACAGACCTCCCTGAGGCGAACGATGCACTCCAATAAAGCAAAAATACTAATAGTCGACGATGAGCCGGCCCTGCGTGAGTCGCTCTCGCAGATATTCATTGCCTGCGGGTATCGTGTGTGCTGCGCGCACGATGGGTTTTCCGCCTTGGATGAAATGAAGAAGGAACTCCCCGACCTTATCCTGTCCGACCTCAACATGCCGGGCATGTCCGGCTTCGATTTCCTATCCATTGTGCGTAGCGGGTTTCCCGCAATTCGAGCCATCGCCATGAGCGGCGCCTTTACCGGCAGCGAAGTGCCTTCCGGCGTATCCGCCGATGCCTTTTACGAAAAAGGGACCGGCATGAGGGGCTTGTTGCATATCGTAGAAAGCGCCATTAGACCGCGAGGCACCGCCCGTGACAGTGGAAGAGTACCTGCCGCGCTAAATGAAAGCGCACTGTGGACGCCGCCGGAAGCCTAAAGCACCGGAGTGCACGATCTTCAGAGCGCAGTACCGCGTCCGCGCAGAAGATTGATGATGACGATCACAAGGGCCACCACCAGAAGCAGGTGGATCAGACCACCCCCTACATGAAAGCCAAAGCCAAGCAGCCACAGAACAAAAAGAATAACAACGATAGTCCAAAGCATTGTGCCACCTTTCCCAAAAATAGCCGGGGGTATCTCAACGTAATCAAACACCTGCAGCTTGTCTGAGCAGAAACGCACACAAGGTGGCCGCTGAGCACACCATTGAGCTGAATGCAGGAAGCGTCAGGATTTTGTCGTCCTGGCCAGGCCGTCTGAAAAAAGATGGCTGAAGTGAGCTATATAGCTCAGATATTTGCCTTCCACACCGACGATACTGACTGTGGAGAAGAGTCGTTATTCTCTCCTCCCTTATGGTTTCTGAGCTAAGTCATACCCCATCTGACATATCTCCCTCTTAGCTACGGAATTCGTAAGGACAAGCCATGAAAGTCACATCTGTACTGCTGATCGGCGCCCTGGCGCTAGCCAATACCAACCTTTGGGCCTCCGCACACAGCGATTCTATCGAGCGCCTTGAGATGTCCACCGATGTGCTTCACTCCATCGTGCAAACTCCGGACAAGGGCATCCCGGAAGAGGTACTCAGCGATGCAAAGTGCATCGTCGTCATCCCACACCTGGTTAAGGGAGGCTTTATCGTCGGCGCGGAGCATGGCCGCGGCATCGCCTCGTGCCGGACTTCCAGCGGGTGGAGCGCGCCCGCATTCGTTTCGATCGGCGGCGGCAGCTGGGGATTGCAGATTGGCGTCGAAGGTGTGGACCTTGTGATGGTGGTGATGAACGATCATGGCCTCCAACATCTGCTTTCCAGCAAATTCCAGCTCAGCGGAGATGCATCGGCCTCCGCAGGCCCGGTTGGCCGCCACGCCTCCGCCGGGACGGACTGGACCCTGAATACGGAGATCCTCACCTACTCGCGTTCGCATGGAATCTTCGCCGGCGTCACCCTAAACGGGGCGGTGGTTCAGCAGGACAATGACTCCACAGAGGCCATCTACGGACGCCACCATGCCTTCCGCAACATCCTTTCCGGCGAGGTTACCGCGCCAGCCTCGACGCGAGCGTTCATGCGCTCCATTCGCGAGACGGCCCGCGTGAGCAAGGCCGACGATGACAAATCGGACAACCGCTAATTTGGCCGGGCTTGTGCAGGTTTAGCCAAGCCCTTCTCAGTTTCCATCGTTGCATGCATTGCGGCAGACGACGTCTGCCGAGGAGCCATCGTGAAAACCAGTTATTTGATAGCCACCGCTGGATCGCTTTGCCTGGGCTTGTTCGCTCAGGCCAGTTTGCCAGCCTCTCAACCCGCCGAATCCACGCGCGAGGCTGCCATGTTCCAGATCCCGCTGACCAGCCGTACGGTCCAGGCGGTGAACTACGAGCATCGTCGAGGGGCCACCAAGGTGGACTTCGTCGGCACAGACATGATGCCGGAAGCCACCGGCCACGCCAAGGTTGAGAGCGGACGCGGAACGATGGAAATCGGCGCGGAATTTGCGAATCTGGAAAGACCCTCAAAATTCGGCAGCGAGTACCTTACTTACGTCTTGTGGGCGATCTCTCCTGAAGGCCATGCGGCTAACCTGGGCGAGGTGCTTGTGGGCGATAACCATCGCAGCAAGCTGGACGTCACCACCAACCTCCAATCCTTCGCGCTGATCGTCACCGCTGAGCCCTACTACGCAGTGCACCAGCCCAGCGATGCTGTGGTCCTTGAGAATTCCATGCGCGAGGACACAAAGGGCACGACTGTCGCGATCCACGCCAAGTATGAGCTGATGGGCCGCGGCGGTTATCTCCCTACCGGCTACCAGTTCGATCCGGTGGTCATCAACGCAAACCTGCCGCTGGAATTCTTCGAAGCCCGCAACGCTCTGCGCATTGCCAAGTCCGAAGGAGCTGAGCAGTACGCGGGCGATAGCTACCGTCATGCGACAGAACTCATGGACATGGCGGATCAGGAAGCCGTCGCCAGGCCGGTCGATAAAAAATCTCTGATCGCCGCCTCAAGGGATGCCGTGCAAACGGCCGAGGACGCCCGTGCCATCTCGGTGAAGAAGATGGATGCGACGCGCCTGGTGCAGGAGCGTCAAGCCTCAGAAGACGCGCAGGCAAGTTCCAGGGCACAAGCCGCCGACGCGACCCGGCAGAAGGAAAGCGCACAGGCACAGACTGACGAGGCAATGCGCCAGAAGGCACGGGCCGAGTCTGACGCGGCCAAGGCCCAGGCCGACATGGTCTCAACCCAGGTAACTTCAGCGGCAGCGATCAGCGCCGCGCAGCGCGAGACAGAGAAGGCAAACTTCGCGGTGCTTCGCTCAGAGAACGAGAAGACAATCCTGCGTACGCAACTGGCCGGACAGCTGAACTCCATCCTGCAGACGCGCGACACCGCTCGCGGGCTGATCATCAGCATGTCGGACGTGCTCTTCGCGAGCGGCCAGTATTCGCTGATGCCGGGCACAAAGGAGAAGCTGGCGAAGGTTGCTGGAATTCTGCTTGCTTATCCAAGCCTGAACATTGAGGTCGGCGGTTACACCGACAATGTCGGCGGCGATGCCATGAATCAGACGTTGTCGGAGAATCGCGCAGGGTCGGTGCGCGACTATCTGGTGCTACAGGGCGTTGCATCGGCATCGGTGAGCGCAAAGGGCTTCGGCAATACCCTGCCGATCGCTTCCAATGACAATTCCGCTGGCCGCCAGCAGAACCGCAGAGTGGAGTTGCTGGTATCCGGCGAAGCCATCGGCACTTCGGCAAACACAACAACAGGAAGCCTGCGCTAATTCCGGCGCGGAGGAAAATCAATGAAAGCCACCAGTATCACCGCCACTGCACTCTCCGTTTTCCTTGGAATCGCCGTTCCCGTCGCCTTCGGGCAGGGACAGCGCGATGACCGTCAGGACCGTTCCGCCCCGCAGCACCAACAGGCGGCTCCGCAGCAAGGCACACCATCCGGGCAACGCAGCCAGCAGCAACCAGCCGCCCGGTCACAGCAGCGATCACCACAGCAGAGCACTCAGCGTCAGGAAAGGCCTGCGCAGGCCCCTCCTCAGCAACATACTGCTGCACCACAAAGCCAAGCGTCGCGTACGAACCAGCAGCCGCAGCAGGTTCGGAATCAACCGCAGCAAGGCCGCAATCAGCGTCAGGTCCAGCAAAGCGCTGCCTTCCAGCAACACCGTGCGGGAAACTGGGCGTCGGACCACCGCACATGGCAGCAGCGCGGCGGATATAACGGGTACAGAATCCCCGATGCGCGGTTCAACGGATACTTCGGTGCAAACCATGGGTTCCGAATCAGCAGCTTACCTTATTCAGTTGTGGGCGGGTATCCCCGCTTCCGCTACGACGGGTATTGGCTCACCCTCGTCGATCCATGGCCAGGCACATGGGCCAGTGACTGGTATGACTCCGATGACGTTTACGTCGTCTTCGTCGATGGGGGCTACTACCTGTACAACCGCAGGTATCCAAATGTCGGGCTGGCGATACGCGTCTCGTTATAAGCGAGGCTCGCTCATCGCATCTCCGGGCAGCGCGGGCCAAAGCGCTGCCTGGAGAATTGTTCCAGGAATGACCGCTGTATGTCTGCCCCGCCTGCAACATGAAGCCGGCATTCGGAATTTTCAGTGAAGGGCGAGTCCACCCGTACCCGGTTATAGCCAAATGTCTTTGAAGATCCCCAAATCATCTTCGTTCTATGCCCGTGCCGCTGTAATTGTTCTGGCCGCGCTGTTGTTCACAAGGACCTCGTTTTCCTACTCTGTTCTCACTCACGAAGAGATAGTGGACCTGGCTTGGACGCCGGAGATCATCCCCCTCCTGCTGCATCGCTTTCCGAATCTGACGGAAGACCAGATCAAGGAAGCGCATGCCTATGCATACGGAGGTTCAGTCGTCCAGGACCTCGGTTACTATCCCTTTGGCAATCGGGAATTCAGCGATCTCGTGCACTATGTCCGCAGTGGTGACTTTGTTGTGGAATTGCTGCGGCAGAGTCAGGATGCTGACGAGTATGCATTCGCATTGGGAGCGCTGTCGCACTATGTGGCGGACATCAACGGTCATCCCGCCGTCAACCAGGCTGTCGCACTCGGCTATCCAAAACTGCGCGCCAAATATGGCAAATCGGTTCGCTACGCGCAGGATACGACGGCGCATTTGAAGACAGAGTTCGGGTTCGACACGTTGCAGGTCGCCAAGAACCGATACGCCTCTGACCAATATCGCAATTTCATCGGGTTCGAAGTTGCGCTGCCGTTACTTGAGCGGACGTTTCCGATCATATATGGGCTGCAACTCAAGGACGTACTGACACGAGAGGATCTTGCCGTCGGCTCGTACCGCTTTTCCGTCAGTCGCCTGATCCCACAAATGACCAAGGTTGCGCTGCAGACACACAAAAAAGACCTGATGCGGGAGACGCCTAACTTTGCGAAGAGAAAGTTTTTGTATCGGCTCTCGCAATCCGATTACGAGCGGAAGTGGGGCAAGACCTACACCAAGCCCGGCCTCGGCACCCGGATACTATCGGCGCTGCTGCAATACATGCCTAAAATCGGTCCGTTCAAGGGAATGGGATTCAATAACCCGACCCCCAAAACGGAAGACCTGTATATAACTAGCATCAATACAACAGTGGATCGTTATCTCGCGCTGCTCGAACAGTTGCGTACAGGCAAGTTAGTCCTTCCCAATTGCGACCTTGATGATGGAAAACCGACTGTAGCAGCGGAATACACACTCGCGGACGATATTTACGCTAGCCTGCTAGCCAAACTGTCCGCGAACAAGTTCGACGCCATTACGCCGCAACTGCGCGACAACATTCTCGGGTTCTATTCCGATCTTTCGCTCGCCATTGATACAAAGAGGAACCCAGATCACTGGCAAAGCGTCTTGACCGATCTAGGCGAACTGCAAGCCGCAGCTCCCTTGCCGGATCAGGCGGAAGCACGCTGATCGTGCTCTACACCTAACAGCCGATCAACTAATACACAAACTGCAAGCAAGTATCGATGATTAGATGGAATGGTCATGGTGCGCCGACTCGTTAGAGATCAGGCAGGGCCTGGATCGCGGTTCCCAGGCAAGATCCACCTGCTTCAGCGCAGCATTGATCTGCGCCTCACTGTGCTTGCTCCTGCTCATCCTTTCCTCCCTCAAATCCACAATCATACTTGCGTATGTGCGGACCCAGGGGGCAGGTCACGCTGTCAAACGGCTTTTGCGCTCATATGCCATCTGCTAAAAGTACCCATCTCAGGTACCCTTAGCTACTTCCAGCCCCAAAGAATATTTTTCTTGTGTGGGGAACATTGTGGGGAACATCGCCTATGATCGGCATATCTTATTGATTTTTCAGACCTAGTGAATCCCTGGGGGGCAACCAACGCAGCCGGTCAGCGCCTGGCAATGGTTCAAAAAGGGTCATCCGAAACTGGGCCGCAGTGCGTATAGCTTCATGATGAAACCAATGGCGCAGATTGCCGTGTTTTGTGGCTGTTTGATGATCGGATTTCATCCTTTCCCGGTCTTGGCCCAGGGCGCGAGTGAGCGAGTGGCGATGATGGCAAAAGGTGCGGACCCGGACTGGGAGGTGGCGACAGTGCGGCCCAGCGATCCGGCGAATCCGTACGGCGGGTATCAGTTGGAAGGCCGAAACCTGATGGTCAGACGGAAGACGGTGCAATCGATGCTCCTGTTTGCTTACACACTGCATAAGAGTCAACTGCAAAACGTGCCAGATTGGGCGCGAACCGAGCTCTGGGATGCGAAAGGGTACGCCGACGTGGCGGGGCAGCCGAACCGCGAGCAGATGCAGAGCCTTGTGCGCAAGCTGCTCGCCGAGCGCTTTGGGTTGGTTATGCACATGGAGCAGCACGAGACTTCCATGTACATGCTGACGGTGGCCAAGGGCGGCGCGAAGATGGCGGCGAGCAAGGGCGATCCGAACGGGCTATCCAACGAAAACGACCGCGAGAATGGCGGGATAGGGACGATGCACGCTGAGAACATGCCGATGAGCGAGCTATCTGGGCTGTTGATGCGCATTGCTCTGGATCGTCCGGCAGTTGACATGACAGGGCTGAAGGGACGGTACGATTTTGATCTGCGCTGGACCACCGACGATGCCGTAGCTTCAGCGCGAGCCGACGCGCCGCCGGGATTGTTTACGGCTCTTCAGGAACAGATTGGCCTAAGGCTCGAAGCAGTGAAGGCGATGGCGGATGTTCTGGTGATCGACTCAGTCCAGGAGCCATCACCCAATTAGGTCGTCCGTTAATCTATAGAGCGATATGGTTCCCTGGGGCAACCAACGCAGCATTGGAAGCGGCAGGCGCTAGGCGGTCGCAGACAGCTCACCTCGCACAGGATCATGGCCCTGACTGCAGCCGGCCTTCGCAGACGTTCTTACTGTTGCGTGTTCGTTGCGGGCGTCGACCCACCCGATGAGGGTGTCGCGGGGGGTGGCAGATTGGCAGGAGGAGGCGCCACTTCCGGTTCGCCGTTCTGGCGCACGCTTCGGGAGGGGATGGGCGTTGCTTCCGGCTTGGGCGCAGGCGGCGCGGGCGCGGCTTGCTGCATTCGCTCCTTCGGTTCGCCCTTCACCTTTTTCTTCTTCTTTTTGGTAGCCGTGTCGCCGTTCAATCCCAACGCGGCACCCTGCGTCTGTTGAGTGGTCTTGTCTTCCGAGGAGAGAGCGGGTGCAACCATCTGGGTCCTTTGCTTCAGCTTGGTCGCTTTCTGTTGCGCCTTTGCGCTAGCCATCTCTGCCTGCCGGTCGGCAAAGCGCGTCTTCCTGGGCGCGGGCGCGGGAGGTCCAATGGGCTCGTCATTGGTAGCGAGATTGCTCTGATCTGCCGCAGTTCGGGCTGCATCTTCCGCGGCGGCTTCACCGCTGGCTGGAGCTCCGGGACCCTCGCCAGTGGCCAGTGTCTCCTGCGGCGTCTCAGGGAGAGAATTCTGGGGCATTTGCCCAAAGCGGATCTTCTCGCGGTGAATCTTCTTCGGCTTCTTGCCGTTAGCTACGTTGACCGCGCCAAGGCCGGCTGCCGCCGCTTTGCTGGCATTCGCTTTTGCCTGTGCCTTTTGCGCAGCGTAGGCAGCCCGCTGGCGTTCCAGCCGCGCCTTCTGCTCGACCTTCTTCTTCACAGTGGGCTGGCTGGCCGCCGCGAAGACAGGCTTGGTTTCCTTGGGACTTGCGCCGCTGTCCGTATATCCCGCCGCAATATCGATAAATGCCTTTTCACGGAGGCTCGTCATATAGGCGCGCAAAGCGGGTTGCATGGCCTGGTCATACACGGCCTCCTGTACCTGCTGTTCCACAGCGTTCAGCGGGGGGATTCCGGCCTGCTGATGCTTGGTCACTTCAAGGATGAGGAAACCCTGCCGGGTACGGATTGGCGCCGTCCACTGGCCCTCCTGCAGGGCGAAGGCGGGATCTTCCAGAAGAGGCGAGCCCAGTTCGCCGCGCTTGAATGCTCCAAGGTCGCCACCGGTATCCGCGTTGGGGCCGCCGGAGTACTGCTTCGCCAAATCCTCAAACTTTGCGCCGGCCTTGAGCTTCGCCTCAATATCATCTACCTTCGCCTGCGCCTGGGCTACCTGGGCATCGGTCGCGTTGTCCGGCGTGGGCACCAGAATCTCGCTCAAACGCACCTGCTCCGGCTGAGCGAACTCCTGTTTGTGGGCGTCGTAATAGGCCTGTTCGTCCTTCTGGGTGAGGGTAAGCTTTCGCGCGACCTCGTCTCGTATGACCTGCCGGGTGATGATGTCATTCTTGATCTTCGCCTTGAAGTCCTCAAACGAGATGCCGGACGCGCGCACCGCCTTTTCCAGCGCCTCCATGGAGTCGAAGTGGTGCTCTTTGCGGATTTCATCCAGCTGACGGATCACATCGGAATCGGCATTGATGTCCAGCTCTTTGCCGCGCGAAAGAAGCAGCTGCGTATCAATCAGGTCGCGCAGCAGGTCCTTGCGGCGCTGATCGAGGTCGGCCTGGCTAGCGCCAGCCTGTTGACCTTCTTCATTCAGTTGTTCCAGTGCACGCTGGTAGTCGCTGTTGTCAATGATCTGATCATTGACGCGGGCGATGGGGAACTCGACCACTGTCGCATCCGGAGTCGTGGCCTGCGGTTTGGGTAGATCGATGTGTTGCTGCGCCGGCGCCTGGGCCGGGCCCTGGTACTTGGGCACGGAAATCTGCGCCTGGACTGCCGCGCCACCAGTCAGCAACGCCGCAGCCAGCAAAAGGCCGTTTACGATCCCGACGTGCCGCGCCCCATCGTTGGCAGTGCAACGCTGCGCAAGAGTCTGCTCCATCCAACCGCTGATCTTCAATCTCAAAAGTCCCCTTCGCCGCCGATTCCCGAGCCGCTCGAAATGCTTCGGACCCCTCGCTGCTGCTCCGCATATCTTGGACTTATGCGGCAGGCGGCCCGATAGCCGATCCGTCTTATTCTATCTGCCGCACGTCCCGTCTACCAATCGTAACGAGGGCATGCACCGGGAAACCTTCTGCCCGTCGGCCGCTGGACTGTCCCTGCTAAACTATTGGCAGTGGGCAGCCGGGACAAGGGTTTCCGTATCCGCCGGATGGCTCACTGAAGCCTTGCGGTGCGCGTCCAATGTTCGACGGAGTCGACCCAGATTCCGCAATCTGCGAGCCGCAGTTCTTCCATCTTCCGAGGTAAGCATACCCATGGCCTCCCGTACCCGCCGCGCCCTCTTCTCCGTCGCCCTGTTTCTCGGAAGCTGCGCCCTGATCGGTTCGCTGGTCGGCGGCAAGGTGGCCGCACAATCCGCCTCCGACGAGTCGACGATGCGGGACTCGTTGCGCGAGTTTACCGATGTGTATTCTCTGGTGGAACAAAACTATGCGGAGCACCTCGATCAGGACATGGTCGACAAGGCGATCTACGACGGGGCTATCCCCGGCATGCTGCACGTGCTCGATCCGCACTCGAACTTCTATGACCCGAAGGCATTCGCGCAAATGCGCGAAGACCAGCATGGCAAGTACTACGGTGTGGGTATGTCGATCCAGCCGCAGCCGGACAAAAATGGCGTGATGCACGTTGTCGTGTTGTACCCATTCGAAGGGACGCCGGCGTTCAAGGCCGGCATCAAGCCCGGTGACGCGATCCTTGCAATCGACGGCAAGCCGGCCGAAGGGCTCGATTCTACAGCGGTTGCAGACCGGCTGAAGGGACCCAAGGGAACTCACGTCAACGTCACCATGGCGCGCGAAGGCCACGAGCAGCCGTTGACGTTCGATCTTGTCCGGGACGAGATTCCGCGAGACTCTGTCGATGTGGCCTTCATGATTCGACCGGGCATCGGTTACGTGCACATCACGCAATTCATGGAAACCACAAGCCGCGAGCTTGGCGATGCGCTGCAAAAATTCGGTGCGGCTGACGGGAACCTCCACGGTCTGCTTATTGATCTTCGCGGGAATCCTGGGGGCCTGCTAAATGAGGCCGTCAATGTCTCGGACAAGTTTCTACAGAAGGGGCAGGTCGTGGTGTCACAACATGGGCGCGCTTTCCACGATCAGGTCTATACGGCGTCGCGAGGCGAGGAGGGTTCGACAAAATATCCCATCGTCGTAATTGTGAACAGGAATACGGCGTCGGCTGCGGAGATTGTTTCCGGCGCCCTGCAGGACCACGATCGGGCGCTGATCGTGGGTGAGACGACCTTTGGCAAGGGGTTGGTACAGACGGTATTCCCGATTGCCGAGGACACCGGCCTCGCGCTGACCACTTACCACTACTACACGCCTTCCGGACGGCTGATTCAGCGTGATTACAACGGCGTCTCGCTGTATGACTATTACTACGTGCGGGACGATGCGAAGAAAGCCGACAAATCGAATACCGAGGTCAAGCTGACTGACTCCGGCCGGACCGTCTATGGCGGTGGCGGCATCACGCCGGATGAGAATATCAACGTGCCCGACCTGAATCGCTTTCAGATTTCGCTGCTGCAGCATTATGTATTCGTCACTTCAGGCATCGGGACATTCGGCAAACATTATCTGACGACGCATACGGTCGGACGTGATTTTGTCGTTGACGATGCGGTGATGCAGCAGTTCAAGGACTTCCTGCACGCCAATAGCATTGAGTACACCGACGCTGACATCGCTGCGTCACAGGACTGGATCAAGTCCAATATCAAAGCCGAACTTTTCACGTCGCAGTTCGGCCAGTTGGAAGGATTAAAGGTCCGCGCGGAATCCGACCCTGAGATCATCAAGGCCGTCAGCTATCTGCCGGAGGCGCTCGCGCTTGTGGATCGCACGAATAAAGGCCAGCAGAACACAGCCAGCCTTCGCTAGGCCGGTCAGGAAAGCAAACTTTAGTTTCGGCAAACAAAGAATGCCTGCAGTCATTGTGCAGGCATTTTCCATTTGTCGAACACGGACTTTTCAATTGGAGCGGGAGACCGGGATCGAACCGGCGACATTCAGCTTGGGAAGCTGACGTTCTGCCACTGAACTACTCCCGCCCTTTCGAAAGTATCTCGCACACGAGAGGCAAATAGCAATTTGCGTGGCGCGAAGCGAACGCTGTTTGGCCCCGCGTTTTACTGTCCGACGCCAGTCGATGGCTTTTCCCGCAAGGCTTCCATGACGTCATCGATCTTTTCGTCCAGCAGGTTCAGCTTGCGCGACAGGCCCTGAATTTCGCTTTCGGCGCGACGATTCACTTCAAAATCCAGCTCGCCGCGCAACCGGTCCTTCGTGTCCTGCCGGTTCTGGCTCATCATGATCACGGGCGCCTGGATAGCGGCCAGCATAGACAGAAAAAGATTGAGCAGGATGAATGGGTATGGATCCCAG
>Ga0134125_10002177_pt1 | contig 23382 bp, 25 predicted proteins | sample KB31751_FD_96464 | JGI IMG/M metagenome (GOLD analysis project Ga0134125, IMG submission 96464) | Terrestrial soil microbial communities with excess Nitrogen fertilizer from Kellogg Biological Station, Michigan, USA - KB3-175-1 | ecosystem: Environmental > Terrestrial > Soil > Unclassified ...
GCATGCTGGCGTTCCGGCCGGGCGATGCGTCGCCCACGGGCACGGATCGCCCGGCCAGCCACACTCCGGCCCCCGTGCCAGCGCCCAGGCAGGCGCCGGCACGGACGGAACAGCGCGACGCAACCGTTCCCCCGGCCACGGTTCCACCGACGCGCAGTTCAGCGGAGTCGCCGCCGGCGGCCGTGGCGCCGCCACAGCCGGCCGCCGTGCCGAGTGACGCCAACGGTTTGCCGGTTTGGGAAGCCTTGATCGCCCAGGCGGGTTTGCGCGGTCCGCTGGGTTTGCTGGCCCAGAACGCCGTGTTGCGCGAGCGGGACGGCCAAACGCTGGTGCTGGGACTGCAGCCGGTGCATATGCACCTGGCCGTCGAACCGATGGTCAGCCAGATGGAGGAGCGCATCGGCCAGGCGCTGGGGGAGCGCATTCGTTTGCGCTTCGTCGGCCACAGTGCGGATGCGGCGGTGGCGACACCTGCGGCACGCGCCGCCCAGGCGCGTGACATGGCGCAGTCGGCTGCCGAACAGGCGATCGAGGGTGACCCCCTGGTGCAATCATTGAAACGCGACTTCGGCGCCAAAGTGGTGCCGCAATCGATCAAACCCATAAGTTGACAGTCGAACCTGACTGAAGAGCGGAGTAGTGCCATGAGAGGACAGATCGGCCAGCTGATGCAGCAGGCCCAGCGCATGCAGGAAGACATGAAGCGTGCGCAGGAAGAATTGGCCAAGCTGGAAGTCACCGGCAGTGCCGGTGGCGGCCTGGTCAGTGTGGTGATGACCGGTGCGCACGAAGTACGTCGCGTGCAGATTGACCGGCAGACATTCGCCGATGATCCCGAGATGGCCGAGGACCTGGTTGCCGCTGCGATCAACGACGCGGTGAACAAGGTGGCGCAGGCCAGCAAGGACCGGCTCGGCGGCGTCACCGCCGGGATGAATCTGCCGCCCGGTTTCAAGATGCCGTTTTGATGCAGGGAAGCGGGAATCGGGAATGGGTAAAAGCGGAGCGCGGCGCCGCATGCTCTTGACGTTTCGATTGCCCATTCCCGACGCCCTATTCCCGGACACCCCATGAGCGAATCACCCCTCCTCGCCGACTTGATCGAAGCACTGCGCTGCCTGCCCGGCGTGGGCGGCAAGAGTGCGCAACGGATGGCCTTCCATTTGCTGGAGCGCGACCGCGAGCGCGGGTTGAAACTGGCCGCGGCGCTGGAGCAGGCGATGCAGCGCATCGGGCATTGCAACCGCTGCCGCAATTTCAGCGAAGACCCGCTGTGCGCGCTGTGCGCCAACAACAGCCGCGATCGCCAGGTGCTGTGCGTGGTGGAGTCGCCGGTGGACGTGGCGGCGATCGAGCAGGCGACCGGGTATCGCGGTCAGTACTTCGTGCTGATGGGGCGGTTGTCGCCGCTGGATGGACTGGGCCCGGAGGAACTGGGCCTGGGGCTGCTCACCCAGCGGTTGGGCGAGGGTGAAATCGAGGAAATGATCATCGCCACCAATCCCACCGTCGAGGGCGAGGCGACTGCGCATTACCTGGCGCAATTGGCCCGCGCCGGCGGTATCCGGCCGACCCGGTTAGCGCATGGCGTGCCGCTGGGTGGCGAACTTGAATTCGTCGACCGCGGCACCCTCGCGCATGCCTTTGGTCGTCGACAGACCATTGAGTGACATGAGGGACGCACCATGAGCGACACGATTTTCAGCAAGATCATCCGCCGGGAAATCCCCGCGGATATCGTCTACGAAGACGACGACGTACTAGGCTTCAGGGATCTGAACCCGCAGGCCCCGATCCACGTGCTGTTCATCCCGAAGCGGCCGCTGGCCACCTTGAACGACGCCGAGTCGGCCGATGCGGCGCTGCTGGGCAAGCTGCTGCTTGCCTGCGCCGCTTACGCCCGCCAGGAGGGAGTGGCCGAACGGGGTTATCGAACGGTGATCAATTGCAACGAGGATGGCGGCCAGACGGTCTTCCATCTGCATGTCCATTTGCTGGCTGGCCGTCGCCTGACGTGGCCACCGGGCTGAGCCGGTTGCCCGGCATGGCCACAGGAAAACGCCGGCACGAGGCCGGCGTTTTCTTTGGACAATGTTATTTCCCGCGTGGTGGCTGCGGGTGCTGCGGCCGCACGATGATCACCCGCGGCTGGTTCCAGTACGGGTTGCCCCAACCGTAGCCGCCGAAGCCGGGGCCGTAATAACGGCCGAAACCCGGGCCCCAGAACGGGTCGTAGAAGCCCGGTCCGTAGTAACGCTGCGGCGCGACCCGTTTCGGCCACAGGTAGACCACGTCGGCCTCGACCCGGGGATAGGCGTAATCGAATTCGCCAACCTTCTGCGACACGATGCCGTGCAGCGTGCCGGTAACCGTCAACTCGCGGCCGCGGGTGAATACCTCGGGGTCGTAGAAGCCGTTGCGGCAGGCGACGAAGCGCCCTTCGTTTTCACCCTCGACGCTGGCCTTGGGACGCGCCTGATCGTCGAGCGGGCGGGACAGCAGGTAGAAGCAGGTCTGCTGCGGGCCCGGCTCGGTCTTGATGATTTCGCCACCCCAGCGCACATGCGTGCCGCCCGCACCGCCCTGCTGGGCGGCCGCGGTGCTGACGTTGGCGTAGGAGCCTTGCAACGGTTTCGGGATGGTGGCGCAACCACCCAGCAAGGCGATGGCCGCGACGAGGGCGAGCGGACGATAGGGGGACATGACGGTTTCTCCGGCGGGGGCGATGGCGTGCGCGATCATTTCGATGCTCATTTGACCACGTCGAGGGGGCGGAATTCCCGTACGGCAACAGAAAACGCGCGCACGGATTCAGTCGACGGGTGGTCCTGGGCGTAACGCAATGACAGATACAGATTCATCAGTGCTTCCAGTTCATGACGCTGCGCAGGCAAGGCTCTCGCGGCGCGGCTCAAATAATGCTGCGGCCCTTCACTGGAACGCCGCGTGATTCCGCGGCGCGCCAGCTTGCGTTCGAGCCGGTGCATGGCGGCGCGCAACTGATCGCGCGCTTCACGCCGCCATAGCGCCCAGCCCAATCCGAGGGCCACAAACAGCACACTGCTGATCGCCAGCAGCAGGCCAAGCATCCCGGTATCGGTGTCGCGTATGCCGAAAGGCGTCAGCAAGCCTCGCTGGCGCAAGGCATCGAAACCCACAACGGCCTGATCCCACCATCGGTTGACAACGTCCCAGCGGTTGCGCACGTCCTGCAGCCAGTCGTTGCGGTACCAGTCACGTTGGTCGCCAGCCGCGGCGGCGGCGCCCAGGGTCACGCGTTCGGGCCGCACTGCTGCAGTGGGATCGACGCGAACCCAGCCGCGCCCGGCCAGCCACACTTCACTCCAGGCATGCGCGTCCGAATTGCGTACCAGCAGGTAATCGGCCAGCTTGTTCCAGTAGCCGCCCTGGTAGCCGGTGACCACCCGCGCGGGAATGCCCGCGGCGCGCATCAGTACGGTGAACGACGATGCGTAGTGCTCGCAGAAACCTTCCAGCGTGGAAAACAGGAAGTCGTCGATGGAGTCGCGGCCCAGCGGCGCGGGCGCCAGGGTGTAGCGAAAACCGCCATCGTGGAACCGCGCCAGCGCTGCATCCACGATCGCCGCATCATCGCTGCCGAAGCGCTGGCGCCATTGCGCTGCCAAGGCATGGGTGCGCGGATTGAATCCCGCCGGAAGCTGCAGGCCGCGTTGTCGTGATGCGGGGTCGAGCACGGCTTGCAGCCGGTATCGCGACGCCGACGTGCCGGCGTAGCTGATCGCCTCGGTTACGGCCTTGTCCGCAAGCACTTCGCGCTCGGGTTGCATCTGCGACTGCGCCGGCGCCTGCAGCGGTACGTCCAGGGTTGGCAGTACCCGTTGGCGGGTGGGCTGCAGTGTGATCCGGTAGCTGACTGTCGTGCCGGCCTCGATCGCGGCGACCGCTTGATGTGGATCGGGCGACCGGCGGTGCCAGCCGCGGCCGTCGTAGTACCCCATCACGTAGGCGCGAAAATAGCGCAAGTCGGCGGGCGGGGGCGGTCCATCGAAACTGACCCGCATCGCAGGGTGGTCGTCGGTGAGCAGCTCGGTGAAGTTTCCCGGCGTCATGCTGTCGCTGAGGCCGGTCGTGGCCTGCCGCGGCGAAGGTGCACCCCACAGCGGCGTGCTCAGTCGCGGCACCAGCAGAAACGCCAGCAGCGCCAGTGGCAGCGCGGCGAACAACAACCCCAGGTTGGACATCAAGGTGCGGCGCGCACTGGAGGGCAGGCGCGCCGGTTGCAGTGCGCGCAGGGTGGCCAACGCCGGCAACAGGCCCAGCGCCACCACGAGGGTGGCGATCAGACCCTGGTCGAACAGCAGGGCGACCATCAGTGCAAAGCAGGCGAAGCTGATGCCCACGCGCGCATCGCGTTCGGTTTCGCTTTCGAGCAATTTCAGCACCAGCAGGCCGACGGCCAATGCGGTGCCCGGTTCACGACCAAAAATGGTGCCGTACCAGGCGATCACCACTAGGATCAGCAGCGCCAGCATCGGCAACTTCAGCCAGGCCGGTACGCGGCCGATTTGCTGCCGCCGCTGCCACCAGCGCCAGCCGAGTATCAACGCCAGTGCCGCGCTCAGCCACCACGGCAGATGCGGCGCATGCAGCGCCAGGATCAGGGCGAGGGTGGCGCTCAACAGGTCGAAGGCACGGCTGTCGATGGGCGTATCGACGGTGCCTTTCGGGCGTGGCACGCGTTTCATGGCAGTTGCGCCAGCGCGTTCATGCAGTGGGCGTAATGCTCCGGTCCGCTGCCGTTGGCGATGATGTTGCCGGGCAGCCACAGGCTGAAATGACGCTGTTGTGCGTGCGCCTCGTTGACCCAGCGGGCCAGCCGGGAGATGCGTGATTCATCATCGAGCCCGTCGAGCCGGCGCCAGTCCAGTTGCCATTGCGGACGGTTTTGCGCCCGCTCGAAATCCTTCACCAGCAGGTCGTCGTGGCGCGCGCTGGCTTTCCAGGCGACATGGCGCTGCGGATCGCCCACGCGGTACCCGCGCAGTGCCGCCAGCTCGTCACCCTGCAGCAGGCGCATGTGCCGCGCATCCTCGGCTGGCGCGACCGGCGGTGGGCCGGCTTCTTCCGGGCGCGGCCACACCAGCACGGCTTGCTCCGGATGCAGCCAGCTCCACGCGCGAAACAGGCCCAACGGCCAGCTGCTCCAGACCCGCAGGCGCGCCAGCGGCTGCCAGCCGCGCCGCGTCGTCGGCATCATCAATTTCAGGTGCATGACCACACCGGCGTCGATCGCGAAGGCAGTCGCGTCCCGGCCGAGCTCTACCCGGATCGCCTGGCGCACGCGTGACGAATCGAAGGCGAGCGTGAGCTCGATCGGTTGCCCGGCCACGGCATGGCCGGCACGGATATGGCCCAGCCGCAGTCCATCGAGATCGCGAAACGCCACCAGCATGCTGGCGGCGCTGGCCGCGCCCAGCAGGCAGGTCAGCAACAGGGCGGCGTTGTTGGCGTAGTTCAGCGTGTCTTTTTGTATCGATAGGGGGAACACCGAGAAGCCCAGGCCGAAACCGGTCGGTACGATGTAGATGCGCCGCCGGTGCAATTCGATCGGCAGCTTTTCGGCCCGGCGGTAGCGGGTGAGGGAAGGCAGCCGCCGCTCGGCCAGTTGTTGTGCGCGCTGCAGCAGCCCAGCCATCACTCCACCGCCACCTCGGCCAGCAACTGGCGCGCCAGTGTTTCGCCATTGGCGCCGCGCACGGGCAGCAGCCGATGCGCCGCCAGGGGCACGAACAAGGCCTGCACATCCTCGGGCAACACGTGGGTTCGACCACTCAGCAAGGCCCACGCCCGCGCCGCCGCAAGCAGCGCTAGCCCCGCGCGTGGCGACAGCCCGGCGCGAATGTCCGGATGGCGGCGGCTGGCCGTGAGCAGGGCCTGCAGATAATCGAGCAAGGCCGCGCTGGCAGTGATCGATTGTGCCTGCTGATGCAATGCAGCCAGGGCCGCGCCGTCAAGCTGCGGCGCCAGTTGCGCCAGCAGGTCGCGTCGATCGCTGCCGGTCAGCAGCGCGCGTTCGGCCGCCGCGTCCGGATAATCCAGCGACAGCCGCAGCATGAAGCGGTCCAGTTGCGAATCGGGCAGCGGAAATGTGCCGTTGAGATCGAGCGGGTTCTGCGTGGCCACCACGAAGAATGGCTGGGCCAGCGCATGGGTCTGGCCGTCGACGGTGACCTGGTCCTCGGCCATCGCTTCGAGCAGTGCGCTTTGCGTCTTCGGGCTGGCGCGGTTGATCTCGTCGGCCAGCAGCAGGCCGGTGAAGATCGGCCCCGGATGAAAGCGGAACTGGCCGGTTTCGCGCTCGTACACGCTGACGCCAATGATGTCCGAGGGCAGCAGGTCGCTGGTGAACTGCACCCGCTGGAATTCCAGCGCGAAAGTCGCCGCCAGCGCGTGCGCCAGCGTGGTCTTGCCTACGCCAGGCACATCCTCCAGCAACAGGTGGCCGCCGGCGATCAGGCAGGCGAACGCCAGCTTCACCTGCCGCGCTTTTCCCAGCAGGACCTGGTTGACCTGGGCGATCGCGGCGTCCAGCCGCTGTTGCAGGGAGGATTCACGGAGCGGCGTGGTAGCTGGCATGGGCGGTCGATGCGGGAAGGGTAGTGGTGACCTTACCCATGCCGAGTCGGCACCGTCCAGCGACCGTGCCGCAATTTGCCGCGCACCCGACAGGCTCCTAGGGCAGGGCGATGCCGCAGTTGCGCAACAACCGGGCCACGGCGATCAGCGGCAGGCCGATCAGGGCGCTGGGGTCGCTGTTGTCGATGCCCTCGAACAGGCTGATGCCCAAGCCCTCGCACTTGAAACTGCCCGCGCAATCGAGTGGTTGCTCGCGTTCGATGTAGCGGGCGATTTCCTCGTCCCGCAATGGACGGAAACGCACGCGGGTGAGATCGACGTGCACGTGCCGGCGGCCATCGCGGGTATCCAGCACGCAGACGGCAGTATGAAAATCCACCTGACGGCCCGAGCTGGCCAGCAGTTGCTCGCGTGCACGCGCCACCGTGCCGGGCTTGTCCAGCAGCGTTCCGTCCAGCTCGGCCACCTGGTCCGATCCGATGACCACTGCATCGCGCCGTGTGCCGGCCGCTGCCTCGGCCTTGGCGATGGCCAGCCGCAGTGCCCGTGCCGCTGGGCTTTCGCCGGCCACCGGCGCTTCGTCGGTGCCGGGAGCACAAGGTTCGAAATCCACGCCCAGCCGGCGCAGCAGTTCTGCGCGGTAACGCGAGGTGGAGGCGAGCACCAGTTGGGCAGCATTGCCGGTCATGCGTCGGGATCGCGGCGGATGTGGTCGCGCATGGCGCTGTCCAGATCCGTTTGGGCCTGGCTCAGTGCCTGCAGCAGCGGGCGGAGGCGCTCGCGCGCGCTGAGCAACGAGTTGCGTGCATCGTCGACTTCATGTGCCTGGGCATGTGGCAGGCGATCCCGGATCCACAGTCTTTGCTGCAGCAGCGCGCGCAGGCCGGCGTCGATCGCGTGCTGTGCGTCTTCCTCGCCCGCGGCAGGCAGGTCGGGGTTGATCGACATCACGGCGTAGGCCTGTTGCAAGCCGCTGCGGCAGGTCTTGAGATCGCTCTCCAGGCGGTCGGCCAGGTCGAGCAGGCTGGTGAGGCTTTCAGCGCGGCCTGGGCGGCGCAGCAACAGCCAGCCCGTCGCGGCAACAAGTAACGCCAGCAACATTGCGGCGCCGAGCGTCAGGTAGACATTCAAGGTGCGCATCCAGGCGACACGGGGTCGAAAGGCCTCAGTCTGCCGTATCGCGGGCGGATCAGGCAAAATGGGCGGATGGCCGGCCCCGCCCCGCCGGCCGTTGTGGCGCGCCGGTTGACTTCGATCGGGTTCAAACCTACCATTCCGCGACTATGTCCGTGACACTGCCAGAGTCCCTGGACGCTTGGCGCGTGGTTTCGGCGCGGCGTTCGTTCGAAGGAACACTCCCCATCGCGACCCTGTCGCGCCTCAGCGAGGCGCTGGCCGGCACCGACGGGTTGGTGCAATTCGAGCTGGATTTCGGACGCGACAGCCTCGGAACGGACTACGTCGCTGTACGGGCGCAAGCCCGGCTTACCCTGACCTGCCAGCGCACGCTTGAGCCATTCGTGCTGCCGGTGGCCGTGGACACGCGGCTGGGCCTGATCAGGCACGAGCGCGACGAGGCCGGGTTGCCGCCGGATTACGAGGCGCTGCTGGTGCCCGAGGACGGGCGGTTGAATCCGGCGGACGTGATTGAGGACGAATTGTTGTTGGCGCTGCCGCTGGTGCCGGTCAACCCGGACAGCAGCCTGCCCGACGAAGTGACAGGCCATGACGCCGAAGAGGATTCCGGCGAAAGGCATTCTGGAAACCCGTTCGCGGTATTGCGCGAGCTGAAGAAATAACCATCGGGCCGGGTCATTGGATCCAGTCCGCGTCGATTCAGAACATACCTAGCAAATCATTGCTTTAGCTGGAGAACTACCATGGCAGTTGCCAAGAGCCGCCGTACCCCGTCCACCCGCGGCATGCGTCGTTCGCACGATGCGTTGAAGACCGTGCAGCTGTCCACCGATCCGACCAGCGGCGAGGTGCATCTGCGCCACCACGTCACCAAGGACGGCTACTATCGCGGCAAGAAAGTCATCGAAACCAAGGGTGCGGTGTCGGTCGAAGATTGACCGCGTGTTCCGGGGCTCCAGGTTCCGGTAGTCACGACCCCAGGCAAACGGCGCGGTGACGCGCCGTTTTGCGTTCCCGGCGGCTGAAACGTAACGTGGCGATGTCGTGTCGCCGCCCAGCCGACCGAATCCTTTGCAGTCATGGGATGGATAGCCGAATGCCGCAGATATATTCCCGCATCATCGCCACCGGCAGCGCCTTGCCGGAGCGAGTGGTCACCAATGTCGACCTGGAAAAGATCGTCGACACCAGCGACGAGTGGATCCACAGCCGCACCGGCATCCGCCAGCGGCACATCGCCGCCGATGGCGAGACCACCGGTGACCTCGCCTTCCGGGCCGCGCAGAACGCGCTGGAAGCGGCGGGCGTCAAGGCGTCCGAGCTGGACCTGATCGTGCTGGGCACCACCACGCCGGACATCATTTTCCCGTCCACCGCCTGCCTGGTGCAGCACCGGTTGGGCGCCAACGGTTGCGCCGCGTTCGACGTCAACGCAGCCTGTTCGGGCTTCGTCTATGCGCTGGGCGTGGCCGACAAGTTCATCCGCAGCGGGCAATCGAAGAAGGTGCTGGTGATCGGCGCCGAGACGCTGACGCGGATGGTCGACTGGACCGACCGCCAGACCTGCGTGTTGTTCGGCGATGGCGCCGGCGCCGTGGTGCTGGAGGCTTCCAGCGAGCCGGGGATTTACGCCACCTGCCTGCACGCCGACGGCGGCTTCAAGGAGCTGCTGTACAACCCGGTGGGCGTGTCGGCCGGTTTCAAGGATGAGCCCAACCATGGCGTGCGCATCAGCATGGCCGGCCGCGAGGTGTTCAAGGTCGCGGTGAAAACGCTCGATTCGCTGGTCGGCGAAACGCTCGAGGCCGCCGGCATGGTGGAATCGCAGATCGACTGGCTGATTCCGCACCAGGCCAACCTGCGCATCATCGAGGCCACCGCCAAGCGGCTGAGCATGTCGATGGATCGGGTCATCGTGACGGTCGACAAGCACGCCAACACCTCGTCCGGTTCGGTGCCGCTGGCGCTCGATTACGCCGTGCGTTCGGGCAAGGTGCAGCGTGGCCAGAACCTGTTGCTGGAGGCATTCGGCGGCGGCTTTACCTGGGCGTCGGCACTGTTGCGTTACTGATTCCAGCACGCTTGCTGACTGCGTTCGTTTGAATCGATGCCGCCGCTGAGGCGGCATCGTCATATCGGGCAGGATGATCCGATACCGCTGCGCACGGACAGCCCGGCATGGCACCATGCCGTTTTTCCATCGATGGTTCGCGCATCATGAGTTCGATTTCCCCTTCGCTCGCTTTCGTATTTCCCGGTCAGGGCTCGCAGTCCGTAGGCATGCTGGCCGACCTCGCCGAGGCGCATCCGCAAGTGCGCGCGACGTTCGACGAAGCTTCGCAGGGCGCGGCCATCGATCTGTGGAAACTGAGCGAGCAGGGCCCCGAAGATCAGCTCAACAGCACCGAGAACACCCAGCCGGCGTTGCTGGCTGCCAGCGTGGCGGTGTGGCGGGTGTGGCAGGCACTGGGCGGCGCGCAGCCGGCGCAGCTCGCCGGCCACAGCCTGGGCGAATACAGCGCGCTGGTGTGCGCCGGCGCGTTGTCGCTGCATGACGCCGCGGCGCTGGTGGCCGAGCGCGGTCGCCTGATGCAGGCGGCCGTCCCGGCTGGCGTCGGCGCGATGGCAGCGATCCTGGGGGGCGACGATGCGCAGATCGCCGCGGTGTGCGAGGAGGCGGCGCAAGGGCAGGTGGTGGCGCCGGCCAACTTCAATTCGCCCGGCCAGCTGGTGATCGCCGGTCATGCGGAGGCGGTCGATCGCGCCCTGGCGAAACTGGCCGAGCTGGGTGTGAAAAAAACCATCAAGCTGGCGGTGTCGGTGCCGTCGCATTGCGCGCTGATGCGCGACGCCGCCGATCGCCTGGGCGAGCGCATGGCGTCGATCGATTGGCAGTTGCCGTCGATCCCGGTGATCCAGAACGCCGAGGCGCGCAGCTACGACACCGTCGAGGATATCCGCGGCGCGCTGCAGCGCCAGCTGTATCTGCCCGTGCGCTGGACCGAATGCGTGCAGGCACTGGCTGCCGGTGGCGCTGCGCGCATCGCCGAATGCGGCCCCGGCAAGGTGCTGGCCGGGCTGGTCCGGCGCATCGACAAAACCCTTGAGGCACGCGCCATCGGCGCGCCCGCCGAGCTGGACGCCGCACGTACCGAATGGGTCTGAACGCGCACTCGACGCGTCATTCGCCGCACACGATTTCTGTTATCGAACGTTGAGGATTCCACACGATGAGCAAGTCCCTGCAAGGCGAGATCGCCCTGGTTACCGGCGCCAGCCGCGGCATCGGCGCGGCGATTGCCGATGAACTGGCGGCGATGGGTGCCACCGTCATCGGCACCGCCACCAGCGACGCGGGCGCCGTGGCAATCGGCGACCGCCTGGCGGCGCACGGCGGCCACGGTCGCAAGCTGGATGTCACCGACAGCGCTGCCGTCGACGCGTTGATCGATGCCATCGGCAAGGAATTCGGCGCGGTGTCGATCCTGGTCAACAACGCCGGCATCACCCGCGACCAGCTGCTGATGCGGATGAAGGACGACGACTGGCAGGCCATCCTCGACACCAACCTCACCTCGGTCTACCGCACTTCCAAGGCGGTGATGCGCGGCATGATGAAGGCGCGCAAGGGTCGCATCATTTCCATCGCCTCGGTCATCGGCCTCACCGGCAATCCGGGCCAGTCGAACTACGCGGCGGCCAAGGCCGGTATCATCGCGTTCTCCAAATCGCTGGCGCGCGAGATCGGTACCCGCGGCATCACCGTCAACGTGGTCGCGCCTGGTTTCATCGACACCGACATGACCCGCGCCTTGCCGGAAGCACAGAAGGAAGCCCTGCTGGGGCAGATCGCGCTGGGCCGTCTCGGCGAGGCCGACGACATCGCCAAGGCGGTGGGTTTCCTGGCCTCGCCGGCAGCCGCCTACATCACCGGCGAGACGCTGCACGTCAATGGCGGCATGTACATGGCGTGAGAGAGTTTTCACGCGGGTTGTCGCCAGCAGACGGTTTTTAGGCGACAATTACCCCTTCGCGCCGGCCATCGTGGCCTGTGCTGTGGGTTCACCAGCCGGCGATGGCGGCATCACTGCTTAGCCATTACAATGCGCCGGCCTTTTGCTGGCACGGTGCCGGCACAGACAAACAACTACTCCTTGAGAGGTATGGGCAACATGAGCACCATCGAAGAGCGCGTCAAGAAAATCGTCATCGAGCAGCTGGGCGTGAAAGAGGATGAAGTCACGACGAATGCTTCGTTCGTGGACGATCTAGGCGCAGATTCGCTGGACACGGTGGAGCTGGTGATGGCCCTCGAAGAAGAGTTCGAAACCGAGATTCCCGACGAGGAAGCCGAGAAGATCACCACCGTGCAGCAGGCCGTCGATTACATCAAGGCCCACTCCAAGGATTGAATGATCCGGGATTGATCCCACCGGTAGGCGGCGTCGATATCCGAGCCTGCCGCTCCCGTGGTGATAGCGAATGCTGCGCCTTCTGGCGCAGTTTTCGTTTCTGCGTTTTGTAACGTCCGATCCCGTATGGTGCGCCGCAGGCGCACCAGCTGTGACGGACGACGTATCCGCGGTGTGCACGGGCCCGTGCCGACAATGGGCGGCGCCACGCAACCTTGAAGGAAAACAGCATGAGCAAGCGACGAGTGGTAGTGACCGGCCTGGGCATCATTTCCCCGGTCGGCAACGACATCGCCACCGCCTGGGAGCGTGTCGTCAAGGGCACCAGCGGCATTGGTCCAGTCACTCATTTCGACGCCACCTCCTACGCCACCCGCATCGCGGGCCAGGTGCGCGACTTCGATCCCGCGCAGTGGATGCCGGCGAAGGACGTGAAGAAGATGGATCCGTTCATCCACTACGGCCTGGCCGCCGGCACGCAGGCGCTGCGCGACTCGGGGCTGGAAGTTACCGAGGCCAACGCGCCGCGCATCGGCGTGGCGGTGGGTGCGGGCATCGGCGGCCTGTACACGATCGAATCGACCGCGCTGGAGCTGGAGGCGAAGGGACCACGCCGGGTGTCGCCGTTCTACGTGCCCAGCTCGATCATCAACATGGTGTCGGGCCAGTTGTCGATCATGTTCGGCCTGAAGGGCCCCAATATCGCCTGCGTCACCGCCTGTACCACGGGCACCCACAACATCGGGCTGGCGGCCCGCATGATCCAGTACGGCGATGCCGACGTAATGGTGGCCGGTGGTGCGGAGTTCGCCACCACCGGAACTGCGATGGCCGGCTTCTGTTCGGCCAAGGCCATGTCCACCCGCAACGATGAGCCGACCAAGGCCAGCCGGCCATGGGACCAGGATCGTGACGGTTTCGTGCTGTCCGACGGTTCGGGCGTGCTGGTGCTGGAGGAATACGAACACGCCAAGGCACGCGGCGCGAAGATCTATGCCGAGCTGGCCGGTTTCGGCATGAGCGGCGACGCCTTCCACATGACGGCACCCAGCGAAGGCGGCGAAGGCGCGGCGCGCTGCATGCAGAACGCGCTGAACGACGCGCACATGGATCCGACCGAGGTGCAGTACATCAACGCGCATGGCACCTCGACGCCGTTGGGCGATCTGGGTGAAGTGCTGGCGGCGAAGTCGGTGTTCGGCGACCACGCGTACAAGCTGGCGATGAGCTCGACCAAGTCCACCACCGGGCATCTGCTGGGCGCGGCCGGTGGCGTGGAGGCGATCTTCTCGATCCTGGCATTGCGTGACCAGGTGATGCCGCCGACGATCAACCTGGATCAACCCAGCGAAGGCTGCGACCTCGACTTCGTGGCGAACGTGGCGCGCGAGGCGAAACTGGACGTGGTGGTTTCCAACTCGTTCGGTTTCGGTGGCACCAACGGCACGCTGGTCTTCCGCCGCGCCTGAGCGTGACCTGTCTCCGCCGCCTGTTGCCCGGCGGGCGCGATCTGCTCGCGCCCGCCGCGGCCTTTCCGCAGCGTTACCCCTGCCTGCTTGAAAGCGTGCTGCATGGCACGCGCCAGGCACGCTACGACATCCTGTTCGCGTTTCCTCGCGAAGCCCTGACGTTGCATGCCGACGGTTCGCTGCGCGATGAAGCAGGGCGCGCGCGGGACGGCAATTTCCTCGACGCGCTGGATGCCGCCTGGAAAAACGAGAAGCTGCCGGGTAGCCCGTCGGACGACCTGCCGTTCCACGGTGGCTGGGTATTGATGCTGGCCTACGAGTTGGCCGCGCAGATCGAACCCACGTTGTCGTTGCAGCGATCGCCGCTGCTGCCGCAGGCGCTGGCCGTGCGTTGCCCGGCCGCGATCATCGTCGACCACCAGCTCGGCTGTACCACGCTGGTGGCGGAAGCCGGCGGCGAGGCGCTGCTCGACATGATGCAGGTCGATCTCGATACACCGTTGGCGGTCGATGCCGCACCGCTACCGGCCTCGTGCGAGGAGGACGACCCGCAACGCTTTCTCACCGGCGTGGCGCGGATCCACGAACACCTGCGTGACGGTGACATTTTCCAGGTGAACCTGTCGCGCGAGTGGCGCGCCCGCTACGCGCAGCCGCCCGCGGCAGCGTCGCTGTATGCCGCCTTGCGCCGGGCCAACCCGGCGCCGTTCGCCGGCCTGCTGCAGCAGCCGGGATGGTCGCTGGTCAGTTCGTCGCCCGAGCGGCTGGTGGAAGTGCGCGGCGGCCAGGCGCAGACGCGGCCCATTGCCGGCACGCGGCCGCGCACCGACGGTGATGACGACGCTGCCCGCATCCGCGAATTGAGCGACCACCCGAAGGAGCGCGCCGAGCACGTCATGCTGATCGACCTGGAGCGCAACGACCTGGGTCGTGTCTGCGTGCCGGGCACGGTCGAAGTGGACGAGTTGATGGCGGTGGAGAGCTACGCCCACGTCCACCACATCGTGTCCAACGTGCGCGGTCGGCTGCGCGCCGACGTGACGCCGGGCGAGGTGATTGCAGCGACCTTCCCGGGCGGTACCATCACGGGCTGCCCCAAGGTGCGTTGCATGGAAATCATCGCTGCCCTGGAAGATGCGCCGCGGGGCGCCTATACCGGCGCGCTGGGTTATCTCGATCGACATGGCGACCTCGATTTGAACATCCTGATTCGCACGCTGACCTTGAGCGGAACGCAGGCAAGCCTGCGTGCCGGCGCGGGCATCGTGGTCGACTCGGTGGCCACGCTGGAGCTGGAGGAGACGCGCGCCAAGGCGCGCGGCCTGTTGCGCGCACTGGGCGTGCCCGGCTGATGGCGAGCCGCATGCTGGTCAACGGCGTTGCGTCCGGGGTGGTGTCCGCCGCTGACCGGGGCTTTTCGTACGGCGACGGCTTGTTCGAGAGCATTCGTTTCGTGGGCGAAAGTGCGCCACTGTGGGATCGGCACATGCAACGGCTGACCGACAGTTGCCACCGCCTGCAACTGCCGCTGCCCGATACCGCACAGCTTCTGCGCGAGGCACGGCAGGCGAGTGAAGCCATGGCGCACGCAGTGGTGCGCATCGCCTGGACCCGCGGCGTGGGCGAACGCGGCTACTCGCCGCCCATGACCGCCACACCCACGCGAGTGGTGGCGGCCTTCCCACCGCCACCGACGGATGGCGAAGCGTATGCACGCGGCGTGCGCACGCGGCTGTGCACGCTGCGCCTGGCCGAACAACCGCAACTGGCAGGCATGAAACACCTCAACAGGCTGGAACAAGTGCTGGCCCGCGCGGAATGGACCGATCCGGCGATCGCCGAGGGCCTGCTGTGCGATGGTGGCGGCCGGCTGGTTTCGGCGACCATGGCCAACCTGTTTGCCGTGATCGATGGCGAACTGGTGACGCCGCCGCTGAAGCGCTGCGGCGTGGCCGGCGTGGCCCGTGCGGAGATCCTGGCCCACGCCGAAAGCGCTACGGAACGCGATATCCGGCTACCTGACCTGCAGCGCGCCAGCGAGGTTTTCCTCAGCTCCAGCGTGCGCGGCGTGATGCCGGTACAGTCGCTGGATGAATGGTGCTGGGCGCCGGGCCCGGTCACCCGGCAATGGCAACGTCACTGGCGGCAGTTGGGTTTCCCGATGGAGCACGCGGCATGAAACAGCATCGAACCCGGGGGCGCGCGCTGGGACGCGGCCTGGTGTGGCTTGCGATGCTGGTGCTCGTCGCCGCCGCCGCCTGGGGCTGGCACGATTTCAACCGTTTCAGCCGCACGCCGCTGCATGTCACCACCACCGGCGACAGCATTGACATCGCCCGTGGCAGCAGCTTCAAGACGATCGTGGCCGACCTGCGCCAGCACGGTGCCACCCGCGCCCATCCGCTGTACTGGCGGGCGCTGGCCGAGCAGATGCATGTGGCGGGAAAGTTGCACGCGGGCGAGTACGCATTGACCCCGGGCATCACCCCGCGGGCGTTGCTGGCCAACATGGCCGCCGGCCGGGTACTGCAGCGTAACCTGACCATTGTCGACGGCTGGACGTTTCAGGAATTGCGCCAGGCGCTGGCGCGCGCCAAGAAACTGAAACAGGACAGCGTCGGCCTCGACGACGCGACCGTGATGCGGCGCATCGGTGCGGCGGGCGAGAATCCGGAAGGCCGTTTCCTGCCCGAGACCTATGCCTACGTGAAAGGCGACAGTGACCTGGACATCCTGCGCCGCGCGCACCAGGCGATGGTCAGAACCCTTGCCAGCCTGTGGGCCGGACGCGATCCCGACCTGCCGCTGGCCACGCCCTACGACGCGTTGATTCTCGCCTCGATCGTGGAGAAGGAGACCGGCCGGCCCGACGAGCGGGCGCAGATTGCCGGGGTGTTCGTGCGCCGCCTGCGCAATCACATGCTGCTGCAAACCGATCCCACCGTGATCTACGGCATGGGCGCAAGGTATGCCGGCAACATCCGCCGCAGCGACCTGACCACCGATACGCCCTACAACACCTACACTCGCCCCGGATTGCCACCGACGCCGATCGCGTTGCCGGGCAAGGCGGCCTTGCAGGCGACCTTGCACCCGGCCGACGGCGACGCGCTCTATTTCGTGGCGCGTGGCGATGGCGGTCACGTGTTTTCCAGCACGCTGGCGGAACACAACCGCAAGGTCGACTGCTACCAACGGAAGCGTTGCCCATGAACGCGTCACCATCGACAGCGCGCGGCCGGTTCATCAGCCTCGAAGGCGGTGAGGGGGCCGGCAAAAGCACCTTGCTGGCAGGGCTGCGCGACTGGATCGGGCAGCAGGGCGTCACGCTGGTGCAGACGCGCGAACCCGGCGGCACCGAACTGGGCGAGGCGGTGCGTGCCATCGTGCTCGACCCGCGGCACCACGGCCTGGCCGCCGAAACCGAATTGCTGCTGATGTTCGCCTCGCGGGCGCAATTGGTGCGCGAGCGGATCGAACCGGCGTTGGCCGCCGGCCACTGGGTGCTGTGCGACCGTTTCGCCGACGCCAGCTACGCCTACCAGGGCGGTGGTCGCGGCCAATCCATGCAACGCATCGCCGCCCTGGAGCAGTGGGCCTGCGACGGTGTGACGCCGGACATGACCTTGCTGCTGGACCTTCCCGTGGCCACCGGCCGTGCCCGCGCCACGGGGCGCAGCGCGCCTGACCGCATCGAGGTCGAGGCAGACGGCTTCTTCGAGCGGGTACGTGCCGCTTACCGTGAGCGCGCCGCGGCCGAACCGTCGCGGTTCAGGGTCATCGATGCGACCCAATCACCGGCGAAGGTGCTCGCCGATGCCATCGACGCGGTGGCCGAATTGACCCGGGGCACAAACACATGACCGCGCAGCCATGGCATGCCGAGCACTGGTCGCGCCTGCAGGCGCGGCGGGCGCGTGGCGCACTGCCGCACGCGCTACTGCTGTGTGGCCCGACCGGATTGGGCAAGCGCGCGTTTGCGCAGCGCTTCATCCATGGGTTGCTGTGCGAACAGCCGGACGGGAATACCGGCGACGCATGCGGCCACTGCCGCGCCTGCCTGTTGCTGGCGGCGGGAAGCCATCCGGATCTTGTCAGCTTGACCTACGGCCTGCGCAAGGATGGCGTGCAACGCAGCGAAATCGTGGTGGAGCAGATCCGCGACCTGTCGGCACGGCTGGCGATGAGCAGCCAGTTCGGCGGCTGGCAGGTTGCCGTCATCGACCCGGCGGATGCAATGAACGCGGCCGCGGCCAACGCCTTGCTGAAAACGCTGGAGGAGCCGGCCGCGCAGACCATGCTGGTGCTGCTGGCCGACGCGCCCTGGCAATTGCCGCAGACCATTCGCAGCCGCTGCCAGCGCATCGAGTTTCATCTGCCAGCGCCCGATCAGGCGCTGGCCTGGCTGCAGGACGAGGGCGTCGCCGATGCGGCCACCGCGCTGCAGGCGGCTGGCGGCAACCCGGGGTTGGCGCGTGACTGGACGCAACAGGGTGCACTCGACCGCCGCCGCGAAGTGCGCAAGGACCTCGCCGCGCTGGCGGCGGGGCGCGGGCAGACGGCCGACGTCGTCAAGCGCTGGCTGGATGACGAACCGGCCCAGCGATTGTGGTTCGCCGCGCAGGCATCCGCCGATGAAATGAAGTCGCGGGCCGACCGGCAGGACCCGCCACTGTCCAGTGCCATGGATGCTGAAGCACTGGTGCAGTGGTACGCCGCTGCCAACCGAACTCGCCAGGCTTTGCGTGGCCCATTGCGCGACGACCTGTTGTTGCTGGAGTTGCTGGCGGCGTGGCGGTGACGGTGTCGTCCGCCGAAGCCTCAGCGGCGGATGCTCCGACGAGCTTTTCGGCACGCACGCGCCTGCTGGTCGTGGCGCCGCATCCCGACGACGAGACCATCGCCAGCGGTCTGCTGATCCAGCAGGTGCGCGCGGCGGGCGGCGAGGTCGGCATCGTGCTGTTGACCGATGGCGACAACAACCCCTGGCCGCAACGCTGGATGGAGCAGCGCCTGTACATCGATGCCGACGCTCGCCGGCGCTGGGGCGCGCGGCGTCATGCTGAACTGCTGCAGGCGATGCAGCGGTTGGGGCTGCCAGCTTCGGCACTGCAACAGTTGCACTGGCCCGATCTGGGGGTGACGTCCCGCCTGCTTTTGGCGCCCCAGGCCGCCGTCGCCGCCGTAACCTCCGCCATCACCACGTTCCGCCCGGACATCGTGGTGGCTCCTGCGATGGGGGATCGCCATCCCGATCATGGCTCAGCGCATGCGCTGGTTCGCCTGGCGCTGGCCCGGATGCCATCGGCACCCACCTTGCTGACATATATGGTGCATGGCTCGGAGAGCGCCGAGCCCATGCTTCACATTGGAGGCTCCCCCGGGGAGCAGGCGGCAAAACGGTTTGCGCTGTCGGCGCATCGCAGCCAACTGGTGCTTAGCGGGGGCAGGGTGCAACGTCTTTCCGACCGGGCGGAACGGTTCTTCGCCGTTCCGCGGCGCCGCACCGCGCCGGGCGGCGGTTTGCCCTGGCGGCCGCCGGTGGTGCTGCATCCATGGTTGCGGCTGAGTCTGGTGGACGCCGCCGGTGCCCGAACCTGGCGTTGGCGGGAGGCTCCACTTCGGCGCAGCGATTCGGGTGGGTATCAGCTGTTGCCGTCACATGGTGAGCCAGCGGAATCGCCCCGTTTTGCGTATCTGTCGCTGGCGGTTCCTTCGCCCTGGATATTCGATCACTGGGGCTGGTGCGAACTGTGACGCAACCCCTTTATCAAACGCTTTACACGCCGAGGTCGCCCCGTTAGCGTGTGGTGGCGTTACAGGGTGCGCTGGAGCCCCTGATTTGCGACCGAAGCGTCCGCTCATCGGTTTCACGGATGGAAGGGCCGACGGGCAAACGGGACTGCCGGTGCTGTCCATTCGCCCGGACAACAAGCATGCGCGATGGGGATCAGCATCTGATGCCAGCTGCGACCGGTTTGCCGGTTGCGTCGGCGGAGCACGGCCCCTCGTCCCTGCCGCTTGACGATGACGCCCGGCAGCGACGCGCGCTGCGTCTGCTCAGCGAGGTGGTCAAGGCCATCAACGCCCATGGCGACGAGTCGTCGATGCTTGGCGACGTCTGCCGTCTGGCCGCAAGCTTTGGCGATTGCCTGGTCGCGTTGATCGCCTTGCATGATTCCTCCGGCGCGCTGCGGTTGCGCGCAGTGGCTGGGCTGGCGTGGGATGGGGATGCCGCCTCCGAACTGGCCGGCTCCGGCCGCCTGGCCAGCGTCGCAAGAGTGGCTATCGACAGCGGAAAGCCCGCACTGCGCAGCCATGTCGCGCTGGCGGCAGATGCGTGGGACACGAGCCTCGCGCAAGCCGGTACCTTGCTCGCATTGCCCCTGCGTCGGAACCATGGCGTCGATGGTGTTTTCGTCATCGGCGCCAACCAGGCCAATGCGTTCGCCGGGGTGGAGATGGAAGTCTTTTCCGAGATCGCCGCGGAACTGGGCCAGGGCTTGCAAGCCCATGGCACGTACCCGGCGCGACTGCCCCAAAGGTCGGATCTGCCGTTCAGTGCGGCGTATGTCAGGGCGGTCTTGTCCAGCCAGTACACCGGCGTGCTGGTGATGTCCGAGGACAATCACGTGGTTCTGGCGAACGAGGCGTTCTGTGCCTTGTTCGGGATTACCGATCCACCCACCGCCATCGAGAACATGTCGGCGGAAAGCCTGTACGAACGCATGCGTTCCGCGTACCTCGACCCCGATCAGGAGTGGGCCCGCATACGGGAGATCGTGGCCAGGGGCGAAACGGTTCGAGGCGACGAAGTGCAGATCCAGGGAGGACGCATCTATCTGCGCGATTTCACCCCGATCACCACCCATGGCCGGTCAAACGGACGAATCTGGCACCAGCACGAAATCACCGAGCGGAAAATGTACGAGGCACGGGTCGAGCGGCTGGCTTTCTATGATGTGGTGACCGGGCTGCCCAACCGGCGCCTGCTGTTCGAGCGACTGGAGCAGGGGCGCGTGCTGGCGACCACGCAGCGGTCGCTGATTGCGGTGGGCGTGCTCGACCTCGATCGTTTCAAGAGCGTCAATGACAGTGTCGGGCATGCCGGCGGCGACCACGTGCTGGCGGAGGCCTCGTCGCGCGTCGCCGCGCTGCTGCGCGAGGCGGACGTGCTGGCCCGGTTCGGTGGCGATGAATTCGGGCTTGTCATATCGGGCCTGGACAGCAAGGAGCAGCTCGACGCGATCAGTCGTTGCATCCTGCAGGCGCTGCGCGCGCCTTTCGATCTGCTGGGGGAGCAGCTCTATCTTTCGGCCAGCATCGGATGGACGCTCTATCCGCTGGATACATCGGACGCCGAGAGCCTGCTGCGCCATGCCGACATGGCCATGTACGCGGCCAAGGAGGAAGGCAAGGATCGCGGCCTGTTGTACGAACCGGCGATGGAGCAGGAGCAGTTGCGCCTGCAGGCGATGCGCGAACGGATGGCGCAGGCGCTGCAGCAGTCGCGCTTGCAACTGCTGTTCCAGCCCATCGTGTACATCGACGGGCTTCCGGGCCTGCACGGAGTGGCGGGGATGGAAGCGCTGTTGCGCCTGCGCGACGGCGAACAGGGGCTGATCGAGCCCGCGCATTTCATGCACGTGCTGGATGACCCGCAACTGGCCCGCCCCATCGGCCGCTACGTGCTGGACGAGGCGCTGAAGCAATGCCAGGCGTGGATGCGCCTGGGCGTCTCGATTCCCGTCTCGATCAACATCAGCACCCGGCACTTGTTGCACCCGGCGTTTTTCGCCGACATCGACACGGCGCTGGACAGCTATCCGGGCGTGATGGACGTCGGCTTCGGCATCGAGGTCACCGAAACCGGGCCGACGATGGACCATGCCCGGGCCAAGGTGGTCATCGAGGAATGCCGCCGCCGCGGCATCCGCGTCGGCCTGGACGATTTCGGTACCGGTACGGCATCGCTCAGCCACATCCAGAAACTGGATATCGAACACATCAAGCTCGACCAGAGCTTCGTAAGCGACATCCTCAACGACGAGCGCAACGTGGCGATCGCCGCCGGCGTCATCACCACCGCCCGCATGCTGGCCAAGACCGTGATCGCCGAAGGCGTCGAGACAGCGGATCAGGCCGATTTGCTCGCTTCGCTGGGCTGCCATCAGCTGCAGGGGTTTTCCATCTCGCGTCCCATGCCATCGGAAGCGGTGACCGGCTGGGTGGCCGCCTGGATCCCGCCCGCATCCTGGGCGCGACTGGTCAGCGAGCGGCGCAGCCTGCAGGCCACCCAACCCCGCATCGGGCGCTGAAGGCTCGTGATTCTTTCAACCGCCCGGCCTGCTGGAGGTGGCCGGGTGCGGATCGGCCACTCGAGCGACCGATAAGCGCGAGCGCGGGCATGCACCGGGCGGGCGATGGAAGAAAACCACAGGAAATGGCTTTCTTCACAAACGTTGATCGCCCTGCGGTGGTGTGATCTCCCGGCAGCATCTACCATCAAGGGCCTCGAGCGGGCGGCACAGCCGTCATCCAGGAGTCGAACATGAAACCCGTGGCCGCCCGTCAGGGCATCATCTCGTTGAAGATCAAGGACGCCGCGTCGCTGTACAGCGCGTACATGCCCTTTCTGAAGCACGGCGGCTTGTTCGCGCCCAGCGAACACGTTTACGCGCTGGGCGACGAGGTGGTGCTGCTGGTCACCCTGGCCGAGGAAACCGAACGCCTGTCGGTCGTGGGCAAGGTGGTATGGATCAGTCCGGCCGGCGCACAGGGCAACCGTGCGGCGGGCATCGGCATCCACTTCAATGAGTCCAGCGACGCGGAAGCCGCACGCAGCCGCATCGAGAACATCCTGGCCGGCACGCTCAACTCCGAACGCCCGACCAACACCATGTGACCGTTCGCGGTCACGCGAACCACCCATGCCTTCACGCTGCCGCCGCCGATCGGTCGCGCGGCAGATGACGTGTCATGTCGTCAAGGCTTGTCCCGCCACCCATGCGCGCTGATACAATGGCGGGATTCGCGAACTCGCTTCGCGGAACGTCGAACGCCAGCGGGTTCATCCCGCGGACGTGGCTGAGCAGCCCATGGCCCCCACGGCCTGTCGAATGGAAGTCGCCGGACCGTCTCCCCGCGGTCACTGATGCGCCCGATGGCGCGGAGGTACGTTGCACCGTGCTTGCCGAATATTGGCCTGTCCTGTTGTTCATCGGCGTCGCCACCGGCCTCGGGCTGGTGCTGCTGGCGGTTGGCCTGCTGGCCGGCCCGCGCCGTCCCGAAGCCGAAAAGCTGGCGCCGTACGAATGCGGTTTCGAGGCATTCGAGGACGCCCGCATGCGCTTCGACGTGCGCTATTACCTGCTCGCCATCCTGTTCATCATCTTCGATCTCGAAATCGCCTTCCTGTTTCCGTGGGCGGTGGTGTTCAAGCAGATCGGGTTGATCGCGCTGATCGAGATGGGCCTGTTCCTGCTGCTGCTGGTGATCGGCTTTGCCTACGTGTGGAAGAAGGGAGCACTGGAATGGGAATGATGGATTCCGTCAGCGGGGTGATGCACAACCCGCAGCCGCTGAACCTGGTGGACGACATCCTGCGCCCGGCCGGTGACAACCCGGTGGTGCAGCGTGGCTTTGCCACCACCAGCGTCGACGCGCTGATGACCTGGGCGCGCACCGGCTCGATGTGGCCGATGACGTTCGGCCTGGCCTGTTGCGCAGTGGAAATGATGCACGCC
>Ga0134125_10002178_pt1 | contig 23379 bp, 20 predicted proteins | sample KB31751_FD_96464 | JGI IMG/M metagenome (GOLD analysis project Ga0134125, IMG submission 96464) | Terrestrial soil microbial communities with excess Nitrogen fertilizer from Kellogg Biological Station, Michigan, USA - KB3-175-1 | ecosystem: Environmental > Terrestrial > Soil > Unclassified ...
CGCTCGGGATTCCCGGATTGACGGTGCGCCCGACTGTTTAACCCGCCGAACCGCCATATGCGGACCCGCATGTACGGTGGTGTGGGAGGGAAGTAGCCGCGAGGCTACTCCCTATCCCGATTCAATCGTTTCCATTGAAAGCATGTGGCACTGGCGGTTTGGACCAGAAGCGCACTCGAATGGTCACTCTTGTTGCCGGATCCGGGTGAGCAGCCGTCTGCGCCTCTGGCCAAGCCGGTGCAGACCTTTGCTTGCAACAGCACAAACGCCGGCGACGAAGATCGCCAGCGCCACATGCTGCGCGCGACATCCCGGTCGCGTGCGAACGCGTCAAGTGTGCCGTCCGGAATGATGCTGACTCGCTAAGCCGCAAATTTGCGGCGCGTCGCGACCACTTCGAGATACTCGGCCTCCACACGCGTGCCATTCTTAGTGGCCGTGTTGTTTTCAAACCACAGCCGAATCAGATCGCGCTGAAGCGCCGCGCGTCCTTCGAGGTCCAGCGCGGCGAACGCGCGCGACATCGGTCCGTACGTCGCCTGGAAAAAATCGACAACGTTTTGCGGCTGAAACGGATATTCAAAGACGAAGATTCGCCGATTGAGCTCAAGATTGGAAACCGCCCCACCAAGACGCCGCCGCACAGTTTCTTCGTGCCCCCAGGCGAGCGGAGACGGCATTCCGCCGGGAGCGATGTGTTTCGCGATGGCTGCGAACATTTTGCCGACGAATCCCCCGGGAGTCCAGTTCGCCATCGCAATGATTCCACCCGGACGGCACACGCGCGCGAGTTCCGCGGCCACAAGCTCGGGGCGAGGCGCAAACATGGCGCCGACGAAGCTGATGACTGCGTCGAAGCTTGCGGTTTCGTAAGGAAGCGCCTCGGCATCACCTTCTTCAAACGCGATGTCGAGTTTCTCGCGAGCAGCGCGCGTGCGTGCGCGCTCGATCCAGTTCGTGGCTATGTCGCAGCCCGTGACGCGAGCCCCGGCACGAGCGGCGATGAGCGCAAGCTGTCCCGCCCCGCACGCGACATCGAGAACGCGCGCAGATCGCGGCAGATCAAGGCGATTGTAGAAGGGCTCGGAGCCTTGCTCCATGTAGCGGGCGAAAAGATCGTAGTCGCCGGCCATCCAGTTCTCTTTGAGCTTCTGCTTGAGCTCCTTCAGAGCGAGCCCTTTCAGATCCGTGAGAGCCGGGGGCGCGACGGTCATGGTGCCGACAGCGGCCGGCGCGGTCGTAAATGTCATATTCGTCTCCTGTCTGACACCTGCGAAATCGCGCTGCGAAATTGCATGGAGGTTGAGTCACAAAGCGCAAAAACAGGATTAAATTCGGAACCATCCGTGCCAGATGCAGAGCCTCTGTGTACGCGTTGTAAACCTCTTGTAAAAAGACTCAGGGGCTGCAACAAAGCGCTGCATTATCAGCACTCGAACAGTAAGCGTCGTGCCCGGGACGAATTACCTCTTGTGATTTTCCCTGTATAATTCGAACATCACCCGGCATCCTTTAGCTGTCGGACTCGCCGGGCTTCAGCCTTTCATCCAGGGCTCAACTTTCACCAGGCCGTGCGTGTGCGGCCTCATAAACGCAGGCTTGCATTTGACATTGAGCGCGACGGCCGTCGCGTGAACATCGTTCTTTGCCCGCCCGCACTCTCTCTGGAAAGGACATGCGGAATTGAAAGGCGAGATTGAACAACTGTTCCATGAAGTTGCGGACCTCCCGGCCGGCGCGCGCGCTCGCTATCTGGATGATCGGGGAGTGGAAGGAATCACACGGCGTGAGCTCGAAGCGCTGCTGGCCTTCGACGAATGCACGTGTCTGTCACTCGAGCGCGATATCGCACAACTCGCCGAGCGCGCGGCCGGCGTGATCGAATCGGATGCGATGACTTGCGGGCCATACCGGCTCGGGCCTCTTCTCGGACGCGGCGGGATGGGCGCGGTCTACCTGGCAGAGCGCATAGATGGTGAAGTAAAACAGCGCGTCGCGGTGAAGCTCCTGCGCGCCGGGATGGACGATCCGCGGGTGCGCCAGCAGTTTCTGGCGGAGCGGCAAATTCTCGCAGGTTTATCGCATCCGAATGTGGCGCGGATGCTCGATGCGGGGCATCGTGAAGACAGACAGCCGTGGCTCGCGATCGAGTACGTGGAAGGCGAAACGCTCGCCGTTTACAGCGCGAAGCTGAGCCTCCGCGCGCGCATCGAGCTCTTTCTCAAGGTCTGTGACGCGGTCAGTTGTCTGCACAGGAACCTGGTGGTGCACCGCGATTTGAAGCCGGCCAACATACTGGTGACACGCGACGGACAGCCGAAGCTGCTTGACTTTGGGATCGCGAAGATTCTCGATCTGACGAGCGAACCGGGTGAAACCAGCCTGCGAATGCTGACGCCGGAGTATGCAAGCCCCGAGCAGCTTGCGGGCAGACCGGTAAGCACGGCGACCGATATCTATTCGCTGGGCGCCGTACTCCATCGTCTGTTGACCGGAGAACCCCCGCGCAGGATCGAGGGTGATGGCAGCGAGAAAACAGAAATGCGGCCTGACGGCAAGTTCGCGCCGATCTCGTTCATCGCCCCCGGGCTGCGCGGCGACGTCGAGTTCATCATTCTCAAAGCGCTGCGCAGCGACCCGCAGGAGCGCTACGCCACGGTCGAGCAAATCGTGGAGGATCTCCGGAGCTATCTCGACGGCAGGCCACTGCTTTCGCGGAGAAGCGAACGCTGGTACCGCGCCCGCAAGCTGGCGCGCCGCTATTGGATGTTTCCCGCAGCCGCGGCAGCGGTAATCGCGAGCCTCGCCACCGGATTGATCATGGCGAATCGCGAGCGCGCGATGGCGAATCAGCGCTTCGACCAGTTGCGAAAGCTTTCGACCAAAATTATCGACGTGGACCGCGCCATCCGGACGCTGCCCGGATCGATGGACGCTCGCCGGCAACTCATCGCCGCGTCTCTCGAATATCTCGAAGGTCTGTCGAACGAAACCGGCGGCGATGCCGCGCTCTCGCTCGAAGTGGCCGACGGCTACTGGCGGCTGGCGCGAGTTCAGGGCGTCAACGCCGAGTTCAACTTTGGCCAGCACCAGCAGGCGGAACAGAATTTGCGAAAGGCCGACCGCCTGACGAACAGCGTGCTGGCATTGCATCCGCGGAATCGCGACGCGATATTCCGGTCCGCCCTGATCGCGCACGACCGCATGATTGTCGCCGATTCCGACGGGCGAAGCCCCGATGCACTGGCGCACGCCCGGCACGCCGTTGCGCAACTCGAAGCGTTCACGAGAACCGGCTACTCCGGCGACCCGGTACACCTCGCGGGATTTCTGCGGCCGGGCAATCCGCGCGATGCCGAGCGCACGGGCGCGGCCCTGCTCTACTCCAACATCGCGCTGGGATTCGTGAACGTGCACCGCTATGCGGAAGGCGCGCGATACGCGGAACGGTCCGCCGGGATGGTCAAGGGACTTGCGTCGGCGAGCGATGTGGCCGGGCAGGCATTGAGTGTCCTCGCCAATGCGCTGCGCTATCAGGGCGATCTCGAAGGCGCGCTGCAGGCGATTCGCGAGGCCGAGCGAGTCACAGAGCCGGCGGCTTGGCCGAGCGAGACGGCAAAGTTTTTCAACCGCTACGCAACGATCCATCGCGAAGGCCTCATCCTCGGAGAAGCCAATACGATCAGCCTCGGCCGATCGGAGGAAGCCATCAAGCTGCTGAGACAGGCGCTGAATATGGCGGACGAGGAGGCCGCGAAGGACGCGCATGATTCCGCGAGCCGCGGGCGCGTCGGAACCACGGCGCGCGAACTCGGCGACATCCTGCGCGATGGCGAACCGAAACAGGCGCTGGCGGTTTACGAGCTTGGCGCGCGCAGGCTGAAGGAATCCGGAAGCAGTTCCAGCGCACGGCGGGAGTACGCGGCGACGCTGGCGAAGTCGTCATATCCGCTGCGGACGCTGGGACGCCCGCGCGATGCCCGTGCACGCATCGACGAAGCACTCGCCATCCTCAGGGAGACGGGCGGCGATCCGGCGAAGAACGTCCGGCCCGGCAGCGAAGCGTGGACGGTGCTGAGCGCGCGGGCCGATTTGGAGGCGCAAGCCGAGGGTCCGCGGCGCGCGCTGCAGACCTGGGAAAGCCTGCTCGAAAGCACGGATGCGAGTGGGGCCGAGGCGCTCAACGATCTGCGCAATGCGCCGATGCTTTCGAGAATGTACGGGGCAATCGCGGATCTCACAAGCGATCCTGTGAAATCGGCGGCGATGCGGGCGCGCCGTGTCGAACTTTGGACGCACTGGAAGCGCGAGCTCCCGCACAGCACCTATGTGCGGGCCCAGCTTCAAGAGGCGCGCGGCTCTTCAGCGCCGCGTCCGGTATCGGTGGCGCCAGTGCGGGTGGCGTCGCGCGGGTAGAAGACGCGATGCAACTGACAAGACTCCTCCAGCAGCTTCAGACCGGAAATGAGGGCGCGATGCGCGATGTCATCCCGCTCATCTATGAAGAGTTGAAGAAGCTCGCTCACTCCCACCTGCGACGGGAGCGCGGCGCGGCCTTTATCGAGACCACGACGCTGGTGCACGAAGTGTTCCTCAAGATGGCGGAGGGGCGTCATCCAACATACGAGAACCGCGCGCACTTCTATGGAATCGCGTCTCGCCTGATGCGGCAGATTCTGGTGGACACGGCGCGTGCGCGCGCGGCGCGAAAGCGCGGCCCCGGTGTGGAGATCGCGGTCGCCCAGGTGCCGGACTGGATTCCACAGGCCGACCGCAGTGTGCTCGCGCTCGAAGATGCGCTCCAAAGGTTGGACGAGGTCGACGTGATCAAAGGACGATTGATCGAAATGCGATATTTCTGCGGGCTGACAGCGGAGGAATCGGCGGCGGCGCTGCAATTGCCCGTCCACAAGGTCCGGCGAGAGCTGCGGCTCGCTCATGCGTGGCTGCGGAAGGAATTGGCGGCTGGCGTCGAAGACACGCCCGAAGCATTCCGGACAGCGTAGTTGCGTGAAGCGTCCAGCGAATGCCAGCAGAAAGCGGCCGGCTTACCAGATGTGCGATGCGACGACGTTGAGCGAGCCCGGTGACTTGCCGAAGATGCGCTCGTGCAGCACGATCTGAAAGTTCCTGCGCTCCCAGTCCGGGAGGGCGTTTCGTGAAAATTTCTCGAACTGATGTCCGTCGGCCGGGAACTCGACGGCTGCCTGAGTATCGCGCGGATCGACACCCGCGACGGCGATGACCGGGTGACCTGAATCGCTGCGCAGCAGGCGCGTCACGACGGAGTAACCTTCCACGGAATTGGAAGCGGATCCGCGGCTGGCAACGCTCCAGCGGTGTTCCGGCATCTGCGTATCCACAACCTCCTTGCCCTGGTCGCCGCGCTGGATCTGAAAACGGACGGCGCGAACCAACTCGTCAGACCATCGAGTACTGCCTACAAGAATCGCCGGAGACCTTTTCAGATCGGAGGACGACGCATCGGTGCCGAACTTGAGCTCAAAGGGTTGACGGCGTAGCGCGAGTTGCTCCGCGAAACGCGGCGCCGAGCGCGCCGCCCGGTCCCGACGAAGGAAGACTCCTCACCGCCTCTGGACGGGGGCATCATCAGGGTGGCGATCGAGATCAGCACCGGCTCGTCGCGATTGAGGAAGGGCTGCCAAAGCCGATCGCTGCGGGATGTGGAACGCGACATACCCGGCAGCAGCACAAGGGCCGCGATCAGAAGCACGCCCACCGCAAACAGCTGCAAGGGAAGCCGCGCGCGTGAAGTCTTCGCCGCGCCGGTCGAGCGGCTTTCCGGTTGCTGAGGTTGCAAGCGGGGCGCGGGATCCGCCTCGCTGGGCGAGGCGCTTGCGGATTTCGCTTCCCGTTACACGCACGATCGAAGCGCTCTGGGCATCGAAGTCGTCGGTGCGCTGGAAAACATCAATCGCGACGCTGCGTTCCTTGATCGACGCGCCGTTACCCGCCAGCGTCGGCTCCACCGCATACCGGGGAAAGGCCTGCCTGCGGCGGCTTCCGCTGAAAGGCGGGCTTTCACGGAGTTTTTCCAGATGAGCGAGAATGCTCGCGCGCTCCTCTTCCGTCCAGGGAAGAGCGCTTTGCACGACGTACATGGCCCGAGGCCCCGTTGTGGAGAGTATATGGCAGGCGGGGCGGTGGTCCTCCCGGCGCAATTCCAACACCTTTTTAATTCGTGATGTTGATACTGGCGGCCGTACTCGAAACGCCGCCGAGAGTGACCACGACAGGTTGCGGCCCGAGCGCGAGCCCGCCAGGCACCTGGAAGTTAATCTGGACGACACCGGCCAGGCCATAGGGAATTCCGACAAAGCAGAACGCGCAGGTCGTCGATGCTGCCTTACCTCCAACCGTTAGTGTGACGGCGGCGGGTGAGGGCAGTGCGTTAAGTGGCGACGTCGCCGCCGGAGCCGCGCCGGTCGAAACCGCCGGCGTGACCGCGCCCGCGCCGGTGACGAACATTGTGGCGACCTGATTGGCCGCGGCGCTGCTGGAGGGAACGATCGTGCGGTTTTCATCGGTGAAGATGCCCGGCGTCGCCGCCCCGAGCGTGAAGGTCTGGCTGGTCACGACCCCGTTGTTGTTCACTTTCAGAGTCGCGGTCGAGTTCGCCGGGACTTCGTAAGGAATCTGGATGTTGAGCTGCGTGGGCGAGACGTAGTACAAGGGCGCGGCCTCGTCATTGATCGTCGCCTCGACGCCCGACAACGTAACCGGCAGCGGCACGTCGCCGGCACTTGCGGTGGCCGGGCTTAGGGCCGATCCGAACACGCTCATGATCATGCCGGGCGAGTAGCGCTGCTGGAACGACGCGCCGTCAGTGAGACCGGCGATCGCGGGGGTGCCGTTGGAACTGGAGCCCGCGGTTCGCACACTCATGCTCACGGAGGAACTGACTGTTGTCGCGCTGGACCCGCCGTTATACGAGGCACTCACGGTCGAAGTGCCGGGCGGCAGTTGCGATCCGGTAATCGCGAGGGTGGCCGTTGCTGTGCCAGCCGACCCGATCAGGGTGGCCGGTCCGAGAGATGTGTCCCCCGCCAGGAATTGCACTTCGCCAACCGGCGTGGCCCCGTTGCCGGAGGTCACCGTCGCAGTGAGGAATGCGGTGTCCGTCGCCCCGATGCTGGTCAGATTGCTTGTTAGCGACAAGCACGATCCGCTCCAGCACGTCAGCAGCTTCCAGATATTCATCGAGCCGAGGCCGGTCACGGGATCGTAGCCTGCTCCGGCGGTATACCCGACGGCATCCGGCGGCGGGCACACCTCACGCCGCCCGCAGCCATTCACCGCAACGGTCACAATGTTGTCGCCCGTCGTGATGTCGTGAAAAATCGACGGCGACGACTGTGCAAGTGAATAGAGCGTCGGGTTGATGTTTCCGAGTCCCGATGATTTTGTGTATTGATTGATGAGAGCGACAACGCCCGCGAACACCGGGGCGGGCACGGACGTGCCGCCGAAGACACTCGGACTTCCGGCAGTGTCGCCGCCCGTGTAGACGAGGTATCCGTCGTGATCGGCCGATGCCGCCATGGCGATATCAGGCACGTGACGCGCGTTGTCGGCGGGCACACCGGGCCCGGTCTGCCAGGCGGGCTTGGCGAAATAGATGCTGGCGCCGCCACCAGTGGCTGAAGGCGATCCATCCGCGATGCTGTCGTTCCAGACGATCTCGGGAATGTAGGAAAGCGCTGAGGCGCCGGCGCCGTCGTTTGCCGGATTCCAGAACGTGCCGCCATTTTCCCGAAACTCCGTGCCCCCCACGCCAGTGATTTCAGGGATGCTCGACGGAAGGTCGACCGCTAGCCCGGGGTTCTCCGCATCGTTGCAATCCGCGGCGCCGCTGTCGCCTGTTGCGTTTACCCATGTGATGCCTTGCGCGTTCGCTTGTCTGGCCCACCCCTGGAACGTCTGCGCATCAATGGGATTATTCTCCGGCTCGCAGGACCCGTAGCTCAGGCTGATGACTGGCGCCAGATTGTGATCGATAGCGTATAACACCGCCGTCATGACGTTGTCGGAGTAGACGTAAGTGATCGCGGCATTGCGCCCGACCGCGCTCGACCACTCCAGATCGAGATCGGCTTCGCCTTCGTCGCTGTTGCCGGGATGACGGGATCCGGGGACGAGGAATGGCGTCGGCAGATTCGGCGTCATATTGAAGGCCGTCTGAAAAGTTTGGATGTCGGCGACGTTGATTGTCGATTGTCCGGCGACCACGATTTTCTGCCCGGAGCCATCAATGCCCGCCGCGAAGGCCGGCGCGATGTTGTAAATCGTGGCCACATCGTTCGGAGCCAGATAATGATTACCATGCGCCGAAGTGTAGTTCGGCTTCCAGACCTCGCGGGGCCTGTGTAAAGCGGGCTTCATCCGAAAATCGTTCAGGCCGCGTATGGATTTGACGATGCCCGCGATCGCCGCGGGCACGGACGGCTCGGTCGCGTTGGCGAAGTGAGTCTCGCCGTTTGCGACGTACTGATGCAGTTCGGTGGAAAATGCGGATTCCACCTGGGCAGCCGTGCCGCTAACCGAGATCCAGTTGCGCGCCTGCGCCACGTTGACTACGGTTAGCCCCTGGCCGCGCAGCCACTGTTCGACAGTGTTGAAATCGTCGACGCTCACGCCGAAGCGATCGGCGTACTGGGCCGGCGTCAGCCAGTGGTGATAGTTCGGCGATGCCGGGTTCTGCTGTTCCGCGAGCAGGTTGTCGAGGTCGGCCTTCTGGGCATCGCTTTGAGTCAGCGTGATAGTCACCATCGAAATTTCCCGTGAGGGAGTGACGCGCCCGCGATCGTTCGCGGCCGCGGCGCGAGGACTGATGTGTCCGCGCAGCGTCGTCCGCCGATTGTTGTCGATGCGCTGCGTAATCCGGCTGCGCTGTGCAAAGGCGCTGAAGGTGCTGAGGATGAAAACGGAGAGCGCGAGTGAAACTCCGCGCGTGATCCGAAAAGCTTTTTGCATCAAGAGCTTCGGATGCTTTTTGACAACAGTCGGTTCCATGCGTACAAGAATTTAACGTTCTTAACACGACTCTGACGTGTTTTGTTGCGGGCGGCTATTGGCGAAGGGCGAAAGTAAACAGCGAATTGCCCCCGGCGACGGCGATGTACTGCCGGCCGTTCACCGTGTAAGTCATTGGTCCTGAAGCAATGTCGCCGCCGAGGTTGGCGCGCCAGAGTTCGTTTCCCGTGCGCGCGTCGAGCGCCCAGAAATACCCCTCGCGTCCCCCGGTAAAGAGAAGATCAGAAGCCGTTGTGAGCACCCCCGCACTGGTGACATCGGTCATTTTGAATTCCCACTTCCTGACGCCGGTCTTCGGATCGAACGCGCGGACCGCCCCATATCCCTCGTCTTCAGTGCGATTGATAACCTGCGTGCCGCGCAGAGAAGGGACGGGCGAGCGCGGCGTCCCGGCGGTGTAGCGGCGCCCTTCGACATACTCGGCCGGAAGCTTGTTGAAGACCGAGGAATAGTTCTCCCAGGTGTTGATGTAAAAGAGCCCTGTGTGTGGACTGTACGACGGCGAAAACCAGTTGGTCGCGCCCTGCACGCCGGGAAAGACGAGCGTGCCTTCGCGCGACGGTTTGGCATCGGCGACGCGCACGGGATGGCCGCTGTCGTCGAGCCCGGTGGTCCAGGTGACCTTTGCGAAAGGCTTGCCTTGCAGGAACTCGCCCGTCACACGATCGAGCACGTAGTAGAAACCATTGCGATTGGCCCACAGCATCACGCGGCGCATCCCGGTCTTGCCGTCGCGAGCTTTCCATTCCATGTCGGCGAGCACCGGCACCTGGACGGAGTCGTAATCGAAATCGTCGTGCGGCGAGAACTGGAAATACCATTTGAGCTTGCCAGTGTCCGCATCCAGGGCGACGACGCAATCGCTGTAAAGGTTCGTGCCCTCGCGGACGTCGCTGTTCCAGTCGGGTCCCGGATTGCCAATCCCCCAGTAGGTAAGGTTCAGCTTTTCATCGTAGGAGCCGGTGACCCACACCGACGCGCCGCCGTGCTGCCACGAGTCGCCCGCCCATGTTTCGTGTCCGGGCTCGCCGGGTCCGGGGATGGTGTAGAACTTCCAGGCTTCCTTGCCGGTGCGCGCATCGTAGGCGGCGATGAATCCGCGGATGCCGAACTCGCCGCCCGCGGTGCCGACGAGGACCTTATCCTTGACGACGAGCGGCGCGTGCATCAGCGAATAGCCTGCCTCTCCTTTGGCGACAGTGGTGTTCCAGATGGGGTGGCCGCTCTTCGCGTCGACAGCCACGAGATGTCCGTCGATCGTGCCCATGAAGAGCGTGTCGCCTAGAATGGCGAGGCCGCGATTCACGCGTCCGCAGCAGGTACGGGCGTCGGGGGATGGCGCGTAGTTGTAGACCCAGAAGACGCGGCCGGTGGCGGCGTCCATGGCCACGACATCATTCGGAGCCTGCACGGTGTAGAGAACCCCGTCGACAACGAGCGGAGTCGCTTCGAACTTTTCGAGGGATTGGGCCTGGAAGATCCATTGCAGTTCGAGATTCTTCACATTTGCCGGTGTGATTTGCGTGAGCAGGCTGTGACGCTGGCCGAGCGGAGTGCCGGAGTAAGTGATCCAGTTTTGCGGCTCTTTGTTGGCGTTGACGATGCGGTCGAAGGTGATCTGGGCGGAGGCCGTGCACGCGATCAGAGCGATTGCTGGAATAGCTCGCTTCATCGAAGTTCGACTCCTTTCTGCTCTACACCTTTTTGAGACACGAGGTAGGCGACCAGATCCGCCAGCTCCGCTTGCGTCAGCTTGTCCTTATATGACGGCATCGGGGACTTCTCGATGATGGCGGCATCGCGCAGGCTGGCGCGCTTCAGGGAGACGAGCCGATCGCTGGAATCCAGAATCTGGACCGCGTACTTGTCTTCATTCAGCAGCGTCCCTGTGATGGTTGCGCCCTCTTTTGTGACAGCGCGGAAGTGGCGGTTCTGGCCGAGAACTTCCGCGTCGGGGTCCGTAATGGATTTTTCGATCTCGCCATCGAGCCGGAGATTGCCGACATCGCTCAGGTCCGGTCCGGAGCGGGAGCCGGCGCCGCGGATGCGGTGGCACGAGGCGCATCCCCCTTTGCCGTCGTAGATGGCTTTGCCGCGCGCAGGGTCTCCTCCGGAAGTCGTTGTCGCCGTCGCGGCGGCCATGGAGCGAAGATATCCGACGATCGTCAGCGCCTGGAAATCGTTGAAGTTGTTCGGCGGCATTGCGGTTCCCGGAATGCCTGAGCGGATGATCGCGACGATATCGTCGTCATCCTTCGCGCGGCGGAATTTGTTGTGGAAGAGATCGATGCCGGCGATGCCGTCGCCCTTTGCGTTATGGCAGATGGTGCAGTTGGCACGGTAGAGCCGTCCGCCATCGGCGATGTCGACAGGCGTGAAGCTGTGCTGCGCGAACGCGGCGGCAGCGATGAAATGCAGCAGCAGCAAGGGTCTCATTTCACCGCACAGTATATATGGATTGTGGAACTTCAACCATACCGCGACACGTGGCCGGAAGATGACCGGCACGCGAACTTCAAGGCGGAGGTGGCGTGTTACACGGCGGCCGACCCGATGCCCACGCTGGAGAACCTGAGCAAAGGCACGGGAATTCCATTGGGATGTCTCGTGCGCTACGTGCTGGTGAAGTACGCGGCCTCCGGTTCCGAGGCGATGATGGCGTTGAACGCGATGGACCCGATCGTCTTCCGGCAAATGCGCGAACATGTGGCGGGAGCGGAGGCCGAAGGCACGGACGCGAGCCGGCTTCGGGCCTACGCGGCCCTCAAGGAGATGATCACGTGGCTCGATGCTGGGTTAAGTGCGCGGCCGGATTGAAGCGCCATCAGGGTCTGAATCCCAGAGTGTCGAAGAGCTTTCGCAGGTACATCGAGATGGCGCCGTCCTCGATCCGCAGCATGACGCTCTGCTCGCCAAGTGAGACCTGCGTGCGGAGTCCGGCGGGCACCCACAGTTGTCCTTCGCCGCTCAGGCTGGCGTGGAATGGCGATGTTTCGCCGGGGAACACCGGCCGGATGGTGACGCGGTCTTCGCCCATGATGATGAAGCGAAAGAGCGTCCACGCTTCGGCATCGCAGTAGCGCTTCACCGGCGCGGGGAGTTGGATGATGCCGTCGCGAACGCGCGCGAGGAAGGTTCCCGTGGGCGCGGTCACGGCAGCACCTCGGCCTTCAGGGTGTCCTTCGCGAGAAGGAGCTTCACTTCGCTCCCCGGCGGCGCATCGGTTGCCTGGCGAACCACTTTGTCTTGATTCAGCACGATCGCGTAGCCGCGTGAGAGGACGACGCGCGGGTCGAGCTGCGTCAGCTTCGTCGCGAGGGTCTCGAAGCGTTGCCGGCGCTGGGTCATGCTGTGACGGATCACCGCAACTGCGTGGGTGCTCGTCTCGTTCAGCCGCTCGCGGTCGCGGCGCAGGCGCGGACGCAGGTCGAAATAGCGAAGTTGTTCTTCGAGCGCGCGCCGCGTCCGCTTGCGGGCGGCGATCTGGCGAATCATCGCCATGCGAAGCCGTTCGCCGGCATCGTCCACGCGTTGGGTCCGGCGGGCGAGGCTGCGATGAAGCAGCATCTGCGCGCGGTCAATGGCTTGTTCGCGGAGCCGGCGGGCGAGAACCGCGATGCGGTACCTCATGGCGCGCAGTGCCTGCTGGCGGCAGCCGTCGATTCGGTCGAGGATCTCCTGGCGCGTGCAGACGATCATTTCCGCCGCGGCGGATGGCGTGGGGGCGCGCAGATCCGCGACAAAATCCGCGATGGTGACGTCCGTTTCATGTCCAATGGCGGAGACCACCGGGATCGGCGATTTTGCGATGGCGCGTGCGACGACTTCTTCATTGAAGGTCCACAGGTCTTCGAGCGAGCCGCCGCCGCGCGCGAGCACGGTGATCTCCGCCCACCTCGTGCGGCCGAAATAGTCGAGGCCGCGGACGATATCTTCGACGGAGCCGGGGCCCTGCACCCGCGCAGGGAAGAGACGCACGTGAAGGCCGGGGAAGCGCCGCGAAAGAATCTCGACGAAGTCACGGATCACGGCGCCTTTGGGTGACGACACAATGCCGATACGGATCGGATATGCCGGCAGCGGGCGTTTGCGCGAGGCCTCGAAGAGCCCTTCGGAGAGAAGCTGTTTCTTGAGCTGGTCGAAGGCAAGCTGCAGCGCCCCGTGTCCCTGGGGCTCGATGGACTCCACCACGAACTGGTATTCGCTCCGCTGTTCGTAGATGTCGACGCGTCCGCGAACGATCGCCTGAATGCCATCCTTCGGTTTGAATTTGAGCCGCCAGTACGAAAGCTTCCAGCAGACGCATTTGATCTGCGCGTTGGGATCTTTGAGAGTGAAGTAGCAGTGGCCGCTGGGAACGAGCTTCGTGCCGGAGATTTCACCCGAGATCCAGATGTTTGAGAAGCCGCGTTCGAGCGTGGAGCGAACGGCGTCGCTGAGTTCGCGAAGAGTCCAGATACGACGCTCGGGCACGAAACTGAGGGCGAACTGTTCCATTACCGGTCCGCCGTGTAGCCGAAGCGTTTGAAGATGGCGCGAGCTTCGGAGGAGTTGAGGAAAGTAGTAAAGGCGCGGGCCTGCTTTTGCTGAGCCGAGGCCTTGACGATGCCGAGTGCCTGATCGATGGGCTTGTGAAGTTTGCCGTCCACGGGGAAGGCGTTGCCCTCCGCGTCGACGGTGAGCGCGCGAGCGGTAAACGCGGCTTCGGCATTACCGGTATCGGCGAATTGTTTTGCAACCGCAATGCTCGGCGCGTACACGACTTTGGCTTCTACTTTGTTCCAGAGGCCGGAGGCTTTGAGCGTCGCTATCGCGGCGGCGCCATAAGGAGCGAGCTCTGGTTTCGCGATCGCGATCGAGTGGACGTCCGGTTTGGCCAGGTCGGTCAGGTTTCTGACGGCGGGTGCGCGCGGCGCCCACACGACGAGTTCGCCGCGCGCGTAGATGGCGCGGGTGCCCGGCGTGATCAACTGCTTCGCGGCAAGCTGGTCAACGTGCTTCACGTCGGCGGAGAGAAAGACGTCGAAGGGCGCACCGTTTTCGATTTGTTGCGTGAGTTGCGCCGTTGCGCCCATGCTGGGGACGATGTGAATGCCGGTTTTCTTTTCGAATGCCGCGCTGAGTTCCGGGAGAACGTTCGAGAGATTCGCCGCAGCGGCAACGTGCAATTCGGGCTGTGGTGCGGGCGCGGCCAGCCTTGTCAGCATCAGAGCGCACGTGATCCAAAGGACTGTCCGCATTCAAACCAAGTCTATCGTTCGGACCAATCCTGGCCGGATAATTGCTTCCATCGTGGCATGAAGAAACTCATCCTTATCTCCATGATCAGCGGGGCGGCAGCGCTCTTCGCGCAGACGTCAACGACGACGAGAACTGACAGCACCACGGTTTCCAGGGACCATGGAAAGAAGACTTACAACGATACGACGACGACTACGACCAACAGCAATCCCGTCGAGACGACTTCGAATACAACTAACACGAAGACGAAAACGAAAAAACATCACGGGCGTGTGGTGAGCAAGTCCACGAGTACGGATTCGAGCTCGACGACGCGGTAGACAAGGTGGGCGGCACGCCGCCGTTATTGCTGAAGGCGCCGGCACGATTGCCGCTGCAGGCATTGAGTGCCTGCGCCACTTAAAGGTTCAATCGTTTCCATTGAGAGCATGTGGCACTGGCGGTCTTGCCGCCGTTGTGGCCTTTGTCTTGCAACAGAAGCAACGCCGGCGACCAGGTCGCCACCGCTATCTCCGGCGTTTCCTCGCTCGATGAACGGCGGGCTTCGGCTGGGGTTCGACTTGCGCGTCGGATGCCAGCGTGGTCCCCAGCTTGCTCAGGATGCGGTCTTTGATCCAGTGCGGGTCCCACCACTCGACGGCGTTGACCTGGACGCCGTCGACCTGCATCGTGAAATGCAGATGATCGCCGCCGGCAAGGCCGGTCATCCCGGTCTTGCCGATCGTCTGGCCCTTCTTCACCATGTCGCCTTTCTTGACGAGGAACTCGCTGAGGTGACCGTAGACAGTCTGCAATCCGTAACCGTGGTCGATCACGATGCAATTACCATAAATGCCGAGGTCCTGCGCCCAGATGACCTTGCCATCGTTTGAGGCAGGGACCGGAGAGTGGGCGACCTTCGCGAGATCGAAGCCTAGATGTGTCTGTTCATCGATCTTTTTCCCCTTCCAGGTGTAGGTTCGGTCATCGGCGAAACGCGATTCCACCGTGGAGTCGACCATCGGGAGAAAGGCGCCGGTCCAAAGAAATTTCGGTTCGGTCTGGAGGCGCAGATCGGAAAGCGTCTTGTTATTCTCCACGCGCATCTTGCTGTTGATATAGACGAAGCGTTGCACGTAATCGCCCGGGATCTTGTGCTGCGGGTCGATCCCATCCACCATCCGTTCTACATGCATCGATTCCAGCGGAATGATGCTCGAACGGAATTTCTTCGGAAAGATTTTGTACCAGAAGGCGGCTTTCGCCAGAGCGCCCGAAGGATTGCTGGCGTACACCGACACCGGGGTGTCGACCGGCAAATTCCATGAGAAGGCGAAGAGGCTGAAGTACTGGCCAGGATGATCCGGCAGAGGGAAGCTGCGGAAAGCGCGGTCGCCGACTTTGACACCGGCCTCGGTCCATGCGCCCGAGGGAGTGAAGACGGCCATTTCCGAACCGCCCTGGTTGATGTAGTGCTGAATGCCGTCAGCAACTACGCGGGGCGGCGTGGTCATCACGTCCACGTCGAATGCGTTGGTCGTCGTCTTGTGACGCAGATCGTTGGAGACCGCGCTGATCACGATGCGGGCTTTGCCATCGTGCAACGCCGGAACGGATTGTTTGCCGATTTTCACCGTCACGTCCGCGGCATTGAGTGCGGGAACGGATTCGGGATACGATTTGCCGTCCTGTTCAACGCTCACCGACACTGATTTGACACCGTGCTTGTTGGTCAGGTGGATCGGCACAGGCGTGTCGAAGCCGATCACTTTGACCGGCGGATTGACCGCGATGACTGTACTGGTCGCGGTCAGCATGATGTATCCAGGCACCGCCGCAATGAGGAGCAGCGCCAGAATGATGAGAGTGAGTTTCATTTGATTGTTTGCGTATTTAAAATAGCGCCGGCAGGCGTGCCTGAGCGTATCGGAACATCATAGACAAAAAGCGCCGGGCGCATGGTGTGCACCTTTCGATTCTCCGGCATGGCGTATCGCCGTGGGGTTCGTGACGTGCGAGTACCCGCGCCGCGGTCAGCTACTATTTGAATTTCACTATGAAACTGCGGAGAAGAGCGGGCGCACTCATCTTTCTCCTCGGGGCGCCACTTTTCGCCGCCGCGCTGGATGAACCCGGCTTGCGGCGGGATCTCACTGTGCTGGCGGCGAAAATGCCCGGGCGCCTCGGAGCCTGCGTCGAGAGCGAGAAGGGATCAGTCTGCATCCATCCGCGGGACGCGTTTCCGATGCAAAGCGTGATGAAGCTGCTGGTGGGCTTCGCGGCAATGGATTCGATCGACACTGCGGGCTGGAGGCTGGAGGAACCGCTGCTCGTTCACCGCGGCGACCTGAGTCTCTTCGTTCAGCCGATCGCAAAACTCGTCGGGACCGGTGGGTACCGCACCACAATCGGCGATCTGGTGCGGCGCGCCGTCATCGACAGCGACAGCGCGGCGACGGATATCCTGATCGCACGGTTGGGCGGGACAGCGGCGGTGCAGAGAGCGCTCCAGCGGCACGGGATCACGGGGATCCGGGTAGACCGCGACGAGCGGCACTTGCAGACCGAAATTATGGGCTTGAAGTGGCGTCCGGAATACGTCGATGCCGCACTTCTCGATCGCGAGATCGCGGCCGTACCCGCGGCGGAACGAAGTCGCGCCTTCGCGGCCTACCAGAAAGATCCACGGGACACTGCAACACCGGGCGGGATGGCGGATTTTCTTTTCCGCATGGCGAGAGGCCGACTGCTCTCGAAGACATCCACCGGGTTCCTGCTGCAGGCGATGAAAGATTGCGCGACCTTTCCGGACCGTCTGAAGGCAGGAGTGTCGGGCGGCTGGAAAATCGCGCACAAGACCGGGACCAGCGCCGACTGGAACGGTATAACGGCGGCGACGAACGATGAAGGCATCCTGAACGCACCGGATGGCGCGATCATCGCCGTCAGCGCATTCGTCGCCGATTCGCCTGCGAGCGATGCCGCGCGCGCCGCAACGATCGCTTCGATTGCGCGGATCGTCGTTGCCCATTACCGCTGAGCCGTCAGAGGATCGCTGGCCACGGCGGACGCGCGCCGATTTCGATCGTCGCGTGCCGCCACGGACGTGCGACGATCAGGCGAAGATGATGACGGCGCCCAGGACCGTGCGGTCGCCGACAGCCTGAACGGCTTCGCGCGTCCGCTCGATGGGGTATGTCGCGGTCACCATGGATTTCATGTCGAGCGAGCCCTTTTCAATCAGCTTCACGTAGCGCGGGATGTCACGAAGCATGTTCAGGCCGCCCTGCTGGCCGGAATAGAAGGTGCGCCCGCGGTTGGAGAATTGTGCGGCATTGAAGCTGACGTTGCCGCGCCACGCCACGCCCAGCATGACAATGTGGCCGCCGGCGCGGGTGAAGTCGAAGCATTGCTGCAGCGGAAGAATGGCGGTGGGGTCGGGTCCGGCTTCCACCTTTGGCGGGAACCAGTCGCTGCCCACGGCGTTGATGACGAAGTCCGCGCCGTCAGGAACACCTCTCCCATCGAAGATGCGCCCTCCGGCGAAGCGGCGGTCGGTTACGCCTTTGCAGAGAGAGTGAATCTTCGCGACCAGACCATTGCCTTCGGCGTTCGGATCGAGCGCGATCGTGCCGCCGACTTTCATCGCGACTTCACGCCGCTCTTTGATCGGCTCGATCACGATGATCTGGCCCGCGTTGGCGAGGCGCGCACCCTGGATCGCGCCCATCCCGACCGGCCCCGCGCCCTGCACGACAACGTTCCAGCCGGGCTCGACTTGAACGAGATCGCGCGCGGCGGCGAGACCCGTGCCGACAGTATCGCCGAGCAGCGTCAATTGTTCGGCCGGCAGATCGGTGAAAACGGGGCAGCAGTATTCTTCCGGCACAACCATGAGTTCGCTGAGTCCGCCGAGACTTGCCTGGGAGAAGACTGGTGTGCCGTCGGACATCTCCGCCACCGGATGAGCAGGGGCGGTATCGAGAAACTGGCACCAGTCGGCGCGGCCGTGCAGGCACTGGTAACAGACGCCGCACTGGGGCGTTCCGGGGATGACCACGCGGTCGCCTTTCTGCACACGCTTGACCAGCGGGCCGGCTTCTTCCACGATCCCCATGCCGGAATGGTTGGGGATTGAGGCCTGCGCAACATTGGTAGTCGCCAGCGCGCCGCCAACGATGGTGTAGCAAACGGCTGACGCCTGCGTGCGGACAAGAACTTCGCGCGGCTGAATGGCGCGCAGGCGAAGCTCTTCGACGGACGCGGTTGTGCCATGGCGGACGAAGGCTTTAAAGCGTCGCCCCACGTTGGTGCCGGTCACTTGCGCGGGAGTTTGTGAGTTTGCTATTTGGGGCGCGAGGAGTGCCCCCGCGCTGGCGGCTCCTCCTGCGAGCATCCTGCGTCGTGAAATCGGCATCTTAGTGACCTCCCGTTCCTCTGGAGGAGTATACTCGCTTTCTCGTTAGGCATACCCCTTGCGCGAATCCACCGGTATGACTGCGAGCCAGAACTCCTCGAGGGATGACTGGACGCGCCGGCGCGAGTATCCGCCCCAGGGTTGCCGCGATCGACGGAAAGTTACGCGCCGCTCAACGGGTACTGGCGCGACGGGCTTCGTCTTCCTCTTCGCGGCGCGCTCCGGAAAGAATATCGACCAGTCCGTAATTGCCTTCATGGCATGCGTACTCGTACACCGCCTTGTCCGCGCGCCGCAGCAGCACCTTCGCGGTCCATGGTTTCGTCCAGGCGCCGGGATCGTCGATTCTCATCGCCCATTCGAGCGTTTCGGGCCCAGTGCGGGTAAAACGCTCCACCACGTGAAGCTTTTCCGTTGAGATGTTCCGGAAGGCCCCGGGCTTGAAGTTGGTGGAATCGACCACCAGCGTGTCTCCTTCCCAGTGGCCGCGCGGATCGCCATTCCATAATTCAACGCCTGAGGCGACGTGAGGCAGACCATTGACCGGAATGACTCGCGTGTCGTGAATCATTTCAGTGGTGATGGCGACCGTCGCGGGGTTCTGGACGATCTGACGATAGCTCTGGTATCCGGCGACCAGTTGCGGCGTGCCGTAGGTGATGCAGCGCTCGCTCAGCGAGCGGTCCTCCGGACCGGCAGGCCGCAGACGCGCGGCGGCAGCCCGTGCACGCTGCTTTTCCTCGGCCGCGGGAGTCAGCGGCGGCAGGCGCCCGTCGGCAGGGTCGACGATCAGGGAAGTGCGATTGTCCCAGTCGCGCGATTCGGTCCACACAGAGCTGTAATCGCCTGTTTGCCCGTCGGTGCTCTTGAAGCCCGTTTTGGTTCCTTTAACGTTGGCGAGAACAGCTTCAAATACCTGATCGAAAAAAGCGGCGTCGGAATTGCCGTCATCGAATAACTCGGCCGATTTCTTTTTCAGCGCGGCGACTTCCTGTTCCGTGAGATAGGGCCGCCCGTCAACGATCTTCGGGCGCTCGAGTGGAGTGGCGCTGTTGTTCGACCAGACGCCCTGAAAGTCGGGATGGCCGTCGGGTGTGCGGGGGAGCGTCCATTTGGCCGTAGTCGCTTTGGCGCTCCGCGATTGAGCAACGCCGGCAACCGCGGAGAGCAACATCAGCAGGGCGGCGACAATTGCGAAACGGCAATTTCGCATCTCGACCTCCAGTCGTCTCCAAGTATATGCGGGATTGCCCGTGTCTCAGACCGCCGCGAGCGCAGACTGGAGATAAGCCGGCTCCCGATTGAAGATGGGGATTTCGCGATCCACCCGCCATCCGCCATCCGCCTCACGGATCACGGCACGCCCCCGTTTAAAGTCCGCCGGCTCTTTGGCCCAGTTCACACCCTTCGCGTGAAGGAGGTCGTGCTTTTCCGCGGTCGATTTCCCGAGCAGTTCCTCGTGCGTGAAGTGAACCGAGGCCAACATGTTCAGGCTGTTTGCGGATGCGTCCAACTGCCGCCACAACAGATACGCTTCCACTTCCCGGCGCTGCGCGATAACGAGCAAACGGGAATCGAAGGCGGCGGGTTGATCCCCGCAGAAAGCATTGTTGAAGGCCGCCGTGAAGATGCTGGCGGAAACGGAGACGATCTTCTGGATATTCCCGTCGAACCACAGGGCCGCGTCCGGAGGGTCGTCATCCGCGAGAACGAAGGAATACTCATCGCTTTGCCCATATGCGAAGCGGCAGCCGATCATTTCGCCGGCGAGTTTGACGGCCGCTTTGTCGAGGGCGCCGGCGAGCCTGCGGCAATATGGGCGTTCGAGTTCCCGGGTGAACTGATGAAAGGCGCGCCCGTCGATGCGCACGACGACATGCGTGCGGCGCGGAACATAGAGGCGCAGGGCGTCCTCGTAGTCGCGCTTCATCCGGCGTCCCAGTTCGTCCTTCATTGATTCCCAAATGCCAGTTTCGATTGTGGCAAACTCGACTTGCGTGCGAGTCGTTCTCGATACCAACGTGCTGATCTCCGCGGTGCTCAAGCCGGACGGGCTGGAAGCGGCGGTAGTGAACGCCGTTGTCGCCGGTGAGTTGGAAGCGTGGGTCACCGGGGACGTCTGGGGCGAGTACGAAGAAGTGCTGGCGCGGCCGAAATTTGCGGCCGTTTCCGAGGCCTCACGCAGACTCCTTGACGTTCTGCGCTTCCGCGTTGTTCGAACCAGCCCCGTGGCGGCATCCGTTGCGGCATTGGACGAGGATGATACCCGATTCATTGAATGCGCAGAAGCGGCTCAAGCTGATTTCCTGGTGACGGGCAACCGGCGTCACTATCCGCCGCAATTCGGACGCACACGGACCGTAAACGCGCGTGAACTCCTGGCGCCGGCGTGAATCATTGTTTCGCGCGCGAACGCTGAAGGAGAATTGGTGAATGCCACACGTGATCGTCAAGCTTTTTCCGGGGAGGTCGGAGCAGCAGAAGGCCCGACTGGCGGATGCAATCGTAAAGAGTGTCATGGAAGTGCTGAACTCCACCGAAGATTCGGTTTCGGTTGCGATGGAAGACGTTCCCTCCGAGCAGTGGGCAGAGCAGGTTTATCTGCCGGACATCCAGGCGAGATGGGACCAGCTTTACAAAAAGCCGGGATACAAAGTCTGAGGACGATATGAACATCAAACGAGTTGGCTCGCAGGTTTCAGCCAAAGGACCCGCCGAGTGGTTCACCGGCACGGTGCGCGTTGACCCTTTATTTCAGGCTCCCGACCCGGCGCTGGTGCAGGGTGCCAGCATCACGTTCGAGCCAGGAGCGCGCACGGCGTGGCATACGCATCCGCTCGGCCAGACTCTGATTGTGACGGCGGGCTGCGGGTGGGCACAACGAGAGGGTGGTCCCGTCGAGGAAATCCGGCCGGGAGATGTGGTGTGGTTTGCGCCGGGGGAGAAGCATTGGCATGGCGCGACTCCGACCACCGCGATGACGCACATCGCGATTCAGGAACGGCTGAACGGCACGGTTGTGGACTGGCTGGAGCACGTCAGCGACGAGCAATACAGGAAGTGACTTCGAGCTGCTTGTTCGCGCCCCGGCGCACCCACTGGCGCACGGGCTCGGCCTCCTGTGCGGTGACCTCACCACCGCCAAGTGGCGTCAATCTCTTTGAAGATCGAGCCGGTGGCATCGGCGTCGGCTCGATCGTTCTGCTCCACGTGCATATGCCGAGAGGTCACGCACGTGATGCCGCAGCGGCCTTGCGCAGGGCCTCAATACGCGGCGCACGGCTCCTGGGGCTGTCGAGCGTGAACGAACGCGCGTCTCCCATTTGCTCGCGAAGATATTTCTCCGTAGTCGCGATGGCCGCGTCGAGTGTTTTGTCCCTCATTCCGAATGCGTCCCACACGATTGTCTTCGTATCCGGATCGTATTCCCACAACCCGACGAAGCAGCCACGGTCCAGGATGATGTGGTTCGGGAAAGCCACCACGGCGCCCAGCGCTTTCACCTGCTTTTCGAGAAGAAGGGTTTGCGCGCCCCCCGTGCGATCGATCAGGCTCTGGATGTCCCGGCGGTAAAGCGCGATGCTGTCGAGCGAGCTGAGCAGCGCGTATTCCGGCTTCGCGGGAGGTTTGTAATCCAGCAGCTGTCGTTTCTCATCGGGAAGGAGCAGCCGACCGCTCCCCTCCTCCAGCGCCACAAGCGAGAGCGGCGCCACCGCGATTTGGCTCGCCTTTACACCCAAACCGGAGAATGATTGAAAATCGGCAAGGGTGGCGGGCCCGATCCAGCGAAAGTAGTGCCGCGCCAGCTCGGTATACGCTTCATCGAGTGAAAGAGTGAACCTCGCGAGCGGGTTCGGACGCCACAGACAGTATTGGTAGCGCTGCGTCATCAACTGGCCATCCACCGGGATACGACGGATTTCGCCGAGCGCCTGCAGCCTTCCCAAAGCGACAGGCAGGGTCGTGGTGAGCCCCTTCTTCTTCCCTTCTTCGCCCAAACTGCGGGAGGCGCCCGCGGTCGCTTCACGGATCCGCGCGGGATCCAGCGGGCCTTTCGCGAGTGCCTTCACGACGGCGCCACACAGCTTGTCGATTTCCTTCTCTCCCACGCCGAGCTTGGCAGCGACTTTCTCCTCGGCCTTGCGGAACTCCCGCCCTGCTTTCAAAGCAAGAGCGAAATGGGCGGAGGGCACGACATATGTACAGCCGCGCGCCGCGGGCAATTCGTGAATTTGCAGCGCGGCCTGGGCTTCGTCGGCCGCGTTTCGGGATAGCCTGGCGCGCGAGAAGAGTGCGAGGTAAGGGCTGATGCTGCCCACGGATCTCGCCCAGCCTGCGCGTTCCAATACCTCGGCCGGCGGTTTACCTTGCAGATATCCATCGAGACCTTGCTTGTGCCACCACCAGGCGCGGAGCTTTTGTTCGTCCATTGCGCCCCCAGTCGTCAGCCGGCGCGTTCGGCCCGGCCGAGTCTATTGGCGTATTGTAATCGCAATCTGCCACCGGAAGTACCCGGTACCGGAAACACTGTGGTGAACAAAAGCGCCGGATAGCAACCATGCCTGAGCTCGGCCGACTCCGCTCGAAGCGCCCGGTGAATGCCGATCGCGTCGAAGAAGACGCGGAAAAGGTCTTTATGCCATCTGATGGGCGCGCCAGCCTTTGGGCGCATAGGTCTCGCGCGCGAC
>Ga0134125_10002179_pt1 | contig 23373 bp, 22 predicted proteins | sample KB31751_FD_96464 | JGI IMG/M metagenome (GOLD analysis project Ga0134125, IMG submission 96464) | Terrestrial soil microbial communities with excess Nitrogen fertilizer from Kellogg Biological Station, Michigan, USA - KB3-175-1 | ecosystem: Environmental > Terrestrial > Soil > Unclassified ...
ACGCGACTGTCAGGTGATGATCGAAGGGCCCGGCCACGTGCCGATGCACAAGATCAAGGAGAACATGGACAAGCAGCTCGCCACCTGTGGCGAGGCGCCGTTCTACACCTTGGGCCCCCTCACCACCGACATCGCGCCGGGCTACGACCACATCACCTCCGCCATCGGGGCGGCGATGATCGGCTGGTACGGCACTGCGATGCTCTGCTATGTCACACCGAAGGAGCACCTGGGACTTCCAGACCGGAACGACGTCAAGACGGGCGTCATCACCTACAAGATCGCCGCGCACGCCGCCGATCTTGCCAAGGGACACCCGGGCGCGCGTGAGCGCGACGATGCGCTGTCGCGGGCGCGGTTCGATTTCCGCTGGGGCGATCAGTTCAACCTCTCCCTGGATCCCGACACCGCCTGCGCCTTCCACGACGAGACCCTGCCGAAGGAAGCCCACAAGGTGGCGCATTTCTGCTCCATGTGCGGCCCGAAGTTCTGCTCCATGCGCATCTCGCACGAAGTGCGCGCCGAGGCGAAACAGCAGGGCATGCAGCAGATGGCGGACAAATTCCGCGCCTCGGGCAGCGAGATCTACGTGCCCTCCGGCGAGTCGCAGGGCTGAGCGATGCGCGCCGTTGTCCTCGGCGCGGGTGTGGCCGGGCTCGCCTGCGCGGTGGAGCTCGCCGGGCGCGGCGCGGCGGTGGAGGTGTTGGAGCGCGGCGAGCGGCTGGGGGCGGCCTGCTGCTCCTGGTATGCAGGCGGCATGCTCGCGCCCTGGTGCGAGCGCGAGAGCGCCGAGCCTCTGGTGGCGGCGCTCGGCCTGGAGAGTCTCACCTGGTGGCCGCGGAAATTCCCCGGCACCGTCCTCAAGGGCAGCCTCGTCGTGGCTCACGGGCGCGACGTCGGAGAGCTGCGGCAGTTCGCGCGCCGCACCGAGCACTATGAATGGCTCGACGGCGATGGCATCGCCGCGCTGGAGCCCGACCTCGCCGGCCGCTTCAGTCGGGCGCTCTACTTCCCGGAGGAGGGCCATCTCGATCCGCGCGCGGCGCTCGCCGCCTTGGCCGCCCACCTCGCGACGCTCGGGGTCCCGATCCGCTTCGCAGTGGACGCCGAGGCCTGTCAGCAGGCGCTCGCCGCTGCCCAGGCGGCGGACAGCGCGCTGATCGACTGCCGCGGCCTCGCGGCGCGCGATGTGTTGCAGGAGCTGCGCGGCGTCAAGGGCGAGATGCTGGTCGTTAGGCTCACTGAAGTCAGCCTGTCGCGGCCCGTGCGGGTGCTGCATCCGCGCGTGCCCGTATACATCGTCCCGCGCGGCGACGGCCATTACATGATCGGCGCGACCACGATCGAAAGCGACCAGCCGACGCGCATCACGGCGCGCTCGCTGCTCGAGCTCCTGGGCGCGGCCTATGCCCTGCACCCGGCGTTCGGCGAGGCGGAGATCGTCGAGATCGGCACCGGTGTGCGGCCCGCTTTCCCCGACAACCTGCCGCGCGTGCAGCGGATCGGCGGCACGGTGTATGTAAACGGCCTTTATCGGCACGGCTTTCTCCTCGCCCCGGCGCTCGCGCGTCACGCGGCGGAGCACGTGCTCGGCACAGGCCATCCTTCCGAGGTGATGCATGCGGATTCTCGTCAACGGCGCCTCGCGTGAGGTCCGCGCCGCGGATCTCTCCGGCGCGCTCGAGGAGCTGGGGTATGGCGGCGCGGTGGTTGCGACGGCCGTCAACGGCGAGTTCGTCCCGGCGACGGACCGCCCGGCCGCCCGGCTCACCGAAGGCGATCGCCTCGAAGTACTGGCGCCCATGCAGGGCGGTTAGGAGCGAAAGCGGTCATGTTGCGACTCTATGAGGTCGACCTCAGCTCGCGGTTGCTGCTCGGCACCGCCCGTTACCCGTCCCCCGCCATCCTCACCGAGGCCGTGAAGGCCAGTGGCGCGCAGGTCGTCACGGTGTCGCTGCGGCGGGAGTCGGGCGGCGAGCGCGCCGGGCAGGGGTTCTGGTCGCTCATCCGCGGCTTGGGCGTGCGGGTGTTGCCCAACACCGCGGGGTGTCACTCCGTGAAGGAAGCCGTGACCACCGCGCACATGGGGCGGGAGGTCTTCAACACTTCCTGGGTAAAGCTCGAAGTCATCGGCGAGGACGAGACGCTGCAACCGGACGTCTTCGGCCTGGTCGAAGCGGCCCGCATCCTCTGCAAAGAAGGCTTCGAAGTCTTTCCGTACACCACCGAGGATCTCATCGTCGCGGAGCGGCTGCTCGAGGCAGGCTGCCGCGTGCTCATGCCCTGGGGCTCGCCCATCGGCTCGGGCCGCGGGCTCAACAATCTCTTCGGTCTGCAGACGCTGCGGGCTCGATTTCCCGAGGTGCCGTTGGTAGTCGACGCTGGGATCGGCCTGCCATCACACGCGGCGCAGGCGTTGGAGCTCGGCTTCGATGCGGTGCTCATCAACACAGCCGTTTCGCAGGCACGCGACCCTGTAGGCATGGCTGGCGCATTCGCACAGGCTCTAGCGGCGGGCAGGGCGGCTTACGAGGCGGGACCCATGGAGCCGCGCGACCTCGCGGCACCTTCCACGCCGCTCATCGGCACGGCGTTCCTTGCATGACGCTGCCGCGTGTCTATCCGATCGTCGACAGCGCGGCCTGGATCCGCCGCCTGCTGCCCGCGGGCGCGCGCCTGGTGCAGCTGCGCGTCAAGGATCGCTCCGCGGAGGAGCTGAGAACCGAGATTCGCGCGGCGCAAAGCCTCTGCGCGCAAGCCGGCGCGCAGCTCGTCGTCAACGATCACTGGCAGCTGGCCCTCGAGGAGGCGTGCGATTTCGTCCACTTGGGGCAGGGCGACCTCGACACGGCGGACGTGCCGGCCCTGCGCCGCGCTGGCGTGCGGATCGGCATCAGTACACACGATGATTCGGAGCTGGCACGCGCACTGGGCTACGAGCCGGACTACGTTGCCCTGGGACCCATCTACCCAACTCTCCTCAAGGCCATGGCGTTCGCGCCGCAGGGACTCGCGCGGATCGGCGAGTGGAAGCGCCGCATCGGCGCCATCCCGCTCGTCGCCATCGGCGGCATCACGCTGGAGCGTCTACCCGGCGTACTCGCGGCCGGGGCGGACTCGGCCGCTGTCGTGACGGACATCGTCAGGAATGCCGAGCCCGAGCGGCACATGCAGGCTTGGGTGAGCGCGGTGTCTTTATCGAGGACACCTCACGGTGTCCTCGATCCGCGCGAACGCCCGGCCACGGATGGGGCCGGAGAGTCCACCAGCACGGATGCGTGTGGCACTGAATCAACATGACCGATCGCTACGCCCGACAGATGGTGTTGCCGGAGGTCGGGTCCGCAGGGCAGACGCGCCTGGCCGCGGCCACCGTACTCGTCGCCGGCGCCGGCGGCCTCGGCTGTCCGGTGCTGCAGTATCTCTGCGCCGCGGGCGTCGGGCGGCTCCTCGTCGTCGATCACGATCGTGTCGACGAATCCAACCTGCACCGTCAGCCGCTCTATCGCATGAGCGATCTCGGCGTGCCGAAGGCACAGGCTGCCGCCGCCGCGATGCGACTGCTGAACCCGCAGGTCGAGGCGGAGGGGGCCGTCGAGCGATTGACGCCGCTCAATGTCGCCGGATGGGTCTCTCGCGCCGACGTCATCGTCGATGCGGCAGACAGTCTCGCGCTGACTTACATGCTGAGTGACGAGTGTCTGCGTCAGGGCAAGCCCCTCGTCAGCGCATCGGTTTTGGGACTCTCCGGTTACGTGGGTGCCTTCTGCGGCGGCGCGCCCAGCTACCGCGCGGTGTTCCCGGACATGCCGCGGCAAGCCGGCTCCTGCGCGCAGTCGGGCGTCCTGGGCTCAGCGGTCGGCGTCATAGGGACACTGCAGGCCCATCTGACTCTCGCGCTTCTCCTCGGACTCACACCGACGGTTTTGGGTCAGCTCACCAGCGTCGACTTTCGCACCCTGCGCTTCAGCGGATTCTCGTTCGCCTCGGCGCGTGAGCCGCCGGGGCCGACACTGCGTTTCATTGCGCCAGAGGAAGTGCGCGGCGCCGATCTCGTGATCGACCTGCGCAGTCTGACCGAAGCTCCGGTATCGCCATTCCCCGCGGCACTGCGGATCGGTGTCGAGGACATAGAAAGAGGAGGGCTGGCCGACAGATCGGCAGCGCGTGTCGTCCTCTGCTGCCGCTCCGGCATCCGCGCCTGGCGCGCCGCGCAGTCGCTGCGACGTGCGGGCCACGACGATCTGGCGCTGATCGCCATCGGAGATTGAGGTTTGCGCGGGCGACCCGCTGTCCTAGTGATTGCCGGCTCCGACTCCAGCGGTGGTGCGGGGATCCTGCGCGACCTCACAGTGCTGGCGGGCCTGGGTTGCGAGGCGCTCTGCGCCATCTCCGCGGTGACCGCTCAGACGCACGGGCGTCTCGTCAGCGTGCACCACGTTCCGCCGCAGGTCATACGCACGCAGATCCGAGCAGCGCTCGAGTCAGCCGCCATCGGCGCCATCAAGATTGGCATGCTCGGCACCGCGGCGGCGGTGAGCGCCGTGGCCGACAGCCTGCCTCCCGGTGGCACCATCCCCGTCGTGCTGGACCCGGTGCTGGTCTCTTCCTCCGGGGGCGTGCTGCTCGATGAGGAGGGCCGGGCGGAAATGCGGGCGCGGCTCTTCCCCCTGGCAACCCTGATCACCCCCAACATTCCGGAGGCGGCGAGCCTCTGCGGCACGGCGCCCGCCGCGAGCCGCGAGGAACTGCTCGCGCAAGCCCGCTCGCTGCTTGCCACCGGCACACGGGCGGTGCTGCTCAAAGGCGGACATGCCGGAGGCGCCGAATCGGTGGACCTGCTGCTGACCGCGCACGGGACGGCGCAGTGGCTCTCCTCGCCGCGCCTGCAGGCTGGCTCCCGCGGCACAGGCTGCGCCCTGGCGTCGGCCATAGCCGCAGGTCTGGCCAGCGGCTCCACGATCGAGGCAGCCTGCGACAGCGCCAAGCGCTATGTGCATTCCCTGCTGTCGCAAGAGGCCCTCTGAGGGCGTCCTCTCGCCATTTCCCGAGCCCTTCTTTATAGTTGCCGCCTGGCCGACAGGAAAGCATCCGCCGTGATCGCGATGGCCCGCCACGTGAGACTCGCCGCGCTCCTCCCCGTGACCGCAGCGTTGGCCGCCTGCAACGGCTCGCTCACCGTCAATCTGACCGATACGCCCGCCGATGGCGCCGCGTCCGTGGTCGTCGACTTCACCGGCATGGAGCTGCACAACACCGACGGCAAGACCGTCACCATCAACTTTCCGAGCCCGCAGCAGATCGACCTGATGCAGCTGCAGAACGGCGCCACGACCGCGCTCATCCAGAATCAGTCCGTGCCGGCGGGCACTTACGACTGGATGCAGTTGAACGTGCGGGCCGATAAGGACACTCAGGGGGAGTCCTACATCACGCTCAATACGGGCGCGCAGTATCCGCTCTATATCCCGAGCGGGTCGGAAGCCGGACTGAAGCTCACGACCTCGTTCACTGTCGCGCAGAACGGCAGCTCACAGCTGCTCATCGAGTTCAATGTCCGCCAGTCGGTCACCGGCGCCGATGCCGACGGGCAGAACTACGACCTCGTGCCGGCCATGCGCCTGGAGGACCCGGCGAAGGTGGGCACGATCGCTGCCAATGTCGACCTGGGAGCGCTCGCCAGCCAGCAACTCGGCCCGGGGGCACAGGTCGCGCAGTGCCAGGGGGGACTCTTCGTCTTCTCGGGCGGCTCCGCGGCGCCGCAGAACGGCGGCGGCACCAGCCTGGTCGACTTCCAGCCGATTCCCTATTTCGGCACCTCGCCCCAGGCCTCCCTCTCGCTGCCCAATCTGGCCAAGGGCACCTACACGGTGGCCGCCACCTGTAACTACGACCTCTATGCCCCGACCGCAGTACCGGGCCAGAGCGGCTACCAGACCCTCCACTGGACGACGCAAGGCAACGTCTCGGTGACCGCGAACGGTACGGCCACAGTCACCCTGCCTTCGGGAACGACTTCCAACACCATCAAGTAACAAGCGGGAATAGCATCCGCGAGTGGCCATAACGCGCCGCCTGACAGGGCGTTGACAGGCGCGCGGCACTGCACGGAGGCCGCTCGAGCGGGTCAACCTGTAGCACATTCGCGCGCTCTGTTGCGGCAGTGGCGGCCATCCCCTGCATCGCCACACCACGACACAGGCGAGGGTGACGACCGGCTGGGCCGTGCCCTGGACCATTCTGCTGCCGACTCCGCTGCCGCGCGGCACGGTGACCACGGGTGGGCCGCCAACTCTTTCACCATGACGCTGAATGGGGGCACCACTCCCGGGACGATCGATGTCAGCACGACATCCGGCTCCGCTACGCTCGTCTACCAGGTGGATCGCTCCAACGGCATCGTCTCGATCAGCCCCATCGATGTCACGACATCCGCCGGCCTGAGCACGCTGACGAGCTCACTCACGGCCGGCACGCCGGTAAAAATCTATGGCACGCCGCAGAGCGACGGGACCTTCCGCGCGTACGTGCTCATGTACTTCACCGGAACACAGCCGGGGAACAGAGAACCGAGGAGTTGCCAAGCGGCACTAATGGGATATATTGGCCTTACTACAACTAGGCGGCGCCGCGCCGGGCCGGGTGGCCTGTCGCGGCGCCGCGTTGCTTGGGAGGTCACGGATGTTGCAGATCGCTCGGTCGCGAGCGGCGCGCAGAGCCCGCTGGATATTGCCGCTGGCGGCGCTGACCGCGCTTTACGGCTGCGGCGGGGGCGGGGGCGGCTCCATGGGAAACTCCCCGGGCAACGGCGGCAGCGGCACCGGCTCCGCCTATACCCCCGGTGTCTTCCAGCCCTCCTCGAAGTTCGCGGCCCTCTGCCAGTCCCCGCGCTCGGGAACCGATCCGTACAACAACAATCGGCCCTATCCCGATCTCCAGGGCACGACCACGGACGAGAACAATTGGTTACGTTCCTGGACCCATGAGCTCTACCTCTGGTACGACGAGGTCCAGGATGCCGACCCCTCGCTGTCCACCACTGCGCAGTACTTCCAGCTCATGAAGACGATGGAGACGACCCCATCGGGAGCGCCCAAGGATCGCTTCCATTTCACGTATGCGACCTCCGTATGGGAGCAGCTGTCAGGAGCGGGGGTCGAAGTCGACTATGGCGTACAGTTCGAGATCGTTAAGAGCACTCCGCCGCGGAGTGTCGAGATCGGGTACGTGGAGACCAACATACCGACGGCGGACCGCTCGCAGAATCTGGTGCGCGGCGACAAGGTCCTGGCGGTCGACGGCGCTGACGTCGTCAACGCCACGGATCAGGCCAGCATCAACACCATCAATGCCGGCCTGTCTCCCGCCACCTCAGGTGAGAGCCACACGTTCACCATCGAGGATCCGGGCTCGAGCACCCCCCGGACGGTCACACTCACGGCAGCCAGCGTGACCTCGACTCCCGTTCTCATGGAAAAGACGGTCACGGGCGTCAACGGCGCCACGGTCGGCTATATCCTCTACAACTCCCAGGTCGCCACCGCGGAATCGGAACTGATCAGCGCGATCAACGACCTCAAGTCGCGCGGGGTCACGGATCTCGTTCTCGACCTGCGCTACGACGGCGGCGGCTTGCTCGATCTCGCAAGCGAGCTCGGCTACATGATCGGCGGCACCCAGACCGCCGGTCAGACCTTCGAGCTCGAGCAGTTCAACAATCAGTACACCACGACCAATCCGGTGACGGGTGAGCCGATCGCGCCCACGCTCTTTCACAACACGACGCAGGGCTTCTCCACCACGGCGGGACAGGCGCTGCCGACGCTCAATATGGTGCGCGTGGCCGTGATCACCGGCCAGGACACCTGCTCGGCGAGCGAGTCCATCATCAACGGGCTGCAAGGGGTGGGCGTCACCGTGTACCAGATCGGCTCGACGACCTGCGGCAAGCCCTATGGCTTCTATCCGCAGGACAACTGCGGCACCACGTACTTCTCGATCGAGTTCCAGGGCGTCAATGCCAAAGGCTTCGGAGACTACGGCGATGGCTTCTCGCCGGCGAACACCACCCCGGCGGTCGGGGCGCTGGTGCCCGGCTGCTCGGTCGCGGATGATTTCGGCCATGCGCTCGGCGACCCCGCCGAAGGCCGGCTCGCGACCGCGCTCGCCTACCTGGCGAATCCACAGCCCTCCACCTGTCCCTCGCCCCCGACGGGCAACGCGCCGGCCGCAACCCTGACGCAACGGCAGCTCCTCGATCGGATCTTCGTCCGCTCCCCCCTCAGGCAGATGCGCATCCTGCGAAGATGAACCCCGCATGAACCGTCATGCCCATGTTCGTCGCTCACGGGCGCGGACCTCAGCGCGGGTCGGAACGCTGTTGGTTTTCGCGCTGGTAACGTTATCGGCTGGTCCCGCGCGAGCCGAGCCCTGGGGCGCGCCCGCGGTCATCACGCATCCGACGGCGGCGAGCCGCGCCGACCTCGAGCTCGCCGTCTCCCGCGAGCTCAACGTCATGCACGTCAGGCTCGCCGACGACGCCTTGACGCGTCAGGATCTTCTGATCGTCGGGCGCGCGCAGGCGCGCGATGCCCGCGGGCTGCCGCTCAACGGGCGCGAGCTCGAGCGGCCGCAGCATTTCCGCCTGCTGCGGCGGCGCTCGCAATGCGTGCTGGTGCACGTCGAGTCGGGCAAAGCGCGCATTCTGAAGCACACGACTTGTCGGATGTTGCCTGCCGCACACGCTCGCGGCCGACTCCCCCACAGCTGACTCCAAAGACAGACAGCTTGCGACCTGGCTCACACTTGAGCTGAGATATGTCACCCGCCGGCGTTTATCGGCCGCACGGTGGGACCTTTACGGGCTGGGCTGCTGTCTGGAGGCGTCATGAAGACGAAGAGCGGGAGCACTCGCGATTCCCGGCGTGAGTTGTATGTTGGTCTGGTACTGGCGCTGCCCGCGGCGCTGGCGCTGGAAGGCATGGGATTCTGGCTGGTGCTGGGCCCACAGACCCAACTCGCCGCCACCGCGATCACCGCCACCGCGATTGCCGGGATAGCGGCCGGCGCGCTGCTCACGCTCGGCGGCGGCGCGCTGCTCGCCGCCTCATGCCTGCGTCGACCCCGGGGTCGAGGCGAGCCCGCCGGCGCACCCGTGGCCGTCCTGCGGCCCCGCGGCGAGGAAGCGGCCGCCCTGGCGCAGGCCCGCAGAATGGAGGCGCTGGGTCTGCTCGCCGGTGGCGTGGCGCACGATTTCAACAACCTGCTGCACGTGATCCGCAACTCCCTCGAGATCCTGGAGCGGCACGACCCGCAGGTGGACGCGCGCCGCTACGTCGAGATGATCCGCCGCAGCGCCGATCAGGCCGGGGCGCTCACTCGGCAGCTGCTCGCATTCTCGCGGCGCCAGCCTATCGAGGTGCGGGCGATCGATCCCAACGACCTCGTGGCGCAGATGGTGGAGCTGCTGCGTCATTCGCTGGGAGAGAAGATCACCGTCGAGACCGTCCTCGGCAGGGCAGTCGGCAGCGTGACCGCCGATGCCGGCCAGCTGGAAACCGCGCTCCTCAATCTGGCGATCAATGCGCGCGATGCGATGTCGCACGCGGGATCGCTGACGATCGAGACGGCGAACGCCACGCTCGATGAGACGTTCGCCGGCCTCCGCGGTCCTTGCGCGACGGATCAGTACGTCATGATCGCCGTATCCGACACCGGTACAGGCATGCCTCCCGAGGTCGCGGCGCGCGCGCTCGAACCCTTCTTCACCACCAAGGAGCCCGGCCAGGGCACGGGTCTGGGGCTCTCGCAAGTGGCGGGATTCGTGCAGCAGTCGGGCGGTCACGTGCGGATCGCGAGCGAGCCGGGGAAGGGGACCACGGTACGGTTGTACTTCCCGAAATCAGGCCGGTACGCGGAGCGCTCGCTGCCGCGGCAGCCGGATCCGCAAAGCCCGGCGTGGTCCATCAAGCAGGCGACGAAGTGCGTTGCGCTGGCGGTGGGAGCGGGCCCGGAGGGATAATGAATGACCGGATGAGGCCAGGACGGGCCGGACAATTTAATTGGGGCAGCCTTGCAGCTTGCGCCCACGCCCCCAGGATTCAGGCCGGAACCCCGGCCGCTGCCGGATGCCCAATGGCTCGGGCCCACTGCGGCCCTGAATCGGGAGCTTCACCGTACTATGCTGAAACGAATCACTCTGGCGCTCGCGGCGCTCTTCGTCATGGCCTGCGTCCTGCCGGCGCTCGCGGCGGATCCGAGCCCGGCGCAGGTCTACCAGGCCGCGCGCAACGGCAATCTGGCCGAGGCGCAGCAGATGATCGCCCAGGTCCTGCGGGACCATCCGCAGAGCGGCCAGGCCCACTACGTGGCCGCGGAAATCGATGCCCGCGCGGGCAACTTGGGTCTCGCCCGCCAGGAGCTGCACACCGCCGAGTCGCTGAAACCCGGACTGCCGTTCGCGAATCCCCGCGCCGTACACGAGCTGCAACAGCAGCTGGGCGAGGCGCCCGTTGCGATCTACCCGCAGCAGGCGCCGGTCCGCATCGTCGGTCGTTCATCGCACTTCGGGCTCTTTCTCATCCTGATCGGCGCCGCCATCGTGCTGTGGCTGGTGCTGCGCCGGCGAGCGGCGGCCATGGGCTACCAGTATCCCGGCCAATACCAGTACCCGGGCAACGCGCCTCCCGGCGTGCCCCCGGGCGGCTACAGCCCTGGCGGCTATCCGGGCGGCTACATGCCCGGCGGCGGCTCCGGAATCATGGGCAGCGTCGCATCCGGCCTGGCGCTCGGCGCCGGGGTCGCAGCCGGGGAGGGGCTGGTGCGGCACATGATGGGCGGCTCGAGCGGCGGCGGCCTGATGCCATCCGCACAGGCAGGCGAGATGCCCATGCCCGACCCCAACGCCGACATGGGTGGCAACGACTTCGGCCTCAATGACCCCGGCTCCTGGGACGATGGCAGTGGCGGCGGCGGCGGGGGTTGGGACGATGGCGGCGGAGGCGGTGACGGCGGTAGCGACTGGACTTAACGCTGCGGCGCCTTCTGGCGCATCCACAGTCGTGCCAAGGGCTCGACGGTGGTCGCCTGCACCAGAATGCTGAAGATCGCGACCAGGTAGGTCGCCGTGACGATCAGCTCCTTGGGCGGTCCCGCCGGCAGTGACAGGGCGAGCGCGACGGGCAACGCCCCACGTAGTCCGGCCCAGGTCATCAGCTTCACGGTGTGCGGCTCGAAGCGCTGGAAGCGGCGCAGCACCGTGATCGGCGCGCCCACGCTCACATACCGCGCGATCAGTACGATCGGCAGAGCGGCCGCGGCCGGAATCAAATACTGGCGCACCGTGCCGGCGAGCGCGGTCAGCTCCAGCCCCACCAGGCCGAAGAGAATGAGATTGAGCAGATCATCCGCGAGCTCCCAGAACATGAAGAGCCGCTCGCGTGTCAGCTCCGACATTGCATATTCGCGCCGGCTGCCGACAACCAGTCCCATCACGACCGTGGCGATGGGCGCGGAGACTCGCAGCGCGTCCGCCGCGGCATACCCGCCTGTCGCCATGGCAAGAGTGATCAGCGTCTCCACGGTATAGCTGTCCACGCTGCGCAGCAGAAAGACGCCGAGGTAGCCGACCACGAGGCCGAACACGGCTCCCCCGAGAACCTGTTGGACAAACAGCGCGCCGATCTGGAAGGCGCCCGACACATGTACGGCCGCGCCCGTGGCGTGTGCCGTTGCGCCCAGGCCGTGAGCGCCACCTGCGACGCCTAGCAGGACCACGAACACGACGACGCCCGTGCCGTCGTTGAAGAGCGCCTCACCCGTGATTTTCGTGAGGAGCGACGGCGGCACGCCTGCCTTCCTGAGCAGCCCCATGGCGGCGATCGGGTCGGTCGGCGAGATCAGCGCCCCGAAAATGAAGCTCTCGAGCAGCGTCACAGGCATGCCGAGGAACCGCGCGACATAGAAGAACGCCAGCCCAATGAGCAGCGTCGAGATCACGACGCCCACCGTGGCTAGCACCACCACCAGCCACCGCGCCCGCGACAGACCGGCCAAATCGACGTGCAGGCTGCCGGCGAAGAGCAGCAGGCCGAGGAGACCATGGAAGACCAGGTCTGGAAAGTCGAGGCTGCGCGCGGCCAGCTGCGCCCAGGCGGCGACCTGCGGTACCACCTGTCCCACCGCCACGGTCGTCACCGAGATGAGGAGCGCCACCGCCGTGATCCCGATCGTATCGGGCAGACGCACGAGCTTGTAGTTCGCGTAGCCGCTCAAGGCGACTACCGTGATCACGGCTGAAACGATCGTGAAGATGGGCATGCGGTCGATCAACGATATAGCTTCGTGACCATTGCCGTCGAGACAGATGCCGCCGAGCCACTCGGGTGGAGACGCGCGGGTGGCGTTGCGCGTACACTACGCGTATAACACGGGTCAAATACGCCTGAAAGGCGAACGACAGTGGCCGACGATCGCCGCAAACGACTGTTGGACCAGATTTTCAGCCATCGCGCCGCGTTGCAGAAATATCTGCGCAAGTTCACTGCAGGCTCGGAGGACGTCGAGGATTTGGTGCAGGAGGCATACGTAAGGGTATGCGCTCTGCCGCCCGGGCAAGACGTGGATTCGCCGCGGGCGTTGCTCTTTCGCATCGCACGCAATCTCGCGGTCGATCGGGTGCGGCAGAAGATTTCCCACGCCACCGATGACGTAGCGGATTTCGAGCCGCTGAACGTCTCCTCTGATGAGGCGGAGCCGGATGAGCAGGTGGACCTGCGGCGGCGATTCGAGTCGTTCTGCGCTGCCGTGGACAGTCTGCCGCCCCTTTGCCGGCGCGTGTTCGTGCTGCGCAAGGTCTATCAGTTATCGCACGCGGAGATTGCGCAGGTGCTCGGCTTGTCGCACAGCACGATCGAGAAGCATGTCGCCAAGGGGCTGGTACGCTGCCGGGATCGGATGCGGAGTCTCGGACTGCTCGAGGGGCTCGAGGTCGCCGCAGGGGAGCCCTTGCCGCGGCGGCGGGTGAAGGACGGAGAGTCCAGGTGAGCAACATCGTCAGACTGAAGACGCAGACGCAGATCGACAACGAGGCAGCGGTTTGGACCTGGCGTCTCGACTCCGGCGGCCTCTCGGCCGCCGAGCGCGGCGAGCTCGAGGCTTGGCTGCGCGAGGACCCCCGCAATCGCCGCACGTTCGAGGAGCTGAGCCTCACCTGGAGCGCTTTGGATCGCCTGGCGGAGCGCGCCCAGGAGAGCGCCCCGGCCGCGGAGCTCCCGGCGCCGCGCCGCAGCCCGCTCGCGGCTCTGCGACCCGCGCTGCGCGCGCGCAAAGCCTACTGGGAGTCGGCCGCCGCTGTGGTGCTCGTCATCGCCCTCGGGACGGTGCTCTGGATCAACCGGAGGCCCGGCATGCAGGTCATGTCGACCGCTGTCGGCCAGCACCGCCGGGTGACGCTGGGGGACGGAACGCAACTCACGCTCAACACCGACACGCTCCTCGAGGTGAAACTCACGGCGCAGCGGCGTGATATCTATCTTCGCAGGGGTGAGGCGCACTTCGGCGTTGTGCACGATGCTACAAGGCCGTTCTTCGTGCACGTGGCCGATGCCGTGGTCCGCGACGTCGGCACAAAGTTCGAGGTACGCCTGCCCTCGGACCGGGATATCGATGTTCTCGTCGACGAAGGTCAGGTGGAAGTGCGCGGCCCCGCGGGCGCGGCAGGACTCACAGGCACCGACGCCGCCCGTGACGGCAATGACGGCTGGGTGCGGGCGGTGACCGCCGGCGAGCAACTCTCCATCGCGGGCCCGAACCTGAAGGTCATGTCGGTGAGCCCCAAGCAGGTCGCCGACGATCTCGCCTGGCGCGAAGGGGCGCTGGTATTCGAGGGCGAGCCGCTCTCGCAGGCGCTCGCCGAAGTCGGTCGCTACACCCGCACGCGCATCGTCCTCCGGGGGCCTGACGTGGCCGCCCTGCATATCAGCGGACGCTTCAAGACGGATGACCTTGCCGGGTTCTTTCGGGCACTGCAGACGGCTCTCCCGGTGCAGGTCAGCCGGCCGGCGCCGGGCCTCGTATACGTTGCGGCGCGCTAGCCGCCGCTCGCTCCGCGGCGCCGGCTTCGCTGTTGCGCTCTCGCCACAAGGGCCTCTCCGGCCAGCAAGCGGAAGCCGAGTAGCGTATTTTTAGCGCCCAGTCATGGGCACCCTGAGCTCGGTCTTACGCGGCTGGCCCGCGGCTGTCCTCTTGCTCGGCACTCCGGTCCTCGGGCTCGGTGCTCCCGAGACCCATGCCGCCGAGCTGCCGCGACACTTCGACATTCCCGCGGAGCCCCTCGGCGCGGCCTTGAACGATTTCGCACGCCAGGCCGACGTAACACTGCTCTTCTCGTCGACACTGGTCGCCCATGCGCGCACGAGCGGCGTCCACGGCAACCTCGCGGTCGGCGCAGCGCTCGGACAGGTTCTCGGCGGCACCGGGCTCGCCTTCCGACAAGTGAGCCCGTCGGCCATTGCGATCGTCGCTGCCTCGGGGCGGACGCAGGCGCTGCCGAACGCTGCGACAGCGGCGACGGGCTCGGACCACGGGGGGAACCCCCAGGCTGCCGCGCCCATCGCGCAGGGTGGGGCGCGCGGCGTGCTGGGCCGGCTGGGCGGGCTCCTCTCGCGCGCGCGGCGCGCGCTGGATCGAGGCGGACAGCGGCCGAAGTCGCGGGCGGAACTGCAAGCCACACCCGGCTACAACAGCCTGCAGGAAGTCGTGGTGACGGGGACGCCCGAAGTGCGCGGCGTGCGACTCCTCGATGCCAGCTTCCCGGTGAGCGCCGCAAGTCTGCAGCAGTTCCAGCTGGCGCAGCCCTCCAGCGCGGCGGACCTGCTGAAGATCGTGCCTGGCCTCTGGGCGGAATCGAGTGGCGGGGAGACGGGCGCCAACATCGAGGTCGCAGGCTTCCCCGGCGGTGGCGATGCCCCCTATGTCACCTACCAGATCGAAGGCTCGCCGGTGTATCCGGCACCGACGCTGGCTTTCATGGACAACTCCTCGCTCCTGCGTCTCGACGATACCATCGCCAGGATCGAGGTCGTGCAGGGGGGACCCTCAGTGGTGTACTCCAACGGGCAAATAGGGGCCACCACCAACATCATCCTGCGCCACGGCACGCCGACGCCGCACGGCGATGTTGCCTTGACGTTGGGAGACGAGGGCCTCTACCGGCTCGATGGCTTTTACGGCGGGCCGCTCGCATCAGGGTGGCTCGCGAGCATCGGCGGCTTCTATCGCGTGTCGAATGGCATCCGCAACTCCCAGTTCCCGGCCGACGAGGGCGGACAGCTCACCGAGACTCTGTTTCGTCCCCTGGCGACCGGGAGCCTCCTCTTCTGGGCGCGCCAGCTCCACGACAAGAACCTCTTCATCACCGACATCCCGGTCGCGGTGAGCCCGGATGGCGGAACGGTGTCAGCCTTCCCCGGCTTCGATCCACTTACCGGCACCTTCGCGGGCAATGCGACCCGCAGCATCACGGTCCAAGAGTTTCCGTGCGGCGTCCCCGGCTGTGTGCCCGGCGCCATCTCGGCCGACCTTGCGAACGGGCGGGGATCGGACATCCATATGTTCGGCAGCGATGTCAGCCTGACATTCGACGGCTGGGCGGTGAGCAACCGGATGGGCTACACGGCCGGCCGCATGCCGACCAACGCTCTCTTCAACAACTTCGCGCCGGAGACACTGGGAAGCTTCATCGCAGACCAGATCGCAACCACCAATGCGGACCCGGCGGTGATGGCGGCAACGGGTGGCGTACTGTTCACCACGGGAAACGCCACTTATGTGGGAAGCGGCGCGCCGGCGAGGACGGACACCTACGTGGCGTCGCTCGGATTCTGGATCGTCGACAAGAATGTCCAGGCCTTCACCGATGACCTGCGTTTCAGCCGCACCCTGTTTGCCGGCAACACCGCGACACTCGGCGGCTACTTCGCCAGCTACTCATCCGACGACACCTGGTATCTCGGCAATTACGAGCTGATGACCGCAACGGCAAATGCCAGCCTCATCAATGTAGCGCTCGCTACGGCCGCCGGGGCGGCGGGACCCGTGGGACAGGTGACGCAGAACGGCATATTGAGCGGCGCGTTCTACGCGCTGGTGGACCATTTCAATGGCCGCAATGCGGCGATCTTCCTCTCCGATCAGTGGCGCATCGGCGCCTGGCTGCTCGATCTGGAGTATCGGGCGGAGAATGAGCAGGTGAACGGCGCGATCGAGGGCGACTCTACGATTGACCTCGACGCCAATCCGCTCACGCTCTACAACAATGGCACGGACGTCGCCAACGGCGCGTGGTCACCGGCAATCTACGACCACACGCTCGGCGCATGGAGCGCGGGTGTCAACTACGAGATCACCTCGCACATGAGCGTCTACGGCCGCGTCAACGAGGGCGTACACTTCCCCGAATTCGATGATCTGCGCACCGGCGCGCTGAACTCGCAACACATCGAGAACTTTCAAGCCGGTTACAAGGCGCAGACGAACTCCCTCTACGCCTCGATAGACGCCTTCCGCCGGCTCTTTTACGGCGTTCCGTATCCGGCCATCCTCGGCAACGGGACGCAGGTACTCGCCGTTTCCGGCGCGTCCGCCTGGGGCATGGATTTCCAGGCCAACTGGTTTCCCCTGGAGCACCTGAGCCTGGGGCTCACCGGCGACTGGCAGTACGCCATCTACACACATTTCAGCTCGTTCGCCGAGACCGGCGGGCCGCCGCAAGGCGTCGACAACAATGGCAACATCCTGCAGCGCCAGCCGCGGCTGCAGCTGCGATTCACGCCGGAGTACTCGATCCCGATGCGCTGGGGCGTACTGAAAGTCTTCGCGACGGTGAGCTACGTCGACCTGCGCTACTCCGATCCGGAGAACCTGCAGGTGCTGCCTCCCTACACGACGCTCGATGCCGGCGTGATCGCCAAGCTCGGCCCGCACCTCGAACTACGCCTCCAAGGCACCAACCTCACCGACGAGTTGGGATTGACCGAAGGCAACTCACGCACGCTCACGGCCGGCATCTCCACGGGCTTCGAGATGGCGCGGCCGATCTTCGGCCGCGAGGTGCAGGGTCAGCTCAGGTACTACTTCTAGCCGTCACAAAGCGTTGAAGATGCTGCCGACGAGGTCGCTCGCGAGCCCGAATCCCGCGCCGAGACCGAGTCCGGACATGACATTGCTCATGAAGCCGCCTCCCGTACCGGCGTACGGCTGTGCGGCCCAGCCGCGCGTCGGATAGACCGGATAGTTCGGCTGCTGCGGGAGCGTGGTCACATGCGTCTCGAGCGAATGGATGTACTCCGCCATCTGCTGAATGAGCATGAGGGCCGACTGGTTCTGCCGCTGGATGCCGAGCGCCGTCTCCCGCAGATCGAGCATCAGCTCGCGCGCCAGCATCTGATCCGGCACTTTGGACTGCAGCTTCTCGGCGAGCGCCTTGACGCTCTGGCCGACCTGCTCGGCTTGCTGCTGCAGCTGCACGGCCTGGTTCTCGGCGGTCTGGTAGTCCACGATGTGTCCTCTCTGAGTGCTTGAGCTCGGCTCGTTACGGGGTTCGACCGGGGAATCCTGCCGCCGTTCCGGCTCAGGAGGCCTGGACGGCCGCGGCGGCGACGAGGATGAGGACCAGCAGTATGCCACCCGCAGCGGGGGCGATCCTGGAGAGGCCGTACGCCGCGAGCAGCGCCAGCGCCACGGACGTGACATTGCGCAGGTCCCCGAAGATGAGCTGCAGCAGCTTTCTCATGCGCGCATCCCGAGAGGCCCGCGGGAGCGCGGCATGCGCAGCGCCCGGGCGATGATCCGTCCCGCCACCGCGTAGGCGGCGAAGAGGAGGAGCAGGGTCACATCTCCCAAGGGCCACGCCGCCTGCTGCCCGACGATGCCCCCGATGCTCCAGAAGCTGCCGAAGGAGAGGATGGCGCAGGAGACCAGGAACTTGAGGCTGTTTTCCGGCACGCGCGTGAGCGGCGCCTGCAAGGCGAGCCCGAAGCCGACCACCGCGACGAGCGAGGCCAGGGCACTGCCCACGGCCGCCGCATAGGAAAGGGTGTGGCCGAGGGCGACCACGAGCAGCCAGACCTCGAGCCCCTCGAGCAGCACGCCCTTGAAGGCGATCACCCAGGCCGCGCGGCTCTCGGACTGCTCGAGATGCTCGCGCGTCGCGGCGAACTCCCGCGCCTCATCGTGCAGGGCGGTGCGGCCGGCGGCGCGCCGGATCGCCTTCGTGTACCAGCGCAGGCCGAAGAGCAGCAGGAAGATGCCGATTGCGGCCCTGATCCTGTCGATGTCGGCCTGCGCGGCCTCCAGGCCCGCGCCGGTGACGGCGATCAGGATCCCGATGAGCGCCAATGCCGCCGCGGCCGCGCCGATCGCACGGCGCCAGCCGATGGTGAGGGCCACCGCGAGAACGATGGTGAAGGCCTCGACCCATTCGACCGCCGAGGCGAGAAAGATGGCGCTCGCGCCGCCCCACTGGGCCGCGCTCATGTGGCGAGATACTCCATGGCCGGCGGACAGTGCCACAGCGGCCGGCGCCTGTCACGTCAGGACTTGGTCAGGAAGAGCTGCGAAGGTGGCGCATTCCAACATGCCAGAGGATAGCCGCCGTATGAAGCCGACATGCCGCCCGTCGCTCCTCGCCGTGATCGTCGCCGGCCTGGCAACGCTCGCCGGCGTCGCTCTGGCGCCTCGTGTCACCGCGGCCACTGCGCGCGACGCGCCATTCGCCCGCATCGGCACGATCGAGATTCCGGGCGCGCCGCTCAAGAGTTTCGACATCGGGTTCGTCAACGCGGACGGAATATATGCGCTCGCGGATCGCTCCAACGGGGGGCTCGACTTCTTCGACAGCGCCAGCGAGCGGTTCCTCGGCCGGGCGACCGGCTTCAAAGGTCCCAATGCCGCGGCAGGTGCCGATGCATCGGGGCCGAATGGCGTCGTCGCCGTCGGATCGCACGAGTTCTGGGCGGGCGATGGCGACAGCACCGTCAAGGTGGTGGATCTTCGTACGAAAAAGGTCATCGCCAGCATCTCCACCGGTGGGAAGAAGCGTGCCGACGAGCTGGCCTACGACCCGCGCGATCAGCTGCTCATCGTGATCAACAATGCCGATGATCCGCCCTTCGTGACCTTCATCTCCACACGCACGCGCAAGGTCCTCGGCCGGCTCGAGCTCGAGCGCGCGAGCGACGGCGCGGAGCAGCCGGTCTGGAATCCCGACTCCGGGCTCGTCTATCTCTCCATTCCATCACTCGATGACGTGAAGTCGCACGGTGCGGTGGCGGTCATCGATCCGCGCACCCGCAAGCTGCTGAAGCTCCTGCCGGTCGACGAGTGCATGCCGGCGGGGCTGGCCCTCGGGGCACACGGCGACCTGCTGCTCGGCTGCAGCGATGATGCCATCGAGGCGGGCTTTCCCGCGCATTCTTTCATCATGAATGCCACCACCGGGAAGATCGTCGCCGTCCTGCCGAAGGTGGGCGGCTCCGACGAGGTCTGGTCGGATCCGAAGGCCGGCCGCTTCTATCTCGCCGCCGTAGCCAACACCGGTGGTCCCGTCCTCGGCGTCGTGGACGCGAGAGCCCACCGCTGGATCGGCAACTGGCCCACCGGGCCGCATGCCCACTCCGTGACGGCGGACGCGACGACGGGCAGGGTATTCGTGCCGATCGCGGCCGGCTCCGCCTCCGGCTGCGCGCGGGGCTGCATCGCCGTGTTTGGTTCGCGTGCCGAGTAACGGGTCCGGGACAGCGCTCGGGCTCTCGCCCCGCTTGCGCCCTTGCCGGCAACCACGAGCTCCCGTACGGGCCGTGGGGCGAACTCGCACCATTCAACGCCTACTCCTACGTCAGTCTCGCGCACGACGTAGGCGGCAACACGGACAGAACGCCGACGGTCAGCCTCGCGCTCCGCGAAGATCACGTCGACCGGTCCTCGCGGCGGCCCGCGGCCTCCGGTGCGCACGAATGCACCGCTCGAGCTGACGTTCTCCAACGAGCCCACAACAGGCGGCGAGGACTTGCACGACAGCTGCACGGTCAGACTTACCGCGACGCGCTCACCCCATCGATGCTCCACGGCCTTCTCCCTTCGCAATGTGGTGTGAGCCCATTATGCGCTCATCGGACGGCCAGGGAAGAGCTTCCAACATGGGCACTGGCGATCAGCCCGCGTGCAGCGCCGCGGCGGAGCTCACCGAGAAGAGGGCGAGTCCGATCAGGATCCAGACGACGTAATCGCCGACCACCCCATCGTGCGCGCGGTCGATGGCGGTGAACACCGGACCCGACAGCACCCGCCGACTCGTGCGCGACCAGGATCTGGGTAGCCACGCATGGCCGAGCTCGTGCGCGGCGATGAGGATCGCCAGGCCGAGCGTCAGCCAGGGCACGAAGGGATGCGAAGGCGCCGGGACGGCCGCGGCGGTTGCCGGCCCGATCGGCCCGATGCTCGCAATCCTGTCCCAGGCAAGAAACCGCGCGGCGGCGCCCAACATCGTCTCGTCCGCATGGGGCAGACCCGCGCCGATGGCAATGATCAGGAGCACGATCACGGGGAGCATCATCAGCCAGAGGGGCCGGGCCGGCTTCTCGCTTTCGTCCTCGCTCGGACCGCGCGCCTCTTCACCCGCGATCTCGCCGAGCCCGAGGAAGATTCGGCCGGCACCCCGCAGCACCGCGCCGCCGGTGCATGCGGTGCCCAACACCACCGCGATCAGTATCCAATCCTCGCCACGCGCCCCCGCGGCCGCGCCGATGAGCCGCGACCCCGAGTCCATGAGCCCGAGCGGCGCGCCGCCGAGCAACGATCCCGCCACGGCCATGGCCACGCCGGCGGGCCAAACCGGCCGGCCGCGGCCCCGCAGCCACAGCTCATCGATCCCGCCGGCGGTCGCGAGCAGAACGCCCGCCACCATGAAGAGCGCCCCTTTCACCAACCCATGCCCGATGAAGTAGGCGAGCACTCCGGCCAGGCTCACCGGACCGGGAAGGGCGAGGCCGATGAGGAGGATGCCGCCGTGGGAAATGGTGGAGAAGGCCAGCAGGCGCTTCAAATGCCGCTGGCGCAGGCACGCCACCCCTCCGACGATGGCCGTGGTCACACCCAGCCCGAGGACCAACGTCCGCATGAGCAACTGCACCGGCGGTACGGTCTCGAAGACGTCCCAGTAGATCTTGCCGAGCCCGAAGAGGGCGAGCGGCACCATGGCCCCGGAGAAGATCACCGACACGGGGCTTGGCGCTACTGCGTGGGCGTCGGCCAGCCAGAAATGAAACGGGATCGCCGCCCCCTTGATGAGCAGGCCGGCGGCGATCATGCAGAACGCGCCCACCGCCACTGGATCGTCGGCGTGCTGCGCGAGCGAGCGCGCCAGGGCGCCGAAGTCGAGCAGGCCCGCGAGCGAGTAGGCGAGCGCGATGCCACCCAGGATGAGGAAGCTACCGATCGTGTTGGTGACGGTGAAGTTGAGCGCTCCCTCGAGCGGATCGGCCTCGAGTCGGTAGGCGGTGAGCGCGAAGGCCGTGACGCTCATGACCTCGAACCAGACGAAAAGGTTGAAGAGGTCGTGTGTCAGGCAGAACCCCTGCATGGCTGCAAGGAAGATCAGCATCAGCACGTGAAAAAGGGCGCGGATGTCCTCGAAATAACCCCAGGCGAAGATGAAGGTCGCCGCGAAGAGCAGCGCCATGAAGGCGGCGAGGATCGCTTCCGCCTCATTGATGACCAGCCCGATCCCCAGCGTGACCTCGCCGCGCGGCTGCCAATGGCCCATCCAGTAAACGAGCGGTCCTCCCGTGGTGTGCGCGGCGAGCCGCGCGTCGATCGTGACGACAGCGAGCGCCGCGAGGATGGCGAGGGCATCGGGCAAGCGGCCGGGAAGAACTTTGCCCACGAGCAGCAGGAGCGTGCCGACGAGGAGCGGCACGGCCACGGGCAAGGGCGCCAACACGTCTGTGGCGGGAGCGATCACTGGCGCATCGGGCGCAGCCGCTCCGGATTCACCGTGCCGCGCTTCTTGTGGACTTGGAGAGTAAGAGCGAGCAGCAGCGCCGTCACGGTCGCGCCGACCACGATATCGGTGAGCACGAGGGCCTGCAATACGGGATCGACGGCTGGCGTCGAAGGCGGCCTGGTGTAGAAAATCGGCGCCACTGAGCCGAAGCGGTAACCGACGGAGAGGAGCGCGATGTAGGTGGCCGACTGAATGACCGTCAGACAGCCGATCAGATGGACGTAGTGGCGGCTGGTGATGACTCCGTAAATGCCTACGGCGAAGAGCCATGCCACCGTGGCCCAGGGCACGAAGCTCACGGCCCCTCGCCCTCGCATGTGGCGCGGGTCTCCTCGAGGAATTCCAGCAGCAGGAGAATGAAGCCTGCAGTCACCGCGAGCGCCACTCCCGCATTCTCGACCAGGATGAGACCGCCGGAGAGGAGAGCGCCGGTTTGCCCGAGCTGCAGAACATTCTGGAGGAATGCGCCGCCCCGAGCCATCGGGCCCAGTCCGCAGAGCACCAGCACGAGCGCTCCGGCAGCCTCCAGCATGTCCAAGAGCCGCGAGCGCACCAGGCGGCGCCAGAGCCGATAGCTCTCTCCCAGGTAGAGCAGCAGCGTGCCCGACGCGACGATGGCACCGCCCTGGAAGCCGCCGCCGGGAGTCAGCTGCGCATGCAATATCACGTAAATGCCAAACGTCGTGATGAGTGGCAGGAAGAAACGACAGGCCAATGTGACGGCCTCGCTGCGTTCGCAGACGGGCCGGTTGCCAGCCTGGGCTGCCCGATCGCTCAGGCTCTCGCCGCGCCTGCCGCGCAGGAGCACCAGAGTGCCGGTGACCGCCGCCACGAGCATGAGCTCCTCGCCCAGCGTGTCGAAGGCCCGATAGTCGAAGTTCACGGCGGACACCATGTTGGTCACATGCCGCTGCGCGCCGGCCGTATGGTTGATCGCATCTCCGTACGGCAGCGGATGGCGCCCGAACGCGGGAATGTGCATGATCACCACGGCAATCGCGGGCGCACTCACCAGTGCGCACAGCACGGCAACCAGCAGACGGGCCTTGCGGGTCATGATTTCGGCCGATCGGTCCTGAGACTGACCAGGACGGCGAGGAACATCAGTGGCACGAGCGCGGTGCCTACCGCGATCTCCGAATAGGCGACATCGGGCGCGCGCAGCACGACGAAGAGCAGCGACAGCGCCACTCCATTGACGGCGATTGCCAATGCCTGGCGCCGCGGCTCTCGCGCCAGTACCACGCCGGCGCCGGTCCCCGCCACGAGCACAAACATCAGGACGAGGAGCGCGGTCACGTGGGCGTCCGCCG
>Ga0134125_10002180_pt1 | contig 23372 bp, 23 predicted proteins | sample KB31751_FD_96464 | JGI IMG/M metagenome (GOLD analysis project Ga0134125, IMG submission 96464) | Terrestrial soil microbial communities with excess Nitrogen fertilizer from Kellogg Biological Station, Michigan, USA - KB3-175-1 | ecosystem: Environmental > Terrestrial > Soil > Unclassified ...
CCGATGCGGAACCAGTTGGGATGCATGCGTGCGCCGCAGATCGCCTCAATGATGGCGAAGGCCTTTTCGCGATCATTGAAGGTGTAAAATACCGGCGACATCTGTCCCAAATCCTGAGCGAAGGTGCCATACCAGACCAGGTGGCTGATGATGCGGAACAACTCCGACAACATGATGCGAATGACCTGTGCCCGCGGCGGAATCTCGATATTCCCCAACTTCTCAACTGCCGTGAGGTATGCGAGGTTATTCATTACTCCGCCGAGATAATCCACCCGGTCGGTATAAGGAATGTAGGTGTGCCAGCTCTGGCGCTCACCCATCTTTTCCGCGCCGCGGTGATGAAACCCAATCTCAGGGACAGCGTCAACAATTTCCTCGCCATCCAGTTGAAGCACGATGCGGAGGACGCCATGCGTGCCCGGGTGCTGCGGTCCAACGTTCAGAAAAAGAAAATCGCTGCCATCGCGGCTGCGTTTCATCCCCCAGGCTTCGGGGTGAAAGCGCAGCGCCTCCTGCTCGCGCTCTTCTTTCTCTTCCGGCAGACGGAAAGGACCCATCTCGGTTGCGCGCGCCGGATGGTCCTTGCGCAGTGGGTGGCCAACCCAGGTCTTTGGCATAAGCAGGCGCTCGAGATGGGGATGACCTTCAAACGTGACCCCGAACATGTCCCAGACTTCGCGCTCATACCAGTCTGCCGCCGGCCAGATCGGGGTAATCGAAGGCGGTGAGGGCTTGTTTTTCCGAAGAGCGACTTTAAGGCGGACATATTGGTTACGCTCGAATGAGAGCAAGTGGTAGACGAGAGTAAGGTCGCTCGCAGGCTGGCCGGCACGATTCACGCGCATGCGCTCATCAATCGCGGTCAGGTCGTACAGCATGGCATAGGGCCGATCGATTTCGGCTTTGAGAAAGTGCACCACTTCGCACACTTTCCCGGCGGGAATCCAGGCCGTGGGGATATGGTCGCGGGCTGCTTCGGCGACGGGAGACAGGTCAGGAAATTTCCGTTGCAGTTGGTCAACGATATTGGATTCGAGAACCGGCAATTGCTTTTCACACCTCGTCAATGGGGCGTAGCGTCGTCGCTTGCTGGCGCTCAGGCCGCTTAAGGTCTCGCAGCGACGGCATTGGCGCGCGCTCTACGCTCTGTGGGCCGACTACCCAACTCAGCGGCCGGCGTTCGTTGCCGACTGCGTGTTGCAATAGAAGCAGACCTTCCATGAATGCATCCGGCCGCGGCGGACAGCCTGGTACATACACATCCACGGGCAGAAATTTATCCACGCCCTGCACTACGCTGTAAATGTCGTACATCCCGCCGGAATTCGCGCACGAGCCCATTGAAATTACCCAGCGTGGTTCCATCATCTGTTCATAAAGCCGCTGAATGATCGGCGCCATCTTGATGAATACCGTGCCTGCGATGACCATCAGGTCAGCTTCCCGCGGGGTGCCGCGAATCACCTCCGCGCCGAAACGGGCTATGTCGTATTTGCTGGTAATGCTGGTCGCAAGTTCTACGTAGCAGCAGGAGAGGCCGAAGTTGAACGGCCAGATGGAATTCTTGCGGCCCCAGGCGAGCATGTCCTGCAGTCGCGCAACCATCAGGCTACGCCGCACGGCAGACTCGAAGCGCTGGTTGTCAGCTTCGAGCAGCCGTTGTGTTTCGCTCGGCTTTGTTACCGACCATTGCACGCGAGAATACTTTCTTCAGCGCGTGTGACGTTGGATTGATCCCCAGTCGAGGGCACCCAGACGCCACAAGTAAACCAAAGCGGCGATCAGAACGCCGCTGAAGACTAAGACTTCAAAATAACCAGTCCACCCTAAAGCGCGTCCCGCTACCGCCCACGCAAAAATAAAGACGGCCTCCAGATCAAAGATCACAAAGAACATGGCGACCAAATAGAATTTTGCCGACAGCCGCACGTGGGCTGACCCCGTCGAAACGATCCCCGATTCATATGGGGAACCGGTCGCCGGTTCGTCGTGCCGTTGTCCCAAAACATAGGACACGATGAGCATGGCGACTACAAGTGCGAGCACAAGCAGGAAGTAAACGCCAAACGCCCACAGTGTCACCATGGCTCCTTAGAGGACAGGGATCTCCAAGCTGTTGCTGCCTTGTGAAATAGTTTTCATAAAGATTTTTTGCCGACCTGGCGCAATTCACTCTGGGCGAACTCTACGGGACGTCAATCTCATCTGACGGGTAGACATCCTGAATGAGATTCAGCAAATGCACGCCTTCCTGCATCGATCTCTGGAACACTCTTTTAACCGGCAATCAGCCCGGTCCCGCCAGCACGTTTGTTGACGATCGCCGTCGCGATCACTTCGGCAAAATCGTCCTGACCTGAACCGCCTCCGCTGTTGATCAACCCGGCCCATGTAGCAATTAGCAACCTGGTAACGACACAAGTCGATCGGATGATCGCTGCTGACCGTATCTACGCTGTTTCCGACCGGAAATCACAAGTTCTGATCAATCTTCAGCGCGTAACAGCATCGAGCAATATCTCGGAGCGCGAGCAGACTCTCTGCTCAGTTTCACAAATCCAAACATTTCTCGTGATCGCCTCCATTTGCCTGGCCCAGATATCAGAATGCCGCGGCAATAGTCGCATTCATGAGTAGCCTCCTGCGACGCTAGTCGAAACTGCTGGTTCTCGTCAGGTTCCTTTGTTTTCTTCACAAATTTCGTTCTGTATGGGCAACAAAATACATCCACACTCTTTTTTCAGGGGGCTTTTATCATATCGCTACCAATATAAAATGGAGTGAGGCACACCGGCTGGGACGTTTGGCACAGTTGTGAGAGGTTGTGCTCGCACCTGTTTGCGAGGACAAGATGAAAACGAAGGCTGGCAAGAGCGCGCGCTTGTTGCTGCTGGTAGATGCGTCTGCGGCCAGCAAGCGAATGGTCGATTATGTTGCGGGCATAATCGGCAGGCGGCGGAACTTTCACCTATATCTGCTTCACCTTATGCCGCGCATGCCGGCCCAACTCATGGAAACTGGTGGCGCTGACACTCCCAAGCGAGAAGCAGAGGTCAACGCCGAACTGCATCGGGAACAAGAGCAGTGGATCGCCTCAAAAAGAACTGCAGCCAGGCCGGTGCTGGATGAATTAGTCGCAATCTTGCGCAAAAGTAGAGTGTCGGGCCGCTCTATCGAAATTGTGTTCACCGACCCACTCGACGCTGCAACTCTTGATCGCGCAGTCCTCGGTTTAGCGGCCGAACGAGGTTGTCACACGATCGCGCTTGGCCACGACTCCCATTCATGGTTTCGGGAGATGACCGGCGGACACTTAACCGAACACCTTCTCCGGCACGCTCGGGGAGTGACCCTCTGGGTCGTGGAGTAAAGCACAGCGAATCTTCACAGACCACGGAAGGCGAGGTCGGACATCATCGGCCAGTGAAGCGATGAAGCATACCATTTGATCGCCTTCAACCAAATTTCTTCTATCGGGGCAGGAGGCCCATACGTTCTTTTGCTCGATCGAGTGTCTGCGCCGCGTTGCCGCGCTCTCTCTCGGCCCCGCGTCGAAGAATACGCATAATTTCTTCGTGGGCTCCTGACCATTGTTTTAAGCGCTGCTGAAGAGGTTGGATGTATGCGATCAGCACATCCGCTAGGGCATTCTTAAAGCGTCCATAGCCTGTGCCGGCGAATTCCTGCTCCACTGCCTCAATGGTTGTGTTACTGACGATTGAATAGACCGTCAGTAAATTGCTGATGGCCGGCTTGTCATCAGACGCATTGAGTTCACGGCCAGAGTCCGTGACTGCATTGCGGATCTTTGCGCGGATCATGTCAGATGTGTCCGTCAGCCAGATCACTCCGCTCGACACTTCGCTGGATTTTGACATCTCCTTGCGCGGATCCTTCAAGTCCATGATGCGGGCGCCGACGCGGCCAATCATGGGTTCTGGAACCTTGAATGTTTCTCCAAACCGAGCATTGAACCGCAAAGCGAGATCACGTGTAAGTTCGAGATGCTGCTTCTGGTCTTCGCCGACGGGCACACGGTCAGGCTGATAAAGAAGAATATCGGCCGATTGAAGCACTGGAATGCAAACAATCCAACAGTTGTCGTTTCTTTTCGCCCCACCTTGTCCTTGAATTGCGTCATGCGCCGCAATTCACCGAACGTTGCTGTGTAGTTCAAAATCCAGGCAAGTTCGGCATGCTCGCTAACGTGGGATTGCACGAACACGGCGGAGCGGGCCGGATCAACGCCAATCGCAAAAAGAAGTGCCGCGGTTGATAGGGTTCTGTCCCTGAGTATCTTCGGATCTCGGGCCACGGTAATTGCATGTAGGTCAGCAAGAAGATAAAAGCTCTCGAATTCTTTCTGACGCGCTACCCAGTGGCGCAAAGCGCCAATATAGTTGCCCAGGTGAATCTCACCACTGGGCTGTATGCCGGAGGAAATACGCATTAAGTAGATTTAAAACCATGGTTCGACCGAAATTCTACATAGGCACATGGTCCGCTCCGTGCACCCGCAACCGTGATACGGTCCGATGTTGGCGGGCAACGCCACGGAACAAATAAGCTTTCGGCGGAGCCGGGGTTCAAGCAGCTGCGAACTCGCCGAGCAGCGGCCACCATTTTTCCAATGGCGGACGAACTTCGTCCCAGCGCCGCGTTTTGAGGCCGCAATCTGGACTAATCCAGAGTTGGGAAGCATCGAGGGCAAGCACGCACTCCAGAGCCTCTTGATTGAGTCTGGAGCGCGGGAATTCCGCGTCAACAGTGGAGAAAGGACTTATACCGCCCCACACCTCCAGCGTCGTTTGTGACAAAGAATGGGAGCGGGTCATTTCCAACGAAAACTGATCTAGGGGAAGTCTTTATCAATGTGCTAGAAAGCAGTACGGATGTGTCATTGAACTCCTTCAGCCACACGTGCGAAAAAGAAATTGAAGGAGACAAATGATTTCGAGATGTGCTGATCCCGCTTGCAATAACTTCCGATTACTTGCGCTGGCGAACGCTTCTATCGGCGTTAATACTAGGAAACAGCGGCGGCCCCGAAGAATTTGGTCAATTCTGTGTACACCGTATCACGAGGGCAAATCTCAGTGTTCTTTTGGCTTTGTCAGGAGTGCACGGCGAACCTGTCGCTGCGCTTCGATGGGCGTTACGTCATTGTGGTGCCAGAACGGGTACTCGGGAAGATCAGCAATAATCCCGTTATTCCCATTGGAAGATTCGATGTGGAAGAGGTAAAGTTGGCGCAACTCAGTCACTAGTTTCAGCTGCATTATTACTGGAGGTTGTATGGATATTCTTTCGTTGGCTGCCATTCGAATGCCATGTCACCACTGTGGGCAGTCCTACTCGGTGCCGTTGAGCGATATTCTCCTGTCACATAAGATCATGCATGAGGGTTGTCCGGTGGCAGAAGAGACAGAGTGCCCTCCGGTCTTCCAATCACGACTCGCGTCGCAATCGGCCATTGAGAACCTCAGGCGGGCGTGGCACCGCCTGGAGAAGAGGGCCCAGAAAGACGGAGGCAAACTGGTGATAATCGGGATAGAATCTGCAACTCAAGCGGGCGAGGAAAAGAGCTCGAGCGTTTCTGTCAAGAGCACAAAGCCGAAGCCGCACTCGGGCGCAGCATAGAGCGAGAATGCAGCCCTGTACCGATGCATTCTGGTCGACAAACCATCTCTATCATCACGCGATCTTGAATTACCAGCAAAAGCTCTCGCCGAATACATTCATCAATACTGCAGTCGCAGGAGAGATTCGTGGGCGATGCGGTCAAAGTTTTCTTGCTTACAATCAGCGCACTGTTTCCCATTGTCGATCCGCTGGCGGGAAGCCCGATCTTTCTCGCAATGACAGGGGAGTATTCAGCGGAAACGCGAAGGGCGCTCGCCTGGCGAGTAGCGCTAAACAGCTTGCTGCTCATGCTAGGCTCCTATTTTGTCGGGGCGCACGTTCTGAATTTTTTTGGTGTGTCGCTTCCAGTTGTGCAGATTGGCGGCGGCTTAGTAGTGGTGTCGATGGGTTGGGGCATGCTGTTGGAGAAAGATGAGACATATGAAAGTACGCGAAAGCAGGTGCAATGTTCGGATGCCCTGCGTAGTGCATTTTATCCCCTGACGCTTCCTTTGACAGTTGGCCCCGGCTCGATTTCCGTCGCTGTCACCTTGGGTGCCAACTCAACACGCCGCTACGGTTTCCACGTTCCAGTAATTATCGCTGCGCTCATCGCCATGAGCGTTGTGGCGATTAGCGTCTTGCTCTGTTACGGGCTCGCCGACCAACTCGCCAGAGTACTTGGAAAGGCGGGAATGATGGTGATCGTAAGGCTGTCATCGTTTCTGCTGGTTTGCATTGGCGTTCAGATTATGTGGAATGGGATTAGCGCGCTATTGTTGTCTCTGCACATTTGAAACCTTCCTGGTATGTCTGGATGTACGCCACACTCCTAGTGTTTAGGCAACCGAAGAAGCATTTTGCAGACCAACGGCAGCCACTTTATTTTCAGGCTGCAGCTGCCACCCCAATAATCACCACAGCGGTTCCGATCAGAATGTAGACGAAGTATTATCCGCTAAGCTTGTCATGCATTGCAGACTGCGCAATGAGGTACGAACAAATGAATTTCGAGAACCAGGAATTGTGGTTCGTCACCGGTAGCCAGGATTTATACGGAGCCGAAGTGCTGCAGCAGGTCCATAACCACGCGACAGCGATTGCTGAACACCTCTCTGCCTCGCCTCACATTCCGGTCAGGATTGTCGCTAAACCTGTGATGACCGGCAGTGATTCCATCCATAGGCTTTGTCTTGATGCCGATGGGTCCGAGCACTGTCTCGGTGTAATCGCATGGATGCACACCTTCTCTCCGGCACGCATTTGGATTGCGGGACTTAACTCCCTGCAGAAACCGCTGCTGCACTTGCATACCCAGTTCAATCAGGATTTGCCGTGGAAGGCGATTGACATGGCTTTTATGAACCTCAACCAATCCGCGCATGGAGACCGTGAGTTTGGGTTCATCAATGCGCGCATGAGGCGGTCACCGAAGATCGTCGTTGGCTTCTGGCAGGATGTGGAGCTACATGTCGAGATTGGCGCCTGGGCACGCGCTGCCTGCGCCTGGCATGATGCTCACGAGTTAAAAATTGCCCGCTTTGGCGATAACATGCGAGATGTCGCAGTAACCGAAGGGGACAAGCTTGAGGCTCAGATCAAGCTGGGCTTTACGGTCAATGGCTATGGAGTGGGCGACCTGGTGGAGCGGATTGATCGCGCGGCGGATGTGGAAGTCGCCACTTTAGTCTCCGAATACGAGGAGTCGTATGCGGTTGCTGAACCGCTGCAGGCAGGTGGAAAACATCGTCAGTCTCTCTACGATGCAGCCCGAATCGAGCTCGGCTTGCGGCATTTTCTCTCGGAGACCGGCGCCTGCGCATTCACTGATACTTTTGAAGATCTTCACGGGCTGGCGCAGCTTCCGGGGGTTGCCGTGCAACGTCTCATGGCGGAAGGTTACGGGTTTGGCGCCGAGGGTGACTGGAAAACCTCAGCCCTGGTGCGGGCCATGAAAGTCATGAGCTACGGCCTTAAAGGCGGTACTTCGTTTATGGAGGACTACACCTATCATCTCCGGAACGGCGGGCAAGTGCTGGGGGCGCACATGCTCGAAGTCTGTCCTTCACTTGCCGATGCAATGCCGTCGTTAGAAATTCACCCGCTCTCGATCGGCGGCAAAGCAGACCCAGTCCGTCTCGTGTTTACGGCGCAGAGTGGCCCTGCGGTCAATGCATCGCTGATTGACCTGGGCAATCGGTTTCGCCTGGTGGTCAATCGGATTGAGATCGTTTGTCCGGAAGAACCACTGTCCAAACTCCCAGTCGCAAGGGCGGTATGGCATCCCAAGCCGAGCCTTAAAGTCGCGGCAACGGCGTGGATCATGGCAGGCGGCTCACACCATACTTGTTTGAGCCTTTCATTGACTCCTGAGCACCTGCAAGACTTCGCCCAGATTGCCGGCATCGAGTATTTATTGATTGATGAAGAAACGAAATTGCATCAATTCCAGAAGGAGTTGGGCTGGAACAGCGTCTATTATGGCCTCGATCGCGGATTCTAGTCTGTGTGAACGGGCGACTCCCCAACTGCAAAACAAACCTTAGATCATGAATTTTTCCTTCTCATGCCGCGCGCTCGATAGTAGCGAAGAAGGCGATCACCCGATCGGCAGTAAGACTGCCGAAGTCGTTAATCACCAAGTTTGCCCCATTCTTGGCCAGAGCACCTGTGCGATTGCGGTCCACGCCTAGTACCAACGCAAAACCGCCGCGATGTCCGGCCGTCACTCCGGAAATCGCGTCTTCCACGATGCCCGCGTTGTGCGGATCGGCTGGATTTATGAGCTGGGACAAACATTGCAGGAAGATGTCCGGTTCCGGCTTGCCGCGGAGATGGATTCGATCGCTAACTACGCCATCAACAATTTCGTCAAACAGGTCACGGATTCCGACGCGCTCAATAACAGGCACAGCGTTGCGGCTTGAGGAAGCCAGACCAATGCGAACACCGCGCTGACGCAGTTCGCGCACCAACCTGACTGCGTCGTGGTCTACAGCGACGCCGTGTTCCTGGACTCTGTGGTTGAATAACATGTCCTTTTGGTTTCCTAAACCGCAGACAGTCTTGGCAGCCGGAGGATCGGACGGCCTGCCGAATGGAATAGAGATTCCACGGGATGCAAGAAAGCTGGCGACGCCGTCGTAGCGTGGCTTGCCGTCCACGTACGCCAGGTAATCGCTCATGGTGAATTCGCGAAACGGCTCATGGCCCGCAGCGGATCTTTCCTTCAAGAATTCGTCAAACAACTGTTTCCACGCAGCGGCATGCACGCGTTGGGTGAAAGTAATCACGCCATCCAGATCGAAAATCATTGCTGCAGGACCGCGGCTCATTTCAATCTCCAGCATTCGAACGCACAAGCATCACCGGACATCCGGCGTTTCTGACTACCACTCTGGTTGCACAATATTCGTGGTCCGCCCAATGTCCGTGCCACGCCATGATTACAAGGTCGATATTTTGTCCACGCGCGGCGCCAGCCAGTTCAGACCCCGCCTGCCCTGCTATGACTTTGAGTTTGAACTTAGCGCCGGCATCGAGAGCGCCGCTGGCGGCAATACGATTCATGAACTCCTCCGCCCATCCCGGCCATTCATGCTGCGGTTGGTCAATATAAAGAGGGGCGGCGATGCTTCCCGGCGCATCCGGCCGGTCCTGACCGCGAGCGGCAACATGGACCGCAATTACCTCAGCCTTGGCACGCTGCGCCAGGTCGGCGGCAAATTGTATGGCAGGATTCGAAACCGGAGTGCCGTCATGGGCAAGCAGAATTCGTCGTAAATTCCACGGCTTCTCGCCGCGTTCGGGGTTGACCAGCACTGCCCGCTGGGGTCTCGTGGCGAACACAGATTCTGTTATTGATCCAAAGCGGTTACTTTGTTCCTTCAGTCCCACAGCGGTGGAAAGCACGAGTAGTACATCGGTCAGTTCCCGGGTGGGCCGCGTCAGTGGGTCTCGGTTCGGTTGGGTAGGTTCAAACACAACAGTTCTGGACTCTTCGGAGGTGAAACCCAGAGCGCTTGCCATCTCTTTCGGTTCGAGCCGCCGCTCTCCCACATACGACACATGAATGACGGCACCATACAATTCCGCTAGCCTGCGTCCGACCGGAATAGCGACCCGGGATTTCTCATTTTCATCCAGCGTAAGCAAAATATTGTTCGTGCGAGTCGGGCCAGGGGTTTCTTCCAGGTGCAAGCCTGTGTTCCAATCGGGCCAAGCCGCGGTCATATGGCTCCTTTTCTCATAAGCGGGCTCGCCAGGCGCTCCACCCTGACTCGCTTCTCTCGGTGGCATATTCCTTACCGGGATTCACGACCACCTCAGGTCCATCTTCGAGCCGCAACTTGAGTGGCTCCTCACCATCCGAGCTAACGCGGACAGATCTCTGTTCGATGCTTATGCGCATTTCGCGTCCGCGCCACTGCAAAGGAAACGAGAGTCGCTGCCATTGCGGCAGAAGATTAGGCGCAAAGCTCACGCCATCTTGTAATGGCCTGAACCCAGCGAAGCCAAAGACCATCGCCTGCCATAGTCCACCAAGCGCCGCCGCATGCACACCTCCCGCGGCGTTGCCCATGTTGTTGCCCAAATCTATTTCGGCGGCTTGCTTGAGGTATACCTGTGCGCAACTATCGTCACCCATTCGAGCGGCAATCAGAGCATGGATTGAGGGACTGAGCGAACTACCGTGTGCGGTACGCGGTTCGTAATAGCGAAAGTTAGCGGCGTGCACTTCCGCGCTGATCTCATCCCAGAGCAGAAATGCGGCGAGAACGACGTCAGCCTGCTTGATCACATTGGTCTGCTGGATACGATCATGGCCAAGAATGGTATCCATGGCTGCCGAACGTGGCTCAAACTTCTTCAGATCGATGCTCTCTTTGTTGAAATACCCGCTGAACTGTTCATATAGAAATGTCTTGGGGTCGAAAGGAATGAACGTCGCGTCTGCAAGCTTTTGCCAACTGCAGATTTCTTCGTCCGTGAATTGCACCCGGGACACGAGTTCCTGCCAGCGCTCCGGCCAGCGATCCTGCAATAATTTGGCGCTCCTGGCGCCGTGCCGCAGGTTCCAACGAGCCATGAGGTTGGTGTACGCGTCATCATCCACGTTCTCGTGGTATTCATCCGGGCCAATCACGTGACGGAAATGGTAAGAGCCATCCGGTTCAATTACTCCTCTGCTGGCCCAGAACCGGGCGCTTTCCAGAATAATCTCGGCGCCATACCTTACGAAGAATTCATCATCGCCTGTGCTCTGCCAGTATTGCCAGATGGCGTAGGCGATATCGGCGGTAATGTGGATCTCCAGTTCACCGTTAGGCACCTTCAAAATCTCCCCATTGAGGGCGATGATCGTATTAGGCGTTGTTTCATCTCCCGTGTCAGCCGATTCCCAGGGATACATCGCCCCCCGAAAACCGAAAGCATGGGCCTTCCTTCGTGCCGCTTCGAGCGTGTGGTAGCGGTATTCGAGGAGCGCGCGCGCAGACGGGGGGTGGGTAAAGATAAAGAAGGGCAGCATGTAAATTTCCGTGTCCCAGAAGACGTGGCCTTTATACCCTGGGCCGGAGAGCGTTCGTGCGCCGATTGAGACCCGCGGGTCATCGGGATTGGCAGCGCTGATCAGGTGATAAACGGCAAAGCGCAATGCTTGTTGTAGCGATGGGTCCCCTTCGATCTCAACGTCCGCGGTGTTCCAGCATGACTCCCACGCCGCCGCATGCGCGTGGGCGGAAGCCACGATGGGCCTTGAGGCAATTTTGCGCAGATGGTCCACCGACCGTTCAAATGGGTCGCCGCCATCGCGTGAGGTGAACACTGACAAAGTGCGATGCAGATGGCAATGCGCGCCTGCCTGTATCTCGACCTCGCAATGCTCCATGATCCTGTCGGCGTACATCTGCACGGCGCGACAGCCTGTGCCGTGAGCCGAATGCTCCAATTGACTCGTCAGGCTGAATACAACAGTCGTGTCCCGGCCCGGAACCCGCAAGGCAAGAGGCAAAATATTCGCGCGCTCCGCATCTTTCCGTGCTTTCCACTCAGGAGCAAGGAGTGAGACCTCCGCGGCCGTCGCGTGCATTGAACTCTCAAAACGGACCACCGCACTGTAGTTTTCCGCTGTGAGAGCGGCGGAATGCAGGAGCAAGTGGCGGTCCGCCAAAGAGGCCAATCGAAATGACAGAACGCGGGTGACTCGGCCTTTAGGATCTTTGTGTCGCCACTCGCGCCACAGCATGCCACGACGGAAATCCAAAATGCGCCGGTGCTCGAGCACCTGCCCCTGTTGCATGGTCAACGGCTGATCGTCGATCCAAATTCTTACGCCGGTCCAGTCGGGAAGAGACATCAACTGCGGGACCGACCCCGGCACATTCAATTCTTCGAAAATCCCCGCGACGAACGTCGCAGGCGCCGAAAGAGGACTGCCTTCGGCCAGCGAGCCTCGGCTGCCGATGTATCCATTGGCAATAGAGAACAGTGACTCGGTTTCGTGCTCACGCCCAAGTGTGAATCCCTCGTCCACCAGCAGCCACTTCGGATTACGGCTGCGGAGTTGCCCTTGAAGAAGGGGAGCCGCTGCACCGTTAACATGCTGCAGCTCTTCTTCAAATAAATGGCCTTCACTCCGGACATCAATCGGCGACACGCTGCGGTTCATCTACCACTCCAAGTTGTCCAGCGCAGGAGGCTCGCCTGCGAGAGTTCACAGAGCCGCATTGGGTTCCAAGGGGTAACTTTTATATGTGATGGCATTTTCTGGTGTGCCGGATGTTTCAGGGGGAAGTTTCGCTAGGCGGTGGTGGATACGAATAGTTCGCCAGAATTGCGGGATGGAAATCTTTTTGGCGGCCGGATAAACGATGCCGAAGAATAAAGATGATATTCCTCTATGATGACGTGATTCAGCCCTATCCGCACATTCGTGATGGCTGCTGCGTGATGAGCTAACTATATTCGAGGCTACGAACTGTGCCGCCTACTTTTGGCGCGAACGGTCGCCGCGAACTGCATGTTTCTGGCGTTCAGACCGAATTGTGTCGGTCAAGACCAAGACGACCCGAAACAGAACCACTCACATTCGTCGGTTATCCATTTCCGCCGCAATCTCGGTTGACTGGCCGGGCGAGAACACGCGACCCGCCAATGGAAACAGCATTGAATCCTCTAACGCAATATGAGAGCGATACATGAATGCCAGTTTTTCACTGTGTTCTGGAATGTATCGGCTCGTCTTGGTCGAGTTTTACTCGAATTAGCCACTCCCGACCCAAGCTATCAAGTTCTGTGTGCAAGTGACCGGCCCAGCGGTGCTCCTGCTCCAATCGACCTCCTGGTCGCAATACACGTTTACCTGAGTGCGCTGACACCCAATGTCCCTGCATTTGTTGGGATTTCTGCCCTTCCCCGAGCATCCGAAGACTCAGGAGCATAAGTTTTCTGCTTACTCACGCTAGCCGGAATAATATTTCGCGCCCGGTTTGCGTGTTTCCCCGGTTGTCATGCTAAAGCTCCTTTTCTGCTCACGTCAGAAGTTCTGGTCAAACGACGACAGTCTGACCGCGGCAATGAGATAGTGCCCCCATGCGTTGACCTTGGAAAGCAAATTCCAAGTTTCGATTTCGTCTGTATACCCAATCCTTCACAAAGGGGTGCACCGCTCCACAACTATGGTAAGCACCAATCTTCGGGGATACCGGCCGAACCTATCTCACATTCCAGAATTCCGCCAGATGAACAAAAGCGCCAATCCCGCGGAGCGGGGCCGCATCCTTTGGCATCGAGAGCTATCGCTTCCGGAGACGCGTTGGATGGAGAATCTCTCACGGGGATGCCTTCATCGGATGGCATCACGCGTAATCGTTCCTGCACAGCGCCTGCGGAGGGTGGATTTGTGTAAACGATTGATTCACTCCATGGTACGAATGGTCCATTGCAGGGCAACGATACGCACGAGTAGAAAAATGGATGCGAATTGTCGCGAGTTCGTAGGTATGGACGACGCGCGTGATAGCTCCTTAGTCATCAATCAGCGTTCGGCGCGCACCTTTAAGCTGTCCCAGATACTCTTATCGTGAGGAGAAACGGTCGATACTCAATATGGCGAAAGTAAGGAACCGCGGATCCCGGCACGGGCAAACCAATTGGGTTTGGGTATTCCGGTTCTTCTTCCAGCGCCAATCGAGCCGTTCAGGAACTGACATTTGGATATATCCGCACGCTCTGGAAACACGAAAACTACGGAAGATTGCAGTTTCTCGCGCAATACTCCTACCTCAGCCGGAGTCCTTGGTTTGCGGCGCCTGGCACGCCGAAGAACGCTCACGCGAGCATGGTCTATCTTGATTCTCGCTATCTTCTCCCTGGAGGGCGCCATTGGTTGAGACAGCCAGTTAACAATTGCGGGCAAGGCCTGAAGTCGCGCAGTTCACTTTTGAATGTTGCGCAGTACGATTGGTGGACACACATCCCGTATATTGCCGTGCGAGTGACTGCCTAGCCTCAGATTTCGCGATTTTCCAAAGGAGGTGTGGTTATGAAATACGACTTTCTGGTCGAGACTTACGAAACGGAGCGAGTGAAGGTCCTGAGCGTGTGGAGCGAGTTCAAGGAAGAGGACCTTGCGGTACGACCGCAGCAAAGCGATCTGCGCGGACGCAGCGTGCACGAGCACATGGTGCATCAATGCGTAAGCGAGGACTTGTGGTTTCGCAACATGCTAAACATCGAAGTCGGCGGTCCTCCTCTTCCTGAAAAAGAAACCCGTACCGGGTTCATGAAACGGTATGCGGAACAAAGCGGTAAGCGGCTCGCTCTGCTGCAGCAAAAGGACGAGCAATGGTGGGAAGAGCCAACGAAGTTCTTCGATGTTCAACGATCGAGAGCGTGGGTGATCACCCGTCGCTTGACGCATACTTCCCATCATCGCGGACAGCAAATGGCCATGCTTCGTATGTTAGGTCGCGATCTGCATAGTAACTACGGCCCGACGGCGGACACGGGAGGGCTGATGCAGAACCACGCGCCCACCATATACGCGTATGCGACTATTGACGCCTTGCTTATGGGGGAGGATTGCGGTGGCGCAAAGTCGCCACTGCCTGGTCAGGGCGGCCACGTCCTGACGGAAAGGCCCGGTTGAGGACCTTAAAGGCGAAGTTCCAGAGGGTACAAACTTAAAGGGAACCAAAGCCGCTTGATGCGGAAGGTTTCAACTATGCATCTCAATCAGATCAAGTTTGACCCACACTGATACGCAGGTAAGCAGGGAACTGTTGCAAAAGGGTTGGCAATTACTTCTCTTTTTCATACGCGACACAATGCGATGATTGCAATCGCAGGCGAGCCCCAGCCAAACATCGATTGTTACACAGGTGTGCTCGGGCTGCGACTGTGATGGTTAGGTGTGTATTACAGAGACGTCAGAGGCACCCGGGCGCTTTGAAGCTGCGAGCATCACGATCATGGCAAATTACTCGACAAGTCCGGCAGTAAAAGCAGGTGTTCGGGAGCGGCGGAGGGAACATAGTCGCAGGATTTTTGAAACGAAGTAGAGGAAGAAGATGGCTACTGCAGCAATAAGTACCGAAGGGAAGAATTACCTCAATGCCGAGTATGGAATTCGCTCCTGGTTGCTCACCACCGACCACAAGCGCATCGCTCTGCTTTATCTGATATCCATCACTTTTTTCTTTTTCATCGGCGGATTCTTTGCCTTACTCATCAGGTTGGAACTCCTTACCCCTGCTGGCGACCTGATGACAGCCGACATGTACAACAAGGCTTTCACCATGCACGGCCAGATCATGGTGTTTTTCTTCCTGATCCCGTCGATTCCCGCTGTGCTCGGCAACTTTCTCATGCCAATGATGATTGGGGCAAAAGACCTGGCTTTCCCGCGTCTTAACCTGCTGAGTTGGTACATCTATGTTGTGGCGGGGGTTCTTTACCTGCACTGCCTGCTGAGCGGCGGCGTCGACACCGGCTGGACCTTTTACACGCCGTTTTCGAGTCAGTTCAGCAATACCCGTGTGGTCGAAGCGGGAATGTCGATTTTCATCGTAGGATTTTCGTCAATTTTGACGGGCTTGAACTTCGTGGTGACGATACATCGCATGCGGGCGCCGGGCATGACTTGGTCACGCCTGCCGCTGTTTGTGTGGTCTCACTACGCGACCAGTATCCAAATGCTGCTCGGTACTCCAATCATTGCTATCACCCTTCTGCTCGTGGTGCTCGAGCGCACTCTGAACCTCGGCATCTTCGATCCGACGCGCGGGGGTGACCCCGTTTTATTCCAGCACCTGTTCTGGTTTTACTCGCACCCGGCTGTGTACATCATGATTTTGCCTTCGATGGGAGTAGTCAGCGAAATCATCCCCTGTTTCTCGCGAAAGCGGATCTTCGGCTACAAATTCGTCGCGCTGTCCAGCATCGCCATTGCCGCCATCGGGTTTCTGGTTTGGGCGCACCATATGTTTGTCGCCGGAGTCTCCCTGTACTCGGCTTTGGTGTTCTCGCTCCTGAGCTTCATGGTGGCTGTGCCGTCGGCCATCAAAGTGTTCAACTGGACCGCCACTTTGTACAAAGGCTCGATTTCATTTTCGACACCGATGCTTTACGCTTTCGGTTTTATTGGACTGTTTACGATTGGGGGTCTGACAGGACTTTTTGTGGCGACCCTCGGTGTCGACGTCCACGTGCACGACACCTACTTCGTGATCGCGCACTTCCATTACATAATGGTGGGTGGCGCGGTCATGGGTTATCTGGGCGGGATACATTTCTGGTGGCCCAAGATATCAGGGCGCCTGTATCCCGAGGCTTGGGGACGTCTAGCGGCTGTGATTGTTTTCCTTGGCTTCAATCTCACTTTTTTCCCACAATTCGTTGTTGGATATCTGGGAATGCCGCGGCGCTACTGGCAATATCCGCCCGAGTTTCAGGTTTACAACGTGCTCTCTACTGCGGGCGCAAGCATTTTGGCTGTGGGATATCTTTTGCCCATAGTTTACCTGCTCTGGTCTCTGCGCTACGGGAAGGTCGCTCCAGATAACCCATGGCAGGCGACGGGCCTGGAGTGGCGGACGGCTTCACCCCCGCCAACGTTTAACTTTGAGAAGGCTCCGGTAGTGACTTGGGAAGCTTACGAATATGAAACTATGCCTCTGCCCGACGAGGTGACCCTGGAGCGATAGGAATCCTTGCTAGCTCGTAGCCACTCCTTATAAGTGAAGGCCAAAATCACTCAACGGGCAACGACAAGGTTAATATGCTCTGTCCGGACGACTCGCTCACTACTCGCAGGTATTTGCGGGGGGAAATTGCAGAGTAGTTGTGCCGCTGGAGTTCATGCCGAGTTGGTGTTCTCGGTTCCGGTGCTCGTTTTTTGTAGGCGCTTATGCGCGCGTGGTAATCGCGGTACAGTTATTTGTGATTGGAATTGTAGCCCATCATATATTAACTGAACGTCGTTCGTCATGCTGCCAGCCTGACTTGGCCAAAGTGCGGATCAATCGCCGCCGTCAGGTCTTCCGAAGTGTACGAACCGTCGTGGCGCACTCCATTTATGAAAAATGTAGGCGTACCATTGACTCCACTCCGCACTCCTCCCATGAAATCATTCCGGACGCGCGGCAGAAACTCGTGCTTCTGCAGGGCTTGTTGCAGGTCAGGTACGGACAAGCTGAGCGCGTCCGCGAGTTCGAACAGAAGCGGCAAACTCAGGCGTTCCTGGTTCTCGTAGAGGCTGTCGTGCATCTCCCAGAAGCGTCCGTGCGCGCCGGCGAATTCGCCAGTCTCGGCAGCACTTTCGGCATCGGAATCGATCTGCGACATGGGGAAATTACGAAACACGAATCTGAGTTGGTCACCAAAGCGGCGCTGCACAGCTTTAATGATGTAGTAAGCCAAGCCACAGTGCGGACGCTGATAGTCTCCGTACTCTAGGAGAGTGATGGAAGCATGTTTCCTGCCTCGGATGTGGTCATACAGCGAAACCGGAAATATCAGTGTTGCCATGATGTTTACTTTGTCGCCTGGATAAAGTTTCAAGTGCTTTGAGATGTCGTCGCTTCCAGGATTGAAATTTTGCTATCTTTTCAACCTCTTTAAATCCGTTCCGTGAGTGATTATCCCTTTGGAAGAACCGCTTTGCCGTGAGAAAAAAGAGCGCTCCTAAATACGACCAGGAGCGCTTCACAGGAGGGTAGCAGTTGGTCAATTCAAACGAACACGCGGAATTCTTATGGAGACCTCATCGTTACGCACACAGCCCCGTTATGGGGCGGCTCCAATTTCATCACATGAATGACAATGTAGTCCGGATCAACTTGCACCATTAGGGTTACGGCCTTGAGATGTAGAAAGGCTGCGGCCAGAGGGCAGCTATATTTGCGATGACATCACTATTGTTAGGCGAATGAAACTTGTGGGCAGTCAAAAATCGGACACTACCAAGGAGATTCTCATTTTTTAAACTGCTCTCATGCTCTTCTTCTGTCACGTCCTTGAACAATCGACGACTCGAGAGTTACTGTCGCGTCCGAAACAGAGTTGGTCTCCAAAGAAGAATTGCTCGACGGAACGGATGAGAGCGAAGGCGATTTAGCTTTTTTTGATCGCTGCAACAGGGCATTCACCTGTTGGCGGCTGATACCAATCATTTCCGCCAGACTTTGCTGGCTGACCTTTGCTGGAATCATCCGGCCTTGCCTGTCTCTAAATTGCACAAGCGACGAGATCACTCGCGCCAGGCTCTCCTCACTGGAATCCACAATTCGGCTGGCGAGGTCTGATTGGATTCTCACGCTTTGCGCGAGGAGAAAAGCGACAAAGCTCAAAGCAGTGGGACCGCCCGTTAGTATCATTTCCTTTAGTCGCGGAGCGTCGATTTTTATCAACTGCACATTCGTGAGCGCGATCGCGCTTTGAAATCTAAGCGGCTGCTCCGACGAAATGCAGCTTTCCCCAAAAAAACTTCCCTCGCTGGCGACAGACATAATGGCTTCTTTGCCTTCTCGGGACAGTACGGTCAGTTTCACCGTGCCATTCTCGATATAGAAAAGAGCTTCACTTCGATCGCCCTGCGAAAAAATAACCTGCTTCTTGCGGAGGTAAATTATTTTTTTATCGAGCTTGGCTGCGGCAAAAAACAACTTGGGATCAAAACTTGCGATGAGTGGCGGGCTCATCTCGCACTCTCCAATCAATTGCCTAGATAATACGCCAACTTAAAGGACATGCAATACCTTAGTGATTTAATCTAAGCTTCGCGCGCGCGCGTCGATACGGCTGAGGCGCTCGGTTTCCTAGGCCCGCCGGTTGCAAAAGTTTTGTGGCAAAAGTTATGCGGCCCCATCCACCCCACCGAGATAATGCCCTTACCTCAGTTTTAGGCACACACTTGTGTTCTGCATCGCAGTACGGCTCGATGCTGATCACAATTCGTGCTCTCGGAACGCAGAACGACGACCGCAATACACGGCATTGTTCCTCGGCATTTATTCGACATTGTCATCAGAGACCACGGCGACAAGCGGAAGTGGAGCGCTAAACTTTGCGAACCAAGTGCCTTCTACAATTTCCAGACGTTCAGCGGAATGCATTACGTGACTCCGCGTGCGCTTATGACCTGACCAGCATTCTTATCTCCTACTTTTTCTTTCAGTCATCCAGCGATGTGTATGCAGAACCGTTGTCGATGATGCGATCAGGCTCGTCACATCAGAGCGCCAACGCGATCAGTCCGGTCTGAGGAATTAGTAATGCAATGATTGCCGCTCCTACCGAGCGCGTTGCGCCAGGAATGTTGCGGACCGCAGCAGGCGACTCGCCCTTTTGAGTGTCATTGTTGTCCGCACGCGACCATTGAGGTTTTCTCATCACGGGAGCTCTTTCTTACGTAAGGGAATTCTGGCTCGGCGGGAAAACTGCAAAACAACAATGATGCCTTCCGTTCATCCAACGAACACTCCACGAATGGAGAAGCGTGCGAATTGTCCTTCACAGATGGAAACTCTACTTGGAATTAGACGGGCAGGGAAGCGTCGCGTGTTCCACTGGCCAAATGAGGCAAGAGAATTGGCCAGCAACTACCGCGAGTGTGTAAGCGGTGCGAAACGAAACGGAACCGCGCGGAGAACGTTGGTTCTGAAATTGATCGAAGTCTCAGGAAATCCTGCGGATGCGTGTTTACGCTTTTTGCGGCGGCTCGGAGTATCCGGATCGCGGCGCTATCATGCGTGGACGAAACCGGAGCAGCAGAGGCTCTTAGACCTAATCGCGGCATTTCCAGTGCAAGAAGCAGCTCGCGTGATCGGTCGCCCCACATCCTCCGTACGCTCGATGCTACATAGACTCGGAGTGGGAGCTAAAAGAGGTCGGGAGTGGTTCACAAAGTACAGTTTGGCCGAAGCCCTGCACATTCGAGCTGACGAAGTACAAAAATGGATTGACCGCGGCTGGCTGAAGTCCTGCAGCTTCCCAACAGGTGGCTTGAAAATGCAGATCATCGATCCTGACGACTTCTGCGAATTCTTCAAAAAACACGGGAAGGAAGTGGTTGGTCGACGTCTCAGCTATGCTGGTTTGTGGTTTGTAAGTAATTATGTCTTCCCTCCAAGGCACGCGGACCTGTTTTCGGTAAGGGAAAGCTACAAAAAAGCAGCGACCGGACCGCCGGTCGTAGAAACTGAGCGCGTCCGCCTATGAAAAGAAGACGGGTCCTAGACCAGGCTGCCTGATGGCCATCCGGATATCATTTGTCTAAGCAACGCTCAGTTCCAAATTGATATGGCGATGCTCCAGCTCCGAGGACCTGGAACTCGTTTATGGTCAATGTAACTGCTTGCCCCAATGAAGGTTTAAGTTTGTTGGGCGGTCCTCAGGGTGCGATGCAGGCTGGGCCATTATGTACTGTGAGTTTCCGGATTCCTATTAACTGAATTGCGGAAATCTTGGGGCAGCGAAACCAGAGTGGCATGTTGGCGTTTTCGTAAGAATTCACCATCTTTTATTCTGGCACGAGTAAGAGCAAGCATGGCGAGCCATTCGCATTACCTCCAACAGGCGGGCTCATTAATCTCCGCCGTTAATGGAAGAACGCGGATCCATTTCGGAAGTGGAGAGTGTAAATCGTCCCGGTCGACATAGCAGCTTTATACAATCAACAGCTCGGCAGAATGTTTCTGTAAAGATCGCCCACTATGGAGAGCGTTGGAATCACTCGATCAGGCGCTAAGAACCGACCTCACGTCGGATTGAAAGGGCAGCGCAATGGCAAGTTGAACTGTCGTGAAGCTTGTTTCGTCGTGCTCCTGCTTCAGATGTTCTTCGCCGTCGAGCGGCTGACTTCAGTACCTCAATGTGCGAGGATTTTGCTTGCTTATGCAAGTTGCTATGCCTCGATCGAATGGGAGGTGACTACGCCTGCAAATACCAAGGCACGTTGATAACAATGATGCGCCGGTTCCCTCGTACGTACAGTATCAGCTTGAGTGCGGTGGAACGCTGGTTGTGGAGCAGGTAGTTGATCCATCGGCGCTCGATTAACTCCGGAACAATTACTGCAACCTGTCGGTCGGGATATTGGTCCTCCAATTCAAGAACGTAGTCCAAGATCGGCGTCATGACGAGCCGATAAGGTGAGCGCAGTACGACGCATTCTGGAGGTTTCAGTCCGGCCTTCTTTGCAGGCGCTTCAACGTATTCACTCCATACGCTCAGCAGTTCGTCGGTGACTTCGTCGCCTTTTTCTGTCTCAGGAGCAATGTGGACCACGCGAACCTCTTCTGAGAGGGTGTAAGCAAACCGCAGTGCTTTTTCTGTCACGCGACTCCAACGTTGAGTGGGCACCACTACGATAGGCGGAGTGATTCTGCGCAAGTCCGCTGGCTTGTCATACGCAGTTTCACGAAGAATTGTTGCGTATTGCCGGCGCACTCCCAGCATCAGCATGATGAGCGCCGGAATCACGAGAACTGTAATCCATGCTCCTTCTGTAAATTTCGCGACAATTATGACGCAAACTGTGATTCCGGTGGCCAGCGCACCGAGTCCGTTCACAAACATGCTGCTTCGGAATCGATGCCCTCGCGATCTGCGCCAGTGCATCACCATGCCAGCCTGTGAAAGCGTAAATGCCATGAACGCGCCTACCGCGAACAGAGGAATCAGCTTGTCCGTGACTCCTTTGAAAGCGATCAGCAACATCCCGGCGCAAAACGCAAGCGCATATACGCCGTAGGAGAATGTCAGCCGCCGGCCGCGCAAGCTGAATGGATACGGCAGATACCCTTTCTCCGCGATTACCCGACAGAGCCGGGGAAAATCAGCGAAGGAAGTATTTGCGGAGAGCGCCAGGACCGTCAGAATGGAAGCGATGGTGACGAAATACAAAATTCCTTTACCTTCGACAGCAGCGGTGAGCTGGGAAAGCACGCTCTCGTATCCTGGCTGTCCCGGCGCGGTTGCGGCAATGTGATATACGCGTACGAGATAAGCGATGCCCGCTAACAGCACGATCAAAATACCAATAATTATTGATAGCGTGGTCTGCGCTGATTTCGTGCGCGGTTCACGGAAAGCTTGTACACCATTGCTCACTGCTTCTACGCCGGTCATGGCAGTGCAGCCGCTGGCAAATGCCTTTAGCAATAGCCATAGGCTTACTCCTTCGATTGCAGGTTTAAGTGCCGGAGGCGGAACTGCGGCAACAGGATGCCCGCCGTGAATGACGGCCTCATAAACACCCGTCACGATAACTCCCACCAGACAAGCCGTGAACAGATAAGTGGGAAGCATGAAAACGACGCCGACTTCCCGCACGCCGCGCAAATTCATGATCGTCAGAAACAACAAAATGCCGAGACACAATCCCAAAGTGTGTGGTTGCAAGCTCGGCAATGCCGAGACGACCGCTCCAACACCGGCGGAAATTCCAACTGCGACATTCAGGATGTAGTCAACCATCAGTGCGGCGCCGGCCAGCAGTCCCGCATTGGCGCCAAGATTTTCACTGGCTACGGTGTAAGACCCGCCACCACCGGGATACGCCACGATCGTTTGCCGGTAAGAGAAGTAGACAATGCTGAGCAACACGATGATCGTTAAGCTGATCGGCACTATGTGATCGAGCCCCGCGAGTCCCATCGGGATCAGAATCGTGAGAGCCGCTTCCGGCCCATAAGCTGCTGAGCTCAGGGCGTCCAGCCCAAAAATGGGCACGCCAGCCAACGGTCCTACTCTCTGCCTTGACTCTTCCTCAGAGGCCAGTGGGCGACCGAAGAGGATGTCTAGCAGTGACTTGCCTTTGGGAGGTTGCGCGGTTTTCTTGACCTGGACGTGATCCATGGGCACGGTGCGGCGAGCTTTAGCCGTGCCTAAGATGCTTTTTTGCAGAATCCGTTCGTCATAAAGCTCGAGCCAGCTTCTTGGAATGGATTGCGAAGAGAGCGAGATTCTACGCTGCCTGCTTGCGTGCATCTACTTCCAACCTGGCAGTGTCAACGTCGTAAAAATACCCTGTAGACCAGTCCAGCACTGTGGCAAGCTTGTTGCGAAAGCTCGTGATGCGGGCGAGGTGCACAACGCGCCAAGCGAGCATCCGGAGAAGCCGCCTATGACGTGCCCCGCAATCAGGCGTGGGTGTTGAAAAAGTCACTGCGATTAGCGGGTGAGATTTAGCGAAAGCATGGTAAGACCTCAACATGCTTTGCTGGATTTTCATTTTCGGAGGC
>Ga0134125_10002182_pt1 | contig 23370 bp, 20 predicted proteins | sample KB31751_FD_96464 | JGI IMG/M metagenome (GOLD analysis project Ga0134125, IMG submission 96464) | Terrestrial soil microbial communities with excess Nitrogen fertilizer from Kellogg Biological Station, Michigan, USA - KB3-175-1 | ecosystem: Environmental > Terrestrial > Soil > Unclassified ...
GAGACTGAAGCATCTTGAAGTTTGGAGGACGCGAGAGCCACCCAGATCTCCGCGCTACTGGTGAATTGCGAAGCGCTCCTCTCAACCAGAGTCCAGGTAAGCCCGCCGCCAGACACGATAAACGAGGACGTGTCCCCGGCGACCAGCGCGACAAGCACTTCGTTCCCGGCGCTGGTGGAGAATTTCGGCGTCGTCACTGAGCAAGATTGGCTGAAGGAACTGTTATTGCTCGAATCACCGGACACGATTTGGTCAACTGTGATCCCTCCAGGGTTGATGACGGGAAACCATGCTCCTCCACTCGTCGCGCCGTCAGCAACGGTTACCGTGACTTCGCCAGTACTTGCGCCGGCTGGAACCGTCGCGAGAATTTCGCCATTGCTCCAGTTGGTCACAGCGCCAGGTGCGCCGTTGAAGGCGATGCTGCCTTGCTGCGCACCGAAATTTGCTCCAGTGACACGAACCGCCGTTCCCGGCGCGGCCGAATTCGGGAATAATCCACTAATCCCAGGCAAAGGTAGAACCGTGAGAGGAACCCCGTTGCTAGTCACCCCGCCCACTGCGGTCACCGCGACATTGCCGCTTATCGCCGTGGAGGGGACCACGGCGATGATGCTGGTATCGCTCCAACTGGTAACGGAACCGATGGCTCCATTGAAAGTTACGCTTCCCTGCGCAGCTCCGAAGTTGGAACCGGTAATCGTGACTGAAGAGCCGTTCCGAGCCGATGTGGGATTCACACTAGTGATGGTCGGTGGAGGTGTAACAGTAAACGTGATCCCATTACTTGCCTGGCCCGCCACCGTCACTACCACCGGGCCGCTGGTTGCGCCCACTGGTACCGGCGCCGTTATGCTGCTCGATGACCAAGCCGTCGGAGTTGAGCTCGTTCCGTTAAAAGTGATCGTGCCCGGCGAACTCCCGAAATTAGAACCGCTAACCACAATTGAGGATCCGATGGCCCCGCTGCTCGGGGCAAGACTAGTGATCGAGGGTGCAGGTAGTGGAAGGGGGACGGTAATCTGCGAATCGAAGTTTCCATTTGCCGTCCCCTCAATATCCAATTCGCCATTAAAAGAGTTCGACGAAGTGCCGGTAAGATTGACTCCCACCCACAAATAGAACCGGTCGGTACCGGACATGGGAATATTGGCCGTAGTAGCGCAGCTCAGCGTCTGCTTCGTAACGGTCGTATTGAGCGCCGTAGATCCGGTGGCGGTGCACAACAGCGTCCCCGTCGCATTGTTGAGCTGAACTCTTGCACGGGGAAAAACCGTTCCCACATTGGCGGTTTTTCTCATCCATAAGCTGAAGCTCAGGACAGAACCGCTGGGGATTCTGCCGCTGGCGCCTGGCACGCCGCTCTGCGTTTCAAACTCTTTGATTTTGTATTCGCCTGCGGCCTTGTTTCCCAGAGCTGTGGTCAGCGTAACGCTGCTTGCATCCGGAGCCGTTGTGAGAAGCTTGTCGAACGTGGTGTTGATCGTGGAGGCTTCTTTGTGCAGCCTATATGTTGCCTGCTGTCCGCTGGCGTTTCCTACGGATACCAGCCACGCAAGGCAAACCCACGCCCAGATTGACACATGACGGCTACATTGCATTTTCCCATCTGCAGTACACCCTTTTTTCTGGCGTTCTCTCTGTCTTTCCATCGGGAACCTTATTTGTTCTGTACGCTTCAGTCTGTAATTGGGGCGACGTTAACACATTTACCCGGGATCCCTGCAGTTTCGTTCTAATTAATGGTCATATGCCTTACGAGCTACTGCTCATTCTGATTTCACGGCTGATTTCAACTAAGGTGTATTAACAAATAATGAACAACGTCAATCTATTCGGAATACTTCAACGCAACCATCGGTATATTTGCCTCTTACCTTTATCACAAAGCCTTTCTCCCGGTGGCGACGACGAGACACAAGTGCCAGCGCCAACTGGTTTCCACGTTGATCAAATGAAAGAACTTCATTTGACGAAAGAAGCACTCCAAAACCTCCCTTGATACACGCCGGCATTTCAAGACATTTCCTGGTATGGTGTGCACCTAGCTCCGCAAGGCGAGTTGCCTCTTCTTTCGCGCATACAAGGTCAATCAAATAGCCATGAAAGATTTCAATTCCGGATGAATGAACAAGTTCTGATCCAGCGTTTTGTTGTCGCGGCATTGCTTCCGGTCCAGAAAGAAAGCAGAGTATGGCGCACAATAGCATCCATTTCATGCGACACAAACACCGCATTGCACACGAACTCCTCTGCCTCCGCAAGGAATGCACTATGTTCCAATTTTGAAAAAGAAGGTCCCTGGATAGTCACAACTGAAGCGCTGCAAAGAACCATTTCTTTACAGAACCTCGAACTATCCGATCACGACTCCATATACCAGGGAAATCATCAGAACAACCATCGCGACCACTTGGCTGCCCACAGCTGGCTTGTCAAGCTACGCGGCAGGACGACAGGAATACATTGAATGTGCGTGTGAGTGTACGCGAGGTGTTTACTTTGTCAAGTGATTTTTTTTACATCTGACGGTACTGTGAAACTAATAAAATAGTTTTCATGTGTAACCGCGAGACCTTTACCTATGAAGGAAACGGCTCATCTCGCTTGGCATCTGTTCATATAACAGGATTAGATAAGTTTAAGTTGGTCGCATGATTGTTTTAAATGTAATCGGAGCTTTCTCAGGCAACAAGGCGCCTTATCAAGTGGGTTCCCAGGCTTGAGCTTGTCCAGAGATTTTTGCTTAAAGTACTTGCCTGAAGCAAGAAACAACTCTAGATCGTGTACTTTCTTCTGGCAATTCATGTTGCGCTATGTTATTTGTGCTTGCTTGGTTTCGACAAAGGAACGTATCACGTGGTCAGAGAACCAGAAAATAGCGCCCATGGCTCCCGCTTGTATTTGAGTCTGCGAGTTCTCAGTATGGTACTGGCACTTGCTGCTGCCGGCTCTCTCGCGGCAGGTGAAAAAGACTCCCCCGGGGTAAATACCAGGGCAGCAAAGCCTTACCGTCTTCCTTTTGGAAACAATCCATTTCTCCCCAGCCAGGCAAAGACCGAGACCTCAGGTTTTATCGACGCTTCGGCCTTTCCTTCCGCGGCATACTGTGGCAAATGCCATGAAGATGTGCATCGGCAATGGCGGGAATCCGCCCACGCCAACTCATTTCGCGCTCCTTTTTATAAGAAGAATGTCGACATGCTGATCCATCAAAGCGGCATCGAATTCACGAGGCACTGCGAGGGATGTCACAATCCAATTGCGCTTGTCTCGGGTGCGCTGACCAGCAATTCAAGCGCAGATCGCTCCTTTGATGAAGACGGAATCACATGCATGGTTTGCCATTCCATCCAGAAGGTGCAGAACACCAGCGGCACGGGTAGCTACGTCATGGGGATGCCAGCCGTGATGGTGGCTGTCGATGGAACGCCGGTTCAGGGTAAGCCGAGCTTCGATCAGATCCTGCAGCACCCCGAATTGCACCGGCGCGCGGTGATGCGCGATTTTTATCGCACACCTGAGTTTTGCTCTGTATGTCACAAGGCCGCAATTCCCAAAATGCTCAATGATTACAAATGGCTTCGTGCTTTTTCTGTTTATGACGAATGGCAACAGACTTCCTGGTCAAGACAGAGCCCACTCCCCTTTTACAAGAAGGACACGACCTCTACATGCCAGACCTGCCACATGCCGAAGATGGCCAGCGTGGATGATTACGGCGCTAAAAACCACCAGATCGCCTCACATCGTTGGCCCGGCGCCAACAGTGCGATTCCCTTTTTCTACGGCTACACTGAGCAATCTCAAGCGATTGCGGATTTCCTGAGAGACAGCCTCAGTGTGGACATATTTGCAATCAGCAAAAGAGAATCAGGGAAACAACGCCTTATCGCGCCATTGGATCGCCAAAACTTTAGTCTTTTGGCAGGGGAAACGGTTACTGTCGAGGTAGTAATTCAAAACAAAAAGATTGGCCACAATCTTGTGCCGGAACAACGGGATTTTTATGAAAGTTGGGTGGAGTTTACTGCCACTGACAGCGCCGGAAATGAATTCTTTCACAGTGGCGGTCTCGATTCTAATGGTTGTGTTGACGACCAAGCACATACGTACACAAACCGGCTTGTGGCGAAAGATGGCAGTTTGCTTGATCTCCATCAGGTTTGGAACACTAAGGCAAAGACATACGACAACACGATTCCATCCGGCCAGTCCGACCTCGTCCGATTCAGATTTCGCGTTCCTACCACCGCACAAGGGCCCATAACTCTGGCCGCGAAGGTGAATTACAGACGATTCCGAAAACGCTTCACTGACTTTATCCTGGAGAAAAGCACGGAATACCCGGTACTTCAGCTCGGCTCAAAGGCTGTGTCTCTAAAGATCGGCAAAACGGAAGAGACATGGCCGACCGCCGGTAAGAATGAGATGCTGCGCTGGAACAATTACGGGATTGCTTTACTGCGGCAGCAGCAATACTGGAAGGCCGCAGACGCTTTTGAAAAAGCGGTTGAAATCAACCCTTCCTATGTAGACGGTTACATTAACCTTGCGATCGCGCACTATGCCAGACTTGTTGATACGCGTGTAGATGTCGATGGTCCTGGCAACATGTCTTTGGCCAATTCCTCTTATCAGGACTATGAAACAACGCTGCAGTTTTTGGGAAAGGCCTTGACTAAAGATCCGGCAAATATTCGCGCACTGTTTTATCGGGGTTTGATTTACCGTTTGCAAAACCGCCTCGAGGATGCGGATCGCGATCTCGAGACCGTGCTTAAAGCTTATCCACGCTTTCGGCAAGCCAGGCAAGAACTGGGCTATTCCTACTACCTTCAAAAGAAACTCAGCCGTTCGCGCGGTCAGTTTGAGGCCTTGCAGACCATCAATCCCGACGATCTCACGGCCCATTACTATCTGTCGCTGATTTATAAAGCGCTTCAGATGCCGAAAGAAGCAGCTCGCGAAGCAGCCCTGTATGCCGAGCACAGGGATGACCAAGGGGCCGCCCTGCTCGGCTTGTACTGGCGGAACAGCCATCCAGATGTCGCTCATGAAAACGAACCTTACCATGTGCACGATGAACACGAGAGACAAACGGGGATGGAGTCACGAAACAAGTAAATCAGGGATTATTACGCAAGGGCGGAAGAGCCCGGCCAAGGCGCACGTTATTGTAGGGGGACCAAGTGCAATTTCTGAAGTGCTGCTCAATAGTTATCATCGCGTTTTCCCTCCAGCAACTCCATGCTCAAAGCGACATCGTTCCAAATGGAGCAAGGGCGTCATCCAAACCAGCGCTGACCTCTGCGTCCGCTCCCAAGAATGGAGGGCGGGAATCTTCTGCACAAAATAACGGCGCTCCGGTCAAGATTGTGGAATTTTTTGACTATCAATGTCCATTTTGCAACGCAACGCTGCCGGCGCTTCAAACGGCGCTGAAGAACAATTCAGAACAGATACAGTTCATCCTCAAACACGACCCGCTGCCAATTCATCCGGATTCTATGCTCGCCCACGAAGCTGCTCTGGCTGCCGGCGAGCAAGGCAAGTTTTGGGAGATGGATGCTCTTCTTTTCGCGCACCAACAAAAACTTAAATTCCCGGACCTGCTGGAATATGGTCGTCAGCTCCATCTTGATATGGCCGTTTTTGAGGAACGGCTCAAGTCCCACCATTACAAGCCAGCCATTGAGCAAGACATCGCCTTGGCTAAGGCGCTCGGCGTTGACGGCACCCCTACCTTCTTCATCAACGGACAGCAGTTATCCGGCGCACAAACAGCGGAAAATCTGGAGAGCGCGATCGCGGGCCGTTCTCCAGCCCGCGCAAACGACAACGCGGCCGCTATTGCCAGACTTAATCTATCGCAATCCCCGGTCCGCGGACCGGCGGACGCTCCGGTTACGATCGTTGAGTTCTCTGATTTCCAGTGCCCTTTCTGTGCTCGCGCTGTCTCGACGCTAGTTGAACTTCGAAAACAGTATGCGGGACAAATTAAATGGGTCTTCAAGAACTACCCTTTGACTTTCCACCCTGATTCGCAGCTGGCGCATCGTGCCGCTCTGGCTGCTGGTCAGCAAGGCAAGTTCTGGGAGATGCATGATCTGGTGTTCTCCACCCAGAATGCACTGAAACGAAATGACCTGATGGAAAAGGCTCAGACATTGAATCTTGACATGGTGAAGTTCGCAGCTGACCTTGAAAGCAAGGAAATCGCCAATCAGATTGAAGCGGACCAGAAAGAAGGTGATTCCCTGCATGTCAACGGTACACCCACGTTTTATATAGACGGCAAGGAATATACCGGAGCTCTGCCTTTGGAAACCTTCAAAGCTGCGATTGACAGAGAACTGGCGGCTAACCATGTCGCTGTCCCAATCATTCCGGATCTTCAGCCAGAACTGAGCTTCGGACCCGCAAATGCTCCAATAACTCTCGTTTGGTACTCTGATCTCGAAAGCGACCTTTCTCTGAAAGCCACTCTTACGGTGAAACACATCATGAACATGCACCCTGGGAAAGTTCGGCTAATTTACAAGAACCGACCGCTGCAATCTCACCCAAATTCGATGCTACTTCACGAGGTTGCCATGGCGGCGAATGCTCAAGGGAAATTCTGGCCGATGCACGACCTCATCGTCGCCAATGCGGCGAATACGTCAAGAGAATATCTGCTTTCTTATGCCAGGCAGCTAGGTCTGGACATGAAACGGTTTGACTCAGATCTGCAAACTCACAAGTACCGGTCCCGAATCGAGCATGATTTACAGGAAGCCAGTCAAAGAAGCGTTCAGGGCACACCAGTGTTCTTTTTGAATTCGACAAGACTTGATGGGCTCCAACCGGAGAAACGCTTTGACGATCTTATTGCTTTCGAGTTGAATGGACACCTACAGGCGAGTTCGCGTTGAGCACATGATAGTAAGACAAGAGTGGCTGCAAGCGTCTGACCGATTTGTGACCAACCAGTCTTCACAGCCCCTCACAGGACCTCGTTGTTCAAAAATAACCAAATTAGGAAAGCCACTACTCATGCGGTTTTTTCCTAAATTAAGAATTTGAGAGGGGACTTAAAATCCGCAGGACCGAAAGGTCTGTGGGGGGGTCGAGTCCCCCCTCTCGGCACCAACATCCCTGTCGCTGCGCTCCACACCGCCGACCATTATCTTGTTTGCGAAACTTGTAAAAGGTGCATGGAACAGTGGACTCGCAAAACGCTGCAAGAAGATGAGCGAGAACGAATGAAACCGTAATAACGAAGGAGCGGCGGACAGTCATAGTCCAGCATTTGCAGTAGAATCACGCGAGATCACCAAAGAAAACTTGCGACGGCTTGTCTGATTTTCGACAATAAGCCGCAGTGTTCCGCCGACAGGCGATGCACTACAATCTCCAGCATGAAACCCGCTCTTGAGTCTGACGTTTCCACGCTCGATGGAATCCTGAATGCCTCATATGAGGTGCTCTCCGGGCCCGCTGGACAGGCTCGCGACTGGGACCGTTACCGTACGCTGTTCGTGGACGGTGCGCGTCTCATGCCGGTGGTCGCCGTTGCTGGCGAGAAGCCGCGCGTGCGCCAGCTCAGCGTGGAGGATTACATCCGGCGCGTCGAGCCGATCTTTGCCGTCGAGAACTTCTGGGAACGCGAGACCAGCCGCAAGACCGAGACCTTCGGCCGCATCGCGCACGTGGTTAGTCAGTACGAATCGCTGCGGGATCCGAACGGGCCGCCGTTCGAGCACGACGCCAACAGCATACAACTGTTCTACGATGACTCCCGCTGGTGGATCATCAGCGTCATGTGGAACACGTCACGCAGCGCGTAAGAGCGTTTAGGACGGAAGAGTGTTCCTCTTTGTGAGCTCTAGACCTACTTCCCCTTCGCGCCATCCGCTTCCGCCGCCGGGACGGAAACTTTGGCATTGGCAGATCCTATAAGGCCGGTATTCATGTCCCGAACTCCCAGACGCAAAAAGTAGTTTCCTGGAGGCAGTTCAATGTTTTGCTGGCATGGAAACAGCCCTTGCATGAGCCTGCTGAATGTTTCTGGCTTCAAGTCCGCAGTACTCACACCGCCGATACTTTTCACGTATTTCCCTTTTTCGGAGAACGCCGCGATGGCGCATTCCAGTTGCGCATGGTGCAAGCCGCTGCTGTCTTCGTCAAAGCCTATGGCGTGCGGGTCCACGCCGAAGTTTACATATACTTTGTACTGCGTCCCCGCCGAGGGAGTCACGACGCCGGCATGAAAGGCGAGCGCAGTTGCAATCGGGTTCTGAATAGACATGGCATCGCTGAAATTAGCTGCCTGCAGCTTTTCTGACTGCTTCGTGGTATTCCTCGGGTCCACCGCATAGTAGCCCAGCCGATACCGCAGTTTGACGCCTGGCCGGTTCACCTTCACGTGAATTTTGCGGAACCTTCCGTCCCACTTCTTGTCACTGGGATAGTAAGCCAGTGTGTAATAGGTAGAGCCATCATCAATGCTCCGGCGGATGGCGCTCTCAAAGTCATTCTGGCTGTAGAAGGCTTTTCCTCCGGTCCTTTCCGCAAGGTCCTGCATGCTTTCGTGCGATGCTTCGAGTGAAGTCGATTCCTTGCCCAATGCGTCGCCCATGCGTCCGCCAATCGTCAGCGAGCGGCCGAGTGAATCGCGTCCCGTGCTTGCGGCCGTGAAGTACGATGATCCAAGCAGTCCACGAGCATCAATGGGATAAATTGCGATCTGCGAATCGATCATTGCCTCAGCGGCGGCAGCAAGTTCCGGTCCATAGTTACGCGTGCCCGCAAACACATTGTTGAGCTGCATATTGGGATCAATGGCTAGTGGGAACGCCTCGGAAATCCAGATCAGGTTTTTGCGCCCTGCGTAACCGGCAAGCTGCCGTGCAATCGTATTCATCGCAGTGAGTGTGTAGGCTACGCGGAGATCGGTTTGGGAAGCGACCCTCTCCTGTTCAAATGCCATCATGGCGTTCAGCATGCTCGGCGGAAGCATCCCCGAGTCGGCCACACCGGGGGGAAGAAGTTCCTGCGGTGCTCCGTCCGCGGGACTGTCGAGCAACGGCGAAGCTGACATCTTCAGCTTGCGAACAACTTCCTTCAAGGTAGCGTGGTCCGTAGTAAAGTCCTGAAGCAGGCGCAACTTTGCTCCCAGCAAGTACACCGCCACGGGACGGTCGTCGGGCATGCGCTCCAGATAACGGATCATCTGGTCCCGCACGTATGCCTGGTTCGGCATGGTCGTGTTGAGCCCGTCCAGCAGGATCACATTGAGAGCGCTATCAGGCTTGTAGCTGGGAATGTTGGTGACGACGTTGGGCGGAAGCTTTACTTTTGTCAGCGCAAGATCCACAGGCGCAGGTTGCTGCGGCGGCTGTTGAAACGAAAACACTTTAATAGCCTGATCTTTTCCATCTTCCACAACGGTGAAATCAGATTGCTTCAGGTCCGTGATCGGCTCTTCCTTCTTATTGGTGGCAACCACATCCACAACCACCATGCGAGTCACTGCCTTCAGAACAGAGGCTGATTGATAAGGAGGTGCTTGCTGGTCAGCCTGAGCAGGTGCCTGCATCGCAGGGGACGCACCATTCATTTGAGCCGCAGCGCCGCCCGATGCATGCTCCGGAGGAGAAGATTGTGCGTGACTCCATCTTGCGGCCGAAAATAGGAAGACTATAGCTAGAAGAGATCCGTATACCGCTCTTGCTTTGCGCATATCCAGACATGCTGAAGTACTCACGCCAGGATGTCAATCAGGTACTTACGATAGGGACTTCTGAATATCACTGCTGCTCGGCCGCCTGATCACCTTCGCTCTTTGACGCTTTGATCGCGGGATTTCCGCTTAATTCCCGAGGACTATGTAACCGGACGAGATAGTAGCTGACCGCAAGAGCCACTATAAGAGCGGCCATGCCACCCAGCACAGGACCACTGGTATGCGCGAAGTCGGTCTGGATGATGTGCCTGCCCACCGCAATGATTGCCACCACCAGAATGACTTCGGTGCGAATGTGGTAGTCCTTGAAGTACGTCTTCAGTGTCTCGAGCAGTTCCAGGCCCAGCATCAACAGCAGGACACCTGCAAACACATTTTGTACTGACTCCTGGACGGCATCGATCGATGAGATTGTGCCGAGATGCATGTGAAAGCCATCGACGAACAACGCATACAGAACCACTGTAGCGAGGATGACGGCCGCGATTACCAGCAGTCCCGCTGCCCCTACGACAAACAGTTCGCTGCCCCGCACCAGCTTTTCGCTGAGGGCCATCGTGCGTCGTGATACAAGGCGTCTGGGCATTACGGACTAAAGGCATGCCAATGCCGCATGCTGCTGATCGGCGCATGTGACGTATCGTATGCTGCTTTTCGATGGATGCGCCATTGCGACGCAAAGCCGCTCGATTGCTTACATCATTTTCACTTGAAGCAAAAACGGTGGGGCTGTGCTGCTTAACGATGCAGCGGGGCGCTGAACCGCCCCGCCGTCGAGCGTTTCTTTTACGCTTCTAGTCGCCTTTCACATCATTGGTCACCGAGCCATGGCTCACGCCGTGCAGGCTCACCCGGATGCCGCGTCGCCAATTGAGTTGCGCTGTTGTGCTCCAGTCAACCTCGTCCAGACGCAAAGAGCCCTTATCTCCGGAAGCAAGCACGCACATCAATATGTCGCCATCGCGCCAGTAGTCCAGCACCGGAACAACGGCGCTGTCGGTCAAGGCAAATACCGTGACGTTTTTGGGCCAGTCAATCGACGGGGACGCCGTTTTTACCGAGACCTCAACTGCCTGCGCTTTCACGGTTGTATCTGGGTCATTAGCGGCCGGCGCTGATTCTGCCGAAGGCAATGCTGTCCGAAGAAAGCCGGGTATCTCCGCTGGAGGCGGCGTGTCCTTCTGCGTCGCTCCAGCCGGCTCGCCAAAGCGATGCCAGCCTTTGCCGCTGTCAAATTTTGGTACATCCGGCATCAGTGATCTTGAAGGCGGCATGTTCGCGGCCACCTGCTGCGGAACAATAAAGTCGTCCATGACCCGCATGATCAGCCTGACCTCGCCCTTCAACGTCGGCCTCGGCCCCTTTGCCGGTAGCGTCAAGATCTTCCAGGGCCAAAGCGGAGGGAGCATCCATTCCACAACATCGCGCGCAGCGTGACCTTTTCCGATGACCTTCCCTTCCTTGTCCACGCGGTATCCGGCAACGGAGATGACCTTTGCCCGGACGGGAATATCGGTGGTCGGCAGGCCGATGCGATCAATGGTCATCTTCAAATAACCCTTCCCCACGAAGTGTCCGGGTTCCTTTGCGTCTTCCAGGTGCCCGACAAGATAAGCGCCGCGTGGAAACACCGGCCTGCCAAACTCCTGGAGATTGCGCGGGTAACACAGGAATGGATCGCCAACACTGGTAGTTGCTGACGAAAAACTCGGCTCACTCAGCGTGCATTCCATCAACGTGCCGGCCGGGACAGCTACATCGTGCGTCACCACGGCAAGCGGCGCACCTCCATCGGCAGCCTGAGCGTTGACGGCTGGGAGAAGAAACAGAAGCAAAACAAGCAGATAGCGTAGGGTGGGTTGCATCTCGAGTCCTCCAGAGGGTGTGGATCTGGAGCCAACCTCGCCGGGGACGGTCCCAGAGCCCAAACATGTGCACTCGGCCGTGTGCTGGCGATGCAGACATTCCCCATGACGCTCGCTGGGAAGTAATTCACCACCCGTTTGGGGCAAACGCTACTTGCAATGAAAAGTGAGCCTGGTGGAATGAGCCTGCGAGCGCCCTGGTCACCCGGTCAAGGCTTAGCTCAGGTGCAAGTTGAGGGCCAGCTTAGGCCAGTCCACTTGTGCTGAACGGAAACGATTTCTATCGTTCGCAACCGCGTGCGTGCAGCAGTGTTGGTGCTTTTCAGCTAAGGTCTCTGGTGGATTTCAGCCAGCATCGTAACGCGAACCATTGCATACAAGTCGATATTTGAAAAATGAGAGAATCCTCATTCTCATTTCATCGCAAGTCGCGCCATGACATTTCCTCACGACCTATCTGGGTCACGACCTTGTTCCTCCTGCCGCCTCTCCCCGCTCTTGGTGATTGCGACGTAGGTAACGGTGTCCCAAGCGTTGTGAATGCCCACAAAGAGCAAAAGAAGGGTGACTCCTGCCACCAAAAACAAAGCCAGCGTCGGGTGCGGCACAAGAAGCTCGGCAGCCACAATGAGGGCGATGTACGAGGCCAGTGGCAACTCGACAAACCATATCCAGTCTGCAATCTCAGGCTGGTAGTCCGCGGTCCGGCGGGCGTGACGGATCACCTGGATCGCATACAAGGTTCCCGCAACCCCGCTGATGACCAGAGCGATGCCTGCGGCGCGAAGGTTATCCCAGGGCGCGCTCATGACGGCCGAGATCAGAAGCGCTCCGCAGAAATGGACGACGGTGGGGGTTCCGAAGGCGCGAATCTCTGCCATGCTGCGCACGGCTCGAGCTTGATCGATCAGTGTCATCACCACGAACTGCAAGCCCGTCAACGCGCCCGCGGACGAGCCGATGATCACGTAAAAATTCTCCCAGCGGGAAAGCGGCGAGACTGCTTCATCGATCATCACAGTGGGGTTCATCCTACCCTGTCTCGTTGGCCGAATGCCAACCGTAGTAGAACTAGGGACGTTTCCTTGAGTCTCTGGTGAGTGAAGCCGCTCAGGAGAAATCTTGCCCCACAGAACGGATTGCTGCGAGCCAGGAACAGTGATCAGCAGTAAATTCTCAAACTTTTTCAACTCCTCCGCGCCAAACGAAGAAAAGTTTTTTTATAATCAAAGCAAGCGCGCTGATGTCGCGATAAAGTTTGAAGCAAGGAGCAACTGCAGCATGGCATCGAAGACCTCCGGTACCCCGAGAAAAACCACTTCATCCCGCAAGACGAAGGCACTGCAGCCTGGTCCGGTGACGCCGATCCGAGCAGGCGCTGGCACGGAGAACGGCTCGTCTCAGATTCAGCCGGGACTCGAAGAAGAAATCCGTGTCCGGGCGTACGAGTTGTACCTCGAACGTGGCGGCCAGGATGGGTTTGACCAGCAGGATTGGTCTCGCGCTGAGACGGAAGTTCTCTCTAAGTACCAGCAGCAGAAGGAAAAGAGCGCATAGCCGGAATGAAGCAAGTCCTTTTGCTTGACGACAACCCAGCACAGTTATTGGTACGCGAACTGGTACTGCGCAAAGGCGGCCTGGAAAGCCATGTGGCTACCAACGCCCAGTCCGCCCTCGCCTTCCTGCGCAGCCCCATCGGACAGGACAAGATCGGCGTTGTGGTAACAGATCACATTATGCCGGGCATGGACGGCGTTGAATTTGTACGCCAGTTGCGCGCTTCCAATGACGAGATCCCCGTAATCGTCATAAGCGGCCTGGCGGAAGCGGAACAGGAATACGCAAACCTGTCTGTGATATTTCGCACCAAGCCCTGCGAACCGGAAGACCTCATTGGATTGGTAAAAACGGCCCTTTCTACTGACCCCCGTAATCGGGCATCCGCCTAATTGCATTGCATAGGCAATAAAAAGATACTAAGCTCAGGATTATGCCATTATTAGGGGACTTTTGCCTTCTATTCGGGTTGGCCCTGGCTGCTTACTGTTTCGTGGTTGGTATCATTGCCTTCAGCCGTAAGGATGAGGCCGGGTATCGACTGGCGGAAAGCGGGCGGCGTGCGGGCATTGCCAGCTTCTTCGCGGTCACAGGCGCCGCGCTGGTGCTGGTCTGGGCAGCGCTCAACAATGACTTCTCCATCGCCTACATCCTGGAACACACCAACCGCGCTCTCCCCATTCCATACAAGCTGGCGGCATTATGGTCCGGGCAGGAAGGTTCCCTGCTGTTCTGGTCATGGCTGCTGGCAGGCTATGCCCTCGTCGTACGTGTTCGCCACAAAGTTGATACACGCCTGGTAGCCACCACTTCCATGGTGCTTGCCGGCATTCAGGTCTTCTTCCTTCTGCTGGTCAATTTTGCCGCCAATCCTTTCGGCATCATGAGCCGGGTGGCGACTGACGGCAACGGCCTGAATCCGCTTCTGCAATATCCTGAAATGGTTATCCATCCGCCGATGCTGTATCTCGGCTATGTGGGTTTCTCGGTTCCTTTCGCATTTGCGCTTGCCGCTCTCATGATGCGCTACCCGGGCGAAAAATGGATCCACATCACCCGCCGCTGGACCATGGTGACATGGCTGTTCCTGACCTGCGGCATCTCCCTCGGCGCGCACTGGGCTTACGCGGTGCTGGGATGGGGCGGATACTGGGGCTGGGATCCCGTTGAGAACGCTTCCCTGCTGCCATGGCTGAGCGGAACCGCGTTTCTTCATTCGGTGATGATGCAGGAAAAGCGCGGCATGATGAAGGTCTGGAACGTGTGGCTGATCTTTGTCACCTTCATGCTTTCCATTCTGGGCACGCTGCTGACGCGCAGCGGCATCGTGCAATCCGTACACGCATTTGCACAGTCGAGCATCGGTGCCTGGTTCTACGGTTTCCTGATGGTCATTCTGATCGTCTGTGTTGTGGCCTTTATAAAGAACCGAAGCCATCTCAAATCTGAAAACAAGCTCGAGTCGCTCGTCTCCCGCGAATCCAGTTTCCTGTTTAACAATCTTGTGCTTCTGGCGGCCTGCTTCGCCGTCCTGAGCGGAACACTCTTCCCGATTCTCTCCGAGTGGGTTCGTGGCTATAAGATCACCGTCGGCGCTCCGTTCTTCAACAAGGTGATGCTTCCCATCGGGCTGTTCCTGATCTTCCTGACCGCAGTTGGCCCTTTGCTGGCGTGGCGGAATACGTCACTCGGCAGCTTGAAGAAGAACTTCGCTATTCCCGCCGCTTTGTCATTGATCGTAGGAATCATTCTGATTCCTTTGGGCACAAAGCCCTGGCAGAGCATCGCCTACCTCTATTCCTGGCTGGCATTCGTTTTCAGCACGCTCGTGATCGCCACCGTTGCTTCTGAGTTCATTCGCGGCGGGCGCGTTCTACAGAGCAAGCTGAACACAAACCTTTTTGGCGGTATGTACCACCTCACGCGGCGCAATATGAGACGCTACGGCGGCTACATCGTCCACTTTGGCGTCGTGCTGGCCTGCATCGGCATCGCCGGCCAGGCGTTCAATCAGGAAAAAGAGCAGGAGATGGGGCAGGGAGACAAGCTGACCATCGCTCAATACACGCTCGTTGGCCATGAATACACGGAAGACGACAATGCCAACTACGGCTCACGCGCTGCGCTCCTCGATGTCTATAAAGACGGAAAGTACATCACGCAGCTGACCCCTGAACATCGCCAATTCAAGGCCAGCATGCAGGGCACCACGATCGTGGCTGACTACTCCACGCTCAAGGAAGATCTGTATGTAATTTACGAAGGGCAGAATCCTGATACCGGTCATCCGATTATCAAGGCGTTCATCAATCCTCTGGTCAACTGGTTATGGATTGGAGTGCTCGTTGTGGTGCTCGGTACGGGCATGGCCCTTGTGCCAAATGCCGCGCAGTTGAAATCTCCAGTTACAGTTACGGCCGCCGTAGGCGCCGTTGACAGTGCCGGCGCCGGAGGCGCGAGTATGCGTCCTGCGGGAGCGCGAAAATGAAGCGTGCAGTACAGCTCCTGATTCTTTCCCTGGCCTTAGCCGGTCCGCTCACCGCGGCCGACAACAACGCGCGGTACGAAAACCTCGGCGGCAAGATCATGTGTACCTGCGGTTGCGGCCAGATGCTGCTCAAGTGCAACCACGTGGGCTGTCCCAACTCAGCAAAGATGATCAGTCAGCTTCACGCGCAGGTGGCCGCCACAGACAACGATGACGAAGTACTGAATTTCTTCCGCCGTGAATGGGGCATTACCACGGTAGTTGAGCCGGGCCATCACGGCTTTGAACTTATCGCCTGGATTCTTCCCTTCGCCGGGCTCGCGCTTGGGGTCGCGCTGCTGGCCATTGTGGTGCACAGATGGCGCAATCGGCCACAAGAGGCCAAAGCCTCCGAAGTAAAACTCGATCCCCATCTGGAAACCCTTCGCGCCCGCGCCCGGCAGGAGACGGAAATATGACACCGCAAACTTTTCAGGCCATCGTGGCGATTTTTTGCAGTCTCTTTGCGGCGCTTACTCTGATCTATATCTTCATGCCCAGCCGTGAGCTCGACACAGGCGTGGATAAAAGCCGCCTGGCCTACCTTTACGAGCGTAAAGAAGTGGTTTACGACAACCTGCGCGATCTTAATTTTGAATTTAAATCCGGCAAGTTTACCCAGGAAGATTATGACGGCATGCGCGCGGGCATTGAAGCCGAAGCTGCACAGATTCTGGGCGAGATTGAAAAGCTGGAATCGGTAAAAGCCTGAAGGAGTCCACTTAACTTGAAGCGCGTCGCTCTTGCACTCGTCATCCTCTCCGCCTTTTCGCTAGCTGCCTCCGCTGAGACCATACGCGGCGTGGTGCACAACGGCACCACCAACAAGCCTTCGGCAGGCGATGAAATCACCCTGAAAAAAATCGGCAACGGTATGGAAGAGGTCGGAAAGACCAGGAGCAACGCCAAAGGCGAGTTCTCATTCACCGTACCTGCGGGCCGGCAGCCTTATCTGCTCTGGGTAGCGCACCAGGAAGTCACGTACACCAAAGTTGCCATGCCGGGCTCCGGGGCGATTGCGGTACAGGTGTTCAACGCCTCTTCTCAAGTCAAAGACATCACCCTGCAGGAACATATGATGGTGCTGCAGACGTCGCCGGACGGTAATACCCTGAAAGTTGACGCCTTGTTCACGCTGGCCAACCAGTCTTCGCCGCCGGTTACCAAAAACGGGCAGCACACGTTTGAAATCTACCTTCCTGATAACGCCAAAGTCATGGAAGCCACTGCGCAAACGGCTGGCGGTATGGCACTTAAAACATCCGTTGTGCCGACAGGAGAAAAGAACAAGTTCTTCTTTGGTTACCCCCTGCGTCCCGGACAAACACAATTCCGTATCGGGTATAGCCTTCCCTACACCGGCAAGCTGAATTTAGATCCCAAACTGACCATTCCAACCACCAGTATGGTGGTCGTCACCCCCACAAGTTTTAAGTTCGTTCCAGAGGACGGATCTGTCTACTCGCCGCAAACAAACGAGCAAATTAAGAACGTAGTCCTGTATGTGGCCAAGGACCTGAAGCCCGAATCGAAGGTCGGATTTCAGATCGAAGGCACAGGGGAACTTCCTCGTGAGCAGGCCGGCGGAGCGAATGATGCCGGCGATGGTGGACAGCCGACAGGAGAACCAAGTCGTCCCGGCGGCGGCCTTGGGGTTCCAAATACCCAGCCCGACCCACTGCACAATGGACAGTGGCTCTTCCTCGGCGTCCTGACCGTGTTCCTCACCGCCGGCGCGGTGTACGTCTACACGGCCAAGCCGGTGGAGGTGGTCGTTTCCGGGAAGCGGCAGAAAAAGGCGAAGGACCGCTCCTCTTCAACACTGCTGGATGCCATGAAAGAAGAACTGTTCCAGCTGGAATCAGACAGGGTCGAAGGGAAGATCACGCCGGAAGAATACGAATCCTCGAAAGCGGCTCTGGATAAGACTCTGCAGCGGGCCGTGAAACGCCAGGCAGTGGCAAAGTAGCTCGGACTTTTGATCGCAGAATTTTTTCCGCTATACTCGGTTTCTAGTCAAAGGTGCAACGACTACATTCAATCTCCATGTCACTCATCGTAAGGTCCTCTTCTCTGCACGGGGCTGGAGTCTACACCGCCGCCCCGGTTCCCAAAGGCACGCGAGTGCTCGAGTACACTGGTCCGCGGATGAAGAAAGAAGACACCGACGGCCTTTACGAAGACAATGAGGTCACGTACCTGTTCACCATGGACGATCCCAGCATTGTGATCGATGGCTTCGGAATGGCCGCATTCATCAATCATTCATGTGATCCGAATTGTGAGAGCGATCAGTTCGGTGACCAGATCTGGATTGTGGCATTGCGCGATATCGAGGCCGGAGAAGAGCTCACCTACGACTATTGTCTCTGGGATGGTGAGCCTGGCGATGAAGCGCCCTGCTATTGCGGCACCAAAAACTGTCGCGGCACCATGTATTCTGAAGAAGAAGTCGAAAGGCAGAAGAAGCTTCTGCGACAAAAGGCGAAGCGCAAGAAGCCGGCCAAAAAGAAGCAGCGCCGCAAAACAAGCGCGGCATAAACACGTATCTTCCAGAGAAAAACACCGGCACCCGCCGGCGTTTGAGTTTCTAATAAGACTAATTCTTATCTCTGCGTGATGGATCCTCCGCTCGCGGTCAGAGGCTGATCGAGCCGAATCACCATTCCCGTCTGGGCCGGAAGGTTAATTTCCTTGTCCTTAGTGGAGAGAACGTAGCCTCCGCCTGCCAACGCCCCCACAGCCAGACCTTTGAGCGGACTTCCAAACACCAGCCCTGCTTCACCTGCATCGGTTCCAGCGCCTGTATCTTTAGCTACATCTTTGCCCTGAGTCCCTGACTGCACCTGACCGTCATCTGCTTTCCTCGCGCTTTTGCCATTCGTGTTGTTGACCGAGACGAGTGTCGCGCTTAAAGGAAGGGTTTGACCATTGGGCAAAACAATATCGCGGAAATGCAAACTCAACTGGCTCTTGCCGCGTAATGCAGGAATAGCATTCGTCTGTTCGGCATCCGCCACTTCTCCTTCCACTCGAGCTCCCGCCGGAATAATCACCGCGCCATTGCTGCCGCGAACCGGATCAGTGACCGTGGAAGTAAATCGGTCGCCTCCTTTCGATGTCTTGCTTGAGAGCGGAGTGTCCAAAGCCGCATGCATTTCGGTATTCACCGGAACCTGATCGGCGCCTGTCGGCGCTGGTTCTACGCTCGGCACGCCGCCAACGTCCGGTGGCCGGGCGCTGTTCTGATCTGCTGTGTTCGGCGTTCCCTGCTGATTCTGGTTCGAAGGTTGGGCCGGGGAGCTTTGTGCAGGTTCCGTTCCCACCGGTGTGGTGGGACTCTGGGGGTTTACTGCACTGGAATTCTGGCTCGACGGAGTCTGCGTCTGAGGTTGCGAAGGTGGATCACTAGTGGTTCTCTGGGCTGATAACAGGGCTGCAGACAGCAGCACCAGCAAACAGAGCATGCCTGCTCGACGCATAACAGACTCCTCCTGCACCTAAGTGGTGAGAAGCAGCGAATTTCAGGCAGGTTGGCTTGGGCAGCTCACGTTTTAGATGAGGCATCCAACTATGAGTCGAGTCGCGTATAATTTTCTTGCGCCACTACCGCAGGAGATCCTGTTTGAATTCACCCAACGGCCAGCCGAATAAACCACGTGTTCTCGTTGTGGACGATGAACGCGTTATCGCTGATACGCTGTCCATCATTCTTAATCAGAATGGATTCGATGCCTCAGCCGTTTATACCGGCACCGCGGCAGTGGATCGCGCCAGGGAGACAAAGCCGGAGCTGGTCATCAGTGACGTCATCATGCCCGACATGAACGGGATTGAGGCCGCCATACGGATCCGGCAAATCCTGCCAGGCTGCAAGATTCTTCTTTTCTCCGGACAGGCAGCCACTGCCGATCTGCTTGAAAAGGCCCGCGCTCAGGGGCATGAGTTTGACATTCTTGCCAAACCGGTGCACCCGCAGGATCTGCTTGCCAAACTGAAGCTCTGAGATAATCCCAGGAAACTGAAGCACGGCAGACCGCAGTGCTTACAGCTCTCTCCTGCCTTCCATCGCCTTCTGCATTGTCACTTCGTCCGCGTATTCAATATCACTGCCCGCCGGAATTCCAGTGGCAATGCGCGTAACCCTCACTCCGGAGGGCTTAATGACCTGGGTAAGGTGTACGGCAGTGGCTTCGCCTTCAATCGTGGGATTTGTCGCGATAATGATTTCATCCACGTTGCCGTTTTCAATTCGCTTCAGCAGCGAGGGAATTCGAAGCTGTTCCGGCCCAACGCCGTGCAAAGGCGAAAGCGCCCCGTGCAGAACGTGATAGACGCCATTATAGGATCGCGTCTTCTCCACCGATGCAATGTTGGTTGGCTCTTCCACAACGCATATCAAATGCTGGTTGCGGGTGGGATTGGAACAGTAGCTGCACGGATCAACGTCCGTGATGTTGTTGCAGATGGAGCAGAGATGAAGTTTTTCTTTAAGGTTCCGAATAGCGGCTGCCAGCGCCTCAGCGTCGTCTTCACTCGAACGCAGGATGTGAAACGCGAGCCGCTGCGCGCTCTTGCCGCCTACCCCGGGCAGCTTTTTCAGTTCGTCGATCAGTCGAGCCATCGGCTCGGCGAATTTTGCCACGAAACTTCCTCACATCCCCTGCAGGCCCAGACTGCCCAGCATTCCGCCGACAGTTGATTGCATTGCCTGATCGATTTTTTGTGCCGCCGCGTTTACCGCCGCCGTCACAAGGTCCTGCAACATCTCAACATCGCCCGCCTTGACTGCTTCAGGATCAATACGCGTCTCCAGCACCTGCTTCTGACCGTTCATCTTGACTGTAACAGTGCCTCCGCCGGATGACGCCTCTACCACGGTGCGTTGCATCTTCTGTTGCAGGTCCTGCGCCTGTTTTTGCGCCTGCTGCAGCATTTCCTGAAATTCACTCGTATTAAAACCGCCCATGTCCATCTCCTACACCTTGTCACGATGATCAATGACAGTTCGAATTTCCGCGCCAAATTTTTCCTGCATGCGCCGAACCACCGGGTCTTCGGCCGCGCGGCTTCTTGCCCCCGCACCATTACGGACCGCTCGCACTGGCTGCGACCCGTTTCCGTTTTTCTGTACCCCGGCGCCGCCGAGCACATTGACCTTCAAAGGACGCCCTGCAGCCTTGCTGGCCGCGCTGTTTGCAATCCGCTTCGGTTCAGGGCCCATGATCATATCGATGACCGCAGCCGACTGCGATACGCTGATGACCAACTGACCGCCACGAAGTTCAGCATTTCCAGCTTCTAGGGTGGAAGCGAGCATTTTGTGACCGCCATTTTCCAATTCTGAAAGCACCTGTCCCAGAATGACACCGGCATCTGCCGACGGCTCAGCTTGCCCCTGTGGCTCTGGTTCGGGACTCAGTTCCGGCTCGGCTACTGCTACAGCAGCTGAAGCCCCCGCTCTAGTTGTCTGCATCTGCGGAATGGGGGCGCTTGTCATTTCCGGTTCGAAACTGCGGTTTTTGCGTGCCCGGTCCACTTCAAACGGTGACGCAGGACTTCCCTGGCTGCGGACCGGCGGGACCGCCGCTGCCGGAGCGGCTGATTGGACCGACTGTCGCGTAACACCAGGTGATTTCGGCGAATCGCCAGCCACTTGGCTGAGCACCTGCTCCAAAGGAAGCATTCGCTGTGCATGCACCAGTTTCAACACACCGAGTTCCAGATGATACCTCTGCTCCTGCCGGTAACCCAGTTCATCGAAGGTACGCAACATGATCTGCAGAAACCGCGCCAGGTCTTCTTCTGAAAACTTTTCTGCCACGCGGCCCACGCGGGCGCGCTCGTCGGATGAAATCTGCAGAAGTGCAGAATCGCTTCCTGCTACCTTGGCCACAACTGTATTGCGAAGGAATCGCAACAGTTGCCTGGCGAAGTGCGCAGGATTCTGGCCTTCCGTCATTAAGCGATCGATCAGCCGGAGCGCGTCTTCGCTTGAGTTCCTCTCTATTGTGCCCAGCAGATCCTCAAAGATCTCGGATCCAACCGTCCCCGCAAGGCCGCGTACCTGTGCACCGCTCAGTTTTGTGCCGCAACAGGCGATTGCCTGGTCCATGATGGAAAGAGCATCGCGCATGGAACCATCACCCGCTTCGGCGAGCACGGCCAGCGCTTCTTCGTCCGTCTCAATCCCTTCCTTGCTCGCAATCGACGAAAGCTGACCCACAATTTCGTCAAACTTGACCGCGTGAAAACTGAAATGCTGGCATCGCGATCGGATGGTTTGCGGAATGTCTTCCGGTTGCGTGGTTGCCATCATGAACACAATGTGCGGAGGCGGTTCTTCCAGCGTCTTAAGCAATGCATTGAACGCCGCATCGGTGATCTGATGGGCCTCATCGAGGATGTAGATCTTGTACCGATCGCGCGCGGGCCGGTACCTTGCTGCTTCCCTCAGCTCACGAATCTCGTCGATACCACGGTTGGTCGCAGCATCAATCTCAATCACATCCACCGCGCTTCCCGCGCGTATCTCTACACAGGAATCGCAGACGCCGCACGGTTCGGGTGTCGGACGGTCGGTGGAACGACAGTTCAGCGCCATAGCCAAAATACGCGCGATCGTCGTCTTTCCTATGCCACGATGACCGCTGAAGATGTAACCATGAGCAATTCGCTGTTGCTCAATTGCGTTCTTCAGCGTACGGGTGACGTGGTCCTGGCCAATCACCTCGGAGAAACGCTGGGGACGGTATTTGCGCGCCAGTACCTGGTAACTCATGATCGGAGACTCTTATTATACGCTGGCAAATCGGAGCAGTTTTTCACAGACGGGAGATTCCGAACGCAAACCCAACGAACGGAGATTGTTGAAAAAGCCCGCGAGACCGGCTTGCGTGCCGAACGGGCTCGATTTAGGAGCATTTGAAAGTTTTGCCATGCTGGTTAGTCTGTAGCGGTGTGGAGCGCAGCGACAAAATAAGAAGCCCGCCGACTTGTGCGCCGAGCGGGCTTGATTAAGAGCATCGAGCGTTCTATGCGGTATGGATCTTGTAGCGGTATGGTGCGCCGCGACAAAAGCTATTGTGGCGCTTCGATCAGTTCTATTTTGCCGTCTTTCTTGCGATGCAGCACTTTCACCCGCCCTTCCAGATCGCGGAAGACAAACACCTCACGATCACGAAACTCGCATTCCTTAACTGCTTCTTCCAGGCTAAGCGGCTTGTGGGACACGGAATCAGAACTCTTGATTACATGCGTCTCTGTGAACTTGACTCGGTTGGGAAAGGAATGCACTTTCACCGGAACAGCGGTCTTGATATCTGTGCCGACGGCGATCGCCAGAGAAACCTCCTCCGGCACGGGTTCAACGTGGTGTTTGCGCGCTTTCTGCTTTTTGCTTTTCCATCTGGTTTTGTACTTCTCGGCCTGACGCTCGATTTTTTCCAGTGCCGTGCTGATCGCCACGCTCATTTCCGTGGCCTGATGCAGGCCGACGATGGGAGCGTGGTTGCGGACGGCAACGCTGATTTCCGCAATGGAACGATGCTTCTCCGTGGAAAGAACCACGTGGGTCTGAAAATTGCTACCTAAATGTTTTTTGAGTTTTTCCAGTCCGTTTTCGACTTGCGTGCGGGCTGCGGGAGTGATTTCAAACTGCCGGCCAGTATATTCCACGTTCATTGACTCCC
>Ga0134125_10002183_pt1 | contig 23366 bp, 18 predicted proteins | sample KB31751_FD_96464 | JGI IMG/M metagenome (GOLD analysis project Ga0134125, IMG submission 96464) | Terrestrial soil microbial communities with excess Nitrogen fertilizer from Kellogg Biological Station, Michigan, USA - KB3-175-1 | ecosystem: Environmental > Terrestrial > Soil > Unclassified ...
CTCTCGCACACGTCCTCGACGGTAGGGAGATTGCCGCGCTGCGCGTAAGAGTTGTAGCCGTCGATGTTGCCGCCGAAGACGAGCCCGCCCTTGTCCGACTGGCTGACGTAAAAATGACCCGCGCCGTAAGTCACGACACAGGGAATGCGCGGCTTGATGGCCTCCGACACGAAGGCCTGCAGCACATGGCTCTCGATGGGCAGGCGCAACCCGGCCATCCGGGCGACGCTCGAAGTGTTGCCGGCGACCGCGAGCCCGATCCTGCGTGCCCTGATGTCGCCGCGCGAAGTCCTCACCCCGACAGCCCTGCCGCCTTCCCAAAGAAAGCCGGTCACCTCGCAATTCTGGACGATGTCCACACCGCGCCCGCTCGCCGCGCGCGCATAACCCCAGACGACCGCGTCATGCCTCGCGGTGCCGCCGCGGGGTTGCAGCAGCCCTCCCTGAATCGGGAAGCGCGCGTTGTCAAAATCCAGGAAAGGCAGCATTCGCCTGACGTCACCGGCATCGAGTAACTCGGCATCGACTCCGTGCATCCGCATCGCATTGCCCCGCCGCACATAGGAGTCGCGCTGCGCATCCGAGTGGTACAGGTTCAATACCCCTCTCTGACTCACCATGGTGTTGTAATTGAGGTCCTGCTCGAGCCCTTCCCAGAGCTTCATCGAGAGCTCGTAGAACGGGTTGTTCCCGGCCAGCAGGTAATTCGAGCGGATGATCGTCGTGTTGCGTCCCGCATTGCCGAGTCCGATCCAGCCCTTCTCGAGCACCGCCACATCGGTGATGCCGTGCACTTTCGCCAGGTAGTGCGCGGTCGCAAGACCGTGTCCGCCCCCGCCGACGATGATCACCTCGTAGGCGGGCTTGGGTGTCGCGTCGCGCCACGCCGGCGCCCACCCCCGGTGTCCCGTGAAGGCCTGGCGCAACAGGCTGAAGATCGAATAGCGCATGGCAGCCGAGTCGCGACGCCTCAAAAAGGCAACAGGCGATCGACCGCGCGGATCGTCTCCGGCTCAGCGCCCGAGACTGCGGTTTCCCCGGCCGGCAGATATGCCGCCTTGGCGATGCGAATCGAGACGAGCGAGCTCGGATACAGGATCACTTCGCTCTCCCCCGCTCCCCACATCGTCGGCAGGCAGTGCCGGCGGCCGCTCATCGCCACATAGGACGTGAAATGAAAGCCCATTCTGTACAGTGCCCCCGTATCGGACCCCGATGCCGCGCCCGTCCCACCGCCCAGCGAGGCGTCGCCGCTTTGCGCGAGCGCCTGCCGCGCACTCAACAGCTCCTCGGTCAAGCCTCGATGCAGGATCTGCCGCGACCCCGCCGCGCCGAGATTCTGATAGAGGATCGCGATCTTGCCCAGGTCGTCCAGGGTCGGATAGTAACCCGCGCTGAGCCACACGATGCCACGTCTGCCTCCCGCCTCACGAGTCCTCACGGCGGGAGCCTGTGCGATGCCGATCGGCGCGAGCACTTCGCTCTCCAACATATCCCAGAGGTCGGCCTGCGAGCCGCGCACCGACTTGAGGAAGCGGTCGATGGCCGCTCCCAGGACGTAGAAGTCCTGATCGCGGTAGCGGACGACCGTCCCCGGCTCCCAGGGGTAAGGGCGGAGGCTCCGCGCCATCTGCCGCACTTTGGCAGCGTGAGAGCGTGCCGTGTACCAGGCATCGTAATCTCCCTCGAGATAGCCGTCCCGAGGGTCGTTGGGATGCGTCTGCATCGAGCCCGTGCCGCCGAACCCGCTCGCCATGTTGGCGGCATCGATGAAGCGGATGCTGCGATACTTGGCATCGAGGCCCGCGACGTAATCGCCAATCTTCAGGTTGAGCACATAGGGCCCAAAGACTTGCGCGAGCCGAAGCAGCGCCAGCGGTGCACCGATGCTCTTCATCACCGAGCGGACCCCGAAGCGCATCTCGAGCGGATAGGGATAGTTGCCGCAAGGTGTCGGCACATCCTGGTAGTAGAGGGTGCCGTCGCGGATCAGCGCGGCCTGCAGGCGCCACTTCTCATGCACCGGCCCGCCAAACCCCGCGAGAGTTCCGGGCGGAAGGCCGCCGACGAGATCCTTCCACGGCTGGTGCGGCAGGCGGCGCGCGAGCTCAGCCCGGCCCTCCTCGCGCTGCGTCGTCGCATCCGCGATGCCGGCATCGCTCCATTGCGCCCGGGCCGCTCCCCATGCGATGAAATGCTGTTGGAGCCGATACGGCGAGGTCTGCTGCACGAATTGAAACTCTAGCCGACCCACCCGCCCCTGCCGGTAGCGGAACATGGCGAGGCCCTGATGCGCGTGGTTTTCCAGGTCGCTGACGAGCATCAATGGAAATGCGGCCCGTGCCCAGCTGCCATCCTGCGGGGACCGCCAAACGCGGCCGAATTGCGGAATGACACACCAGTAGCTCGGTGCTCTTCCCGCACCTCGCTCCGCCACCATGCGGCCGCGCTGCAGGGGGATGAGAATGTCGCCAAGCGTGACGAACGCCAGTGTGATGCCGGGAAAGAGCCGCGCATCGCGACCGTCGAGCCGTGGATGCTCCAGATCCGGATCGGTCTGCATACGCACAGGCGCGATCCGCAGAGTGCCACAGAGCTCCGGCGCCGCGCCCGCCCCGGCCTCGGGGGTGAAGGCGGAGTTCGGGAGCGGCGACTGCGGCCGGCCGCGGGCGGTCATTGCAGCCCTGCCCAGCATGCTACATTAGCGCTGCGGCCCGGCATCGCACCTGCCGGGAAGGAGGCGCGATGGCGCTCAGATCCTCGGATAAGCCTTATCGGATAGCATTCTTCCTCGTTCCCCGTTTCTCGATGATGGCGTTCGCGGCCGGCATCGAGCCGCTGCGATCCGCCAACCGATTGAGCGGCACGCGGCTTTTCGAATGGCATCTCGTCTCGGCGGACGGCAGCCCCGTCGAGGCGAGCAACGGCATCTCCGTTGCGACCCAGGGCCCGCTCGCCCAACTCGACAAGATCGACATGGTCATCGTGTGCGCCGGTCTCGAGGCGCCCGAGGTCGAGCGCAACATCAAACTCCACCACCAGCTGCGGCGACTCGCACGTCACGGCACCATCATCGGCGCCATCAGCAGCGGCTCGTTCCTTCTTGCGGAGACGGGACTCCTCGCCGGACGGCGCTGCACGGTGCATTGGGAATACCTCGAAGCCTTTCGCGCGCGGTATCCGCAGCTCGGGGTCACTGAGGATCTCTACGTCATCGACCGCAACGTGTTCACCTGCTCCGGCGGCACCGCTGCTCTCGACCTGATGGTGCATTTCATCAGCCAGGTGGCCGGCAGCCAGCTCGCCCTGGCGGTTGCCGAGCAGTTCATCCACCCGCAGGTGCGGACCCAGGAGGAGCGGCAGCGTCTCGATCTGCATGCGCGCTATCGTATCGAGAACCCGAAGCTCATCCAGGTGATCTCGCTCATGGAGGCCGCGCTCGATGAGCCGATGGAGCTGCGGGAAATGGCGCGCCTCGCCAACATCTCGGTCCGTCAGGTCGAGCGGCTCTTTCGCGAGCACATCGGCTCCTCGCCGAAGGCTTTCTATCTCGATCTGCGCCTCGCCAAGGCGCGCACGCTGCTGCGCCGAACGTTGGGCTCGCTGCGCACCATCGCGCTCGAATGCGGCTTCGGCTCGCCTTCTCATTTCTGTCATGCGTACAAACGCCGCTATGGCATCCCCCCTACGCACGAGCGGCGCTCATTCGCCGGCGCAGACGGCGCGGGGCAGCCATCCCTGTAGGGTCTGCCAGTCCGTTCGCAGGCGCGCAAAGCGGGCGAGCGTCAGCGTCGACAGGTCGGCGAAGCTGCAGGTCCCCGTCATGACGAGATCGCGGATCGCCCGCCCGGCCGCGGGTGAGACCCCGAATCCCACGCTCGAAAGCGTCGCAATCGTCAGATTCTCGACTGCGATGGGACGGTCGATGACGGGCCGCCCGTCGGGGGTATTCTCGATGAACCCCGCCCAGCTGCGGATCACCCGAGCATGAGCGGCCTTCGGCAGGAGCTCGCTGAGCCGCCGAGAGATGCTGGCGAGAAGCGGCGTGGAGTACGGCCGCCCGTTCTCAATGTCGGCGACATCGATCCACTCATGGGGGCCGCCGCCGTACGCCAGGTTGCCACGCAATGTCTGTCGTCCATAAAGACCGTTGCCGTCCACGCCGCCCAGGCTCATCAACGGCAGCGGCTCCGTCACGATCATCTCGGCGCGCGCGCTCATCAGCGGCACGGTGACTCCCAGGAGGGAGGCGAGCTCTCCGGTCGCGGGCCCCGCGGCGATGACGATATGATCGCATGCAAACGTTCCGCGGCTCGTCCGTACACCCACTACGCGGTTATCACGCGTGTCGAACCCCAAAGCACGAGTGTGTTGCAGGAGCCGGCCGCCGCAATCGCGCATTGCGCAGGCATAAGCCTGAAGCGTGCGATGCGGGTTCGCGTGTCCGCCGAAATGATGGAAGTAGCCACCGAAGACGTTGTCCCCGGCGAGCGGCACGAGCTCCCGCACCTGCTTCGGATCCAACACCTCGGAGCGGTATCCCTGTCGGGCGCCGTTGTCGAGCGCTCGCCGGTATAGCGCGAACTGCCGCTCATCGAGAGCGATGCGGATCCGATTCGGCTGGAACTCGGTCGGGTAGCCGAGCAACTCGTCCATCAGGGGCCACAGGCGCTGTTCTTCCCGAAAGAGCGGACTGTGATGATGCGAGCAGCCACCGCCGTTGCGCCCGGAAGCCCCCCATCCCGCGGCGGCCGCCTCGATCACCAGGGTATCGACCCCTTCGCGGGCGAGCCACCACGCGGCGCTCAGACCGGTGACGCCCCCACCGACGATGACGACAGCGGCACCAGCCCCGTTGCGCGAGCTCATTCGCCCGACACCGGCTCTTCCGCGCTGCTTTCGGCCGCGGAGTATGGGGGCTCGAGGCGCCAGAAGGGGATCCATTGCGAGGGTATTCCAAACCAACTCTCCCAGCCCTCCCCCATTGCCGCTGCTTCCGGCAAGACCGCCAGCTGCGCGAGCCGCAGAGGCCGCACCGGCGGGCGATATGTCGCAAGCGGAATGTCCGCGAGCGCTCTACCGGAACCCAGGGCCACGAGTGCCGCGATCTGCTCGCGGCAGCGCCGTCCCTGACATGGCCCCATGCCGGCCCGGGTGAGCCGCTTCACCACATCGGGATGGGGCGTCCCCTCAGGGTCGACCGCGCCGAGCCGCCAGGATTCGGACGCATCGCCCCGCCACTGCAGATAACGAGGCGGGTTCAGCTGGAGAACGTCGGCCGCCGTCACTTCCTCGCATTGGCACACGAATGGGACGACCGCCGACCTCAGAGTCATCGCCCGAACCCACTCCAGGCGCTCGAGCGCGACATCGCCCGCCACCTGATCGGGCGCTATCGGCGCTTCCTGGGTGTCATCGTGCTTCGCTCCGAGGGCGCGCAGCGCGGCCATGGCAGCGATTCGCCCCTCGCGGCGAGCCGTATTGTCGGACAGCGTCTTCGAGGGCCAGACGCCAGCGCAATCGCCGGCCACATACAGGAATGGCAACGAGCTTCGCTGCAAGCCGTCGATGACGGCCACGTGCCCGCCGCGCGCAGGCTGGAAGCTCACGGCGCACCCGACCGCTTCAATCAACTCGATGGCCGGAATCGCGGCTATGCCCAGGAGCACGGTGTCGCACTCGATCCGCTCGAGTGAATCCGAGAGCCGATTTCCCTCCCCGTCGATAGGGGCAACCCGGACGGCGGCGACGCCCTGAAGGTCGCCAACCGTCTGTTGGATGATGTGGCGCGTGAATACGCGCGTGCCGCTCGCAACCAGTCGCGACAGCAGCTCCGCCGGGCCGCTGATCGCCTCCGCCTGCTCGATGACCGCCGCGATCCGAATGCCGGCATCCGCCAAGGCATTGCCGATCTGCAGCGCTTCAGTGCCGCCGCCAACGAGCACCGCCGTGCGGGAATCCAACGCTTGGTAAATCGAAGTCAGGCGATATGCGGCGCTCGCGCCCATCACCCCCGGGCGTTGCCAGCCGTCGAACGCGACCCCCATGTCGCGGCAGCCCGCGGCGACGATGACCTGCTTGAAGCGCAGCAGGTACGCGCGATCCTCATCCGCGAGTCCCGCGACATGACCGTCGATCCAGCCAGCGGTGCGACGCTGTGGGAAAAGGCCCCAGGCCGCCGTGCCCAGGCGCACGTCGATGCCGGCCTCGATCGCCTCCTCGAGCTGCGGCCGAGCCCGAAGGACCGATTCGAGGACAGCATTGCGATTCCCTACCGTCGCCGCCATGCGGCCGCCGAAGTGCAGCGGCACCTCCTCCCCCATGGTCTTCAGAGGCACGGGATTCTCATCGACCAGCGTGACTCGCACGCCACCACCCGCGGCAGCGGTGAGCGCGGCCGAGATCCCGGCCGGCCCGGCGCCGATGATGAGCAAGTCGGTCTCTTCATCGATCGGCGGCTGTTTGCCCGCGACCGACGCGCGGTCCCGCCCGATGGGCGCATGGGATTTCATGGGTCGGGCGTCAGCATGGCAGGCGTATCGTGGCTGGTATGTCGCAATCGCGACAAGCGCTTGCGGAATCCCGACAGGCTCAACGGCGCACATGCGAAGTCGTGCGGACGATGGGCAGCGTCGGGTTTCCACAAGGTCGGCCCGGAGGCCTTCGCTATCATTTCTGGGCCGTATCACGGGAGTGAGCATGAGCACGATCAGCAGCCGTCTGCTCCGCAGCCTGCACGAGCGCGTGCCGGGCACGGGCCTGCCACGGGAGTTCTATACCGACCCCGATATCTTCGCGCTCGATCTGGAGCAGATCTTCCACCGGGATTGGCTCTTCGTTGCGCACGACGCCGAGCTGCCGGAAACGGGTAGCTATCTTACTTTGCAAATCGGCGCATATCCGGTTCTGCTCACGCGCGCGGCCGACGGCCTCATCCGCGCCTTCGTCAACTCCTGCCGGCATCGCGGTGCTCGCGTCTGTCCCGAAGGTGCAGGCAAGGCCGCAAAGCTCGTTTGTCCCTATCATCAGTGGACCTATCACCTCGATGGGCGACTCTTCGCGGCCCGGCAGATGGGACCGGGGTTCGATCGCTCGCAGTTGGGGCTGAAGCCCGTGCACTGTGAGACAGTCGCCGGCTACATTTTTGTCTGCCTCGCGGCCGAAGCTCCGGATTTCGGGCCGACCCGCCGGCATCTCGAGCCTTATCTGCTGCCCCACCGGCTGTCCGAGGCGCGGGTGGCGTTTCAGTCGACCATCATAGAAGAAGGCAACTGGAAGCTCGTCTGGGAAAACAATCGTGAGTGTTATCACTGCGCTGCCAATCACCCCGAGTTGGCGCGGACCTTTCCCGACACGCCCACCGTGACGAGCGTACAGGGCGCCGCGGATGATCCTCAGATCACCCAGCATTGGCAGCGTTGTGAGGCGGCGGCTCTTACCAGTCAGTTCCAGCTGTCGAGCGACGGCCAGATGCGCACGGCCCGCATGCCGCTCATCGGGCCAGCCGTCAGCTACACGATGACCGGTGAGCCTGCCGTCAAGCGGCCGCTCAGCGATTCCATACCGCACGACCTCAACATCGGTGCGCTGCTGCTCTTTCACTATCCCACGACCTGGAACCACATCCTCGCCGATCACGCGATTTCCTTCCGTGTGTTACCCGTGAGCCCGACGCGCACTGCGCTCACCACGAAGTGGCTGGTACACCGCGACGCCGTCGAGGGGATCGACTATGATCTCGGTGAGCTGACTCGAGTATGGCTGGCGACGAACGAGCAGGATCGGGAAATCGTGCGGGAGATTCAGATCGGTGCGAGCTGCCCCACTTATGAGCCGGGTCCGCTCTCGAACGTGACCGAGGGCGGCGTGAAGCAGTTCATCGATTGGTATTGCAGCCGTCTGAATCAAGGTCTGTCGCCCGGCGCCCTGCGCGAGGCCTGTTAGCGCATTCTCGCGCGCCCCGATGTCAGTCGAAGCTCGTACATCATGGAGCCTTCCCGAGACCTTTCTTTTTGAGGGGCAGGCAGTCCGTTTTGGCAGTCTCGGCCTGGCGGACCGTCCACCACTCGTCCTGGTGCACGGAACTCCGTTCTCGTCGGTCGTCTGGCGCCGCATCGCTCCGCACCTGGCTGAGCACCGCCACGTGCTCTACTACGATCTCCTGGGTTATGGCCGTTCCGAGATGCGCTCCAGTCAGGACGTCTCACTGGCCGTCCAGGGGCGACTGTTTGCAGCGCTCCTCGCCCACTGGGGCCTCCCGCAACCCGATGTCGTCGCGCACGACTTCGGCGGATGCACGGCGCTGCGCGCACACCTGCTTCATGGTTGCGGGTATGGCTCCCTCACCTTGATCGACCCGGTGGCGCTCGCGCCTTGGGGATCGCCTTTCGTGCGTCACGTCCGTGAGCACGAAGCGGCCTTTGCCGGGCTGCCGCCCTATATCCACGCTGCCATCCTGCCCGCCTACATTGGTGGAGCCGCTTTCCGTCCCTTGCCTGCACCGGCCCTGCAGCTCTACGTCGATCCGTGGGTTGGCGCAGTGGGGCAAGCGGCCTTTTATCGGCAGATTGCGCAGATGGACCAGCGCTACACCGATGAGATCGAGTCACGCTACGGGCAGATGCGCTGTCCCGTGCGAATCATCTGGGGCGAGCAGGACGGCTGGATCCCGGTCGAGCGGGGGCGCGAGTTGGCAAAGCGAATTCCGGGATCGAGCCTAACCATCGTGCCGGAAGCCGGTCATCTGGTGCAGGAGGATGCGCCGGAAGCCATCGTGGCCGCGCTCTTGGACGACCTTGCATCGCTGCGCCCCCGAGCCGAGCCGCACACCTGTGGCGCCGGCATCAGCCGCTGTTGAGCCGCTCAGGGATCTTCGCTGCCGATCTCACCGCGACGGCGCTCGACGTACTCATCGAGCGCCTCGGCAATTGCAGGATCGAGCACGGGCTCCTGGTACTCCGTGAGCGCCCGCTTCCAGATCTCCGTTGCGCGCTCGGTGGCATCGCGGCCACCGGCAATCTGCCAGTTCTCGTAGTTCTGCCAGTTCGAGACCAGCGGCTCGTAGAAGGCGTGCTCATAGCGCTCGAGCGTGTGCGGCTCACCGAAGAAGTGCCCGCCGGTCTTGACCCCGCGAATCGCTTCGAAACCGAGCTCCGCCTCATCGACCTGCACCGGCTGCAGGAAATCCATCATGAGCTGCAGCATCTCGACGTCGAGAATCAGCTTCTCGAACGAGGCGGTGAGTCCTCCCTCCTGCCAGCCGGCCGCGTGATAGATGAGATTCGCGTGGCCGAGAACGGCCCCCCAAAGAGACATCTCGGTCTCATAGGCGCCCTGGGCATCGGCTGCATTGGAGGCGCTGGCGTTAGAGGTCCGATAAGGCAGTCCGTAGCGACGCGCCAGCTGTCCGCTGGCCACATTCGCTTTCGCGTTCTCCGGCGTACCGAAGGCTGGAGCGCCGGAACGCAGGTCGACGTTCGATGTGAAGGCGCCATACATGACGGGCGTCCCGGGGCGTACCAGCTGTGCGAGCACCACTCCGAAGAGCGCCTCCGCGTTCTGCTGCGCAAGTGCCGCGGCAAGCGAAACCGGTGCCATGGCGCCCATGAGGGTGAAGGGTGTGATGACGACCGGCTGCCCGTGAGCCGCCATTGCAACCAACCCCTCGCTCATCCCCTCATCGAAGCGCCGCGGGCTGTTGACCGAGATGATGGTGATCACGCCCGGGCTCGCAGCGATCTCCTCGAGCGTGATCCCGCGCGCAATCGCCATCATCCTGATCCCATCGAGCGCCCGCCCGGCGCCGATCGCGCTGACGTGAAATGCAAGATCCGAGTAACGAATGTTAGCGCGGTAGGTATCCATGTGGCGCGAGTTGGCGGGCAGCTCCACCGGCGCACACACCTGGTTGCCGATCAGGTGGATGGCATTGAAGTAATGCGCCAGGCGGATGAAGTCGCAGTAATCGGCAAGGTTGCCCGAGCGGCGGCCGCGCTCACGATCGTGGACATTGGGCGGTCCGGCCACCAGCCCGAAATTGACGTGATTGCCCCCAAACGTAACCTGCCGGGCCGGGTTGCGCGGCGTCAGCGTGAAGGAGCGCGGCGCCGTCGCAAGCGCCTGCTCCACCAGGCCGCGATCGATGCGGACCATGCTGCTGGCGTCGTCAACTTTTGCGCCCGCGGTTCGCATGATGTCGCACGCATGCTGCGACCTCAATTCGATGCCGAGCTCCTCGAGAATGCGCAGCGAGGTGAGATGAATGGCCTCGACCTGGTCGGCCGTGAGCACTTCCAGAGGCGCGAAGGGATTCCTGACCGCCCGCCAGGGCAGTTGCCGGAGATGGCCGGAGACCGAGCGGCGGCCCCTGCCGCCTTCGCGTCGTCGACGTGCTTCCATCGAGTGATGATCGGGGAGGCCTTCCGGCCACGCTTGCGAAAAGCCGACACGGACGATGCGCCGGCACGACCCCAGCTCCAGCTTGCGCTTCCCCATTGAACTTGGGCACAGCGATTGCTGATCCGCTTGCGCCCGCGGTGCGCAGCGTCGGCAATGCATATAACGGGTTCCGGGAGGGGTCTTCGCCATCCATGAATGACCTGGACATGCGACCACCGAGGGTGCTGCTGATCGGGCCCTACGATCCGCACTGCGGAGAGTACACATTCCTGGCTCCGCCGCTCGGCGTGTGGCGCCTCGCCGGTGTACTGGAATCCGCCGGCGTGCACGTCAGGGTGTTCGATCCGAACTGCTGCGCCATCCCGCCACAGCGGGCGCTCGAGCGCGAGATCCTGCGATCCCCGTGGGACGTGATTGGCGTGTCGACAACGGGCATGACCCTCAGGTTCGACCTCGAGCTCGCTTACGTTGCGCGTCGTCTCGCGCCCAAGGCGATCATCGTTGCCGGCGGCATGGAGGCGACCTTCAGGCCGGAGCTGATGTTCGAGCTCGGTCCATTCGATCTCGTGGTGCTCGGAGAAGGCGAGCGGCCGCTCACCGAGATCGTCCGGCGCCTGCGCAGCGGCGAGCCGCTGGACGCCGTCCCGGGCACTGCCTCGAAGGTCAACGGCGCAATCCTCAAGCGCACGCAGCGCGCCCTCAGCCGCGAGGAGCTGAGCGCGGCGATCTTCGCCATTCCCTATGCGCGCATGCCTTATTCGGCCTACTGGAGCCGCCTCGAGCAGGCGTACCGCGTGGGTCAGCTGCCGACCAAGGCGGCCCGTGAGGCGCGCCTCGCGGAGATCCGCTCCGTCCGGCTGATCACGCTCAACTACTGTCCGATGGGCTGCACTTTCTGCTCCGCGACGAACTTCCTGCACGAATCACAGGGTCATGTCGCCGCCGTCGCACGTCTCGAGGCGCCTGAGTGCCTCACGATGATCGGTCGCATCGTCGCCGCTCATCCCGGCGTGCACACCATTATCTTCCAGGACGACATATTCGCTTTCACCCAGGACCGGCGGGTCCTGCCGCTTTGCGCAGGCATCCTCGCGGCGAAGGAGTGCGGCGAGCTGCCGCGCGACCTACAGTTCATCAGCACGAACCGCATCGATGCGATGTCGCCGGAGCGGCTAGCGGCCATGCGCAGCGCCGGCTTTCGCGTGCTCGGCTTCGGTATCGAGAGCTTCTCGCCGCGCACCCTCGCCGAGTTCAACAAGGCCCAGATCCATCGCCACATCGAGCCGGCGCTGAGCGCCGCTCTCGAGCTCGGCATCACCCCGTTCCTGGACCTCATCCTGAGCTCTCCCCGCTCGAGTCTGGAGGATGTCGCCGAGACTCTGCGCGAGTCGTATCGCTGGCTGCTGCGAGGCTGCGAGATCGGGATCTATCCCTACGTCATTCCGTTCTCCGGCGCGGCATTCGCGCGCGACAGCTCTCTCGCGCCGTACACGATTCACGCTCGCAGGCACGTCGCTGGAACCGACATCGAATGGGACCAACCCGCGAAGATCCTGCCGATCGACCCCACCGTGCGAGAGGCGGTGCTGCGCATCGAGAGCAACTTCGAGAGCAGGATCGCGGCCCTGGAGGAAGTGGCGCATCTTCCCTCCCGGGTTCGCTCGCTCGTCTGGATTCTGAGCTCGCTCTGCGTGCTCGCCGACTACGGGATCTGCGTCGGCAATCCGCGTGAAATCCAGGCGGAGCTCGCTGCGCGCCTGCCGAGGCTGCAAGGGGCGGCGGACCTGCGGGCCGTCGTGACCGCGTGACTACCCGCCGCTTCGTGAGCATCGCGGCGCCACTCGCCGTATGCGGTCTTTTGGTCCTCTGGGTGGCCCTCTCCGCCGCAAACGCCGAGGCTGCCAGTTTCTCGATGATGGTCTATGCGCTCGCGAATCTGATCGTCTACACCGATGCGCTCGACTTCGTGCTGCGGCTCTACATGAAGAGGCGCCACACGGCGACCGCCCGCGGCACGGGCCGCGAGCGCGAGATCTCGATCGATCTCGCCTCCGCGCTGCCGGCCGGGGCGCTTCCCGTCGTGCCCATCGAGCCCTACGCAATCATCGCCTCGGTCTTCAACCTGGAGGAGCGGATCGAGGAATTCATCGCCAACTATGCGCCGTACCGGGACCGCACGTGGCTCATCAGCGATGGCTCCACCGACAATACCCTGATGCGGTTGCGCCAGGCCGGCTGGCGCTGCTTCGATGACGGCATCAATCGCCGCAAGCCCGCCGCGCTGCGCCGCCTGCTCGAGACCCTGCCCGAATACATCGAGACCGTTCTGGTCATCGATCCGGACATCCGGATTCTTCATCCGGGAGAAGGCAGCGAGATCGATCTCGAGCAATTCATCAGCGAGTTCCAGCAGTCGGGAAGCGCAGCGGCCTGCCCTCGCGTCATGATCGAGCCCGACGGGTTTCTTGCGCGGTTCCAGTCTTTCGAGTACGCGCTGGCGTTCCGGGCCGGGCGACAGAGCCTGGCCGACTACAGCATCACCTCCGGTGTCTCCCTCTACCGTCGCGAGGCCCTGATGCGTGCCCTGAGGGAGCACTCGGTGTCGGTATACGCGGAAGACTTCGAGAACGCCGTGATTCTGCTCGACCGCGGCGAGCGCATCTACTACGACGGCCGGCTCGTAGTCGGCACCGAAGGGCCCGGCATTTTCACCCGATGGTTCTCGCAGCGAGTGGGGTGGTATCACGGGCTGATCAGGGTGTACTTCGAGCATTTCGGGGCAGTCTGGCGCATCGCCAGGCGTACCCCCTTCTCCCTGTATCACTACCTGGTCTATGTCGGCGGCCTCACGATCTTCCTGCACGTTTTCAAAGTCGTGAGCGCAGTGCTGCTGCTCCTGAGCTTCGCCAGCGGCGTCGACAACCTCTTCTTTGCCTCATGGCAGCCGTCCGTCCATGGCTGGACGAACCCGGCGTATTTCATGGCGGCCACCGGCAGCTATCTGGTTCTCGGCGCGGTGGCGCTCTTCACGGTCGTGCCGAAGGCCGAGCGTGCCTACGCGGCACCCATCGTTCCGCTGTATCTCTTCTACGCGCTGGTTCATATCGCGCCCATGACCGTGGGATATGCGAATTGGCTTGCGCTCAAGCTCATCGGCCGGCGGCTGTATCGCGACCACTATGAGCCGCAGATCGGCGAGCTGCCCGAACAGCCACCGGGCGGACACACGCTTGCGACGAGGAGGCTGAGGTGACACGGCGCACAGCTTCCCCGCCGGCGGGCTACCATCCTGCCGAGTACTGGGAAAGCCGTGCCCGCCGCTTCGCGATCGAAGGCGACGGTCTCGCCGCGGTCTGCTCGTATGGGATGCCGGGCTTCTACAACAGGCTCATTCAATTCTGTCAGCGGCGTGCGCTCGCGCCGTGGCTGAAAGCTCCCCCGGGCTCGAGGGTACTGGATGTCGGCTGCGGCATCGGCCGCTGGAGTCGTTTGCTCGCCTCGCGAGGCGCTTGTGTCACCGGCATCGACCTGAGCCCCACCATGATCGCGGAGGCCGAGCGTCGGGCGCTGGCCAGCGGGCTGGCAGGCCGATGCCGTTTCATCGTGCAGGACTCCGCAGCCCTCGAGATCGAGGGGTCCTTCGACCTGATCATCTGTGTCACGGTCCTGCAGCACATCCTCGATGTCGGCGCGCTGCGCTCCGCGCTGCAGCGGATGGCAGCGCATCTGGCTCCCCATGGCCGTCTGGTGGTTCTGGAAGCGGCACCTGCGCGCCTGGCTAGCCGTTGCAACACCTCCGTGTTCAGGGCGCGCCACCGTGCCTTTTATCTCAGGCTGTTCCGCGAATGCGGACTTCAGGTCCGGGCGGTGTCCGGTGTCGACCCGGCGCCGTTCAGGACGTGGCTCCTGCCGCATCTGCCCCGCCTCCCCCGTCCGCTGCGCCTCATCGCGCTCGCGCTCGTGACGGCCCTCTCGGCGCCCCTCGACGCCCTCTGTGGGCGGCTGCTGACCGAGCGCTCGTGGCATGCCGTCTTCGCCCTGCAACATGACCCGGGAGGCTGACCGTGCGCGTGAGCCGCCGCTCGATGATCTCGATCGCCGTGTTTCTCGGGGTCGCGGCACTCATCGTCGCCGGCTGGACACTCGAGACTCAGCGTGCAGGCCACGAGTCTCTTTCCAACACGATCACCCTGAGCGTCACCAACGGCGCCGATCGCGGCCCCGGCACTCTGCGTGAAGCGCTGTTCGTCGCCGCGACCGCGCCCGGGCCGGTGCGTATCTCGCTGCAGGTGCCGCGAATATCGCTGACGACCGCTCTGCCGCCGATCGTGAGCTCACACGAAGTCCGCATCTCTGCGGGCCAGGGCGGCAGCGAGATCGATGCGACCGCCCTGGGCGGCGGCAGTCCGGTCCTGGACGTGGCCGCGGCGAACGTTTCGCTGCAGGGCGTCGCCATCAGTCATTGCGCCAACGACGCCATCCTGGTGCGAGCCGTCCATTTCAGCCTCGAACGCGCAACGATCGATGCCTGCGACGTCGGTGTCGACGTGGCCGAGAACGCGCACGACCTGCTGCTCGAAAACAACCGCTTCGTCAATGATCGCGTAGGAATCAAGTTTGCGGGCCCGAGTGCTGATACGACGGTCGCATCGAACCAATTCGCGGGCAACAAGGACGCCGGCGTCTGGGCCGTGCGCGGCGGCGCGGACCAGCAGGGAGGGACGATCAGCGTGCGCGCCAACCACTTCGACCGGGGCCGCAGCGCGATCGTTGCCGGCAACATCAAGGTCGTCATCGAACAGAACGACATCACCGGCACCCAGGGGGCGGCAGTCGATCTGGTGGGCGGCGGGGCCGTGGTTCGGGGCAATCGGGTGAGCAACGGCGCGGGAATGGGCATCCTCGCCGAAGGCGCGCGTGCACCGGTGGTCGAAAGCAACGAGCTCAATGCGCTCGCCGCTTACGGCATCATGATCCGCGGGTCGAGCAATGCTCTGGTGCGCGCCAACCGGGTGTACAACTGCGCCTACGGCATGGCGTTCGTGTTGGGCGACGCGCGCAACCCGAGCACGGTTGTGGACAACATCATCATGGAGCCGCGGTACGATGGTATCGATGTCGTGGGCGATACCCCCATACTGCGGCAAAACCATGTCCTCAAGCCCCGTGCCTTCGCCCTGCGCGTGCAGGACTTCGATCGTCCCGACGGCAGCACGGTGAGAGGCGCGCCGTTCCTGGATCACAACTCCTTCGGTCCGCCTTCGGCGACCCCCGTCGCCGGCCGGCCCGCCGGGACGTCGCTGCAGTGAGATCGGCATGAGGTCTCTCGACAGCACGCAGCTCCTTCCCCTGCCCACATGGAGCGACCCGCGGCTGCACCTGCTCGATGATTTGTGGCTGCTCGCGATCTTCGCGATCCTGCTCGCAGCGGGCCTGCCGTGGCTCGTCAGCTCCCTCGAGATCCGGCTCGGCGCGGCGCTGCTCGGCCTCCTCGGTCTGGCGGCGATCCACGTCGGATTCACGATGCTCACCGCGCCGGCGACGGGGATCAATCGCGGGCGCAGGGGCGCGCTCGCAATCCTGCATGCCTTGGGCGTCGTACTGATGGCGGTCATATGGCACTACGCGGGCGGCATTCATGATCCGGCGTTCCTCGTCGTCTTCGTGCTGCCGGTCGTGGGCGCGGTCTTCCTCTCGCGCTGGCAACCGTATGCGATTGCCATCCTGGCGGTTCTCGCCGTGTCGGCGGTCGGCTTGAGTGAATCGCCGGAGCTGCGCTGGTACGCGAGCGGACTCGCGCCGCAGTCTGCCTGGCTCACCCGACTCTTCGGCAGCGCGACAGGAGGGAGCGAGCCTTTCCCCGGCTTCTATGCCCCTCCCGGGTATTTCGTCGTGCTGATGGAGGTATTCGCGGTGCTGATGCTCGCCTGCGCCTTCGCGGCCGATTACCTCGGCACGGTATTCGATCGGCTCCACGCGGGTCTTGCTGCCGCGCGGGCGGAGGCGGACCGGGCACAGCAGCTGTGGGCAGGCCTCATCGAGGAGTTGCCGTTGCCGGCGGTGCTGGTCGATGCCCGCACGCTCCAAGTCATTTCCGAGAGCGCCGCGCTCGCCCGGGTATCCGTCGATGGCGCGACCGCGGTCGGCCGCAAGCTCACGGAGGCCATCCACTTCTCCTATCCCGAGGTCCTCGAGGAGCTCGTGAACGGCATGGGCGGCACGGCGCAGGATGTCGTATTTCACCGTGGCGCTGAGCTTTCCCTGGCCCGCATCCGGGCGCAGCACATCCCGTACAAAGGGCGGCGTCTGGCACTGATCATCGTCGAGGAGATGACTGAAGCCTTTGCCGTGCGCGCCGCGCTCGATGTCGCGGAGCAGGCAATCGTCGTAATCGACCCGCAGGATCGCGTACTCGCCTTCAACCGGCCGGCGCTGGCCCTCTTCTCCGCGACCCGCGTTGGCGCCGATGCCTCGGCATTGCTGACACAGCCCGAAACCCCGCCACGCTGGTGGGAGCCCGGAGTGAGCGGCCGCCGCAAGATGCACATACGCATTCAGCCACGCGTGTTCCAGGTGACCAGCACCGCCCTGTCGCTGCCCGGCGAGCAGGACCGGCTCTGCGTGGTCGCGTTCCTGCCGGTCGTGCGGGCGGGGACTCTCGACAACCCAACTCTCGGCGCCCTCCTTCCCGGCGCCTCACTCCCGAGGACACGATGAGACCATCGCGATATTCACCGCTCCTCGCTCTTACTGTAGCCTGGCTGTCGCCGCACGCCGCCTGCGCGGTCGATTCCACCGCGGCGCCACCCGCCGCGCCTTCGGCGCCTTCGCCCAACAGCCTGGTCATCAGCGCCAATGGCTCGACATTGACGGGTGCAAGCGGGGGCGGCGGCGGCTCGGTCACGTGGCTGCATGATTTCAGCTCGGGGGTCCTCGGCATAGGCGGCGAATACGAGAGGCTCGCCGGTGCGCATTGGCAGTTCGGCTCGCTTTCGGGCTCCGCGAGTACGGGCGACACGAGCGCGAAGTGGACCTTCTCCGCCGATGGTCATTTCGGCAACGGAGAGATCCCCGTATTCCAGGGGACGCGGCACTTCAATTACGACGTCGAAGGTGCGGACATCACCGGCACATTCGCAGCAAAGCTGACCCTCCAGGTGGAAGCCCGTCAGTACGACATAGACACTACGCACGGCACGCTGCCGAAGGCCTCCGTGGGCTTTCTGTGGACCCCCCAGGTGCAGACGACCATTTCGTACGCCAAATCCTTCACGGGAAATCTAGGCACCCAGATGGAGACCGCACGCCTCGATTATTACGGCCACACCGTGAACTGGCTGTTGGGCGCCGCAGCGGGGCACGTGGCTCCGCCGGTCGTCAACATCTACGCGGGAACGACCGGGACGGCGCCGCAGCTGCGCGAAGGCTATGTAGGCGTCTCGAAAGCGTTCTGGCGCGCCGATTGGTCGATTCTGGGCGATTACCTGAAAGTGGCCGGCGAGAAGCGCATCACGCTCACCATCGTCTGCACGCTGCACCCGGGAGGCCCGGCCTGATGAGCCCCGGCCTCCTCCAGACTCTGAGGCGGCGCACGGCATGGCTTCCGGCACTCCTGGTGTTCGCAACGGTGGCGGTGGCCGGGTCCCGACTCGTCGTCTTGAGCGTGCAAAAGCGCGCCGCTGACGCCCGCAATGCCGCACAGGTTGCCGCGGCACTCTCCGCTCATGCGATCGAGCAGCAGATCAACGCGCTTGCGATGCGCGCCGCGAGTGCCTCCGGGCCGGGTTTCAACGTGTTCGGGTGGGCGCCAGACGGCAGCATCCGGGCCGTTGGTCGATCCGATGCCGAGACCGCCAAGGCGCTGGTGAGCGAGTGGCAAGCCGCGGCGTCCGCAAGCGGCGTGCCTCCCGCGGCTCTTCTCGGGCCGGTGCGCGAGGGAAGCCGATGGCTCATCGCGGCACGCGCTCCGCGCGATCGCCCGCCCGCCTCGGCATCACCTGGAGGATGGACGGTCGCGTACGCCGATCTCGATCGCCTGTTGGAGCAGGCGCACCTCACGCGTAGGGTGGGTGCCGGCAATGACTTCGCGCTCGTGCAGATGGATCCCGTGAGCGGTTACGCACGGACGTTCGTCGCTTCGAGCAACACCTCGTTGAGCGATGCGGCCGCCGGCGTGATTCACGCCCCCCCGGGCTTCAAGTTCACCTCGCCCGGGACGTTGACCCTGCAGATCCGGCCGCGGGTCGGTTGGTATCCCACGCGCACGCTCGCTTCCGATATCGGTCTGCTTGGGCTCGTCGCCTGGATACTGACATTCATGGCTCACGATGTGACGCAACGCACCATTCGCCTGCGCGGTTACCTCGCGACGACGCGGCGCCAGCTGCACTCCGCAAACCAGCGGCTGGTGCAGGAGATCGAGAAGCGTGAAAGCCTGGAGGAAAGCGTCAACCGTGCGCGCTTTCACGACGCGTTCACCGGTTTGCCGAACCGTTATTATTTCATGGAGCAGCTCGATCGCACCCTGCGCGAGCGCGGCACGCGCCGCGGCCGGCGCGTCGGAGTCTTCCTGATCGCCGTCGACCGCTTCCAGCTGATCAACGAGACGCTCGGGCACGCGGCCGGCGACGAGCTGATGGTCCAGGCCGGCCGCCGCTTCCAAAACGTGGTCGCTTCCTCCTGCGTGCTCGCCCGTTGGGGCGGCGACCAGTTCGCCTTGCTCGTTCGCGACCTGGACTCGACCGATTCGGGGCGCCAGCTGGCCAACGAGCTGCAGGCGGCATTGCAGGAGCCGTTCGAATTGCGCCGGCACCGCCTCGGGATCACCGCCCGTATCGGGATGACCTCCCTCGAGAGCTGGCCGCAGCGCGCGGACCAGCTCATGCGTGAGGCGGAAGTCGCGCTGTCGGTGGCGAAGCGGCAGGAGGAGGCGGCCTGTATCCGGTACTCGCCCTCGATGGGTGGCGATGCGGAGAATCTCGTCAGCCTCGAGGCCGACCTCCATGTTGCGCTCGAGCGCCGGGAGCTGAAACTCCTCTACCAGCCCATCGTCGCGCTGCGCGGCCGCCGCGCGGTGGGCGCGGAGGCGTTGCTGCGCTGGCAGCACCCGGTGGAGGGAGTGCTCAGGCCGGAGAGATTCCTGTCGATCGCCGAGGAAACCGGAATCATCGTGCCGATCACGCGCTGGACCATACACAAGGTCTGTACGCTCGCCAGCGAGTGGCAGCGGCGGCTGCCGGTCGGCACCGATTTCTATCTGAGCATCAACCTCTCAGCGGCGGTACTGCGCGATCCGGAGCTGAGCGATTATGTCTCGGACCAGCTGACCGAGACTGCGATACCGCCCCACACCCTCAAATTCGAGCTCACCGAAGGCGGGCTGATCAGCAACGTGGTGGCCGCGCGGGAGACGCTCGAGCGGTTGCATGACACCGGAGTGCAGCTGATGCTCGATGACTTCGGTACGGGTTACTCCTCGCTCAATCATCTGCAGCTCTTTCCGTTCGATTACGTGAAGATCGACCGGCCATGGGTGGTCGGCCCGAATGCCTCGCCGCATGGCGGCGCGAGCCTCGCCTCCGCCATGGTGCAGCTCGCCTCGAGCCTCGGGCTCACGCCCATAGCCGAGGTGGTCGAGTCGCAGGCCACTGCCGATGCGCTGGAGCAAATGGGCTGCCGCTTCGGTCAGGGGAATTTCTTCTGCGCCCCGGTCGAGGCGGAAGACGCACTTCAATGCCTCGGCGCCGGTGCCGGCGGCGTGCAGCCGCAGGGTCAATTGGACGCCGAGGAGGACGACTCGCCGACCTTGATCCTGCCGGCGGGATTCATCACCGAAGACAGCGCCGAATCCGGATGATTCGGGTTACTCGCCGGGACTTCACGCCCATTGCCGACCTCATAGAGCCGCAATGCTCAGATCGACGATCTCGAAATGATCGACGCGGTCCGGCAAGTCCAGGAGCGCCGCCCGATCCTCGGGGTAGTACTGGGGTTGCTCCGGATTGCCCCCGGTATACTTCCCGATCGCGTCCATCGATTCCCAGAACGAGACGAACATGAATTCCACGGAGTCAGCGAGCGGGCGCCTAAGAAGCATCCAGCCGCGATTGCCGCTCACCTCGCCGTAATCCGGATAGGCGGTCTCCCTCAGGAACCTCATGTAGTCGTCGGCTTTGGCCGAACTGGTGCTGCCTCGCCATACTCTGACAACCATCGATATTCCTCCGTTTGGCATGGACGCCCCTTGCAGAAGCGGCTCGCTGCGGGCCTACCGGCGTGACCAGAATCAGGACGACGCTCGCTATCACCAGCGCCGAGGCGATCAGCATGCTCGGGGTCAGGCTCTCGCCCGCCGCGAAGTACGCGAGTATCAAGGCCACCATCGGATTCACGTAAGCATGACTCGCTACCCGAGTCACCGGCATTCGCCCGAGCAGCCATACGTACGCGGTGAATCCGACCAGGGAGCCGGCGACAACGAGATACAAAAGCGCCACCGCCGCCTTCAACGTAACGTGGGGGAGCGTTTGGAGCTCACCCGTCGTCTTCGACAGCGCCAGCAGTACCATCCCACCCAACATCATCTGCCCACCGGCGGTGAGCGGAAGCGACTGCGGGCGCTTCATGGAACGGGTCAGTACGGCTCCCAATGACCAAGCCGTGCCGCTTGCCAGGATGACGAGACAGGGAAGTGCCGGAAACGCGTGTTGGTTCCTCAGCAGGAGCCACGCGACGCCGAGAAATCCGAGGAGCACCGCCGCGCCCATCCGCCAACGAAAGGGCTGCTGACGGAAGACGAATACCTCGAACATCATGGCGGTGAGGGGCAGCGTCGCCTCGAGCACCGAGGCGACTCCTGAGGGCACGAACTGCTCGGCCCAGAAGAGCGCCGCGTAGGTTGCGACAAAGAGGCACAGCGAGGTGACGGCGATGGTCCGCCACTCTCTCGATGTGGGGCTGGGATCGCCTCGTAGCCGCATGAAGACGTAGAGGACCGCACCCGCGATGAGGAAACGCGCCCCGCTCGCAAAGAATGGCGGTAGCTGCAGCACCGCCACGCGAATCGCGAGGAAGGTCCCTCCCCAGAGGATGTAGATGGCAGCGAATGCGAGCGCCACCCGCGCGTCCAGGTGAAATTGCCGAAACTTCAGCTGTGTCATAACCAGCAATTCATATATTGAGGGTTACTATAGCCCTGGCAGGCATCCGCGGCAACCTGTAAAATATGATTTGATGGTTAGCGCGACGAATCCGGTGACGCTCGGCAGGCCGGTGACCTTCGACTTGTGCGGAGGCCACCCGGTGCTGGATTTCGTGAATTCACTGGACAATCGCTTCAATGGCCAAGGCTGCATCGAGGCCTTGCAGCGCTACGAAGATCTCCTGCAATTCACGCTTCAAACCCAACTGCTCGACTCGGCACGCGTGGCACATCTCGTACGGACGGTGACGCCGGCAGCGGGGGCACGCGCGCTACGTGAGGCCAAAGTGCTGCGCGAGGCCCTGGCGGCGACCTTGTACGCCGTGACCAGCGGGCGACCATCCCCAGCAAATGAGCTACACGCACTCGAGCGCTGCTTTCACGCCGCAGACCGCCAGCGCGAGCTGCGTTGGCAGCAAGGCGCCGGCAAGCAACCCGCGCTGAGGTGGTCCTGGCGGCGCGATGAAAGAGATGCAGCGCTACCGATCTGGGCGCTGGCGCACGCGGCGCGCGCTCTGCTCGTGTCTCCTGAGATGGAGCGCGTACGCGCCTGTGAAGCAGAGACCTGCCGCTGGCTTTTTCTCGACACCAGCAAGAGTCATACGCGCCGCTGGTGCAAGATGAAGGTTTGCGGCAACCGCATGAAGGCACGCCGCTACCAGACCCGCCATTCGGGCTGAGCGAGGCGCGCGGCGGCATCGGCCCCCTGTGCAGCGAGCTGCTGACTCGTGATAGTCGTAGCAGATGCTTGCGTCGGGCCGCTGCCATGTGGCAGGATATTGCTGCCATTTGTCATCGGCCCTCACGCGCATGACGGACACCACCTTGCGCAGCCTGGATCAGGCCCGCGCCTACATCGACGACCCGACGCCTGCCAATCTCACGGCGCGGCCTACAGCGGCGTTTTCGGTTCTGGATGAGATTCTCGAATGGCTGGCCTCGGGCGGCGATTCAGCGCGGGAGACCGTCCTCAAGGTGCTGGCCATCCCAGAGCGCACACTCGCCCGGCGAAAAGCTTCGGGGGGTCTGCGTGAGGATGAGACCGATCGCATTCTCCGCCTGCTGCGCCTGCAGGGGCAGGTCGAGCGCATGTTTCATGGCGATTCCGCACGCTCCGCCCGATGGATGACCTCACCGAGCCGCGCACTTGGGGGCCACACTCCGCTGGAAGCGGCAGCCACGGAGCGCGGCGCCGTGCGTGTCGCAGACCTTGTGGGTCAGACGATGCACGGTGTTGTTTCCTGACGCCTCATAGCGTCAGCAGCTCCCGGCGACGCCGACCCAAGCGTGACCGTGGACCACCCCGGGTGAACCTCTGGAGGATCATCGATCGCGGTCTCGTTCGCGAGGCGTTCTCCGGCCAGGGCGCCAGCGATTACGGCGGCCGTTGGAATTCGCCTGGTACCCGGATGGTGTACTGCTCCGAGCACCCTGCGCTCGCCGCACTCGAGAAGCTCGTACACATCCAGGACATGGAGCAGCTGCGCCAGTCCTACTCCCTGATTTCGGTCGCTTGTCCCCAGGAACTCGCAGAAACACTCTGTCAGCGCCTGCCGAGAAACTGGACGGGTGACAGCGCCCGCGCCCGACTCCGGCGCATCGGCGACCAATGGATCGCTTCCCGCAGCTCTCTCGCGCTGATTGTCCCCAGTGTGGTACTGCCCCGATCGAGCAACATCCTGGTAAATCCCCTCCATCCAGCATTCGGCCAACTCCAGATAGACCGTCCGGAGAGCTTCGACTTCGATCCGCGCCTGCGCGATAGGCC